>Ga0114939_10000405_pt1 | contig 36205 bp, 25 predicted proteins | sample AshMeaCrysSpring_FD_87196 | JGI IMG/M metagenome (GOLD analysis project Ga0114939, IMG submission 87196) | Groundwater microbial communities from Big Spring, Nevada to study Microbial Dark Matter (Phase II) - Ash Meadows Crystal Spring | ecosystem: Environmental > Aquatic > Deep subsurface >...
AGTAGGTGCCGGCAGTCACGGTCCAATCGAGGCGCTCCGGCTCTCCGCGGCCGCCGTCGTTGACGCACCTCTCGGCGATGCCGGCCCCGTTGTAGAGGCACACCTTGTAGTCGTGGAACGCCGGGACGGTCAGGTCCGCCCGGATGTGCACCGTACCGGGCACAGTGAACGTGTAGTAGTCGAGGTCGTTCCGGGTCGCGAGGTGAGAGGTGATGACCGTGCCCGGCGTGAGCGGCCAAGCCGTTCCGCGCGTCTCGTTGGGCTCCGGGGTGTCGGGCGGCGCCGGCGGGGCGGCGAAGGTCAGCGTGTAAGGGTTGACGCTGTCGTAGTCGTCGTAGACCGCGCGATCGACCAGCAGGTAGTACGTGCCGGGGCCTGTTACGGTCCAGTCGAGGCGCTCCGGCTGTCCGCGGCCGCCGTCGTTGACGCACCGCTGGACGGTGCCGGCCCCGTTGTAGAGGCACACCTTGTAGTCGTGGAACGCCGGGACGGTCAGGTCCGCCCGGATGTGCACCGTACCGGGCACGGTGAACTGGTAGTAGTCGAGGTCGTTCCGGGTCGCGAGGTGAGAGGTGATGAGCGTGCCCGGCGTGAGCGGCCAGGCCGTTCCGCGCGTCTCGTTGGGCTCCGGGGTGTCGGGCGGCGCCGGCGGGGCGGCGAAGGTCAGCGTGTAGGGATTGACAGGGTCGTAGTCGTCGTAGAGGGCGCGATCGACCAGCAGGTAGTACGTGCCGGGGCCCGTCACGGTCCAGTCGAGGCGCTCCGGCTGTCCGCGGCCGCCGTCGTTGACGCACCGCTGGACGGTGCCGACCCCGTTGTAGAGGCACACCTTGTAGTCGTGGAACGCCGGGACGGTCAGGTCCGCCCGGATGTGGCGCGTCGTTGCCACCGTGAACGTGAAATAGTCCACGTCGTTCCGGGTCTGGAGCTTCCCGACCATGACCCCGACCGGCAGCGGATTCGCCGTGGCCAGGCTGTCGTTCGGCTCAGTCTCGACGCCGCTGGGCACGACCGTGAACGCGAAGGCCTTCGACGTCCGCCCGTCCGGGTTCTTCGCCCTCAGGGTGTAGGGGCCAGGGTCCCTGAAGGTCATCAACACCTCCGCAGAGGTCGCTGTGACGCTCCTGATCTGCGCGCCGGTCACTGTACTCGACCCGCCACCGGGGAGACCGACGATGAAGGAGAGCCCAGGCTGGAAGCCGCTGCCCGTCACCGTGACGGGCTGGTCGGTTGGGCTCGCGAGCGGCGAGGCCGGCGCGATGCCCGTCACCCGTGGCGCCGGGTGCCTCACCGTGAAGAAAAGGGCGCTCGAGCGCCCCCCGTCCGGGTTGTTCACGCGCAGCGACCAGACGCCGGGCTCGTTCAGCGCGATCCGTGCCTTGAACGACGTCGGCGTGAGGTCCTGGATCTGCGGGCCGGACACGACGGTCGTCGCTCCGCTCGGGGCACGGAAGGTGACCGTCAAGCCGGCCTGGAAGCGCCCACCGACGACCTTCACCATCTGGGCGGAGGCAGCAGCCGTCGGTGACGCCGGGGAAATCGACGACACCGTCGGTCCGCCGATGGACCCGAACGCCTGATCGACCCACATGTTGACGGTGCTGGAGTAGAGGTACGGGTCGCTGCCCGGGCCCTGCCACCCATACGGGTCGATGAGTCTGTAGGTCGTGCCGATCCTGCGCCAGGCCTCGAAGTGCAAGTGCGCCGCGGTTGTCCCGGTCTTGCCCGACTTGCCGATGGGCTGGCCGCGCGAGACGGTTGTGCCTGCGAGCAGCTTGCACCCGGGGTCCTTGATGGGCAGATAGGTGCCGCCCGCGTAGCAGGCCGAGAGATGCAGGTAGGTCGTCTTGTAGAACTCCCCGTTCGGGTCCTGGTGGAGGAGTTCGATCTTGCCCTGCGCCGGGGCCACGGCGGTGACGACCCCGGTGGCCGCCGCCACGATGGGTATGATGCCATCGGCGGGCGCGACAGTTCGGGTGGAGAAGTCGTACGCCGGGTGGCCGTCGTACGCCTTGCCGCCGTAGGAGTTCGCGGCCGGGTCATCGTAGGTGCGGCAGTTGCCCAGCGTGATCCTGGTGCCCGCCTTGTAGAACGCCACGGCGTTGGACGTTCGTCCTCCGTTGATGACGGTGACGAGATACGTGGTCTTCCTCGCGGCGGGCGGAACGACAGAGGTCTGAACTGCAAGCGCATGGAGGCCCTCGGGCGTGGTCGTTCGCTCCACGACCGCCTGCGGGACGCCGTTGAACGCGACCTGCGCGGCGTCGAGCCCGCCGCCGTACGCAAAGTCCCTGCCCGTGGCCACGAGCAGCGTGCCTTCCTCGGCCAGGCTCAGCTCGTAGAGGACGGGCCCGGTGCGTGCGCCGCCCTGGCCGAGATAGGTGGTCATGGCGCCGTCGGGACAGTAGGGCCGGTAGGTGTACTTACTGTCGTACCGCGCGCTGTGGTCCATGAACGACGTGATCGTCGCCGTCGTGTGCGACTGGCCGGGAATCGGGAACGCCAGCAGCGGCTGGCCCGCATCGGCGGGTGGCTGCGGCGCACGCACGTCCTGCGCGTCAGCACCCTGCTCGGCCGGCGCCTGGCCGGGCGGGTCGTCGCCGGCAGACACACCCGCACGCCCCGGCGTCGCCAGCAGCGCCGCGACCACGGCCACCGGCAGCAACAGCCGTGTCGCTGCGTGGAATCGAGTCGTGTCCATGATGCCCTCCCTTCGGCGGCCTCGCACGGGCCGGCGAACCTGCACGGTGGAGCCGGACGGGTTCCGGCGCGGACCCGACCGCAACGACAGCAACCCCCGCCTCCCGGGGGGCCGTCGTGTCGCCGCGATGGTAGGTACCACTACGCCAGGTCGGGCGACGGGAAGGTTAAAGTTCGCTAAAATCTCACCCGCGCGTCACGACGGATGACCGGCTTCTGCGGTCGGATCGAATGACCTTCCAGCCGTTCCCATGAACCACACCGCCCCCGGCCCGGTGCTCGAGTTCGGCCCGTTCGTCCTGCTCACGCGGGAGCGGCTCCTTCTGCGCCACGGCGCGCCGGTGCCGCTCGCGGGGAAGGCCTTCGACCTGCTGAGCCTCCTCGTGTCGGCACGCGGCGAACTCGTCACCAGGGAACGCCTCGTGGCAAGGCTGTGGCCCGGGGTATCGGTCGGCCCCAATTCGTTGGCCGTGGCGGCGGCCATGCTCCGCCGCGCGCTCGGCGACGAGGGAGCACGCCCCGCTTACGTGGCAAGCGTGAGGGGACATGGATACCGCTTCGTGGCCGATGTGCTGGAGCTCGACGGCTCCCGCCACCTGGCGTCGTCGGAGACCCCCGGCACGTGGAAGCAGCAATCCCCCGAGCATCACTGCCTGCTCGGCCGGCTCCGTTGGCAGCAGCGGACGGCCGAGGCCCTCACGTCGAGCATCGCCGACTTCGAGCGCGCGGTCGGCGTGGACCCGTCCTGCGCCGCCGCCTATGTCGGGATGGCCGATGCATACATGATGCTCGGCTGTTTCGGCACGGCCGTGGTGTCACCGTCATCGGTGATGCCGAAGGCCGAGAAGGCGGCCGAGATCGCCCTCAGGCTGGCGCCCGACCTGCCCGCAGCCGTTGCGTGTATCGGGGCGCTGTCGGCGATCTACCGCAGGAGGCTCGGCTCGGCCGAGCGCTGCCTCCGGCGTGCCATCGATCTCGACGGCTCCTACGCGCCGGCGCACCAGTGGCTGTCGCACGTGCTCGTCGCCACGGGCCGCTTTGGCGACGCCATCGCGGAGATCGACGAGGCCCGCCGACTCGATCCGTTGTCGCCGGTCATTACCACGACGACGGCGTGGGTCCGCTGGTTTGCCGGCGACGCGCAGGCGGCGGTCTCGCTGGCCTCGCAGGCCGCCTCGTTGCATCCGACGTTTGCTCCGGCCCATGCGGTGTTGGGGCTTGCCCAGCAGCGGTTGGGTCGTCTCGACGAGGCCGTTTCGTCCTTCCGGACGGCAGTGACGCTCGAGCCGGCCCCGGCCCCAGTGTCGCGCGCCTGTCTCGGGCAGGCACTTGGCGCCATTGGTGACGTCGGCGGCGCACGGACGGCACTTGCACTCCTCGACGTCGCTGCCGTGCACCAGTGGGTTTCCCCCGTGAGCCGTGCGTGGGTTCACGCCTCCCTGCACGACCTCGGCGCGGCGTTCGACTGCGTGTCGCGCGGTGCTGGCGAAGGGGACGGGTGGGCGCTGTACCTGCACGTGGACCCCCGCCTCGACGCAATGCGGCAGGATCCGAGGTTCGAGGGCCTCGCGAGGCAGGCCGGGCCGACCGAGGATTGATCGCGGGCGCGCGAACGCGACCCTGCTGGCCATGCCCCGATCCCCGCCACCCCTGGCCGCCTGCGGGCCCGACGAACCCTGGACCACGCACCACGAACGGACCACGAACCATGCACCACGAACCAGGAACCGCCGTGGTTCTCCTGGATTGAGGCTAGTGGATCGTCTCCCGCCGCTCGGGCGGCGCCTCCGCGTCGGGTGGGACGGGCAGCGCTGGCGGGGGCACGAGCTCCAGCTCCTCGAGCTCGCGCTGGCGCCGTTTCTCCGCGCGGCGCGCCCGGACGCGCAGCGCGGCGGCGAGCGCGAGCAGGCCCATGAACGAGTACAGCGTCGCCGGGCTCGTCAGCCACGGAAGCCAGATCACCCAGAACCGGCGGCGGCGCCAGAATGCATCGCTCGCATCGGCAACCCGCTCCCCCGCAGCCGCGGTGAACGCCTCGTCGAAGGAGCGTCCCGCCCGCATGCCCGCCAGCACCCGCGCCGGCAGGTCGGCCCCGTGCACGGCGAGGAGGTCGCGCACGAACGCGCCGCTCAGGGCGTAGGCGCGCCGCACCTGGCCCGGCCCGGCCGCGAACATCGCGTCGAGTTCCGAGACCGGGACGGCGCCTCCCACCGCGATGCCTGCGGCGAAGTCCGCCCGCTGCTCGAACCCCCACGTGCGCTCGGCGGCGAGCGCCACGCCCTCGTGGAACCAGCGCGGGACGGGCGGTCCGCCGGCCGCGCGGGCAATCAGCACGTGCGCCACCTCGTGCTGGACGACCTCGTCGATGGAGTGGGCGGGGTAGGTCGGCGTGCGCTGCGGGAAGAGGATCACGTCGAGGCCGCCGCGCGCGAACCCGGCGACGGAGGCCGGCACGTGGCCGGCGAGCGGGTCGCTCTCCGGCACGAGCGTGACGCGGATCGGCGGCCCCGGGTCCTCGAGCCCGACGAGGCGCATCACCGCGAGCAGGCGGCCGGTCTCGACGTTGCGCACCCGGGCGGCGTCGCGCGCGAGGAGGTCGGGCGCCTGTACCTCGAGCGTTGGCGGCCGGACCGTTCCGCCGCCGGGACGCTGCGCCCACCCCGTCGCGACGGCAACGATCCCGATCGCGGCGGCCAGCGCCGTCACCACGCTCATGACGAGCCTTCGAGGATCCTCCACCGGTCGGAGCAGGCTTCAGGCGTGCTCACGAGGATCGCAGCTTGCTGTGCCGGTACCCGTAGATGAAGTAGAACACAAGGCCGAGCGCGAGCCAGATGCCGAACCGCACCCACGTGACCCAGGGCAGCTGGATCATCAGGAACGTGCAGGAGAGGATCGCGAGGATCGGCACGAGCGGCACGAGCGGCGTGCGGAAGGGGCGCGGCGCCTCCGGGTTCGTCCGGCGGAGCACCAGGATGCCGGTGGCCACGAGGACGAAGGCAAAGAGCGTCCCGATGTTGGTGAGCTCCACCACCTCGTTGATGTTCGCGATGCCCGCAAACACCGCAACCACCACGCCGGTGAGGATGGTGGTGACGTGCGGCGTGCGGTATTTCGGGTGCACCTTCGCGGCCCACTGCGGCAGCAGGCCGTCGCGCGCCATCGAGAAGAAGATCCGCGGCTGGCCGAGCTGGAAGACGAGCAGCACGCCCGCCGTGGCGCACACCGCGCCAAAGGCGATGATGCCCGAGGCCCAGGTGATCCCGCGGGCGCTGAACGCGGTGGAGAGCGGCTCGGCCGTGCCGAGCGTCCGCCACGACACCATGCCCGTGAGCACCGCGGCCACCGCGATGTAGATCACGGTGCAGATCACCAGGCTGGCGATCATGCCGATGGGCATGTCGCGCTGGGGGTTCCGCGTCTCCTCGGCTGCAGTCGAGACGGCGTCGAACCCGATGTAGGCGAAGAAGATGATCGCCGCCGCGCCCGATACCCCGGCCCACCCGTTGGGCATGAACGGCGTCCAGTTGGCGGGCTCGACGTAACGCGAGCCGACCACGCAGAAGAAGATCAGGATGCCGATGTTGAGTGCCGTCAGCACGCCGGTCAGCCACGCGCTCTCCCGGATGCCGATCACGAGCACCCAGGTGATGGCCATCACGATGAGGAATGCCGGCAGGTTGAACACGAGCGGCCAGCCGAGCACGTGCGGCGCCTGCGCCATGGCCTCGGCGGCCCGCAGCACACCCGGCCCGAGGCTGGCGATGTCGCCGCCCTGGCTCGTCACCTCCGCCACCTGCCGCGCGGCCTCGGCGGCCGATCGCAGGTCCACCCCGAGCCACGCGGGCATCGCCACGCCGAGGTTGCGCAACAGCGCCTGGAAGTAGCCAGACCACGAGATCGCCACGGCGACGTTGCCCACCGCGTACTCGATGATGAGGTCCCAGCCGATGATCCAGGCCACCAGCTCGCCGAGCGTGGCGTAGGCGTACGTGTACGCGGACCCCGCGATCGGCACCATCGCCGCGAACTCGGCGTAGCAGAGCGCGGCGAAGCCGCACGCCACCGCCGTGAGCGCGAACGACAGGATGATGGCCGGGCCCGCGCCGATGTGGTTGCTGCCGCCGGCGGAGGCCGACCCGATCGTCGAGAAGATGCCGGCGCCCATGATGGCGCCGATGCCGAGGGCGGTGAGCTGCGTGGGCCCGAGGGTGCGCTTCAGACGCTGCGCCCCGGACTCCATGTCGCCCATCAGCCGGCCGAGCGGCTTCACGCGGAAGAGAGACATGAGCGGAGAGTCTATCAGCCTGTCGGCCTGTCAGTCTGAGCGGCGGGGGCGTTCATGCTCCCGCCGCGTGCGTCTTCAGTGCCGCGTAGAGCGTGCTCAGGATGGGCGTCGGGACGCCGTGCGCCTGCCCGCGCCGCACGACGGCACCCTGCAGCGCCTCCACCTCGATGCGCTTCCCGGCCTCGAGGTCGATCAGCATCGACGGCCGCATCTCCGGCGGCAGCGCGTCCATGTAGGCGACGATCTTCTCCTCCGCGTCGGGGGGCACCCGCACGCCGGCGGCGCGCGCCACGCGATCCACCTCGCGCACGGCTTCGAGGAACTGCGCCCGCGCGAAGGGATCGCGCCAGATCGCCCCGCTCGGCCGGCGCGCCGCGGCGCAGAAGCCCGCCACCGGCGCCAGGAACATGAACTTCTCCCAGACGCGCGCCCGCGCGTCGGGCACGGCCTCCGCCTGGATGTCGGCCGCCGCGAGCGTCTCGGCCACCTGCGTCACCCGTGCCGTCACCCGGCCAGCCTCGTCGAACCATTCACCGAAGACGATGCGGCGGTGCGTGCCGGTCTGCGTGACGAGCCCCGGTGCGGTGATCGCCGTGGCGATGTAGGCGGTGCCGCCGAGCACGTGCGCGCGGCCGGCGACCTCGGCCACCTGATCGGGGCTTTCGACGCCGTTCTGCAGCGTCAGCACGAGCGTGCCGGGCCCGATCAGGGGCGGGAGCAGCGGCAGGGCGGTGGCGCTGTCGTACGTCTTCACCGCGAAGAGCACGAGGTCCACCGGTCCGACGCGCACCGTGTCCTCCTCCGCGCCGGCCCGCACGGTGAAGTCGCCGAGCGGGCTGCGGATCGCGAGGCCGTGATCGCGAATGGCCTGCAGGTGCGCGCCGCGCGCGACGAACGTCACATCCTCGCCCGCGCGCGCGAGCCGCGCACCAAAGTAGCCGCCGACCGCGCCCGAACCGACGATGGCGATGCGCATGGGGTGAACCTCTCGGCCGAGCGCCTGGCGCCGAGCGCCCACCGCCTGGCGCCGAGCGCCGGGTGCCGAGCGCGGGGGCATCCGGCGCCGCTACACGCCCACCCGTGCCGCCAGCGCCTCGAAGCGGGGCGTCCCGTGCAGCGTCTTGAACGCGGGGTGGACGCGCAGGAACACGAGCGACCCTTCGTGTGCGGCGGTGGCGTCCTCGAGCCGGCCGAGCGCCTCGTCTGGCCGCCCGAGGCTCATGAGCACGGCCGCCGTGTAGAAGGCGCTCTGGCCGCCGGACGTGCGGGTTTGCTCGATGAGGGCGAGGCGCTCCTCCCAGTAGCCACGCTCGCCCCGCGCGGCGAAGGCCTCCGCGAGGCGATCGGCGGCCTCGGGCGGCAGCCCGAACAGGGGCAGCCACGCGCGCGCCTCGCGCGCCGCCGGCTCGTAGTGCCCCGTGGACTCGTAGATCCAGACGGCCAGGCCGCGCGCCTCGGGGAACTTGGGATCGAGATCGAGGATGTGGTGCACCTGGCCCAGCGCGGCGGCGGCGTCGCCCGCGAACATCTGGACCCACGCCACCGTGGAGGCGGCCAGCAGCGACAGCGGATCGAGCGTCTCGGCGCGCTGCGCGGCGTCCAACGCCTCGGCATGGCGGCCGTGGCAGGCCAGCACGAGCGCGTGGTACGCATGCCCGGTGGCGTACGACGGGTCGAGACGGACGGCGCGCGTCGCGGCGCGCCCCGCTCCCGGCAGGTCCCAGTCGAAGAACAGCAGGTCCACGGCGAGCGTCGCGTGCGCCTCGGCGAGGTCCGGGTCGAGTTCGAGGGCGCGCTTGGCGGCGGCCCGCGCGCGCGGCAGCACCTCGCCCGCCGGCATGTAGCCGTAGAACGCCGCCGCGCCGTACACGTCCGCCAGACCGGCCCACGCGGCGGCGTACGCGGGGTCACCGTCGATCGCCTGCTGGAACCACTCGGCGGCGAGGCGGAAACCCTCCGCGGTCCACGTGCTCCACAGGTGCCGGCCGCGCAGGTAGGCACGGTAGGCCCCGGGGTCGGGCGCCTGGCGCGCCGGCGCGGGCACCTTCCGGGGCCCGCGCAACGCCGGCGCGAACTTCAGCCGCATGGCGCCGGCGATCTCCCGCGCGATCTCCTCCTGCACCGCGAAGGCATCGTCGAGGGCGCGGCCGTAGCGCTGGCCCCAGAGCTGCGATTCAGTTGATGTATCAATTAGATCGGCCTGCACGTCGAGCCGGTCCCCGCGCTGCAGCACGCGCCCCGTGAGCAGCAGGTCGGCGTTCAGCTCGACGCCGGCGGCCCGGGGGGAGATGTCGCGCCCCTTGTAGCGGAAGACCGTGGCGCGCGGCACGACGCGCAGCCTGGGTACCTGCGCCAGCGTGTTGATCAGGCTCTCGGCGAGCCCGTCGCCCAGGTAGTCCAGCTCGCGGTCGCCCGAGAGGTTCGCGAACGGCAGCACGGCGACCGAGCGGGCGCGGCCGCGGCCGCCGGGGCGGCGCTCCATGCCGCGCACGACGTCGGAGTCGGTGAGCACGCCGCGCAGCGCGAACTCGAGATCCCGCGCCGAGCGGAACCGGCGCTGCGGCGCCTTCTCGAGGCAGTGCGCGATGAGGCGCGACAGCTCGAGCGGGACGTGGCGGCCCGACGCGGCGACCTGCTCGGGCGTGTCGTTGAGCAGGGCGGCGAGGGTGTCGGGTGCGGTGGCGCGCTCGAACGGACGGCGGCCGGTCACCAGCTCGTAGAGCACGCACCCGAGCGAGAAGATGTCGCTCTCGGGCCCGACCGGCAGGCCGCGTGCCTGCTCCGGCGACATGTACCCAATCGTGCCCATGACGCCCGCGCCGTCGCCGCCGAGCTGCGTCGGGGAGGACGCCGGCGAGGTGACGGGGCCGACCTCGCCTCCCCACCAGGCGAGGCCGAAGTCGAGGATCTTGACGCGTCCCTCGGCGGTCACAAAGAGGTTCTCGGGCTTGAGATCCCTGTGGACGATGCCCCGGCCATGGGCGGCCGAGAGGCCGTCGGCCACCGCCACGCCAACCTGCGCGGCCTCGCGCCACGGCAAGGGCCCGTCGCGCAGGCGGTCGCGCAGCGGCTGCCCCTCGAGCAGCTCGCTCACCGCGTACGGCAGCCCCTCGTGGGTGCCCACGTCGTGGATGGCGACGATATTGGGGTGCGAGAGGGCCGCAACGGCGCGCGACTCACGCTCGAAGCGGGTCACGGCGTCCGGGTCGCGCTGGCGCCGGTGCTGCAGCACCTTCAGGGCGACCTCGCGGTCGAGCCGCGTGTCGCGTGCCCGGTAGACGACGCCCATTCCGCCAGATCCGATCACGGCGCCGACTTCGTACGGCCCGAGCCGCGTCCCCTTGGTGAGCGTCATCGTTCAGGGGAGTGTATCAGCGGCGAGGGGAGTAGGATCTGATCGAGCCCGCACGGCCGCCTGACGACACACTCGCCGCCACGCGCGGAGAGCGGGCACACGGGTCGGAAGGGAGCTGTCATGAAGGCGCTGGCGGTTCTCTGCAACGTCGTGCTGATCGCCTTCACCTGTCTCGTTCTCGTCGCCGAGGGCGTCCCGAGCGAGACGGCCTACATCGTCTTCACGCTGTTGCTGGTCGTCGTATCGATCCACTCGGGTTTCGCGCTCGTCGGCGGCGGTGGAGGCGGTGCTTGGTCGTTCGCGCGCGTCGCGGCCCTCTGCAACTTCGTGCTGCTGGGATTCATCTGCTCCGTGCCCGGTGCCGTGGTGCTCGGCGCCAACGACGGCCTGATCGCGACGGCGCTCGTCGGCCGCCTGTTCGGGACCGTCTCGTGGTGCGGCCAGCGCACTGCAGGACAGCGTCGTGATCCGGACCCGACCGCACGCGCTGCCCGTGATCGAAACGCCGCGGCTGGCCTTGCGGCAACTCGATGCGGGCGACGCGGCGTTCATGTGCGCCCTGCTGAACGACGCGGCGTTCCTGCGCCACATCGGGGATCGCGGCGTGCGGACTCCCGACGATGCGGCGCGGTACATCGAGGCGGGACCGGTCGCCAGCTACGGGCGATTCGGGTTCGGGTTGTACCTGGTTGCCCTGAAGGAAACCGGCGAGCCGATCGGCATCTGCGGGCCCCTCCGGCGCGACACCCTGCCGGACGCGGATCTCGGCTTCGCGTTGCTGCCGGCCTTCCGCTCGTGCGGCTACGCGCGCGAGGCGGCGGAGGCGGTGATTGTCCATGCGCGCGAGGCGCTCGGTCTCCCGCGCTTGCTCGCCATCACGTCTCCAGACAACGAGACGTCCGTCGCGCTCCTGCTGAAGCTCGGGTTCCGGTTCGAGCGGCAGGCGAGGCTCTCGCCGGGCGAGCCGGCGCTGAACGTCTTCGCGCGCGACCTCTCGTCGCCAACGGGCTTCGACCCGGACTGAGCTCGGGGCTCAGGGCTCAGCGCTCACAGCTCATGGCTCGGATCTCACGGCTCGGCGCCCGTCGCCCCGCCCCCTGCCAACGCCTCCAGTGCCGCCCGCCGCTCGTTCTCCGGCACGAGCGGGAAGTGCTCGAGCACGAACGAGAACTGTTCGGTGTCGAGCCCGTAGAGCGCGGCGAGGTGGGCCTGGAGCCGCGCGTGTGCCTGGTCGTGGGGATCGGCGCGCTGGTGCCGGCGCCGGGTGCGCTGCGCCGGTACGGCGACGGGCCGTTCGGCGCGCGCGCGCGCCAGGGCCGCCGCCAGTCCGGCAATCTCCTCACCGCGCGGGTCGTTGACGGCCGGCCGCGGAGCCGGCAGGCGCTCCAGCAGCGCGCCGGTCACGTGCGTGCTCACCCACAGACGGGCGAGGTAGTTCAGGACGTAACTGTTCAGCAGCGCGCAGAGGAACCATTGTGATCGCGCGTCGGTGGGGGTGCGCAGGCAGTTGAGCGTGTGCGTGGACACGGTGCCGGCCGGGAGCACCGCCGCGATGATCGTCAGCCGATTCGTCGAGGATGCCACGTCACGGACGGCGAGCCGGGCGCGGTCCCAGGGACGCTCGGTGGCGAGCCGGCGCGGCGCCGCCGAGCGTGCCAGCCGCCACACGACGCCCTGCGTCGACACCGCGAAGGGCGCGATGTGCTTGCCTTCGAGCACGGGCATGCCCCCGCGGTCACGGGTGAAACGGGCCCGGTCGTCGGTCGCGTTCAGCTCCCTGCCGAACCGCGCCCCCCATCCGCCGTCGGACCCCAGCGGCGGCGCCGCCGCGAAGAGTCTCTCCACGAGGACCAGATCCTCTGGCGTCTGCAGCTCGGGCACGGGCAGGCCGGGTCCGGCGATCCGCTGCAGCCAGGCGAGGTCGATGCCTACGGGGTAGGCGGCAGGCGGCGCGCCGGAATCGGGCAGGGTGTCGAGCGAGGCGGGATCGCTCTCGCCCAGCCGGCAGGCGAGCCGGCGCGTGGGTGTTCCGCAGGTGGCAGTAACCAGCGCGAAGTGGACACTGCGGTGGATCGGGAAGATCGCGTGCCGGTTGGTCAGCGACACGAGCGCGTCGCACCGGCAGGTCCGCAGCACCCGTGCGCGCACGGCGCCGCTGCCGTGGTCGGCGAGCAGTCCCCACGGCACGACCAGGCCGAGGCGCCCGCCGGGCTTGAGCAGGCTCAGGGCGCGCTCGACGAACAGTTGGTACAGGTTCCCGTGCGCCTCGTGCGCGCCGGTGTAGAGTCCGGCCCCGCGAACGAAGCGCGTGAGCCGATCGGCGTTCGCCCGTGCCGCCGCACGCGCGGCCGGGCCGCCGCTGTCGCCGCGGACCATGTCCCAGGGCGGGTTGCCAAGCACCGCGTCGAAGCCGCCCTCCGCACGGGGGAGGCCGGACGCCTCGGCGAACACTTCGGGGAACTCGAGCTGCCAGTGGAAGAACGCCGCGCGGCGGCTCGCCTGGTCGGCCGCCCCGAGCCAGGCATCGCGCTGCCTGGGGGGAATCGAGCAGTCCCGGCCCCGGATGGCATCGCAGAGCGCGCCGTAGGCGGCTGGCGGCGGTGCGGGCGAGGCGGTGTCCCAGAACCAGAGCGCACACCAGAGATCCGCGAGGCGTCTCCAGGTGGCGAGCGGCGTGCCGCGTGCCGCGAGCGCGCGCAGACGCTGCTCCTTTGCGCGCACGACGTCGGCCGAGGTGTCGGCTTGCTCGGCGAGCTCGATGCGGGCCGCAACGCTGTGGCGCCACACCGCAGCAACCTCCTCGCCGTCGAAGAGGGGCAACGGCACCGCGCGCCGCGAGGCGCCCGGCGGTTGTCGGATCAGGTCCTCGGGTGCGGCACCGACCAGGCTGTTGCCCTGCCGGAGACGGTGATCGAGGAACGTGAGCGGCAGTCCTGCCGCGAGTGTGGCCAGCCACAACGACAGCCGTGCGAGCTGCACGGCCATCGGGTTGAGGTCCACGCCGAACAGGCACCGTTGTGCCACCAACCGGCGGAACGCGGCGCGGTCCGCGTCGGTGGCGCCGCCCGGATCGAGGTCGCCCGCCCGCACGAGCGCCGCCTCGTACGCCTCGGCCAGGTAACGGCAGGCCGCCACGAGGAAGGCGCCGCTGCCCATCGCCGGGTCGAGCACGCGCAGCGCGAGCACCCCGCCCGGCGTCGCGCCGCTCGCGAGCGGGTGCAGCGTGCGCCGCACCAAATACTCGGTGATCGAGCGGGGCGAGTAGAAGCTGGCCGTGGTCTTGCGACGGCTGACGGAGGCCGAACGTGACGAGTCGGTGGCGGACTTGGGGCCGGCGTCGTGTCCGTCGACGGCTTCGTCGTCGAGGAGACGCTCGTAGACGGCGCCGAGTTGCTCGACACCGAGATCCGCGAACGCAATCCGGTGGGCCGGACGCCCCCGGCCCGCAGACGTGGTGAGCGCCAGCAGCGCCTCGCGCACCAGGCCGTCGTCGAGCCGTGCGGACTCGGCCCGCGGGGCCGCGTCCGGCGAGAAGAGCTGGCCGTTGAAGGCCGACACACGGAGGGTGTCGACGGCGCAGCCGGCGTGGGCGAGCCGGGCGATGGCCTGTAACGACTCCCACAGGCCACGCGGGTCGGCTCCGCGCTCGACAGCGTCGCGAAGCACGCCCACCGAGTAGCTGTCGCGGTAGATCGGGTGCCACAACGGCACGGCCGATCGCGCTTCGGCATAGAGCAGGAACAGCAGGCGAAAGACCACGGTGAGTGCGTCGTCGGGTCCCCCGTTCCGGGCCGGCTGCACACCGCCACGCGCGCTCGCCGGCCGTTCGCGCTCGAAGGCGATCTCGAACGCGCGACGTGCCGAGAGCACACCGGCCTGCAGCGACCCACACACTCGCGCGGTGTAATGGTTCGAGGCGTCGACGATCGCCTCGAGGCCGGGCGTGGCACCGATCGGCCATCGCCGCGCTCCGGCGCCACCGGCCCCGCGATGCTCCGGACGTATTCGATCGCGGGGCGCCGTTCCCGTCTGCCCCGCCGCAGAGCAGAGGGGGGCGGTGCCCGAGCGTCGGCGCGGTTCGTCTGGGGGGGCCTGGGGGGCCGCCCTCCGAGCATCGAGGTGAGCGTCTGCCCATGTCGGTGGGTTGCTGCTGGCAAGGGCGCGCGCGCCCGCCAGGACAGGCACGAGCACGGCGACCTCGCGAGCGCTCGCACACGCGCCAAGATCCAGTTCCACGTAGCGCTTCGTCCAGGAGCGTTGTGCGTCGACGATCCGGAGCCTGGGTCCGTTGAAGCAGAGGCACCACGGCACGTCGGCGGCGATGCCAACGGCCACCGCCGCGCGCCAGGCGGCACCCAGATCCTCGTTCCACGGAACGATCAGCGCGGCGGCGCCCCGCCCTGCGGCCCCCGTCAATCTGGCCGTGGCCCGCTTCGCGCCCGGGTCGATCCGCACGCTCACGAGATGGTGCCCGAGCAGGCGAAGCAAGGGCACGGCACCGACCTCGACGGTGGCCTGCAAGCCGCTGGCGGGCCCCAGGCGCGCGTCGGTGGCCCGCCACCATGCCTGCACGCCGCGCGCCGAACGCCACACGGCGGCGGTGTCGCTGTCACGCTCCAGCCTTGGAAGCAGCTCCCGCGCACAGAAGTCCCGCGACACGAGGGTGCCGCGCAGCGCGCGAAGAAGGAGGCTGCTGCTCATCGCGAAACGAGCTCGGCGTGCGACGAGCCGGATGGAGGCACGACGAGGCGGGCGAACGCCACCACGTGGGCGTGCACCTCGAGACCCGCGGCTTCGCCCTGCGACAGCGGCGGCACACCGGGGGCCGGTGCACCGGCTGGTGTGCGTGGCGTGCCCGCCTCGTGACCACGTCGGTCGAAGAGGCCCGGCTGCACGAGTGAGGCCGCGAGCCGCTTGGCGGCATCGGCCGCAATGGCCTCGGCGCGATCACGCTGTGTCGCGCATCGGCGCTCGACCCACCGGCGAACGTGCTCCACTCGCGGCGCGAGCGACGCGAGGGCGCACGCCCGAGCGTCACGCTCGTGGCGTTCGAGCAGTTCCCAGGCGGGATGTTCTGGCGCCAGGTTGTCGCGCGACGGGCCCGTCCTCCAGGGCAGGAACACCGGCACGAGATGTCGTTCGAGGTCCCGGGCACCGGTATCGGCCTCGGGGCTCAGCCGCACGGACACGAGCCAGAGGAGGCCGTCGCCCGCCGTCCAGGCGCCCGAACGCACGCGGAGGGTGGTGATGGCCGTGCGGTGTGACGCGTCACCGCAGGGCGCGTCCGGGTGCGCGCCCCGACGTGCGTGGGGCGCGCCTGCGCAGAACGCCTTGGCACGACGGAATACGCGGCGCAACTGTTGGAGGAACACCGTGGGGTCCTCCGCCTGCTCCCCACCCGCAGCGGCCGCGGGATCGGCTGCGTCCAATGCCGCCTCGATTCGCCCGGTCCGCGTGACAATTCGGTCGATCAGAGCTTCGTCTCCCGTGCCGGCCGCGACGAGCAGCAGGGCATGAACGCGGCGTGCCTGCCCCAGGCGGTCGACGCGCCCCACCCGTTGGGCCAGGCGGCTGGGCGACCAGGGCACGTCGAAGCAGATCACCGTGCGGCAGCGAGCCTGCAGGTTGAGCCCCTCGCTGGCCGTGTCGGTGGCGGCCAGCACGCCGACGCGCCCGCCCGCGAAGGCATCGAGCGCCGCCCGCCGCTCCGGCTCCGGCTGGGCGCCGTGCAGCACCGCCGTGGTGTGTCCGGCGCGCACGAGGGCAGGCACCAGCACGGCGAGCGTGTCGCGGTACTCGGTGAACACGATGACCGGCTCGCGTGTGCGCCGCAGCCATCGGAGGAGGACGGCGAGCTTCGGCTCGTCGCGCGCGGCGTGGTGTGCCGCCTCGGCGAGGGCCCCGAGCCACGCCGCCTCACGCCGCGGGTGCGCCAGGCCCGGTGCCGCGAGCACCGCCGAGGCCGCCTCGCCGTCACCCTCGAGGTCCGGGCCCGCCGGCGAGAAGGGGAGTGCCGGCTGTGCCGCGCCGGCGCTGGCGTCGGACGTGCCCGCGAGCAGGGCCCGGCGCCGCAGCGCCGTGAGCCACAGCGCCCGGGCGCTCGACAGCGCCCGCTTGCGGAGCACGGTGAGCGCCAGCGCCGCGCCGGCCTCACAGGAGTGGCCGCCCCGTGCGGCCTCCGCCTGCACGGCTCCTGCGTAGGCGTCGAGCAGCGCGTGCATCCGCCGGTGCGCCGGCGGCACGCGCACGCGCAGCGGGCGAGCGACGATCGCCGCGGCCCTTCCGGCCGACGCCGGGCTGCGCCGGAACACGAGCAGGGGATCGTCGCGACCGAGCGCGCCGGTTGCGCACAGCGCCGCGAAGCGCTGCGCGTCGCCGTCGTGAGGCGTCGCCGAGGCCAGTACCACCCGCCGCGCGCGCCTCGCGAGTGCGGCCACGGCAGCGCCGCGATCGGATCCCGCCGAGGCGGTGTGCGCCTCGTCGATGACCAGCAGGTCCCAGGTGAATGCGTCGAGCCCATTGATCACTTCCGGGCGCTTCAGGAAGTCGATCGACACGACGGGAAGCGATGCGTAGGCCCACGGGTTGGTCGAGGATGGCAGCGCTCGGGATTGCGCCGCCAGCCACGCCGCGTCGCACCGCGTCGCCTCCAGGTGGAACCGGTCCCGCAGCTCGCCGATCCACTGCTCGCGGAGGCCCGCCGGTACGACGAGCAGCACGCGCGCGGCCGGGGTGCGCGCCAGCACCTCGGCGATGACGAGCCCGGCCTCGATGGTCTTGCCGAGTCCGACCGCGTCGGCGAGCAGCACACGGGCCGCCTCGCCGCGCAGCAGCCGAACGACGGGCTCGAGTTGGTAGGCGTGCAGGTCGATCTGTGCCGCGGCGGCGGTGCGGGGCGCGTCGAGCCGGGTCTCGGCGGCGAGCTCACGAGCCAGGTGCGCCACCCACGCGCGTCGCGACACGAGACGCGCGCCGGATGGTGCCCGCTGCGGCAGGCAGCGGTCGAAGGGCTCGATCAGCACCCGCGCACACGAGCGGTCGTCCCCCTCGCTCATCGCGGGAGCCAGGTGCAGGGCGCGACAGTCCACACCCGGCGTGAGGTGGACCAGTCGCCACGAGCGCCCGCGCGCCCGTACGAGGACGCCGGGGCGGAGCCGTGGGGGACATGGCGGATCCTGCAGCATGGCGGAGGCCGGTGGCGTTGCGGTTTCTGCGCTGGCCGCCGGGCTCAACCCCGGAATCACACCGGGAATGGCACGAGGCGCGCGTTGGCCGCCACGTGAATAGGCAAGAAGGGTACCGGCCGGCTACCCCGGTCAGGTCGTGCCTCGGTCCTCGAGTCTCGTGCGTCGGCGTTGCCGGGCCTCGTGCCTCGGCGCGGATCTCGTGCCGTGGGAGGAGGTCGGCGTATGATCCGCGGGACTGTGCGCGGGGGGACCGGAATGACTCGCAGGACCAGGCCGTTCGTCGTTCCGCTGCTTTCGTTGGCCGTGTTCCTCGGCCTCTCCGCGGCAGGTGGGCCAGGCGCGGGTGCCGCCGGCCAGTCGCCGCCAGCGGCTGCGGAGGGGGAGGCGCGCGCCTCCGCCGCAATGCAGGCCTTGCAGGGCGCGCTCATCGGCCGGCTGCGCGAGGAGATGGGCCGCGGGGGGCCCACGGCGGCCATCACGGTGTGTCGCGACGAAGCGCAGGCGATCACCGCGCGCGTAGCGCGCGAGCAGGGGATCGCGATGGGGCGCACCAGCCACCGGCTGCGCAACCCGGCCAATGCGCCTCGGCCGTGGATGAACGACGCCGTGGCGGCGAGCGAGGGGAAGCGCGCCGCCGACGCGCAGCCCGTGACGGTGGACCTCGGCGACCGGGTGGGCGTGATGCGGCCGATTGGCACAATCGAGATGTGCACGGCCTGCCACGGCCCCGCCCGGGAGGTGAAGGCCCGCCTGGGCGACGCTCTGGCGCGCGCCTACCCCGACGACCGGGCGACCGGCTTTGCCGTGGGCGACCTGAGGGGCTGGATGTGGGCCGAGGTGCCGAAGGACCTGGTGTCCCGCCGGCCCTGAACCAACGGCCGGCCCTCCGTTCGGATGCGTCCCGCCCGGCCCCCGTCACCTTTCCGCCCGGGCTGAATCTCAACCATCGGGGGACGTGCGCCCTACACCCCCTCTCTCCGCTCGGTTCCCCCGCCATGGACACACTCTCTCGCCGGCGGTTCCTGAGAATTTCCAGTGCCACGTTGGGGCTTGCGGCATCGGGTTCGGCCTGCGGCCGGCTCACCTCGGGATCGGTTCCCGGGGTGGCCGCGGCCGAGCGCGGCCTCCGGACCGTGCCCACCTTCTGCGACATCTGCTTCTGGAAGTGCGGCGCAATCGCCTACGTCCAAGACGGCAAGCTCTGGAAGATCGAGGGCAACCCCGCCGACCCGCTGAGCCGTGGCCGCCTCTGCCCTCGCGGGACGGGCGGCGTCGGCGCTCACTTCGACCCGGACCGGCTGCAGCGCCCGCTGCTGCGCCGCAAGAACCGCGGCGAGGACGAGTGGGCCGCCGTCACGTGGGACGAGGCGCTTGGCTACATCGCCGAGAAGATGCAGGGCATCAAGGCCCGGTACGGCCCCGAGGCCGTGGCGCTCTTCTCGCACGGCATCGGCGGCAACTTCCTCAAGCACACGCTCAAGGCCTTCGGTGCGGTGAACATGGCCGCTCCCTCCTTCGCGCAGTGCCGCGGCCCGCGCGACGTCGGCTTCCACCTCACCTTCGGCGAGAGCGTCAGCTCGCCGGAGCGCACCGACATCCGCAACGCGAAGTGCCTCGTGCTGATTGGCAGCCACCTCGGCGAGAACATGCACAACACGCAGGTGCAGGAGTTCGCCGACGCCGTGGGCAACGGCGTCTCCATCATCGTCGTGGATCCGCGCTTCTCGATTGCGGCGGGCAAGGCGAAGCACTACCTGCCCATCCGCCCGGGCACCGACCTTGCGCTGCTGCTCGCCTGGATGCAGGTGATCGTCGCCGAGAAGCTCTACGACCAGGAGTACGTCGCGCAGCACGGCTTCGGCTTCGAGCAGTTCGCCGCCTCGATCGCCGGCTTCACGCCCGAGTGGGCCTACCCGGAAACGGGCATCGACCCGGCCGCGATCCGCGAGACCGCGCGCGAGATGGCGCGGCACAGGCCGGCCACGCTCGTGCACCCCGGTCGCCACGCGACGTGGTACGGCGACGACGCGCAGCGGAGCCGCGCGATGGCGCTGCTCAACGCGCTGCTCGGGAGCTGGGGGCGGAGGGGCGGGTTCTACACGCCGGCGAGCATGGACGTGCCCGGGTATCCCTACCCGCCGTATCCCGAGGCGCAGAAGCCCAAGGTCGACAACCCGGACGACAAGTACCCGTTCGCGATCGAGCCGATCACGACCGGCATTCGCGAGGCGACGATCACCGGGCAGCCGTACCCGGTGAAGGGGTGGTTCGTGTATGCGACCAACCTGATCCACGCGCTGCCCAATGAGGCCGAGACCATCAAGGCGATCCAGAATCTGGACCTGATGGTGGTTGTGGACGTCATCCCGAGCGAGATCGCGGGCTGGGCCGACGTGGTGCTGCCGGAGTCGGTGTACCTGGAGCGGTACGACGACCTCAACGTCGAGTGGTTCCGCGAGCCGTTCGTCGCGCTGCGCCAGCCCGTGGTCGAGGCGCCGCACGACCAGAAGCCGAACTGGTGGATCGCGCGCGAGCTGGCGGTGAAGCTGGGTCTTGGCGCTTACTACCCGTGGACGAACATCGAGGAGTACCTCGACACGCGGCTGAAGAAGGCGGGGCACAGCCTGGCCGAGCTGAAGGTGCAGGGCATCATCCCCGGCGGGACGCCGCCCGTGTACTACGAGGACGGCGTGGCGCCGGAGTTCCCGACGCCCTCGGGCAAGATCGAGTTCTACTCGCTGCAGCTCGCCGAGAAGGGGCACGATCCGGTGCCGAAGTACACGCGGCCGGCGCCGGGGCCGCCGGGGACCTTCAGGTTGTTGTACGGACGGTCGCCCGTGCACTCCTTCTCGCGCACGCAGACCAATCCCCTCCTGCACGAGATGATGGCCGAGAACGTCGTCTGGGTGAATGCGGACGTCGCGCGGCGCCTGGGCCTCGAGACCGGGATGGCGGTGCGGCTGCGGAACCAGGACGGCGTGCTCAGCAACCCGGTGAAGGTGCTTGCAACCGAGCGGATCCATCCCGAGTGCGTGTACATGGTGCACGGCTTCGGGCACACCGCCACACGGCTGCGGCGCGCCTACGGCAAGGGGGCGAGCGACGCGCAGCTCATCACGAAGTACGCGACCGACCCGCTGATGGGCGGCACCGCGATGAACGTCAACTTCGTCAGCCTCGAGGCGGAGGCGTAGCCATGGCGCGGTACGGCATGGTGATCGACACGCGCCGCTGCGTCGGCTGCATGGACTGCGTCGTCGCGTGCAAGACGGAGAACCGGGTGCCGGAGGGGTTCAACCGCGACTGGATCGCGTACGACACGAAGGGGAAGTTCCCGACGCTGCGCACCGAGATCCGGACCGAGCGCTGCAACCACTGCGACGATCCGCCCTGCGTGACCTGCTGCCCGACCGGCGCGAGCCACGTCGAGGCGTTCGGGACGCTCGTACTCGTCACCCACGAGGAGTGCATCGGCTGCAAGGCGTGCCTGGCCTCGTGTCCCTACGACGCGCGCTTCGTCCACCCGGAGGGTTACGCCGACAAGTGCACGTTCTGCATCCACCGCGTGAGGGACGGTCTCGACCCCGCGTGCGTGGCCGTGTGCCCGGCGCACTGCATGCACTTCGGCGACCTCGACGATCCCAACAGCGGCGTGAGCCGGCTGCTGGCGTCGCGCCCGCACCACGCGCTGCTGACAGCGGCGGGGACGAGGCCGAGGATCTGGTACTTGACGTAGTTGTGAGTTGTGAGCCTTGAGTTCTGAGTCGTCGGAGCGGCGGTCCTTTCAGGGCCGCCGATTGTAGATGGACGAGCTGCTCCTCACCCGTTCCAACCACCTCGTGGATCCCACGATGCACGTGTGGGCGTGGCAGATCCCGGTCTACCTGTTCCTGGGTGGCTGGGTGGCGGGGATGATGGTCCTCTCTGGCTGGCGCCTCTACGGAAAAGGTGACACTTTCCTTTTCCGGGGTGCACGGCGAGTGGAAAAGGAAAGTGTCACCTTTTCCACGCCCTGGCTGGGGCTGGTGCTGCTCAGCCTGGGCATGGGCGCTCTGTTCCTCGACCTCGAGCACAAGAAGTACGTCTGGCGGCTCTACACCACCTTCGAGCCGGGCTCGCCCATGTCGTGGGGATCGTGGATCCTGCTGCTGGTCTACCCGGCGCTGCTCGCGGCGGCGCTCGTGCGGCCGCCGGGGTGGCTCGGCGACCTCGTGCTGTCGGTGGAACGGGCGGGCACCTGGTTTGCGACGCGACCCGGGGCGGTGCGCGTCGTTGCGGTCGCCAACATCCTGCTCGGCATCGCGCTGGGCATCTACACCGGCATCCTGCTGAGCGCGCTCGGCGCGCGGCCGTTGTGGAACAGCGCGCTGCTCGGGCCGCTCTTCCTGTTCTCCGGGCTCTCCTCTGCGGCGGCCTTCGTGCATCTGGTGGCGCGCTCACGCGAGGAGCGCGAGTGGTTCGCCCGCGCCGACATCGTGTTCCTCGGGATCGAGTTGGTGTTGATCGCGCTGCTCCTGGTGGGGCTGCTCTCCTCTACGCAGGCCCATCGCGACGCCGCGGGCCTGGTCCTCGGCGGTCCCTACACGGCCGTCTTCTGGGTCCTGGTGGTGGGCCTGGGCATCGTCGCCCCGCTCGTGATCCAGCCGCTGGCTGTGACGCACCGCGTGCAGCACACGCCGATCGCGCCGCTGCTGGTGCTCGCCGGCGGCCTCGCGCTGCGGTTCGTGATGGTGGAGGCGGGCCAGGTGAGCCACTGGGCAGGACGCCTTACGCCTTAGGACTTACGCCTTACGCCCGGCCCAAAGGACGCACACACGATGACCACGAACACCGCGACGCCCGCGTGGGAGGGGACCTCCCGGGCCGCTGGCGGCGCCGACGGCGCGGCGCCCTCCACCCACGACACCGCTGCTGAGCGCGCCGGCCCGGCGCCGTACAGCAACCCGTACCTCGCCGGGATCGGCCTCGGCCTCGTCCTGCTCGCGGCCTTCGTCCTGATGGGGCGGGGGCTCGGGGCCTCGGGCGCGGTCAACGCCTTCGTCGCGTGGCTCGGCCTCCTCATCGCCCCGGGCTGGACGCAGGCCAACGGCTTCCTCGGCGACTACATTGGCGAGGGCACGACGAGCCCGCTGCAGGCGTGGCTCGTCTACGAGGTGGGCGGCGTCTTCGTGGGCGCGCTGATCTCGGGCCTGCTCGCCCGGCGCGTGGTCGTCACGGTGGAGAAGGGGCCGCGCATCACGCCCGGCGCACGCCTCGCCCTCGCGTTCACCGGCGGCGCGACGATGGCCTTCGGCGCGGCGTTCGCGCGCGGCTGCACGAGCGGCCAGGCGCTCACCGGCGGCGCGCTGCTCAATGCGGGCAGCTGGGCGACGATGCTGGCGATCTTCGGCGGGGCGTACGCGCTCGCATGGTTCGTGCGCGGGATCTGGCGCTGAGAACGAGTTGCGAGTTCCAAGCAACGCTCAACGCTGTGAGTATCCACCAATGACCGCACCCTTCTTCAAGTACGGCCTCTTCGGCGACCAGGCGAGCTTGGTGATCGCCTTCCTCATCGGGATCGGCTTCGGCTTCTTCCTCGAGCGGGCCGGCTTTGGCAGCGCGCGCAAGCTCGTGTCGCAGTTCTACCTGAACGATCTCGCCGTTTTCAAGGTGATGTTCACCGCCATCGTCACCGCGATGCTCGGCGTCACGTATCTCTCGTGGATGGGCGTGCTCGACCTCTCGCTCGTCTATCTCACGCCCACCTACATCTGGCCGCAGGTCGTGGGCGGTCTGCTGCTCGGCGTCGGCTTCGTGGTTGGCGGCTACTGCCCGGGCACGTCGGTCGCGTCGATGGCCACCGGGAGGCTGGACGGCCTCGCGTTTGCGCTCGGGCTGCCTGCCGGCACGCTGCTGTTCGCGGTCCTGTTTCCCTGGATGCAGGGGTTCTACGCGAGCGGCGACCTGGGCGTGCGCACGCTGCCGCAGGTCCTCGGGCTCTCGCACGGCCTCGTCGTGTTCGCGGTTGTGGTGATGGCGGTCGGGTGCTTCGCGGGCGCCACGGCACTCGAGCGGATGATGGCCCGCAAGGCCGCGGCGGAAATGGAGGGCGCCACGCCGTCGGCGCTGGTCGGGGGATCGAAATGATAGCGCGCTGGCTCTCGCGGCTCACGCTGAACCAGAAGCTCGGGGCGCTCGCGCTGCTGCTCGGCGCCGGCGCGATCTTCACTGCGCCCACCCGCGGCGGAGCGGTCAGCCTCGATCCGGCCGAACTCGCCGTGATCGTCCAACGCGAGGTGGACCACGTGCGCGTCGAGGAGCTGGCCGACTGGATCGTCCAAGGGCGGGCCGACTACCGGCTGGTGGACCTGCGCGACGAGAAGGCGTACGCGGAGTACCACATCCCGGGCGCGGAGCTGATCCCGGTGACGGGGTTGGACGCCGCCCCGCTCGCGCGCAACGAGAAGGTCGTCCTGTACTCCGACGGCGGCATTCACTCGGCGCAGGCCTGGTTCCTGCTGCGCGCGCGCGGGTACCAGGGCGTGTACATCCTGCTGGGTGGCCTCGACGCGTGGCGCGACGAGGTGCTGTTCCCGACCCTGGCAGACAGCTTGACGCCATTCCAGGCCGAGCGCAACGCGAAGCTGCAGGCCCGCGCCGTGCACTTCGGCGGGCAGGCGCGCGCAGCGGCCGCCGCATCGGCCGGTGGCGAACTGCCTGCTGCAGGGACGACGCCCGCTGCGGTCGCGGGAGCGCCCGCGCTGTCGGCGATCGCGCCGCCGGCCGCGGTTGCAAGTGCAGCCGGTGCGGCGGCACCGGCGAAGAAGAAGAAGGAAGGCTGCTAACCCCAATCCGTCAGAACCGCTGCCAGTTCATGGTCCGTGGTTCGTCGTGCATGGTCCGTTCGGGGTTCGTGGTTCCTCGTGCGGCGCGTCAAGAGGGCGCTCCAGGACCGCGCAGACGGACGTTCACCCGTGCCGCGAGGCCCCTGGGCTCTACCGGATGACCTCGATCCGGGCGTGGTGCGCCGACGTCGCGCCGAGTGGACCGTCACAGGTCACGAGCGGCGCGTCGAGCGCCTCGGCCAGGCCCAGGTAGACTGCGTCGTACGCCGTCACGTTGCGCCGGAGCGCCCACACGCGTCGCAGCAGGTGCACGTGCGGATGGCGATGGAGGTCGAGTTCCGCGAGGTCGGTGAGGGCCCCTGCCGCGCGCGCGGCGGCCACCTCGCCAGCACGAACGAGCCGCCGCAGCACCTGCGCGACCTCGACGTCGAGGAGGTGAGGCGCGTTGAGGATCGTCGCGCCGTGGAACAGGCGGCGCTCGACCCGTGCGCCGATGTCGGTTTGAAGAAGGAACTCGACCATCGCCGAGGCGTCCACGACGATCACGATGACTCACGCTCCTCGCGGACGCGCGCCGCGGCCGGTGCGCTGAGTGTCGTTCGTGTCCGCCGGTGGATGCGGGCCAGCATTTCCTCTCGCGTCGGCAACATCGCCACGCGTTCGATCTCCCCGAGCAGGTAGTCCGACAGGGACCGGCCGGCCACCGCCGCGCGGGCCTTGAGCTTGCGGTGCAGCGGATCCGGGACGTGACGGAGCTGAATCATCTTTGACATGTTTTCAGCATGTGCACATGCGAACCACATGTCAAGGCCGCCAGCCGCTGGCCGCTAGCCCCCCGCCGCTAGCCCCTTCCGCCGCACCGCCTGCGCCTGGATCGCCGTGAGGCTGATCGTGAAGACGATGTCCTCGACGAGGCAGCCACGCGAGAGGTCGTTGACGGGCTTGGCCAGGCCCTGCAGCATCGGGCCCATGCTCACCACGTTGGCCGAGCGCTGCACCGCCTTGTAGGTGACGTTGCCCGTGTTCAGGTCGGGGAACACGAGCACGGTCGCCTGACCCGCCACCTTCGAGCCCGGTGCCTTCAGCCGCGCCACGTCGGGCATCACCGCCGCGTCGTACTGCAGCGGGCCGTCGATGGCCAGGTCAGGCCGGCGCTCCTGCGCCAGCCGTGTGGCCACCTTCACCTTCTCGACGTCCTCCCCCGCGCCGCTGGCGCCGGTCGAGTAGGACAGCATCGCCACGCGCGGCGGGATCCCGAGGGCCGTGGCCGAGTCGGCGCTCTGCAGCGCGATGTCGGCCAGTTCCTCCGCCGTCGGGTTGGGCACGACCGCGCAGTCGCCGAACACCAGCACCTGGTCGGGGAGGCACATGAAGAACACGCTCGACACGAGCGAGCAGCCCGGCACGGTCTTGATGAGCTGCAGCGCCGGGCGAATGGTGTGGGCGGTGCTGTGCACCGCGCCCGAGACGAGGCCGTCGGCCTCGTCGAGCGCCAGCATCATCGTCGCGACCACGATCGGGTCCTGCAACTCGATGGCGGCGCGCTCCGGCGTCATCCCCTTGTGCTTGCGCCGCTCGACCAGCGGGGCGACGTAGCGGCCCGACAACTCGGCCGGGTCCATGACCTCCACGGACGGCGGCAGCGTGACGCCCTGCTTGTGCGCGACCTCGGCCACCTCGTCGGGATCGCCGAGCAGCACGCACGTGGCGATGCCGCGTTGCGCGACGATCGCCGCGGCGGCCACGGTGCGGGGCTCGGCGCCCTCGGGCAGCACGATGCGCCGCACGTCGGCGCGGGCGGCCTCCACCAGGCGGTGGCGGAAGGCCGGCGGCGAGAGGCGCGGCACGCGGTGCTCCTGCGAGAACGCGCGCGCCCACGCGGCGTCCACGCGGTCGGCGACGAAGTTCATCGTGCGCTCCACGCGCACGCCGTCGTCGATCGGGATGCTGGTGTCCATCGCCGCGATGGCCGTGGCGGTGCGGTACGTGCCGGCCTGTACCGCCAGCAGCGGCAGGCCCGACTGCAGCGCCTTCTTGCACAGGCTGAGCACCGATGGGGCCGGATCGAGGCCGGCCGTCAGCACCACGCCGGCCAGCGGCACGCCGTCCTGCACCGACAGCGCCGCCGCGAGCAGCACGTCGTTGCGGTCGCCGGGCATCAGCAGCAGCGTTCCCGGCCTCATCACCGTCAAGGCCGTCGGCACCGTGCCCGCACAGATCGCCACGTCACGCACGCGGCGCACGTCGGCCCGGCCCACGGAGAGGAAGCGCGCGTCCAGCGCCCGGGCCACGTCCTGCACGCGCGGTGACGCGAGTTCCGCGTTGCACGGCACGAGGGCCAGCGTGCGCAGGCCCTCGGCCTCGAGTGCGGCCCGGTGGCGCGCCTCCAGGTCGCCGAGCTCGACCCCGCCCGGGCAGCCGCCGCAGGCCGCGTAGATCGACCCGATCGTCTCGCTGGGGTCGGGCGCCGCTTGCACGTTCCGCACGCAGCACACACGGTTGAGGATGCAACCGACGGTGCGGCCCTCGGCCAGGGCGCCGTAGCCGCGCGCCACGATGGCGACCACGCTGGCCATCTCCTCCGGCGTCTCGTTGCACGGCGAGGCCACGAGGACGAGTTCCGCGTCGAGCGCCTTCATCATCAGGGCGTTCACGCGGCTCGAGTGGAGCATGCCGGCTTCCGGCGTCAGCCCCTCCAGCACGAGGACCTCGGCGTGCGGATCGGCCGCGCCGCAGGTCGCCACGACGTGCTCCATCAGCAACTGGTCGTCGCCGTGGGCGAGCAGCTCGTCGGCCTCGGTGCGGGTGATCGAGGGCGGCGAGGGGGCGTGCCCGGTCAGCGCCAGCAGTTCCGCGGTGTGGACGCGCTCACGGTTGGCGATGGGCTTGACGAACGCCGTCCCGACGCCGTGACGCTCCAGCGCCCGGACGATGCCGAGGCAGGCCGAGGTGAGACCGACCCGACGGCCGGCGGGCGCGACGAGGACTGTCGTAGGCACAGGTGCGATCTCCGTGACGGGAATCAGTCGCGCTGCAGGATGTCGGCCGTGTCGAGCGCGATCATCAGCTCTTCGTTGGTCGGCACCACGAGCGCCTGCGGGCGCTCCGTGGTGGTGACGCGGCCGCGCTGCCCGCGGCCGTGCGTGGCGTTGGCCGCCGGGTCGATCCTCAGCCCGAGAAAGCCCAACTGGCCGACCACCCGCGCCCGGATCGAGGCCGAGTTCTCGCCGATGCCGCCGGTGAACACGAGCGCGTCGAGGCGGCCGAGCGGGACCACCAGCGCCGCGATGGCCTTCGACAGCACGTAGCAGAAGATGTCGATGGCCAGGCGTGCCCGCGCGTGGCCCTCGACGGCTGCCTGTTCCACGGCGCGGAGGTCGTTGGAGAGGCCCGACACACCCAACAGCCCCGACTCCTTGTTCAGCGCGTCGATGACCTCGCGCTCCGGCCGGCCGCCGACCGACGCCACGTGGCCGACGATCGCCGGGTCGACGGAGCCGCTGCGCGTGCCCATCATCACGCCCTCGAGCGGCGTGAGCCCCATCGTGGTGTCGACGCTCCGGCCGTTGAGGACCGAGGTGCACGAGCAGCCGTTGCCGAGGTGCGCCGTCACGAGGGCGTGATCGTCGGCGGGCAGGCCTGCGTGCGACACCGCCTGGCGCGCCACGAAGCGATGACTGGTGCCGTGGAAGCCGTAGCGCCGCACGCCGTACTGCGCCAGCCACTCGTAGGGCACCGGGTAGGTGTAGGCGACCGGCGGCATCGTCTGGTGGAACGCCGTGTCGAAGACGGCCACCTGCGGCAGCCCCGGCAGCACCTCCCCGGCCACGCGGATCCCCACGAGGTTCGGCGGGTTGTGCAGTGGGCCCAGCGGGATGCACGCCTCGACCTTGGCGACGACCTCGGGCGTGATGGGCACCGAGGCGGCGAACTCGTCGCCGCCGTGGACCACCCGGTGGCCGATGCCGACGACCGCGTCGAGCAGCCCGTGGTCAGCCAGCAACTCGACGACGGCGCGCAGCGCCGCGTCGTGGGCCGCACCGGGCAGGGCGCAGGACTGCCTGGCGCCGCCGTTGCTCCAGTCGAGGCTGGCCTCCGGCGAGCCCAGCCGCTGCGCGATGCCAGCGATGTGCTGCGTCGCGGACCGGGGATCGATGACCGCGAACTTCAGGGAGGAGGAGCCGCAATTGAGGACGAGGACTGACATGGGGCGAGCCGGACACCGCGGGGCGGGGGACGGAACAGACCGACCGGTCGTTCGACCGGTCTCACCCATCGTAGCGCACTGCGGCAAACGAAGCCGACGCGGTCCGCGGTATCGGAAACCTGACACCGCGCCGGCCGCGCGCACGCCAATCCTGCCGCGGCGATGTGCGCCGCACCGTGGCCTCGCCATTGCATGATTCAGGGACGCGTCCAGCCGCCAGGGCTCCCGGTGACCGCCTTTCCGGGGTCACCAGCTCGCCGAGCAGACCGCAACACCCGGCAACCGATTGCACGGCAAAGAGATAGCTCGCGGGCCCCACGCGGCGGTCCTCCCCGAAGGGGGTACGAATGAAGTCAGCCATCGCGACCGGCGTCGAAGACGTCTGCCGGAGATTCGGTAACGACCGCACGCGGATGATGGACATCGTGATCGCCGTGCAGCGCCGCTACGGGTGCGTTTCCGTCAATTCGATGGAGGTCATTGCGCGGGCCTGCGGCACCCAGCGCGTGGAGGTGGAGAGCGTCGTCACCTTCTACGCCTTCCTGTCGGTCAAGCCGCAGGGCCGCGTCGTCATCCGGCTCTGCAACGACATCGTGGACTGGATGAAGGGCTACGCCGCCGTCGCCGACGCCATGGCCAAAGAGCTCGGCGTGACGATGGGCGAGACGACGGCCGACGGAGCCATCACGCTCACCCACACGCCGTGCATCGGCATGAGCGATCAGGCGCCCGCCGCGCTGGTGAACGACGTGGTCGTGACCCAGCTCACCCCGGAGCGTGCTCGGGCGGTGGTGCGCGACCTGCGCCGCCACCTCGACCCGCAGCAACTGGTGACGATGGTGGGCGACGGTGTCAACTCGCACCCGCTGGTGCGATCGATGGTGCGCAACAACATCCGCCTCAGGGGACCCGTGCACTTCGCGCCCTTCGAGCCGGGCAGCGCCCTGCGGCGCGCGCTGGCGCGCGGGCCGCAGGCGGTGGTGCAGGAAATCAAGGACTCGCGGCTGCGGGGCCGAGGTGGTGCGGGCTTCCCGGCCGGGGTCAAGTGGGAGATGGCGCGCAACGCCCCGGGGCCGCGCCGCTGGGTGATGTGCAACGCGGACGAGGGCGAGCCCGGCACCTTCAAGGACCGCGTGCTGCTCACCGAGTGCGCGCACCAGATGGTCGAGGGCATGACCATCGCGGGCCACGCCATCGGCAGCGACTCCGGCGTCATCTACCTGCGCGGCGAGTACCGCTACCTGCTGGCGTACCTGGAGTCGGTGCTCGAGCAGCGGCGGGCGCAGGGCTTGCTCGGGCGCGGCATCCTCGGCACGCCGGGGTTCGACTTCGACATCCGCGTCCAGCTCGGCGCGGGCGCGTACATCTGCGGCGAGGAGACGGCGCTCATCAGCTCGTGCGAGGGGCTGCGGGGCGATCCGAAGAACCGGCCGCCGTTCCCGGTGCAGGAGGGCTACCTGGGCGGCCCCACGGTGGTCAACAACGTCGAGTCGTTCTGCTGCGCGTCGCGCATCCTGGTGGAAGGCGCGGCCTGGTTCGCGGCGATGGGCTCGGCACGCACGGCTGGCACGAAGGTGCTGAGCATCGCCGGGGACTGCCGCAAGCCGGGCGTCTACGAGGTGCCGTTCGGCATCACGCCCAGGGCACTGCTGGAAATGGCCGAGGCCGACAACCCCGGCGCGATGCTGATCGGCGGCCCCTGTCGCCAGATGATCGGCCCCGAGCGTTTCGACGGCCGCATCTGCTACGACGACCTCGCCACCGGCGGCGCGATCATCGTCTTCAACCGCGCGCGCAACCACTTGGAGATCGCCGAGCACTACCTGGACTTCTTCATCGAGGAGAGCTGCGGGCACTGCACGCCGTGCCGGGTGGGCCTCATCCTGCTGAAGAAGGCCGTGCACAAGGTCGTGAGTGGCGCCGGCGAACCCGCCGACCTGCGGGCGATGCGCGAGCTGTCACGCTTCATCAGCCAGACCAGCCGCTGCGGCCTGGGGCAGGCCGCGCCCAACCCGGTGCTCGGCGCGCTCGACGGCTTCAACGCGCTGTCGTCGAGCCTGGTCGCCGAGCGCAAGCCCGGCCTGCTGTCGACCTTCGACCTCGCATCGGCGGTCGTCGATGCCGAGCTGCGCGTCGGCCGGCAGTCGCAGTACGTCTGAGTCGGAGGTTCCGGTGAGCACCATCCAGTTCGTCCTCGACGGCAAGACGATCACGGCCCCCGCCGGCCAGACGATCCTGAAGGCGGCGGAGGCGGCCGGGGTCTACATCCCGCGCCTGTGCGCCTACAAGGACCTGGTTCCGCACGGCAGCTGCCGCGTCTGCTCGGTGCGGGTCAACGGCCGCATCCAGGCCGCCTGCGTACAGACGGTGACCAACGGTTCCGTGGTGGAGTGCGACACGGAGGAACTGCGCGAGTTCCGCCGCAACGTCCTCGACATGCTGTTCGTGGAAGGCAACCACTACTGCATGTTCTGCGAGAAGAGCGGGCTGTGCGAGCTGCAGGCGCTCGCCTATCGCTTCGGCATCACGGCGCCCAACTACTCGCTGCTGAACCCAGACCGCGACATCGACATGTCGCACCCGGACGTGTACCTGGACCACAACCGCTGCATCCTGTGCGGCCGGTGCGTCCGGGTGTCACAGGACCTCGACCAGAAGAACGTGTTCCAGTTCGTCAACCGCGGCCACCGCAAGCGCCTGCAGGTCAACGGCGAGGCGCTCTCGGCCACCGACCTGCGGGTGACCGACGCCGTGGTGGCCTCGTGTCCCGTTGGCGCGCTCATGCGCAAGCGCGTCGGCTATGCCGTGCCCGTCGGCGAGCGCCCGTTCGACGCCCAGCCGATTGGGGCCGCCGTCGAGGCGGGGGAAGGAGGCGCCGCATGAGCGAGAAGCCGCGCATCGCCACGGTCAGCCTGGCCGGCTGCTTCGGCTGCCACATGTCCATCCTCGACATCGACGAGCGGATCCTGCAGCTGGCCGACATCGTCGAGTTCGACCGGTCGCCGATCAACGACTACAAGGCGTTTCGCGGGCGCTGCGCCGTCGGCGTCGTCGAAGGTGGCTGCTGCAACGAGGAGAACGTCCACGTGCTCGAGGACTTCCGCAAGCACTGCGACGTGCTCGTCTCGCTCGGCGACTGCGCCATCAACGGCGGCGTGCCCGCGCTGCGCAACCACGTGCCGCTGCGCGAGTGCCTCGAGGAGGCCTACCTGCGGTCGCCGGGCGTCTACAACCCCGGCGCCATCATTCCCAACGACCCCGAGATCCCGCTGCTGCTGCACCGGGTCTATCCCTGCCACGAGGTGGTGAAGATCGACTACTTCATCCCCGGGTGCCCGCCGCCGGCCGACGCCATCTGGAGCGCGCTCGTCGCGCTGCTCACGGGCCAGCCCGTGGAGATCGCCTACGCAGGCCTGAAGTACGACTGAGGGAGCCGGACCATGGCGACGACCCAGGGCAACACGCGCAAGTACACGATCGAGCCGCTCACCCGCGTCGAGGGGCACGGCAAGGTCACCATCCTGATGAACGAGGACCACGAGGTGGAGCAGGCCCGCCTGCACATCGTGGAGTTCCGCGGCTTCGAGCGCTTCATCCTCGGCCGCCCGTACTGGGAAGTGCCGGTCATCGTCCAGCGGCTGTGCGGCATCTGCCCGGTCAGCCACCACCTGGCCGCCGCCAAGGCCATGGACCGCATCATCGGGGGCGAACGCCTGACACCGACGGCCGAGAAGGTGCGGCGGCTGATGCACTACGGTCAGATGTTCCAGAGCCACGCGCTGCACTTCTTCCACCTCTCGAGCCCCGACCTGTTGTTCGGCACCGACGGGACCGCGGCGAGCGGTTTCGGCGCGCCGGTGGAACAGCGCCACGTGTTCGCGGTGGCCGCAGCACACCCCGCGCTGGCGACGCAGGCCGTGATGATGCGCCGCTTCGGGCAGGAGGTGATCCGGGCCACGGCCGGCAAGAAGATCCACGGCACCGGTGCAGTGCCGGGCGGGGTGAACAAGTCGCTCACCATCGGCGACCGTGACGCCCTGCTGCGCGAGGTGGACCAGATGCTGGCCTGGTCGCGCGCTGCGCTCGCCCTCGCCCGCGACTTCACCACCGAACACCTCGTCGAGCTGATTCCGTTCGGCTCCTTCGACTCCAACCACCTGTCGATCGTCCGGCAGGGCGACGGCGCGCTCGACTTCTACGACGGCGTGCTGCGGGCCGTGGACAAGGACGGGACGCGGGTCGTCGACGGCGTCGACTACCAGCGCTACCTGGAGGTGGTGAGCGAGGAGGTGCGGTCCTGGTCGTACATGAAGTTCCCCTTCATCAAGCGGATCGGGCCCGAGCACGGCTGGTACCGTGTGGGCCCGCTGGCGCGGCTCAACACCTGCAGCGTCGTCCCGACGCCCGAGGCCGAGGCCGCGCGCCAGCAGTTCCTGGGACTGACCAAGGGCCGCCCCAACAACATCACGATGTGCTACCACTGGGCACGGATGATCGAGCTGCTGCACTCGATCGAGGTGATCCGCGACCTGCTGCACGACGCCGACCTGCAGGGCGAGGACCTGCTCGTGTCCGGGCCGCGCCGCGAGGAGGCGGTCGGCGTCCTCGAGGCCCCGCGCGGTACGCTCTTCCATCACTACCGCGTCGGCGCCAACGACGCGGTGACGATGTGCAACCTCATTGTCTCCACCACGAACAACAACGAGCCCATGAACCGCGCGGTGACCAAGGTCGCCCGCGACCACTTCACCGGCAAGCGCGAGATCACCGAGGGGCTGCTGAACCACATCGAGGTGGCCATCCGCGCCTACGACCCGTGCCTGTCGTGCGCCACGCACGCCCTGGGCCGCATGGCGCTCGCCGTGGAACTGGTGAGTGCGCGCGGCGAGCTGCTCGACCGCCGCGTGCGGGGCGGCGCATGAGCGGCTCACGCGTGCTGGTGATCGGATACGGCAATCCGGCCCGCGGCGACGACGGGCTGGGGCCGGCGCTCGCCGACCGCCTGGAGCGGATGGCGCTGCCGGGCGTCACCGTCGAGGCCGACTACCAGTTGTCGATCGAGCACGCGGCGCTCGCCGCCGAGCACGACATCGTCGTCTTCGCCGACGCGGCGGCCGCCGGCGAGGCGCCGTTCACGTTCGCGCGGCTCGCCCCGGCGTGCGAGGAGAGCTTCAGCACGCACGCCGTGACGCCGGGGCAGGTGCTGGGGCTCGCCGGGTCGTGCTTCGGCGCCGTGCCCAGGGGCTACGTGCTGGCGATCCGCGGACGGGCGCTCGAAGGCTTCGCCGAGGGGCTCACGCGCGAGGCGCGCGCCGGGCTCGAGGCGGCGCTCGGCCATCTGGCCGCGCGCATCGAGGCGTCGCGATGGGAGATCGACGATGAGAGACGGTAAGCACGTGATTCTGTGCGTCGACGACGATCAGGACATCCTGGCGTCGCTGCGCCTGGTGCTGGAGTCGGCGGGCTACGAAGTGGTCACGGCGGCCACCGCCGACGAGGGGCGGGCCGCCCTGCAGGCGGCACGGCCGGACCTGCTCGTCGTCGACCTGATGATGGAGCAGGTGGACGCCGGACTCAGCTTCGTCAGTTCGCTGCGGGAGGCTGGCGTGACGACGCCGGTGTTCTTCCTCAGTTCGGCCGGTGACTACCTGTACGAGATGGCCGACGTCGGCCGGCTGGGAGCCGATGGCGTGTTCCAGAAGCCGCTGTCGCCGGACTTGCTGCTGTCGGTCATCGCCGGGCGGCTGGGTCAGACCGCCGCGGCCGCCACCGGCCGCGCCGTCACGTCCGGCTGAGACCGCCGTACCGCAACCAACGCGTCTGCCAGCGGGGTGCGTCGTGGCACAGACCGCCGACGAGGCCGTACGGCTCCCCTTCGATCGCGAGTTGAGGGAGCGGGTGGGCTGGCTGGTCCGGCTCCGCTGGCTGGCGGGGCTCGGCCTGGTCGCCGGCAGTGGCTTCGGGCTGCCCTTGCTCGACCTCCCCGTCCCCTATCCCCTGCTCACGGTGGTCGGCTTCGCCGTCCTCGGCTACAACGAACTGCTCTTCCTGTTCGGCGACCGCCTGGTGGAAACGCTGCGGTCGCAGCGCCGGGCGGTCCACGTGCAAATCGCGCTGGACTGGCTCGCGCTGGCCGCCACGATCGCACTGACCGGAGGCATCAGGAGCCCGTTCACCGTCGGGTTCGTCTTCCACTTGATCGTCGGGGCGCTCCTGCTTTCGGGCCCGACCTGCTACCTGCTGACCGCCGGCGCCGTGGCGCTCACAGCCACGCTCGGCCGCTTCACCTCCCCCGTGGTGGGAGGAGGGCCGACCGACCCGCTGGTCGCGGTGCTGGAGGGGTCGAGCGCGAGCGTCCTCGACTTGTGGCTCGCGCTCTCGTTCCTGTTCGTGGTCACCACGTACCTGGCGACGTCGATCACCACTCAACTGCGGCAGAAGGAGGTAGAGCTCGCCGAATCGGAGCAATCGCTCGACCGCGCCTACCACCGCATGGAGGCGCTGCACGAGATCGGTCAGGTGGTGAACTCGTCGCTCGATCTCGAGGAAGTGCTGGGATTGATCGCCGAGCACGCCACGGGGCTGCTCCAGGGCAAGGCGTCCGCGATCCGGCTGCTCGATCGCCGGGGCCGCACGCTCGTCGTCGGCGGGTCGTACGGCCTCAGCCAACACTATGTGGGCAAGGGCCCGGTGGAGGTGGGCCGGAGCGGGGTGGATGCCGAGGCCCTCGAGGGGAAGGTGGTGGAGGTCCGCGACGTGGCCAGTGACGCCCGGTTCCAGTATCCCGAGGAGGCGCGCCGCGAGGGCCTGTGCTCCATGCTGTGCTGCCCGATGCGCGCGAAGGACCGGACGCTCGGCGTGATCCGCGTCTACACGGGCGAGCCCCGCGAGTTCGGCGACGAGGAACAGCAACTGCTGAGGAACCTCGCGAACCTCGGCGCGGTCGCCATCCAGAACGCGCGGACCTACGGCGAGCTGCAGACACTGGACTCCGAACGCGTGTGGTTCGCCCGGACCACCCACCACCAGCTGCGGTCCCCCCTGGCGGCCGTGCAGAGCGCGCTCGACGCGCTCCCCTACGCCGGCCTCGTCAACGACGCGCAGAGGGACCTGCTCGGCCGCGCGCGGCGCCGCATCCAGGACGCCTTCGACCTGATTCGCGACCTGCTCGACCTCGCGTCGGCGCAGCGCCTCGACGACCGAGAGCCCCCCGAGCCCCAGCGGCTCGACTTGGCCCTCGCCCGGGCGCTGGCGGCGATTGGTGAGCGCTGCAAGGCGAAGGGCCTGGCGTTCGATCTCGACATGAACCTCGAGGGATGGCGGATCCCGGCCCAGTCGGCCGATCTCGAACGCATCTTCGCCAACCTGCTCGACAACGCCGTCAAGTACACGTCGGCGGGCCGTGTCGGACTGACCGCGTCGGTGCGCGACGGGTGGCTCGACGCCGTGGTCGAGGACTCCGGCATGGGCATCGAGCCGGCGGATCTCGACCGCGTCTTCGACAGTTTCTTCCGCTCTGCCGCAGCGAAGGCGAGCGGCGAGATCGGCACCGGCCTCGGCCTGTCGATCGTCGGGCAACTCGTCGAACGCCTCGGCGGCACCGTCGCCATCGACAGCGTGCCGGGCCGCGGCACGCGGGTCACG
>Ga0114939_10000406_pt1 | contig 36153 bp, 31 predicted proteins | sample AshMeaCrysSpring_FD_87196 | JGI IMG/M metagenome (GOLD analysis project Ga0114939, IMG submission 87196) | Groundwater microbial communities from Big Spring, Nevada to study Microbial Dark Matter (Phase II) - Ash Meadows Crystal Spring | ecosystem: Environmental > Aquatic > Deep subsurface >...
CCGGACCGAGCGAGGCCGCCGGCGCGCCGAGCAGCGTGGCGCGCGGATCCTGCAGCCGGTCGAGAGCCCCGGCGAGGAGGTCAGCGCTGGCGAGGATCTGTTGCGACATCACGCGCACCTCGATGCCCGTGGCATCCGTCACGTCGTCGATGCGCTGGCTCAGCTTCGCCGCGTCCTGCTGGATGGCGCGGATGGCGACAGTGAGCTCCTCGAGCGTCGCCTCGGTGCGTTTCGCCACCGGGGAGAAGTCGCCCGCGAGGCGGTTCGCCGCGCCGCTCACGTTCTGCATCGAGCGGCTGAAGTCGCGCGAGGCGCGATCGATGGCGTCGGAGGCCCGGTCGAGGCGGTCAAGCCGGGCATTGAGTCCGGCCGAGAGGTCGCGCATGTTCACGAGCAGCGCCGCGAACGCCTCCCGGTTCTCCTGCGCAAGCACCTCGTTCAACGACGCGAAGGTATCGCTCGCCGTATCCGCGAGCTTGGTCGCGGTGTCGGTGATCTGCGCGAAGTCGGACGCGCCCTCCGGGATCACCGGATAGCGCTCGCCCTCCGCCGCTTCCTGGAGCGGCGGCCCCGGCGGGTCCGGCGTCTCGAGGTTCACGCGGGCGATGCCGGTGACGAAGCTGCGCGCGATCGTCGCCCCGGTGTTCTGGCTGATGGGCGCGTTCTTGTCCACGCGAATGGTGACGCGGACCTTGCTGGTGCTGCCGGCCGCGAGGCCGTAGTCCTCGACGCGGCCGACCTTGATGCCGCGCATGTTCACGTCGCCGCCGACCTGCAGCCCCTCCAGGGACTGCTTCTGGAAGTAGACGCGGTAGTAGTTGAAGTCGGCGCGCGCACCGCTCCGCGCAAGCCAGATCATGCCGAGCACCATCGCGCTCACCAGCACCACCAGTACGGCGCCGACGAGCGTGTACCGAACCTCAGGTTCCATGCGCCTCCCGACTCTCCCCCTTCCGGACCATTGTACGGACCGAGAAATAGGACTGCACCCAGGGATCGTCGACGCGCATCACCTCGTGCACCGGACCGTCGGCGAGCACCTTGCCGCGCGCCAGCACGATGATCCGGTCGGTCACCGTGAGCAGCGTGTCGAGATCGTGGGTGACGACGAACACCGTGAGCGTGAGATCGTCGACGAGCGAGCGCAGCAGCCGGTCGAAGGCTCGGGCGGTGATCGGGTCGAGCCCGGAAGTCGGCTCGTCGAGGAACAACAACTCCGGCTCGAGGGCGAGCGCGCGTGCGACCGCCGCGCGCTTGCGCATCCCGCCGGAGAGCTCGCTCGGCATCTTCGCGCCTGCTTCCGGCGGCAGGCCGGCGAGCGCGATGCGCAGTCCCACCAGCTCGGCGACGACCGGCTCGGGCAGGTCGGTGTGCTCGCGGATCGGCGTGGCGACGTTCTCCGCGACGGTGAGCGACGAGAACAGCGCGCCGTCCTGGAACATCATGCCGAAACGCCGACGCAGCGCCGCGCGCGCCTCGCCCGTCGATCCCCAGACGTCCTGCCCGAAAAGGCGCACGTGCCCCCCGCTCGGGCGATGCAGGCCGATGATCTCGCGCACCAGAACCGATTTCCCGGTGCCGCTGCCGCCGATGAGCGCCACCAGCTCACCGCGGCCGACAGTGAAGGTGACGCCGTCGTGCACTGTCTGCTCGCCGAAACGCGTGACGATGCCCGCCACCTCGAGGATGGTCTCGCCCTTCAGAGCCCCAGCTCCTGGAAGAAGATGGCGAAGAACGCGTCGAGCAGGATCACGGCGACGATGCTCTGCACCACCGTCGAGGTGGTGTTGATGCCGATGGAGCGCGTGTCGCGGCTCACGGTCATCCCCATGCGGCAGCCGATGATGGCGATCACGGCGGCGAACACCGGCGCCTTGGCGAGCCCGATCCAGACGTGCTTGACCGGCAGCGCTGAATGGAGGCGATCGAGGAAGGTGGTCGGGGTGATGTCGAGCATCGAGTTGGCGACCACCATCGCGCCGAGGATGCCCATGACGTCGCCGAGGAACACGAGCAGGGGCAGCGCCAGCATGATCGCCAGCAGGCGCGGGATGACGAGCACGCGCATCGGCGAGAGCCCGAGGGTGCGGATCGCATCGACCTCCTCGGTGAGGATCATGGTGCCGATCTGCGCGGTGAAGGCGGCGCCCGAGCGGCCGGCGATGATGGTGGCGACGAGGATCGGCGAGAACTCGCGTGTCATGCCGATCGCCACGCCGTCGACGACGAAGATGTTGGCGCCGTACTGCTCCGCCTGCAGACCGAGGAGGTAGGCGACGACGATGCCGATGAGGAAGGTGACGAGCGCCACCACCGGGATCGCGTAGAGGCAGACGTGCTCGAACTGCGCCGCCAGCTCCCTGATGCGCAGCCGGCTCGGGTGCAGCGCCGTCTCGCCGAGCTCGGCAAGCGTGCGGCCGAGGAAGGCGACGAAGCCCAGCACGTGCGCGCCGAGTTGCCACACCTCGCGGCCGAGCGCGGCGATCCAGGTCGACGGCTTGCGGCGCGGCTGCGCCGGTTCCCGCGGCAGCCGCTCCCGGACCAGCTCCACGATGCGCGCGTGGCGCGCGTCGAAGTTCGTCAGGGCGCGCTGGCCCGGGTCCACTTGGCGTGCAGCGAGGCTGCTGAGCAGCGCGAGCGCGCCCGCGGTGTCCATCGCGGTGAGGCCGCTGCCGTCGATGCGGGCCGGTGCCGACGGCATCGGCAGGCCTTCGAGCGCGGGCTCGATCTCGTCGAGGTTCGCGAGGCGCCACTCGCCGCCGAGGTGCAGGACGGAGATGCCGCCAGCCTGATCGAGCCAGCACCACTGTCCGTTCATGTGACCGACCGCGCTCGCAAGGTGCGGCCGAGATTAACATAGCGGTCCGCCACCGCTCATCCGCCCGTTGCGTGCCTGCGAGCGAGCTTCTCGCCGGCCGCCGCTGCTCTCCGATGAGATTCACCGTCACCGACGACGTCCGCAGCCTCGGCGTGCACGGTGCCTACGTCGTGCTCGAAGGCATCGACAACCACCGCACGCCGGAAGCGCTCGAGCGGCACCTCAACGCGCTCGCGGAACGCCTCGAGGCGGAGCTCACACCGGACTTCGTCGCGACCGATCCGGTGCTCGCAGGCTTTCGCGAACTGCACGACGCTGTCGGCCGTTCGAACCGCCGCTTTCCCTCCTCTGCGGAGGCCCTGGTGACCCTCTTCCGGCGCAAGCGGCGCATGCCGCGGATCAACCCCTTGGTCGACCTCTACAACGCCGTGTCACTGGAGACCCGGCTCTCGCTGGGCGCCCATGACCTCGCCAAGCTCCAGGGCGGCGTGACGCTGAAGATCGCTTCGGGCCACGAGCGTTTCGTGCCGCTCGGGGGCACGGTGCCCGAGCCGATCCACGCCGGCGAATACGTCTACGTGGACGATGCCGACGAGGTGCTCTGCCGGCTGGAGCACCGCCAGTGCGAGAAGACCCGCGTCGACGCCGAGACGCGCGCGTGCTTCTGCATCGTGCAGGGTCACCGCGGCACGTCGGAAACACAGTTGCGCGGCGCGCTGGAGCGGCTCTGTTCGCTCGCGGGCGCGATATGGGGCGCCCGTGCGTCGCAGGTCTGGCGCGCGTAGGAACGGCCCGAGATCGAGCTGCGCGCACCGCATGGGCGCGGGCCGGGCAGCGACCGATCGCAGTGGAGCGCGAGGACTCGCGACACCGAAGCGCGTTGCCGCATGGTGGCGTCGCGCTTAGGCTCCATCTCCATGACGCTACTTGATCTCTTCTCCCCCTGTCCGCGCGGACTCGAGGCGGAGCTCGCTGCGGAGCTCGGGCGCCTCGGCGCGATCGACGCCAATGCCGTCGCCGGCGGAGTGGCGTACCGCGGCACGCTCGAGACCTGCTATCGGGCGAATCTCGAGAGCCGTCTCGCCACGCGCGTGCTCTGGCGCGTGGTGCGCGCGCCCTACGTCACCGAGCAGGACGTCTACGACGCCGCACGCGACGTGAGGTGGCTCGAGTGGTTTCGCGTCGCGCACACGATCAAGGTCGAGACCGCGGCCGTATCCTGCCCGCTGCGCAGCCTCGACTTCGTCACCCTGCGCATCAAGGACGCGGTGTGCGACCGCTTCCGCCACGACACCGGGCGACGCCCGGACGTCGACACGCGCTCACCCGACGTTCGCATCCATGCGTTCCTCGATGCGACCCACGTCACGCTATACGTCGACACCTCGGGAGAGCCGCTCTTCAAGCGCGGCATCCGCGGTCGCGCGGCAGAAGCGCCGATCAAGGAGAACCTCGCGGCCGGCCTGATCCGTCTCACCGGCTGGGACGGCACGGAGCCCTTCCTCGACCCCATGTGCGGCAGCGGCACCTTCCTTGCGGAGGCGGCGCAGATCGCGCTCGGCATCGCGGCGGGCAGCCGCCGGGAGTTCGCGTTCCCGCGGCTCGAGACGTTCGACGCCTCGCTCTGGCGGCGTGTACGCGAAGCGGCCGAACCGCCGGCCCGCCCGCACCGCCCGACGCCGGTCTTCGGTGCCGATCGACTCGGGCATCAGATCGCACGCGCGCGCGAACGGCTGGCGATGGCCGGTCTCGCCGACCATGTACAACTCAAGCAGTGCGATCTGCTCGACCTTCCGGCGCCGGCGCGCTGGGGCGTGATGCTCGCCAACCCGCCGTACGGGGTGCGCGTGGAGGAGAAGGAATCGCTGGCCGCGCTCTATCCGGCGATCGGCGATGCGCTCAAGAAGCGCTTCGCGGGCTGGCGGTGCCACTTCTTCACCGGCGATCTCACGCTCGCTCGACGCATCGGCCTCAAGGCGACCCGGCGCACGCCGCTCTGGAACGGCGCCATCGAATGCCGACTGTTCGAGTTTCGCATTGTGCCCGGATCCAACCGCGGCCGGCGGTCGAACCCCGCCGCCGGCGCCGCAGGCGAGGAGTAGGGGCGCACGAAACGAAAACGGCGGCCGGAGCCGCCGTTTCGACGCTTGAGCGAGTCGTGGCTTCGGCGCGATCAGGCCGCCTTGAGACTCGCCGCCGCGGGCTTGCCGCGCTCCATCTTCACTTCGAAGCTGAGGCGCTGACCTTCGGTGAGCGTGTCCATGCCGGCGCGCTCGACGGCGCTGATGTGGACGAAGACGTCCTTCGCGCCATCATCGCGCTGGATGAAGCCGAAGCCCTTGGTGCTGTTGAACCATTTCACGGTTCCGGTGACGGTCGACATTGAGAGGGACCCTCCAGGACGAGAACAACAGGAAACCGGCGGACGCCAACGTGACGCAGCCGGACAACGCGATGGTGGGTGTCTCAGCTACCCGCATGGTGCGGGGTCGAAAGGCAGGCCGAACCGTCGATTGCTCGCGGACTGTACTGCGGCCGGAAAAGCGTGTCAATCAGACAACGATCAGATTTCCCCATGGCGCCGAATCGATGCTGATGCGGCGCCGGTTACACGATGTTCAGGTGATCGATGCCCTTGGTGATGTCGCGGTTTTTCGCCTCGGTCGAGTGCAGTTTGATGGCGAGGCGGAGGTCGTTCACGGAGTCGGCGTTGCGCAGCGCGTCCTCGTAGGTGATGACCCCCGAGTCGTAGAGGTCGAACAGGTGCTGGTCGAACGTCTGCATGCCGAGCTCGCGCGACTTCTTCATGATCTCCTTGATCTCGTGCACCTCGCCCTTGAAGATCAAGTCGGCGATGAGCGGCGAGTTGAGCATGATCTCGATCGCCGCCACACGGCCCTTGCCTTCCTTCTTCGGCACGAGGCGCTGCGAGATCATCCCCTTCAGGTTGAGCGACAGGTCCATGAGAAGCTGCGGCCGGCGCTCCTCGGGGAAGAAGTTGATGATGCGGTCGATCGCCTGGTTGGAGCTGTTGGCGTGCAGAGTCGCGAGGCACAGGTGGCCGGTCTCGGCGAACGCCACTGCGTAGTCCATGGTCTCGCGGTCGCGGATCTCGCCCATCATGATCACGTCCGGCGCCTGCCGCAGCGTGTTCTTGAGGGCCGCCTCCCAGCCCTCGGTATCGACACCCACCTCGCGCTGGGTGATGAGGCTGTTTGCGTGCGGATGCACGAACTCGACCGGATCCTCGATGGTGATGATGTGACCGTAGGCGTTGGCGTTGCGGTGGCCGATCATCGCCGCGAGCGACGTCGACTTCCCCGAGCCGGTGGCGCCGACCATGATGACCAGCCCGCGCTTGGTCATGGCGACGTCCTTGAGAACGCCCGGCAGGCCGAGCTCCTCGAGCGTGGGGATCGTGGCGTTGATGGTCCGCAGCACCATGCCGACGTGGCCCTGCTGCACGAAGGCGTTGACCCGGAAGCGGCCGATGCCCGAGGGGCTGATGGCGAAGTTGCACTCCTTGGTCGCCTCGAACTCCGCCGCCTGCTTGTCGTTCATGATCGAGCGCACCAGCTCGGCGGTGTGCTGCGGCAGCAGCGGCTGCTGCGACACCGGCGTCATCTTGCCGTCGAGCTTGATGGCGGGCGGAAAACCGACGGTGACGAAGAGGTCGGAGGCCCTCTTGCTCACCATCAGGCGCAAGAGGTCGTTGATGAACTTGGTGGCCTGGTCGCGTTCCATGAAGCCCCCTCCCTGAAGGGCCTGGCGGCGCGGCCGGCGGCCGCGCGTGGCGTCGCCCGCGTGGTGCGGGCTAGCCGGCGAAGTTGTCCTTGTTCGCGGCCTTGGTGCGCGCCTCGGCGACGGCCACGACGTTGCGCTTGACGAGGTCCTGCAGGCACTGGTCGAGCGTCTGCATGCCGAACTGCTGGCCGGTCTGGATCGCCGAGTACATCTGCGCGATCTTGTTCTCGCGGATGAGGTTGCGGATCGCCGGCGTGCCGATCATGATCTCGTGCGCGGCGACGCGGCCGGCGCCGTCCTTGGTCTTGAGCAGCGACTGCGAGATCACGGCGCGCAGCGACTCCGAGAGCATCGCCCGCACCATCTCCTTCTCCGCGGCGGGGAAGACGTCGACGATGCGGTCGATGGTCTTTGCCGCAGAGCTGGTGTGCAGCGTGCCGAACACGAGGTGGCCCGTCTCGGCGCCGGTGAGCGCGAGGCGGATCGTCTCCAGGTCGCGCATCTCGCCGACGAGGATGACGTCGGGGTCCTCGCGCAGCGCCGAGCGCAGCGCGTTCGAGAACGAGAGCGTGTGCGGCCCGACCTCGCGCTGGTTGATCAGGCACTTCTTCGACTCGTGCACGAACTCGATCGGGTCCTCGATGGTGAGGATGTGCCCGTACTCGTTCTCGTTGATGTGATTGATCATGCCGGCGAGCGTCGTCGACTTGCCGGAGCCGGTCGGGCCGGTGACGAGCACGATGCCGCGCGGCTGCTCCGAGATCTCCTTGAAGATCTTCGGCGCGTTCAGGTCCTCGAGCGACAGCACCTTCGACGGAATGGTCCGCATCACCGCGGCGGCGCCGCGCTGCTGCACGAACGCATTCACGCGGAAGCGCGCAAGCCCGGGGATCGCGAACGAGAAGTCGCACTCGAGGTGCTCCTCGTACTGCTTGCGCTGCGCGTCGTTCATGATGTCGTAGATCATCCCGTGCACGTCCTTGTGCTCCATCGGCGGCAGGTTGATGCGCCGAACGTCGCCGTGCACGCGGATCATGGGCGGGAGGCCCGAGGACAGGTGGAGGTCGGACGCCTTGTTCTTGACGACGAAGGCGAGGAGTTCCGAGATATCCATTTACAATAGCCGCCTGAGGTCCATCGGGTGAGAGGGGCGAAAGCGCTTGCGCGAGAGCGGCTTGCACCTTGAAGCTCGCAGCGATTATGGACACGGTCGAAAAGCGGCTGCAAGCCGTAAAGTTCCGCATCCAGACGGCCGCACGCGCGAGCGGCCGCGACCCGCGTGAAATTGTGCTCGTGGCCGTGTCCAAGACCTTCCCTCCCGAGGCCATCCGCGCCGCGCACGACGCCGGGCAGCGCGACTTCGGCGAGAGCTACGCGCAGGAGGCGATCGCGAAGATGGAGGCGCTGCGCGACCTCGACTTGCATTGGCACTTCATCGGCCCGCTGCAGTCCAACAAGACCCGGCCGGTCGCCGAGCGGTTCGACTGGGTACATTCGGTGGACCGCATCAAGGTGGCGGAGCGGCTCTCGGCGCAGCGACCCGAAGGCGGCGGACCACTGCAGGTGTGTGTACAGGTGAACCTCTCGGGCGAGTCGACGAAGAGCGGCGTGCCGCTCGCGGGAGCCAAGTCGCTCGCGCACGCGGTCGCGGCGCTGCCTCACCTCGCGCTGCGAGGTCTCATGACCCTGCCCGAGCCCACCGCGGACGAGGTGCGGCAGCGACAGCGCTTCGGCGCGCTCGCGGCGCTGCTGGACGAGCTGCGTGACGAAGGGCTCGCCGTGGATACGCTCTCGATGGGAATGTCCGACGACCTGGAGGCGGCGATCGCCTCCGGCAGCACCATGGTGCGCGTCGGCACCGCGATCTTCGGGGCACGGCCGCCGGCGACCGCTGCGCTCGACCGCTGACCATGCGGATCACCTTTGTCGGCGGTGGCAACATGGCGGGCGCCCTGATCGGCGGCCTGCTCGCGCGCGGCGTGCCGGCCACGGCAATCGAGGTCGTCGAGCCGCTTGCCGAGGCGCGTGCCCGGCTCGCCGAGAGCTTCGGCGTCGAGTGCCACGAACGTCCGGCGGATGTGCCGGCTTTCGGCGAGGTGGTCGTCTTCGCGGTCAAGCCGCAGCACATGCGCGCCGCCGCACGCGAGGTCGGGCCGCGCCTTGGCGCGTCGATCGCCCTTTCGGTCGCTGCCGGCATCCGCCTCGCGGACTTCGGCCGCTGGCTCGGCGGCTCGCCGCTACTCGCCCGCTGCATGCCGAACACCCCGGCGCTGATCGGGCTGGGCGCCACCGGGGTGTATGTGGAGCCGCGCGCGAGTGCCGTACAGCGGGCCGCGATCCAGTCGATCCTCGAGGCGGTCGGCATCGTCGTGTGGGTGGAGGACGAAGCGCTGCTCGATCCGGTCACGGCACTCTCGGGCAGCGGGCCGGCGTACTTCTTCCGCTTCATGGAGGCCCTCGAAGAGGCGGGGGCCGCGATCGGCCTGTCGCGCGAGACCGCGCGCGCGCTCGCCATCCAGACCGCGCGCGGCGCGGGCGAGCTGGCTGCGCGATCGAGCGATCCGCCGGCGGTACTGCGCGAGCGCGTGACTTCCAAGGGCGGCACCACCGAACGGGCGCTGGCCTCGCTCGCCGCCGCGGATGTGCACGGCGCGATCGCACGCGCGGTGCGCGCCGCCAACGAACGCGCGCGCGAGCTCGGCGACGAGCTCGGGCGCGACTAGAACCCACCGGACTTCCTCACGCATCGGGACGGCGACGACGACGATGTTCGGCGAGATCGCGCAACTGCTCATCCGCACGGTGTTCGGCCTGCTCGTGTTCTCGTTCCTGCTCCGCTTCTGGATGCAGGCGACGCGCGCGCCGTTCCGCAATCCCATCGGCCAGTTCCTGGTCTCGCTGACCGACTGGGCGGTGGTCCCGGCGCGCAAGGTGATCCCGGGCTACAAGGGGCACGACCTCGCGACGCTGGTGCTCGCGATCGTCGCGCAGGGCGTGATGCTGACGCTGCTCTACGCCACCGCCGGGCGCGGGTGGCCGGTCGGCGGCATCTTCGTGCAGTCGGTCGTGCAGGTGCTGCAGCAGCTGCTGCAGCTCGTGATCTTCGTGACGCTCATCCAGGTCGTGATGAGCTGGGTCGCGCCCTACAACCCGCTCGCGCCGGTGTTCGAGGCGTTGACGCGGCCGTTCTACAACTTCTTCCGGCGGTTCATCCCGCCGATCGGCGGCATCGACCTCTCGCCGCTCTTCATCGTGCTCGGGGCGCAGATCCTCATGATCGTGCTCGACAACCTGCCCCGCATCGCCGCCGGTCTGTTCGCTTGAGCGCGTTCGCCAGGCGCACCGCCGCAGGCTGGCTGCTCGCAGTGCACGTGCAGCCGGGCGCCAAGCGCTCGCAGGTCGCGGGCCTTCACGGCGAGTCGCTCAAGGTGCGCATCGCGGCACCGGCGCTCGAGGGCCGCGCCAACGCCGCGCTCCAGGCGTTCATCGCCGAGCGGCTCGGGGTACCGCAGTCGCGGGTGAAGGTGGTGCGTGGAGAGCGGTCGCGCGAGAAGCAGGTGCTGATCGAGGACGCGGGCGCGGCGGTGGAACGGCTGCTGGCGTAGCACCCGATCCCTCCCTTCCGGAGCGAGATGGCTCCGCCGCCCTTCGCGGCTCTCGGATGGCGCGGGCCTACCTCGAGCCGTGCTCGTAGACCAGATGACCCGAGACGAGGCAGTACCGCACCACGCCGGGCAGCTCGTAGCCGAGGAACGGCGTGTTCTTGCCCTGGCTGCGCAGCGCTTCCGCGGTGACGCGGCAGTGCGTTTCCGGGTCGAAGATGCAGACGTCGGCCACGGTGCCCTGCGCGAGGTGGCCGCATTCGCGCCGGAGGACACGCGCCGGGTCGCTCGTCACGCGGGCGAGCGCCTTCACGAGCGGCAGCTTCTGTTCGGTCGCCCACTTGAGCGTGAGCGGCAGCAGCAGCTCGAGGCCGGTGGCGCCGGGGTCTGACTCGGCGAAAGGCAGCTGCTGCGCATCGTCGTCGAGCGGCGCGTGATCCGAGCACACCGCATCGATGGTGCCGTCGGCAAGCCCCGCACGTAGCGCCTCGCGGTCCCGCTGCGAGCGCAACGGCGGCACGAGCCGGCAGTGCGAGTCGAACCAGCCGAGATCGACGTCGCAGAGGTGCAGGTGGTGCGCATCGACGTCGGCGGTGACCGGCAATCCTTCGCGCTTCGCCTTGGCGACCATCGCCACGCCCTCGGCGGTGGAGAGCCGGCATAGATGCAGCCGCACGGCGGTCACGCGTGCGAGCGCGAGGATCGTCTCGAGCGCGATCGTCTCGGCGAACGAGGGGATGCCCGGCAACCCGAGCCGCGAAGCGACCTCGCCGTCGTGGGCCACGCCGTTCTTCGCCAGATGCGGGTCCTGCGGGCGCAACCACACCGGGAAGCCGAACGTGGCCGCGTACTGCATCGCGCGCCAGAGCACCTGCGTGTCCACGATCGGCGCATCGGCCTGCGTGAAGCCGACGCAGCCCGCCTCGGAGAGCTCCGCCATCTCCGCGAGGCGCTCGCCCTCGAGCTTCGCGGTGAGCGCACCGAGGGGCAGGACGTGCGCGAGGTTGAGCCCGCGGGCGCGGTGCTTGAGCATCTCGACGAGCCCGGGCTCGTCGAGCGGCGGGTCGGTGTCCGGCGGGCAGACGAGCGTCGTCACGCCTCCGGCCACCGCCGCGCGCATCTCCGACTCGAGCGTTGCCTTGTGCTCGAGACCGGGCTCGCGGAGCCGCGCGGCGAGGTCGACGAGGCCGGGCATGACGATGAGTCCGCCCGCGTCGATGACGCGGTTGGCGCTGAAGCCAGCCGGCTCCGCGCCCACGCCCACGACCTTGCCGGCGGCGATGAATAGGTCGCGCTGCGCGTCGATGCCGTGTGCGGGGTCGACCAGCCGCCCGCCCCTGACGTGGATCTTCATGCCGAGGTCCCGGCGAGGATCGACATCACCGCCATGCGCACCGCGATGCCGAAGGTCACCTGCGGCAGGATCACCGACTGCGCCCCGTCGGCGACCGCGGAGTCGATCTCCACGCCGCGGTTCATCGGCCCCGGGTGCATGACGATCGCATCGGGCTTGGCGAGGGCCAGCTTCTCCGGCGACAGTCCGTAGTGCTTGAAGTACTCGCCGGCGGAGGGGAGCAGCGGCCCGCGCATGCGCTCGCTCTGCAGCCTGAGCATGACGATGACGTCGACGTCACGCAGGCCTGCGGACATGTCGTGGTGCACGGTCACGCCCAGGCGCTCCACGCCGGTCGGCAGCAACGTCTGCGGGCCGATGGCGCGCACGTCCGGGGCGCCGAGCGTCGTGAGCGCGTGGATGAGCGAGCGCGCGACGCGCGAATGCAGGATGTCGCCGACCACGGCGACCGACAGCCGCGTGAAGTCCTGCTTGTAGTGGCGGATCGTGTAGGCGTCGAGCAGGCCCTGTGTCGGATGCGCGTGGCGGCCGTCGCCCGCGTTCACCACGTGCACGTGCGGCTTGACGTGACGCGCGATCAGGAACGGGGCGCCGCTCGAGGCGTGGCGGACGATGAACATGTCGGCGTGCATCGCCGAGAGGTTGTCCACGGTGTCGAGCAGCGTCTCTCCCTTGCTCTGCGAGGACGACTGGATCGCGAGGTTGACGACGTCCGCCGAGAGTCGCTTCGCGGCGATCTCGAAGGTCGTGCGCGTGCGCGTCGAGGGCTCGAAGAACAGGTTGAAGACGCTCTTGCCGCGCAGCAGCGGCACCTTCTTCACCTCGCGTTCCGTCACGCCGAGGAACGAGCGCGCCGTGTCGAGGATGTGGACGAGGATCGCGCGCGGGAGACTCTCGATGGTGAGCAGGTGCTGCAGCTCGCCGCGAGCGTTGAGCTGCGGGTTACGCATTGCGCTCCAGCGCGAGCGTGAGGATGCCGCCGTCGCTCTTCGCCAGGGCGAGCATGTGCCCCTCGGGCACGCTCACCGTCGCGCCCACGTACTGCGCGGCGATGGGCAGCTCGCGCCCGCCGCGGTCCGCGAGCACCGCCAGCTCCACCGCCGCCGGGCGACCGTAGTCGAAGATCTCGTTCAGCGCCCCGCGCACCGTACGGCCGGTGAACAGCACGTCGTCGACGAGCACGATGTGCCGTCCGGGCACGTCGAACGGGATCTGCGACGGCTTCACGCGCGGGTGGAGCCCGGCCTGGTTGTAGTCGTCACGGTAGAAGGAGATGTCGATGGTGCCGAGCGGCGACGCCACCCCGAGCTCGCGATGCAGGCGCTCGGCGACCCACACCCCGCCGGTGTAGATGCCGACGATGCCGGTCTCGGGCGTGACCCGCGGCCGCAACTGCCGCAGCAGGTCGGCGAGAAGCTCTTCGGCGTCAGGAAGCGCGACGTTGCTCATCGAGGTACCCCTGCAGGATGACTTGCGCCGCGACCGGATGGACGAGCGACTTGTGGCGGCGGCCGCCCCGCCCCGCGTCGCGCAGGCGCGCTTCCGCGTCCGCGGACGACAGGCGCTCGTCCACGAGCGCCACCGGCAGATTCAGCCGCCGTCCGAGCGCCGCGGCGAAGCTGCGCGCACGCCGGGTCATCTCGTGCTCGCCGCCGTCGAGCGCGAGCGGCAGTCCCACGACGACGCGCGCGGGCTTCCACTCCTCGGCGACGCGCGTCGCACCCGCCATGGCGGCGTCGCGCGAACGCGACTCGATTGTCTCCAGCGGATGCGCGATGCCGGTCCCCGTGTCGCCGACGGCGACGCCGATGAAGCGCTCGCCGTAGTCGAAGGCGACGACCGTCTCGGCGGTCATCGGCGCGGCCGATCCGGGATCACGGGCCCGGCGTCCGCAGCATCAGGCATGGCCCGCCCCGTCGTGCAGCTTCGCGAAGTCGATCCCCAGCAGGCCCATCGCCGCGTTCAAACGCGCATCGGGCGGCAGCTCGAAGAGGATCTCGTCCTTGGCCTCGACGGTCAGCCAGGCGTTCTGCACGATCTCCTGCTCGAGCTGCCCGGGCGCCCAGCCGGCGTAGCCGAGCGTGACGAGCATGCGCTCGGGACCCGCGCCCTTCGATACCGCCTCGAGAATGTCGCGCGACGTGGTGAGACCGAGGTGCTCGCGCACCGGCAGCGTGGAGCTCCACGCGCCGACCGGCGTGTGCAGCACGAAACCGCGGTCGGCCTGCACCGGCCCGCCGTAGTACACGGGCGCATCGGCCAGGCCGGGCGTGGCGAGCGAGAGATCGAGGCGCTCGAAGAGGCCCGACAGTGTCAAGTCGATCGGGCGGTTGACGACCAGCCCGAGGGCGCCGTTGTCGTTGTGCTCGCAGATGAAGGTGAGGGTGCGCGAGAAGTTGGGGTCCGCCATGTTGGGCATGGCGATAAGGAAGTGATGGGTGAGATTGACGCTCGACACGCTGGGCATTTTACACTCGTCGCCCCCGCTTCCCGGGCCCCTTCCCTTCGGTTTCCGTCATGCCGATGCAATACGAAGCTTCGCTCGTCTGGTTCCGCCGCGACCTGCGCGCCGACGACCACGCGGCACTCCACCAGGCGCTGGAGCGCAGCCGGCGCGTGTTCTGCGCGTTCTGCTTCGATACGGCGATCCTCGATGCGCTGCCTTCGCGGGAGGACCGGCGGGTCGAGTTCATCGCCATCGCGCTCGACGAGCTGGAAGCGGCGCTCGCGCAGCACGGCGGCGGGCTGCTGGTGGTGCATGGCGATGCGAGCGAAGCGATCCCGCGCCTCGCCGACGAACTAGGCGTCGGCGCGGTCTTCGCCAATCACGACTACGAGCCGTACGCAAAGCAGCGCGACGCCGCGGTCGCGCGCGCGTTGCAGCACCTCGGCATCGCGTTCCATACCTTCAAGGACCAGGTGATCTTCGAGAAGGACGAGGTGATGACGGGGGCGGGCACGCCGTTCACCGTGTTCACGCCCTACAAGAACGCGTGGCTGAAGAAGCTGGACGCGGTCCACCTGTCGAGCTACCCGGTCCAGCGTCACGCGGGCGCGCTGGCCGCGCCGCCCTTCCGGCGGCGAGCGACGCTCGCCGACACCGGTTTCCGCACGACCGACCTCCGCTCGCTCGGCCTGCCGCTCGGCGCGTCGGGAGCGCAGCGACTTCTCGACGAGTTCATGCGCCGCATCGACGCCTACCGCGAGCGGCGCGATTTCCCGGCCTCGAAGGGGCCGTCCTACCTTTCCGTGCACCTGCGCTTCGGGACGATATCGGTGCGAACGCTCGCCGCGCGCGCCCAAGCCCTCGCGACCGAAGGTGCGCAAGCCTGGCTCGCGGAGCTCGTCTGGCGAGACTTCTACCAGGCGATCCTGCACCACTTCCCGCACGTCGTCGGCGGCGCTTTCCGACGCGAGTACGACGCACTCCAATTCGACAACGAGGAGGCGCAGTGGGAGGCGTGGAAGGCCGGTCGCACCGGCTACCCGCTCGTCGACGCGGCGATGCGGCAGATCAACCAGACCGGCTACATGCACAACCGCCTGCGCATGGTCACCGCCTCCTTCCTGGTGAAGGACCTGCACATCGACTGGCGCTGGGGGGAGCGCTACTTCGCCGACCGCCTCAACGACTTCGACCTCGCCGCCAACAACGGCGGCTGGCAGTGGGCCGCCTCGACGGGCTGCGACGCGCAGCCCTACTTCCGCATCTTCAACCCGGTGACGCAGTCGGAGAAGTTCGATCCGCAGGGGAAGTTCATCCGGCGCTACGTGCCCGAGCTGGCGCGAGTGCCCGCGAAGTTCGTGCACGCGCCGTGGACGATGCCGCCTCTCGAGCAGCAGGCCGCGGGTTGCGTGATCGGCCGCGACTACCCGGCACCGATCGTCGACCACGACGTAGCGCGGAAGGTGGCGCTGGAGCGCTACAACCGGGTCAAGCGGGGAGAGTGAAGAGCTTCACCGCAGAGGGCGCCGAGAACGCGGAGACACGCAGAGAGGATGATCTTGCTGAAGGGTCGCCGTGTCGCTCGCGCTGCCGCTGCTGCTCGTCGGAAATCCACTCAGCGACGCCAGGTACCACACCTCTCGAACCCTCTGCGAACCTCTGTGCCCTCCGCGCTCTCTGCGGTAAGGCTTTCCTTCCTGCTCTCACGCCGCGACCGTCTTCTTCACGAACCCCGCGATGTGCCCAAGCAGCTCCTCCTTCTGGAGGGGGCGTGAAGAGCTTTACCGCAGAGGTCGCCGAGAACGCGGAGGCACGCAGAGAGGATAATCTTGCTGGAGCGTCGCCGTGTCGCTCGCGCTGCCGCTGCTACTCGTCGGCGATTCACTCAGCGAAGCCAGGCACCACACCTCTCGAACCCTCTGCGAACCTCTGTGCCCTCCGCGCTCTCTGCGGTAAGGCTTTCCTTCGCTCACGCGGCCACGGGCTTCTTCACGAACCCCGCGATGTGTCCCAGCAGCTCATCCTCCTGGTACGGCTTGCCGAGGAACACGTCGACGCCGATCTCCTTCGACATCACGCGGTGCTTCTCCGCCGTGCGCGAGGTGATCATGATGATCGGCACTTGCTTCAGTCGCCGGTCGTTGCGGACGTTGCGCGTGAGGTCGAAGCCGTCCATGCGCGGCATCTCGATGTCCACCAGCATGACGTCCGGGACGAGGTCCTGCAACTGCTCCATCGCGTCGACGCCGTCCTTCGCCGTCACCACGTTGTAGCCCTCCCGCGACAGCAGGCGGCCCGCGATCTTGCGCACCGTGAGCGAGTCGTCGACGATCATCACCGTCGGCGACGTGGCCTCGGGCTCGGCCGGTGCCGCCGGCACGGCCGGCACCTGGGTGATGAACGGCTCGCGGTCGGCGAGGATCACCGGGTTGAGGATCAGCACGATCCGTCCCGAGCCGAGCACGGTCGCGCCCGTGATGCCGGCGATGCGCGAGAGCAGCGGTCCCGCGTTCTTCACCACGATTTCCTGGTTGCCGACGACCTCGTCGAGCTGCAGGGCGACGCCGTTGGCGCCGCTTCGCGCGTACACCACCGGCGTCAGGCGCCTTTTCTCCGGGACGAAGGTTGCGTCGCCGAGCAGCCGCGGCAGGTAGCGGAACCCGTACTGGCGCTCCTGCCATGCGGCCGTGCCCTTCTCGCGCAGCGGCGCGAGTTCGGCCTCCTTGAGCTGCCGCACCTGCTCCACCAGCGCCGACGGGATAGCGTAGATCGCGCCGCCCGCGCGCACCAGCACCGCCTGCGTCACGGCGAGCGTGAGCGGCAGGTAGATCGTGAAGCGTGCCCCTCGGCCGCGTTCGGTGGCGATCTCGACGCGACCGCCGAGTGCCTGGACCTCGTTCTTCACCACGTCCATGCCGACGCCGCGGCCGGCGATCTGGCTCACCTCGGATGCGGTCGAGAACCCGGAGTGGAAGACGAGCTCCGCGATCTCCTTGTCCGTCAACCGCACGCCGGGCTCGACGAGGCCGGTCGCTTCGGCCTTTGCACGCACCCGCTCGAGGTTGATGCCGGCACCGTCGTCCGACACCGCCATCATCACTTCGTTGCCTTCCTGGCGCAGCTCGATGCGGATCTCGCCGAGCTCCTTCTTTCCGGCCGCGATGCGGTCCGCAGGTTTCTCGATACCGTGCGCGACCGAGTTGCGCAGCAGGTGCTCGAACGGCGCCGTGATGCGCTCGAGCACCGAGCGGTCGAGCTCGACCTGGGAGCCGCGGATGTCGAGCACCGCGCGCTTGTCGAGCTCCTTCGCCGCCTGGCGCACCACGCGGTAGAGGCGTTCCGCCACGCTCTGGAACGGCACCATGCGGATGCGCATCAGGCTCTGCTGCAGCTCGCGGTTCAGGCGCGCCTGCGCCGAGAGCGCGGCGTCCGACTCGTCGAGCGCGCGGATGATGTTCTGGTGCACCGTCTGCACGTCGTTCACGCTTTCCGCCATCATGCGCGTGAGCTCCTGGAAGCGCGTGAAGCGGTCGAACTCGAGCGGGTCGAACGAGGTCTCGCCCTCCTGGGTCACGGTGAGGCGCGAGGCCATTTGCGACTCGGCCTGGATCTCGATCTCGCGCAGCTGGCCGCGCAGGCGCGTCACGTTCTCGGTGAGGTCGCCGAGCGCGCCCTTCAGCGCGCGCATCTCGCCGTCGATGCGGCTGCGGGCGATGGCGATCTCGCCGGCCTCGTTCACGAGCCTGTCGATCATGTCGGCACGCACGCGGAGCATCGCGCGGGCCGCGGCCTCTCCGATCTCCGGCGGCGCGGCGGGGGCTTCGCCGGGTGCCGCAGCGGGGTCGCCCGGGCGCGCGGCGGGCGCGGAAACGGCCTGCGCAGGGCGCTCGCCTCCCGCGAGCGTCGGCGCCGCAGCCGGGTCCGGCGTCGGAGCTACCGGCGGCTCGACCGCGGCAGTCGCCGCTTCCGCCGCCGCAGGCTCGGGCTCGGGCTGAAGCTCGGGCTCGAGCATCGCCGCAGCCTGCGGGTGGAGCAGCCGCTCGTGCAGCACGTGCATGCGGTCGTAGGACGTCTCGAGCTCGTCGAGCAGCGTCATCGGCAGCGCGGAGAGCTCGAGCGCGTTCTCGATCTTGCTCTCCATCGAGTGCGTGAGCTCGCCGAGGCTCATCGCGCCGCACATCCGCGCGCTCCCCTTGAGGGTGTGCAGCGAGCGCTGCAGCGCTTGACCGATGGCGGCGTTCTCGGGATGCGCGTGCCAGTCGCGCAGCGCCTGACCGACCGCCGGCACCAGCTCCGCCGCCTCTTCGAGGAAGATCGGCAGCAGCTCGGGATCGAGGTCGTCGTCGATGCGCCGCTGCCGCCGGTCGTGCGGGATCGGGTCGACGACGACGGCGGGCGACTCCACCGCGGGGGCGCCCGCCTCTGCTCGCGTCACTGCAGGCGCAGTGGGGAGCTCGCCCGATGCCGCAACCGCCTGCTCCTCGAGCAGGACAGGAGCGGCGTGCGAGGGCTCGACGACCGTAACTCTCGCCGGGCTCGGCGACCCGTCCGGTGGCGATTCCCCGGCGACGGCTGCGATACCCGGTTCCGGCGACGGCCCGGCCGCCTCGACCGTGCCCAGCCCCTCGAGCCGCGCCACGAGCGTTTCCGCAGGCTCGGGCATGCGCAGCTCGCGCACGGCCGCCGCCATGCGGTCGAGCTCGGCGACGCATTCGCTCACGAGCGTGCCCACCTCCGTGGTGACGGGCTGGCCGCCGATCCGGGTCATCGCCAGCTCGAGCGCGTGCGCGAGTGCGTGCAGCGGGAGCACGCGCACGGTACCCGCGATGCCGGCGAGCGTATGGGCGCCGCGTTGCAGCTTCTGCGACACCGGTTCGCCGCGCGTGAGCGCGACCGCTTCCTCGGCGAGCACGCCGAGGTGGCCGTTCGCCTCGGAAACGAACACCGAGAAGAGCGTCGGCGACAGCTCGGTTTCGCCGATGCGCACGACCTCTTCGGCCGGCGCGGGCGGTTCCGGCGCCTGCAGCGGCGGCGGTGCCGAGCCCGGCGCGGTAGCGGCGGGCGCGGGGGATTCCTCGACGATGACGAGCGGCGAGGGCAGCGGCATCGAGAAATCGAGGCTGGGCAGTTCCTCCTCCTCGGCGGGCGGCACCGCCGCCTCGGGCTCGGGGCAGGATGCCGCGGCCGCTGTCGTCACCGCATCCGCCGGGACGCCCGGCCCGGGCACCGGCATCGGCAGCGGCATCGAAAAGTCGAGGCTCGGCATCTCCGCGGCCGGTGCAGCGTCGGTCGCGTCGGACGCTGCCGGCTCGGCGACGAAGTCGAGCGCATCGGCGGGCGCTGACGTTCCCGCGAGCGGCGCGAGCGGCTCGGCCGATGCGGCGGCATCACCGTCGACATCGGCATCGACGGCCGCGCGTGCATCAACCGCCGGCGCTTCGCTCGTTGCGGGCGTCGATGCGGCTCCGGCAGAGTCGGCCTTCGGGGCCGGGGCAGGCGCAGTCGGGGGCAGCTCGAGCGTCCCGAGGGGCTCGCCGCGCTTCAGCTTCTCCGCGGCGGCGACCACCGGCCGCTCGTCCGGGGTGGCGCCGCCCGCCTTCAGCTCGTCGATCGCTCGCGCGAAGTACGCATGCGCGAACTCGACCAGCGCGAACAGGTCGGGGGTTGCGGGGCGCTCTTCCTCGAGCCAGCGGTTCATCACCTGCTCGATCGCCCAGGCGCCCTCGCCGAGGCGCGTGAGGCCGACCATGCGGCCGCTGCCCTTCAGGGTGTGGAAGCCGCGGCGCACGGTGCGCAGCACCTCGATCGCCTGCGGCTGGGAGCGCGCCGCGCCGAGGTTGGTGCGGATGGACTCCGAAACCTCGGTCGCCTCCTCCAGGAAGATCGCCAGGAGCTCGGCGTCGATGGTCTGAGCGTTCGACTCGGCGAGCTTCGCGGTCGCTTCCGACGGTGCCGTTGGCGCGAGCGGCACGCCGGCGATCTGGGCGAGGAGCTCGACGAGCTCGGCGTGCTCGCCCTCGGCCACGCGCTCGAGCCGTGCGAGGGCGTCGGCGGACTGCTGCTCCAGCCGGGCGTCGGCGACGAGCGCCGCGTCCTTGTGGATGGCGCGCAGCGTAGCGGCAAGATCGCCCGCGAGTCGTGCATCCTGCGGCGACTGTCGCCAGCCGTCGAGCAGCGCCGCGACCTGCTTCTTCGCCTGCGCAAGCTCGCTCTCGACGCTCGCCACCGGCACTGGCACGGCGCCCGATTCCTCGACCGGCGCGGCACGCGCGGGCGATAGCGGCTGCATCGCGACGTCGAAGTCCGCCTTGCCGTGCTCCAGCGCGTCGACGTAGAAGCCCAGCCCCGAGATCGCCGCGGCGATCGACTCGAAGTCCTCCGCTTGCGGCGCGTACTCGGGCGCCGCAAAGGCGCGGATGCGCTCGCCGCACTCGCCGAGCACGGCTGCCGCCCGCGGCTCGTTCAGGACCGCGAGCACCCCTTGCACCTGCCTCACCGGCTTGTCGAGCGCTGCCAGCTCGCCGCGCTTCTCCGGCTCGCGGAAGAACGCGTCGAGCGCCTGTTCGATGCTGCGCAGGCTCGCGCGCACTTCGGCGACGACCTGCGCCATGAGCTGGCGCTCCTGTGCGCGGCGCGCGTTCTCGTCGAGCAGCGGCACGCGCGGTGCGGCGCTGGGCGCATCGCCGCGCGCGCAGGCGGCCAGGCGCTGCGCCATCTCCTCCGCCTGCGCCTCGAACTCCGGGGCGAGCACGTCGAAGCGCTCCACGGCGTTCTCGAGCAGCAGCAGTGCTGTCGCAACTTCCATCGCGCCCGCGTCGGCGAGCCGCTCCGGGTGCGCCGTGAACGCGTTCGCGGCATCGGCGAGGGCGTCGGCGAGCTTCCGCACGTCGCCGTTGCCGAGCGCTGCCGCCTGCCCGGCGAGGCCCCGCGTCTGCTCCTGGAAGCTCGCGTGCCCCGCAGCGTGGCCGCCGGTCACCTTGGTCCAGGACGACTTCGCCGCCGCGAGCAGCGCCCGCATCGCGGCGATCGACGCGGGCGAGGCAGCCTTGGCGGAGGCGCGTTCGAGCGACTCGGGGACGCTGCCCGCAAGCCGGTAGGTCTCCTGGACTTCGGCGAGGTGCGCGGTCGCGGGCCGGGCGCGGGCCACCTGGTAGAGGGTCTCGCGCATCAGCCGCTCGGCGACCGTGGGCGACCCCTCGATCAGCCGTTTGATCTGCTGCTCGATGCGGTTGCAGACGCGCTGCACGCGCGGCTCGTCCGGCAGCGCGTGGGCGATCACGGCGTCGAAGAAGCCGAGCGCCACCCACCAGAACGCGCGGTGCGCCGGCGTCGCCTGCGCCGCTTCGATCGCCGCCACCGCCGCGCGCATGTCCTCGGCGCCGCTCGGGTCCTTGCGAATCAGCCGCAGCAGGCCCCGCTGGTAGCGGCCGCGCTGCTCGCGGTAGTGGCGATCCGCGGCCGAGCCGGCGAGCGCGACCGGCGTCTTGTCGCGCCGCGGCGGACGCGCGCTGAGGTCAGGATGATAGAGGTCGACCGGATCGGGCGTGTCGCGGCCGCGCGCGAGCGCGAGCTCGCGGTACACCGGATACAGCTTGAGCGGCTGGTTCGCGCCGCCGCCGAGGAGCCCCGCGAGATAGGCCGACAGCTCGCCGATGGCCCGTTCGATCGCCGCGACCGCGTCCCCGGCCGGCACGCCTGCGTTGCGCTCGAGGTCGCCGATGAAGGCTTCGATCTCTTCGGAGAGGCGCGTGACGCCGTCGAGGCCCACGATCGCGAGCGCGCCGTGCGCTTGGTGGAAGTGCGTGAGCGCCGACTTGACCTGTGCGGTCTCCGCGGGCGCCATAGCGAACGCGCGCAGACTCGTCAGCGCCCGCTCCAGGGCCTGGTCGATTTCGCCCTTGACCCAGGTGAGCGGACCGATGTCGAAGTCGAGTGCGCGGCTCATGTGTGTTCTCGTCGTTGCCGGGACGGCGCGCGGCCTAAGGGCGCGCGCCGGTCGAGGAGGCGGCCCGCGGGCAGCGGCCTCGCGGAAGCGTCAGATCTTGAAGTTCGCCACCGAGCCCTTGAGCTCCTGCGCGAGGCGGGCGAGCTGGCCGACCGACACCGCGGTCTGTTTCGTGCCCTCGGTGGTCTGCTTCGTGATGCTCAGGATGTCCTGCATCGAGGTCGCCACCGTGCCTGCCGCCTGCGCCTGGGTCTGCGCGGTCACGGAGATCTCTTCGATGAGCTGCGACAGGCGGTGCGACACGTCGCCGATCTCGGCGAGCGCCTGACCGGCCGCGTCGGAAAGCTTCGCCCCCTCGACCACGCCCTGCGTCGAGGTCTCCATCGCCGCGACTGCGTCCTGGGTGTCGGTCTGAATCGTCTTCACGATCGCGGCGATCTGTTTCGTCGCCTCGGCGGAGCGTTCCGCAAGGCGCTGCACTTCCTCCGCGACCACCGTGAAGCCGCGGCCCGCCTCGCCCGCGCTCGCCGCCTGGATCGCCGCGTTGAGCGCCAGCACGTTCGTCTGCTCCGTGATGTCGGAGATCAGCTCGACGATCTCGCCGATCTCCTGCGAGCTCTCGCCAAGGCGCTTGATCCGCTTCGCGGTGTCCTGGATCTGGCCGCGGATCTCGTTCATGCCGGCGATCGAGTTCGACACCGCCTCGGTGCCCTTCTCCGCCGCCGACAGCGACTGCCGTGCGACGCCCACCGACCGCGAGGCGCTCGCCGACACGTCGTTAATCGCGCGCGCCATCTTCAGCACCTGCGAGGACGTCTCCTGGATCTCGCGCGACTGCTTCTCGGCGGCCTGCAGGAGCTTCACCGAAGTCTGCTGCGCGCTCTCGGTCGCGCTCGTCACCTGGGCCGCCGCGCTGTTGATGCGGCCGACCAGCACGCGCAGCTCCTCGATCGTGTAGTTCACCGAGTCGGCGATCGCGCCCGTGATGTCCTCGGTCACCGTCGCGCGCACCGTGAGGTCGCCGTCCGCGAGGCTGCCCATCTCGTTCATGAGGCGCAGGATCGCCTCCTGGTTCTGCTTGTTCTGGCGATCGGCCTCGCCGCGGCTCTTCTCCGCCTCCTCGCGGCGCCGGCGTGCGTCGGTAACGAAGCCGACGATGCCCAGCCCGAGCGCCACGGTGGCGAGCACGCTGAAGAGCGCGATCGCGATCCAGTACCAGCGGCGCCGCTCGAGCTCGCCGTTGAGCGCTTCCGCCACGCCCTGGGTCGCGCCGAGCAGGCGATCCGAGTCGGTGACGATGGAGCGCGCTGCGGACTTCGCGTTCGACAGCGGCTGCAGGTTGCCGAGGATGGTCGCGATGGACGCCTGGAAGCCCTTGAACTCGTTCTCGAGCCGCGCCAGGGTGTCGAGCGTCTCGGCATCGGTTGCGGGCTTGAGGCGCATGGCTTCGTTGCCCTTCGCCAGCCCCTGCAGCGTGTCGCGGAAGGTGTTGGCGTCCTTGCCCAGGAGGAAGGTGGTCTCGGGATCGATGACGTCGGCCGCGAGCAGCGCGTTGGCGTTCTTCGCCATGCGCTGCGTCAGCATCACGAGCTGGCCGGCAGCGGAGATCTCGCGCGGTCCTGCCTGCGTCTGCAGCTTGAGCGCCGCGACCTGCTCGGCGAGGTCGAGCAGCGCCGGGTTGCCGGCGTTGATCTGCTTCACCGCAGTGCCGAGCGCGACGAGGTTCTGCTGCTGGTCCAGCACGGCGGCGGCGCTCTTGTCGGTGGCCTCCCATTGGCGCACCACCTGCTCGAGCGCGGGCGCAACCGACTCCGGCACCGCGGGCACCTCGACGTCGCCGATGCGCCCGCCCTGCTCGAGCGTGCCGGTGAGCTGCCCGAACTGCTCGCGGCTCGTCTTCAGCTCGGCGAACGCGGCCGGATCGCCCTGCAGCGCCCGCTGCGCCGCCTTGGCAAGGCGCTGCGACAGCATGCGCATATCGCCGGCGGCCTGCACGTAGGCGGTGTTGCGCGTCGCGCTGCGCGTGTCGAGGAACACCATGACCGCGATCAGGGCAAGGAAGAAAAGGAAGAGCGCTGCAAGGACCTGCAGTTGGCGCGACGCGGGCATCGTCTTGAGAATCGAAGCGCCCCCCTTGCCCGCCGCCGGCTTCGCGCCCGGTCCGCCGACGGTGGCCGGCGCCTGCGCCTTCGTCGGCGTCTTGCCGCTGCCGCCGGCGCCCTTCGGGCGGCCAAAGCCCAGGTTCAACGAGCCGACTTTGATTGCCATGCGGTCTTCTCCTCGATGCCGGATATCGAGGCGGACGTCAGACGCCCGCCTCGAGGAAGTCGTGGTGGTAGACGAGATCGCCGACGGAGAGCTCGCGCCACAGACGGCCTTCGTCGTCCGCGTACCGGCCGGCGCACCATGGCGGGTCGTCGGGCTGCGCAGGCTGCGGCGTGAAGGCCTGCATGTTCTTCAGCCCGAGCATGCGCGAGACGAGCAGCGCGGCACTCATGTGGAAGCGATCGGCGACGAGGAGCAGGCGCACGTCGGCGCCCTCGGTCGTCGGCTCGCCGCGGCCGAACTGTGCCAAGTCGATGACGCTGTAGAGGTTGCCGCGGAGGTTGACGAGCCCGCGGAACCAGTCGCGCGTGAGCGGCACCCTCGCGAGCGTCGGCATCGGGATCACCTCGCCCGCCTCGTCGAGGCGCACGAGCCAGAAGTCCGCGCCCGACTGCACGCTCAAGCGCGCGGCCTGGGTCGTGGTGGCGGCGGCCTCGGACAGGCGCCGCGTCAGGTCCTGCTGGAACTCGCGCAGGCTCACTTTGCGCGCCATGGGGAATAGGTCTCCCGCTCGCCGTCGATCAGCCGAGCGCGGCGATCTTCGCCAGCAGCTGCTGCGGGTCGACCGGCTTCACCAGATAGTCGAGCGCGCCCTGGCGCATGCCCCAGATCTTGTCGGTCTCCTGGTTCTTCGACGTGCACATGATCACCGGGATGTGCTTGGTCGAGTCGTCCTTGGTGATCGTGCGCGTCGCCTGGTAGCCGGAGAGCCCCGGCATGACGACATCCATGAGGATGAGGTCGGGCATCTCCGACTTCGACTTGTTGACGCCCTCCTCGCCGTTCTCCGCGGTGACCACCTGGTAGCCGCGCTTGACGAGCAGCTCCATCATGCACTGGCGCTCGGTGGGCGAGTCGTCGACGACGAGGATCTTCTTGACCGGCATGCGGACCTCCTTCACGCCACGCGGCTCGGCACGTGCGTGCCGACCGCTCTGAGCAGGCTGTCTTTGGTAAAGGGTTTGGTGAGGTATTCGTCGGAGCCGACCATGCGGCCGCGGGCGCGGTCGAAGAGGCCGTCCTTCGAGGACAGCATGACTACCGGCGTGCCGGCAAACTGCGCGTTCTTCTTGATCAGCGCGCAGGTCTGGTAGCCGTCGAGGCGCGGCATCATGATGTCGCAGAAGATCAGGTCCGGCTGGTGGTCGGTGATCTTGGCGAGCGCGTCGAAGCCGTCCTCGGCGAGGATGACTTTGCAGCCCGCCTGCACGAGGAAGATCTCGGCGCTGCGCCGGATGGTGTTCGAGTCGTCGATCACCATCACCTTGATGCCCGACAGATTGGATGTGTCGCTCACGCGCCCCTCCGCGTCCGCCCGCCGTGCACACGGCGATTACGCCGGCGCGAACGGCGCCGGAACCCTGACGAATCGAGGCGGATTCTAGGCCGCGCGTTCCGGTGGGCGCCGTGAACTATGCGCCGCTTCCGACAACTTTCTGAGGCACGTTCTCAGGTTGCGACACGCGGTGTAACGTCATGCGCAGCGCTTGCTGCTCGTGCGCATGCACGGCGACCGCCGACAGCGCCAGCCAAGGGCCGGCGCACACGATGCCCGAGATTGCTCCGGGCGGCCTGCGGGGAGCGCGCGGAACCGTGACCGATTGGACGCGCGGGGGCCGGGAAGGCTATCGCCTACACCTCGACCATCTCGAAGTCGTCCTTGCGCGCGCCGCACTCCGGACAGGTCCAGTTGATCGGCACGTCCTCCCAACGCGTGCCGGGCGCGATGCCTTCCTCCGGAAGGCCTGCCTCCTCGTCGTAGATGAAGCCGCAGATGAGACACATCCACGTGCGGAACGGTCGGGCGTCGGTCATGAAAGGGAGGCGCAGGAGGGTGCAGTAGAATGGGGGCGAATCTTACCTTGCACCCCGCGCGCGAGCCACCGGCGCGCCCTCTCACCGCCCCCTCGAAACGCCCGTGCGCGCGTCGCATCTTCACGTGGTCGCCCGCTTTCCGCGCGTGTCCCGGTTCGCGCGGTGCCGGGCTGCGGCTCGCACGCGCGACCGCAGTCGATGAGAGCGTGGCCGGATGCGAGCGGCGATGCGCGCTCGGCGGCGCTCGCTTCGCCGCGCCTGTGCGGGCTGTACGCCATCACGCCCGACGAAGCGGACACGGCGCGACTCGTCGCCCTCGTTCGCGACGCAGTGGCCGGTGGCGTGGGCGCGGTGCAGTACCGCAACAAGATCGCCGATGCCGCGCTCCGTCGCACGCAGGTCGAGGCGCTGCTTGCGGTGACGCGCCCGGCACGCGTTGCGCTCATCGTCAACGACGACCCCGAGCTCGCCGTGGCGAGCGGCGCCGATGGCGTGCACCTCGGCGCGAGCGACGGCGACCTCGCGCCGGCACGCCGCCGGCTGCCGGCGCACGCGCTTCTCGGGGCCTCGTGCTACGACCGCCTGCCGCTTGCCGAGGCCGCTGCGGCGGCGGGCGCGGACTATGTCGCTTTCGGCTCGGTCTTTCCGTCCCCGACCAAACCCGGAGCCGTGCGAGCGCCGCTCGCCCTGCTCGGGCAGGCGCGGGCCACGCTACCCGTTGCCATCGTGGCGATCGGCGGCATCACGGTGGAGAATGCGGGCGCTGCCGTCGCCGCCGGCGCACACGCGGTCGCCGTCATCGCCGATCTCTTCGGCGCGGCCGACGTCGCCGTACGCGCCCGCGCCTATCGCCAACTCTTCGAATCACGGCCATGACCACTCGCAACGACGAGCTCTTCTCCCGTGCGCAACGCTCGATCCCCGGCGGTGTGAACTCGCCGGTGCGCGCGTTCCGTGCCGTTGGCGGAACGCCGCGTTTCTTCGCCCGCGGCGAAGGCGCCTGTTTCTGGGACGTCGACGGCAAGCGCTACATCGACTACGTCGGTTCGTGGGGGCCGGCGATCCTCGGCCACGCGCATCCTGCGGTCGTCGCAGCCGTGCGCGACAAGGCAGCGCACGGCCTGTCGTTCGGCGCGCCCACCGAAATCGAAGTCGAGATGGCCGAGCAGCTGATCCGCACAGTGCCGGGCCTGGACCTCGTGCGCCTCGTCTCCTCCGGGACCGAGGCGACGATGAGCGCGCTCAGGCTCGCGCGCGGCTTCACCGGCCGGTCGAAGATCGTCAAGTTCGAGGGGTGCTACCACGGCCACGGCGACAGTCTGCTCGTGAAGGCGGGCTCGGGCGCGCTCACGCTCGGCAATCCGTCCTCCGCCGGCGTGCCGGCGGAGATCGCCGCGCACACCGTGGTGCTCTCGTTCAACGACGTCGAGCAGGTGCGGGAGGCGTTCAACCGCATGGGCCACGAGATCGCAGCGGTGATCGTCGAACCCATCGCCGGCAACATGAACCTCGTGCCGGGTAGCGCGGCGTTCCTCGCGGCGCTGCGCGACCTCTGCACGCGCCACGGCGCGGTGCTGATCTTCGACGAGGTGATGACGGGTTTCCGCGTCGGCCCGCAGGGCGCGCAGGGCATCTACGGCATCACCGCGGACCTGGTGACGCTCGGCAAGGTGATCGGCGGCGGCATGCCGGTCGGGGCCTTCGGCGGCCGGCGCGACGTGATGGAAAAGATCGCGCCGCTCGGGCCGGTCTACCAGGCGGGGACGCTTTCCGGCAATCCGGTGGCGGTCGCGGCCGGGCTGGCGACGATCGAAGAAGTGCTGAAACCCGGCTTCTTCGATGCGCTCGCGAAGTCGACGCAGTCTCTCTGCAACGGTCTCGTCGATGCCGCCCGCCGGCACCGCATCGCGTTCTCGGCCGCGAGCATCGGCGGAATGTTCGGCATCTTCTTCCGCGAGACGCCGCCGCAGTCCTACGCCGAGGTGATGGAATGCGACCGCGAGCGGTTCAACCGCTTCTTCCACCTGATGCTGGGGCAGGGCGTGTACCTGGCGCCCTCGGCCTTCGAGGCCGGATTCGTGTCCGCCGCGCACACCCACGCCGAGATCGAGGCCACGGTGCACGCTGCCGACCGCGCCTTCGCGGCGCTCGCCGCGCAGTAGACGCACCCGCGAACGAGCATTGGAGCAAGTGCTCCAATCGCGCGCGTTACGCCACCCAGTTCATAGCGCCCTGGAGCGGCGAGGAATAGTGTGCTGTGAAGACCGCGTCATGATCGGCTCAGGCGTGCCCTGGTCGATCGCGGCACAATCCCGGCGGGAGAGCGGCATGATCCGGAGAATCCACTTGAAGCACGGCCCCATCGTCGTCAAGCAGCTCGACGCCGCTGCACGTCCCGCGGTGCTCCGGCACATGCTCGGCCTGACGCCCGACGATCTGCGCATGCGTTTCGGCGGTCCGCAGAGCGAGGCGTCGGTGCATGGCTACGTGTCGCGGATCCGCTTCGAGCGCGACGCGCTGTTCGGCGTCTACGAACACGATCTCGAGCTGGTCGGCCTCACGCACGTGGGCATGGGCGACGAAGCGGAGTTCGGCGTCTCGGTGCGCCCGTCGCACCGTGGGCGCGGCATCGGCACGGCGCTCTTCGCGCGCGCCGAGGAGCACGCGCGCAACCATCACCTGCGCACCTTTTACGTGCACACGCTCACCGAGAACAAGCCGATGCTCGCCATCGCGCGCAGGCGCAAGATGCGCATCATCACCGAGGCGAGCGAGGCGGAGTGCTACCTCAAGCTGCCGCCTCCGGACGTCGCCAGCGTCACCTCGGAGTTCCTGCACGACCGCCTCGCGCTGTTCGACTACGCGCTCAAGGCGCAGGTGCACGCCGCGGTGACGCTCGCGCGCGCGTTCCTGCCGCTCGACACGAGCCCGGCCGGTCCATCCTGATGGCCGGCCGTTCCGCGATGCGGCGGCAACACCCGCCGCGCCCGCCTATCGTGCCTTGAGCGAGTCGCGGATCTCGCGCAGGAGCTTCACTTCCTCCGCTTCCTCGTCCGCCTCGGTGGCGGGCGTCGGTACGTCGCGCCGCAGCTTGTTGATCCACTTCACCATGATGAAGATGATCCAGGCGAGGATGAGGAAGTACAGGACGATGGTGATGAAGTTGCCGTACGCGAACACCGGTACGCCGGCTTTCTTCACTGCGTCGAGGCTCGCGGCCGTTCCGGCCGGCACTTCCTTGAGTGGAACGTAATAGTTCGAGAAGTCGAGGCCGCCGGTGACCCGGCCGACGATCGGCATGATCAGGTCGTTCACGACCGAGTCGACGATCTTGCCGAACGCGCCGCCGATGATGACGCCGACCGCAAGGTCCATCACGTTGCCCTTGACGGCGAACTCCTTGAACTCCTGGATGATGCTCATGAGCGATTGATCCCGTGTGTTCTGATGAGTGAGCGGCGCGAACGGAGCGGTGATCGCGAAGCGATGCCGCATTCTATGCACGCGGCATGACCCTGCCTAGACCATCACAACCGGGTCGGATTCAGAGCAGGAACAGCGTGGCCAGGCCGAGGAAGATGAAGAAGCCGCCCGAGTCGGTGCAGGCGGTGATCATCACCGACGAGCCGATGGCCGGATCGCGGCCGAGCTTCGCCATCGCCACCGGGATGGCGACGCCCATCACGGCGGCGAGCAGCAGGTTGAGCGCCATGGCGGCGGTCATGACGATGCCGAGCTTCCAGTTGCCGTAGAGCCAGAAGGCGAGCAGCCCGAGCAGCCCGCCCCACACCAGTCCGTTCACGAGCGCGACGCCGACCTCCTTGGCGAACAGCTTGCGCGCCTGCTCCGGCTGGATCTGGCCGAGGGCGAGCGCGCGCACGATCATGGTGATGGTCTGGTTGCCGGAGTTGCCGCCGATGCCGGCGACGATCGGCATCAATGCAGCGAGCGCCACCAGCTTCTCGATCGAGCCTTCGAAGGCGCCGATGACCCGCGAGGCGACGAACGCGGTCACGAGATTGATCGCGAGCCAGCCCCAGCGGTTCTTCACCGACTGCCACACCGGCGCGAACACGTCCTCGCCCTCGCGCAGACCCGCCTGCGAGAGCAGCTCGGCCTCGCTCCGCTCGCGCACGAAGTCGAGCACCGCGTTCACCGTGACGCGCCCGAGCAGCCGCCCGCGGCGGTCCACCACGGCGGCGGAGATCAGGTCGTAGCGCTCGAACGCCTGCGCCGCGTCCTGCGCCTTGTCGTCGGCATAGAGCGTGAACGGCTCGGCGAGCATCACCTGTTCCACCGGTCTCTCGGGGTCGTTCACCACCAGCCGCGACAGCGGCAGCGCGCCCTTGAGGTACTCCTTGCGGTCGACGACGAACACCTGGTCGGTGTGGTCGGGCAGTTCGTCGAAGCGGCGCAGGTAGCGCGCCACCACCTCGAGCGTCACATCGTCGCGCACCGAGACGACCTCGAAGTCCATGAGCGCGCCGACGGCGTCCTCCGGGTACGACATGGCCGCGCGCAGCTGCTCGCGCTCCTCGACCGGCAGCGCGCGGAATACGTCCTGGAAGACGTCGTCCGGCAGGTCGGGGGCGAGGTCGGCGAGCTCGTCCGCGTCGAGGGTCTCGGCCGCCGCGACCAGCTCCTGCCGGTCCATGTCGGCGATGAGCGTCTCGCGCACCGCATCGGAGACCTCGAGCAGGATCTCGCCGTCGCGCTCCGCCTTGACGAGATCCCAGACGGCGAGCCGTTCCTCGATCGGCAGCGCCTCGAGGATGAAGGCGATGTCCGCGGGGTGCATGTCGTCCAGCTCGCGGCGCAGCTCCGCCTGGTGCTGGCGTTGCACGAGCGATTCCTCGAGGTCGTGCCGCGGACCCTCGGTGCGGTGGACGAGGCTCTCGACGAGCCGCTGCCTGCGCAGCAGCTCGCGCACCCGGGCCAGCCCGTCCTGGAGGTCTTCGAGCTCCTTGCGCTCGAGCGTCTCGGCCATGCGATGTGCGAGGCTGTGGGGAAGGGGCGCGTTCGCGCGGAACGCACGACGAATGCCGGACGAACCGATTCGCGGCCGCGCGCGATTCTAACAACCGGGGTCTATGATCCGGCCGGTTTTCAGGAGATCCGTGTGCAGACCGAGCATTCGTCGCACCTGCTCAATCCCGGCGTGCGCAGGCGCGAGGTGGCGGCGTGGGCGATGTTCGACTTCGCCAACTCCGGCTACACGACGGTGGTGATCACCGCCGTGTACAACGCCTACTTCGTGGGGGTAGTCGCGGGCCGCACCGCCTGGGCGACGTTCGCATGGACGGCGGCGCTCGCGGTCGCGAACGCGCTGGTGATCCTCACCGCGCCGGCGATCGGCGCCTACGCCGACCTGCGCGCCTGCAAGAAGCGCCTCCTTGTCTGGACCACGGTCGGCTGCGTGCTCGCGACGGCAGCTCTCGCCTGGACCGGTCCCGGCACGCTCGCCCTCGCCGTCGTGCTCGTCGTCGTCTCTAACTTCTGCTTCGGCACCGGGGAGAACCTCATCGCGGCGTTCCTGCCCGAGCTCGGCCGCCCGGAGGCGCTCGGCAAGATCTCCGGCTGGGGCTGGAGCCTCGGCTACGTCGGCGGGCTGATCGCGCTCGGCCTTTGCCTCGGGTGGATCGCGGTGGCCGGCGAGCGTGGCCTGTCCGCGACGCAGGCGGTCCCGGGCACGCTGCTCCTCACCGCGGCCCTCTTCGCGCTGGCGAGCCTGCCGACCTTCCTGCTCCTGCGCGAGCGCGCCGTGCCGCAGAGCGCGGCGAGCGCGATCGGCGGCGCGGGCGACACGTTCGCGCGGCTCGCCGACACCGTGCACCACGCGCGCCGCTACAAGGACCTCGCGCGCTTCCTCGTATGCGTGGTCTGCTACCAGGCCGGCGTCTCGACCGTGATCGCGATCGCCGCGATCTACGCCGAGGCGGCGTTCGGCTTCACCACCGCGGAGACGATCCAACTCGTGCTGCTCGTCAACGTCACGGCCGCGCTCGGGGCATTCGGGTTCGGTCAGATCCAGGACCGCTTCGGCCACGTGCGCACGATCGCGGCGACGTTGCTCGTCTGGCTCGCGACGGCTTTGCTCGCCTATTTCGCGACCACGCGGCCGCTCTTCTGGCTGGTCGCGAACCTCGCCGGACTCGCGCTCGGCGCGTCGCAATCGGCCGGACGCGCGCTCGTAGGCTACCTCTCGCCCGAGGAGAGGCGCGCGGAGTTCTTCGGGCTGTGGGGGCTCGCGGTGAAGCTGTCGCAGATCCTCGGCCCACTCACCTTCGGGCTCGTCACCTGGATCACACACGGCGACCAGCGCACGGCGATGCTCGTGACCAGCGTGTTCTTCGTCGCGGGGCTGGCGATTCTCGCCGGCGTGAACGTGGATCGGGGGCGGCGCGCCGCGGTGGAAGCGGCGTAAACGCAAGCGTGCTCCCACATGTGGGCATTGGCGTCATAGCCAGCGGCGGTAGCGGAACCAGAGCAGCATCCCCACGACCACCAGACCCATCCCCGCCATCGAGAGCCAGAAGCCCCAGGGCTTGTGCAGCCCGGGAATGAATTCGAAGTTCATCCCGAAGATGCCCGCGATCAGCGTGAGCGGCATGAAGATCGCCGTGATGATCGTGAGCAGCCGCATGATCTCGTTGGTACGATAAGCGGTCGCGGCGAAGTAGAGCTCCACGGTCGACTCGGCCTGCCGCTCGATGGCGCGCGCGTGGGTGAGCACGCGGTCGACGTGCTCGATCAGGTCCGCTATGCGCACCTGCAGCCGCTCGCTCATGTCGGCCAGGCGGTTGTCGCGCCACTCCTGCACTGCGTCGCGCTGCTCCTCGCACATGTTCTGCAGGCGACGAATGTCGTTGCGGCTCTCGAGCATCTTCGGCCAGTCGCGGAACGGCCGGCGCGGATCGAGGAGGAGGCGCTGCCATCGGTCGAGGCGCTGCGTCAGCGTCTGGCGCAGCTCGAGGTAGTGATCGACCATCGCCGAGAGCAGGCGGTGCGCAAGCTCGTCGGGATTCGCGGGGCAGCGCTGCGGGAACGCCACGAAGCGCGAGCGCACCTGTGCCACCGAACGGCTGTCGGGCGCACGCACCGTCGCGAGCACACGATCGAAGTTGTAGAGGAACATCGGCCGGGTGAGGATGCGCTCGCCGTTGGTCGTGTTCGGGGCGAGCCCGCGGAAGATGATGAGCTCGTACTGCTCGGTGCTGTCGAAGGACGACGGATGGTGCAGGTTGTGCGCGTCCGCGACGTGGTCCTCGTAGAGCTGCACGCCCGTGAGGCGCAGCACTTCCGGGGCGAGGCGCTCGACCTCCTCGTAGGTGAGGTCGAGCCAGACGTAGCCCTCCGCCGGCATCGGGGCGTCGGGCGCAAGCACCACCGGCGCCTTGCCTGCTTCGAGCTTGAGAATTTCCATGGGCGCGTTTTGCGTAAGTTACCTGCGCGCGCGGTTCGAGTCGGTTCCCCGATCGGGGCGAGGCCGCCGGCCTAGCTATGGAGAAGCGCGAAAGGGCGAGCAGGAAGACCTTTGGCGCCTTCTCAGGGCACCTGATGCAGCCGGCATGCGCGCGAGGATACGCTGAGCGTAGCAAGTGAGGTAGGGCGAGGCGCAGTCGGCGGTCGTCGCATCCGCCCGCCATATGGGGTTGCGACCGTCGGGTTCGCATCGCGGACGAGCAGGCGACGCCGAGGCGCTTCCCACTCATGGCCAGCGGGCACGATCATGGGAAGCGTGGCCACCTTGGCCGCTGAATGCGACCACCGGCGCGCTCCGGAGCTGTGAGCGTGACCCGCCCGCGGGGACCCGAGGCGCACGCGCTCATCCAGGTTGATCGCGCAAAGGTCCTGCGGTCGGACCGGCCGAATTCACACCGGGGACGCGCTAGCCTTGAGACGTGACCGCTCCCACACCATTTTCCCGAGCAGGCGCAACCCCTGCCGATTCAGAGGGACGTACACGAGCGTCTCGAACTCGTGAGCGCGGTGCGCGAACGTCCCGTGTCGCGGCTCTTCGTTACCCATGAACTCGTAGCGCTCGATGCCCTCCTCGCACGCCTTCAGCGCAGTCGCCTCCGCCAACAGTACTCCAGGTGACATCGGGCGCCAGCGGGGGTCGTAGCCGATCTTGAGCTCGCACCAAGCGCTGTTGTGCACGAGGATCACCTGCATAGCGATCGGCGCGCCGTTCAGTGTCAGGAACGCCACGATGAGGCGACCCTGCTCCGCGAACGCGCGGGTCACGTGCCGGACGAACTTCGCGAGTGCCGGCTTCTGTGCGACCGAGGTGCCGGCGTGCGTCTTCCACCCGGACCCCTCGATGTCGAGAGCGAGCGCGACGATGCGGTCGACGTCGCTTGTATCCGGCTTCAGCCATTCGAACGCCGGCACCCCGCTCTCCGCCAGTCGCCTCCGCTTGCGGTCCAGGTCCCGACGTCTGTCCCCTGACGCAAACAGTGCGTTTCGGTCCGGGCATCGGGCCGGTTCCAGGAAGATCGCACGCGCGGCATCGACCCTGAAGACCCACCCCCTTCCTCTCGCGCACCGTCTGAGCGCAGCGGCGACGGCCGCCTCCTTCCTGATCCGACGCAGCTCGACCGGCTCGCCGAAGGCGAGCACGCGTTCGAACAGAGCGGTGAGCGCGGCAACGTCCTGATGCAGGATCTCGCCGGGCTCGTAAAGCGCCTCGGCGCCCGCCAACTCGAGCCACGTTCCGTCCGCGCGTTCGCTCCGCACCAGTGGGGCCCACGCGGACACGTGGCCCGCACACACAGCGACGCAGTCGCGGCGCGCCTGCTCGGAACCATGAAAGCTGAGCACGCAGGCGCTGTGCCACTCGGGGGTCGCGGTGACGAAGCGCGCACGCCTCGCGAGAGCCCGCATTCCGTCAGCTGCGGCGATCGGGTCCGTGAACTCGCGATCGCCCCATGCCGCGGCTGAACACTCGCCCGGGAACCTTGCGTCGGATCGTGCCGACATCAGGGCTCGGCCTTATGGTCGCGCGGATCCGCGTAGTGCCACTCGTCGTCCGCGGGTGCGCGCAGTGCGTCCTTCGCGCGGTACGCGAGGCGAAGCAGGCGAGCGCGGGCGGACCGACCGTACACCGTCAAGGTCTTGTGCTCGCGCAGCTCTCCGGTCCACTGTCGTTCCCACTCGTAGGGCTCTGCGGGGAAGTCAAGCTCGCGTACGCCTTCGTCGATGAGCGAGCGGATGAGCCATGCTCGGGCCACCGTGGCGGGCGACGCTTCCCGCAACGCGGCGACGTAGCTCGTCTTGAGGTACCAGTACCGGCCGCGTTCGACTAGGCCGAGGTTGTAGGCGATCGGTGTGGCGTCGAGCCGAAGGACGCTGAGGTGAAGCGAGCCCGCGGCGGCCGCTGAATCACTCAAGGCGCGGTAGAAGCCGCGCTGGCGGAGCTGACCGGCGATGGAGGTCCCGTGGTCGAACTTCCAGCTGTTCCGCTCGATCTCCAGCAGGTCCGAGTAAAGGGATTCGACATCTGCAGCGCCGCGCGCCCTTTGCAGCTCGAGTCGACCGCGTGCGGCCAAGTGCTTCTCCATCCGCCGCAGGTGATTGCGAAACTTGCCACTGCGCGAGGCAAGGTACGTGTCGAATCGCGGGGGAAGGGAAAGAAAGAACGAGGGCGTCCCCGTGGCCAAGCGAAACGGCAGCTTGGATCTCTCGACCGACGCGGCCAGAGCGGCGGTCGTACGCTCGGAAGCAAGGAGCCGCGCAAGCCGCAGCTCGTCGACCGGGCCGGGGAGCGAGGTCACAGCTCGAAGAAACGCTGCTACGGCGTCGACGTCGTGGTCTGCGATGAGCAGGTCGCTGTGCGTCAAGCTCCGTTCCGCGATTGGGCGCACCGAGTACACCGGCAGGCCGGCGAGCACCTGCCGATCGCGCATGAGCGGCACCAACCCGATGATGGAGCCACGGTTGCGGAGCACGACGAGCGAAAGGTCGTCATGCTCGCCGAGTTGGTTGGCGATCAGCGCGGCGGACCATGCGAACGAGACGCACGGCTCGAACCGCCCGGAGCTGTACAGCCGATCCCAGTCCTTGCGAAAGGCTGGGAGCGCCGGCCTCAACGGCACAACCTCG
>Ga0114939_10000408_pt1 | contig 36070 bp, 36 predicted proteins | sample AshMeaCrysSpring_FD_87196 | JGI IMG/M metagenome (GOLD analysis project Ga0114939, IMG submission 87196) | Groundwater microbial communities from Big Spring, Nevada to study Microbial Dark Matter (Phase II) - Ash Meadows Crystal Spring | ecosystem: Environmental > Aquatic > Deep subsurface >...
CCGCCTCTGCGGACTCTACCACCTCGTCGCGGCGGGGGAAACCTCGTGGCACGGCTTCGCCGAATTTGTCCTCGAACGCGCCCGCGCGGCCGGAGTCCCCCTCCGCGCCACCGGGGTCGATCCGGTGCCGATGAGCGAGTTTCCGACCCCTGCGAAGCGGCCGCTCAATTCGCGCCTCGATACGACGAAGTTCCGCACGGCCTTCGGGCTCAACCTGCCCGACTGGCGGGATGGTGTGGCGCGCATGCTCGACGAGATTCTCCCATGAACACCACACGCAAAGGCATCGTCCTCGCCGGCGGCTCTGGCTCCCGGCTCCACCCGATCACGAAGGCTGTCTCGAAGCAACTCCTGCCAGTCTATGACAAGCCGATGATCTATTATCCGCTGAGCACGCTCATGCTCGTGAATATCCGGGACATCCTTATCATTTCCACGCCGCACGACCTCCCCCTTTTCCGCAACCTCCTCCGCGACGGCTCGCAGTTCGGCGTCCGGTTTTCGTATTGCGAACAACCCAGTCCCGACGGCCTCGCCCAGGCGTTCCTGCTCGGGGAGGAATTCCTCGCCGGCACGCCCGCCGCCCTCGTCCTCGGCGACAACCTCTTCTACAGCTCGGAACTCGGAAAGACCCTCGCCGACGCCGACAAACAAACCCGCGGAGCCACCGTCTTCGGCTACGAAGTCACCAACCCGTCCGACTATGGCGTCGTCGAATTCGACGCCACCGGCCGCGCCATTTCGATCGAGGAAAAACCCGCCAAACCCAAAAGTTCGTGGGCGATCCCGGGCCTCTACTTTTACGACGACCGCGTCTGCGAATTCGCCCGCAGCCTGCGTCCGTCTGCCCGCGGCGAACTCGAAATCACCGACCTCAACCGCCTCTACCTCGACGAGGGCACGCTCCGCGTCGAGCGGCTCGGACGCGGCACCGCATGGCTCGACACCGGCACGCACGAGTCCCTCCTCGAAGCGGGCGACTTCGTCCGCGCCATCCAGAACCGGCAGGGCCTCCGCATCGCCTGCCTCGAGGAAATCGCCTTCAACAAAGGCTGGCTGGGCGTGGACGCCCTCCGCTCGGCCGTCGAGGCCTTCGGCAAATCCACCTACGGCGCGTATCTGCGCCGCGTCCTCGAACGCAAAGAATCCCTATGAGAGTCGAAAACCTGAAAATTGAGGGGGCACGCTGGATGATGCCCAAAGTGTATGGAGACGAACGCGGATTTTTCCTCGAAATGTGGAACCGCCGCCTCTTCAAAGAAATCGGCCTAGATTACGACTTTGTGCAGGACAACCATTCCCGATCAACGAAATACGTCCTCCGCGGCCTCCACTACCAGGTCAATGGCACCGTGCAGGGCAAGCTCGTCTGGGTGTCCTCGGGGGCGATTTTCGACGTCATCGTCGATCTCCGCGAGGGTTCGCCCACCTACGGCAAATGGGACGGACGCCTCCTCACGGCGGCCTGCCACGAACGCCTCTGGGCCCCGCCCGGCTGCGCCCACGGGTTCCTCGTCGTCAGCGACACCGCCGACTTCCATTATAAGTGCACCGATTTCTACTCGCCGAAAAACGAACGCATCCTCCGCTGGAACGACCCCGAAATCGGCATCGACTGGCCCATGCCCCACGGCCTCAAGCCGCTCATTGCCCCCCGTGACGCCGAGGCCCCCGGCTTCGCCGACTGCGAGAAATACCCACCCGGAGCCAAACTCGGCCACGGGTTCTGAGGATCGCTGGCTTCCTTGTCGGGATTTTTGAACGCAATCCGCGCTGGGGTCAGTCCCGCGTTTTATCACCTTTTGGTGGTTTTGCGGTGGGCGGGTAGTGACGGAATTCCCTGGGACGGCAAAAAGGCGATAATACGCGGGACTGACCCCTTTCTCGATTACGACTAAGAATCAGTTTCCGACCCGCCCGGTTTATTCCAATTTGCCCGCGCCCCATGTGGCGAGGAAGCTGCACAATTCCTCGCGGGAGGCGCTGCGGGCCTCGCGCACAAAATACCCGGCAGTCGCGCAGCCCATCGCCAGTCGCGCGGCCGGGGAGGCGTCCGCAAGCAATCCGTAAATGTAGCCGGCGTTGAAGCGGTCGCCGGCTCCCGTGCTCTTCTTCGGCTTCTCGCAGTGCGGGCTGGCCACGCGGGCAGATCCAGCCGCAGAGGCCTCGACCGCAAACCGGTTCCGGTGGATCACCACCGAGCCGATCTTCAGATTTTCCCGCAGGTCGGCCGCGAGCCGTTCGCAATCGGCGGCGTCATTTCCCGCCTCGCGCAGGTCGAGCAGCCGCGCGAGCAAATTCGCCTCGCCGCCGTTGAGCCCGAGCGTCACCGGCCCGCACGCTTCGAACGAAACGAGCGCCTCCAGCATCGCGCGCACGTCGGCCGAGGACCGGCTCGAAGGGTCCACCAAGTCGAAGAAAAAATGCGGACGCCGCCCGAGGCGCGAAAAGACTTCCGCGACCAGCATCTTCCAGACGGCCGTCATGTGCGGGTAGAGCGTCCAATCGGTGAGCGCGATCACGTCCGCTTCCTCGCAGGCCGCCCGATACGCGCCGCCGGCCAGCCGCCGCCGCACGTCGTCGGCCGTGAATTCCGCGAGCTGGCTCACCGAGCTGAACATGAGCTTCCCGTCCTGAAACTCGAAGGCCAGCGTGCGGCCGGGCTCGCGGCCCCACGAATGCGCGGACCGGAACCGCGCGCAGGTCTCGGCGAAGGCGGGGTGGGCCGGCTCGCCCATCGTGGCGAAACAATCCACCGGCACACCGAGCGCGGCAAGGCCGTCGCCGAGGTTGATCGCGCACCCGCCGGGGTGCACCGCATGGACCACGATCTCGCGAAGGCTGCTGTGACCGGCCGCGGCCGCGACCAACCTTCCGAAGGTGGCGATGTCGGGCACGGCGGTGAACGAATCCAGCGAATGCCGCTCGCCCACCAGCGAGATCATTTCATCCACAAATCCGTCGAACCCTGTCACCACCGAGCCCGGCGACTCCATCGAGCCCGCGGCGGCCAGCGCCCCGGCAATCTCAGCCGACTGGTTCATAACCGCCTTTCTCGCTCACAAGCCGCACCGCAGCCGGCTCGTCTTCTTCGATCTGCGGGAACCGCCCGATGCGGTCATCGACAAAGAAATTGTCGTTCGTGTCGTCATTGGCCGTCGAGACTTCGCCGATGATGCAGCCCGAGCCCTCGGGCCGGAAGGCATGGTAAATGCCGGGCGTGAGCGTGATGCGCTCGCCGGCTTGAAGCACGAGTTCCTCCCCGCTGATCAACTCGCGCGGGGAGCCGTTGACATTCGCGCGGAAGGGCGTCCCGGCCGCACATTTTTCGGGGTGGGCCGCCCAAAGTTCGAGCACAAGCCGGCCGCGCCGGCAGATGATGTCCTCCTTTTTCTTCGCGTGGGTGTGGAGCGGGGTGGTCTGCCCGTCGCGGGCATACATCAACTTCTCGCAGTATTCGGGCTCCTCGGCGAGGTTGATGAGGACAAGCCCGTAGCGGTCGAATTCGCCGATTCCGAAATCGGTGATGTCCCAGCGGGGTCCGGGCGGGAGCGCCCAGCCCCCCTGTGCGAAGCACTCCGCGGCTTCTCGGTAAATGGCGTTGATCTGACTGCGTTTCATATCAGCGGTAGCTCATTTTGTTGGTGGTGAGTTGGAGGTCCTGCTGGAGCGTGCGGGCGGGTTTGATGCCCGAGGCGCGCAGCACATCGTGATAAACTTTCACGGCCTCCGCCGGCGTCACCTCGCCGTCCACCACCCGCCGCAGCATCTCGATGAACGCCAGCGGGTGCTCGGAGAGGTTGATCTTCCGGCCGAAGAGCGCGACCTTCGCGCCGTGCTTGTGCGCGTCGTGGATCAACTGGAACGCGTCCAGCGTCGTGCCGGCGCTCCCGCCGAGGATCCCCACAATCATCCGCGAATCATAAGCCGCGAGTTCCTCGAGCGGGCCGGGTCCGTTATACGGGATCTTGAGGAACAACGGCCGGCCGGCCTCGGTGACCCCCGCCAGCGTGCGAACGATGTGGTCGTTGAGAAACCCCGCCACCGCGCGGTCCGGGATGCCGGGGTTCACGTTCGGGTTGAAAACCTCCAGAAAATACCGGAACCGCTTCTTTTCGGCCTCGAGGCGGAAGTCGTGGAATTCCTGCAGCGCACGGTAGTCCCAGTCGATGTTGTTGGTGAACGTGATCGAATACAATCCGAGGTCGGCGCCGGTGTGCGGCTTCGAGTGGTCTTCGGTGATGCGGCCGTATTTGATGTGGTCGAGGGTGGCCGTGCGGAACGCGCGCGACGGGTGGTCGGTCGGATATTTCCCTCCGCGCACCGCCCACACGTCCGACGTGTCGTTGGCGCGCGCGGCGGGCGTGATCGCCGAATCGCGGAAGAGTCCTTCCTTCATCGCCAGACGCTCGAGATTCGATGCCGAGAGCAACATGATATCGACGATGTCCTGCCGGATCACTTCGCGGATCTGCGTGAGGTAATCGTCCAGCGTCTTCCAGCATCCCTCGCTTTCGTTGAATCCGTGACGGCAGGTCCCGCGCTGCGGGCCGGGCGCCGTCACGCCGAACGCCATATCGGCGTCCTTCGCGTCGGCGATGATGAAATCCCGCGGCGAGGTCGAGCCCGCGAGCAGGTTGGCAATTTTTTGATCGAGTCGTCTCATGCGATATGAATTTTTAATTTCTTCGGACCGAACCCCGCCGGCGGCCGACGGTCGGTCACAAAATCTGTGAAGTCGCCCCAGCGGGCAAAGACGAACGCCGCCGACGCCGCCCACTTGCCGGCATCGCAGACGAGAACCGCCCGCCGCGCGCCCGCGACCCACGCCGCCTTGATCCGCCGCTCGCCGGGTTCGGTCGTCCCCGGCCCCGCCGCGGCATCCAGCCCCGAGGCGCCCACGAACGCCACGTCGGCCCGCAGGCCGCCCAGCGCCTCGTCCGCAAGCGGGCCGACCAGCGCGCCGCTCAGCGCCCGCCGCTCGCCGCCCGTCACCACAAGGCGCGCCTTGAAAAGATCGTGCCCGGCCGCCACCGCCAGCGAGTTCGTGATGATCGTAAGATCCGCCCGCTCGCGCAGCACGCGCGCCACCTCCAGACAGGTCGTCCCGCTGTCCACAAAAACCGTCGCGCCCGGACCCGCGAGCGCCGCCGCCGCCGCGCCGATCCGCCGCTTGGCTTCAACCGCCTCGCCCGCCTTTTGCACAAGGCTCGGCTCGCCGCTCGCCGCCGACGGATGCAGGACCGCCCCGTGCACGCGCACGAGCAAATCCTGCGCCTCCAAAAAATCTAGATCCCGCCTCAGCGTCGCCGGCGAGGCCCCCGTCAACTCAAGCAACTCGGCCGATTCCGCGCGCAGGCGCTTGGCGACATGCGCCAGAATCCGGCTTCTCCTCTCATGAGCGATCATGAGCGTATATACCCATTTCGCTTACGCATTGTCAATACCCGCGCCCCGCCCCTGATCCGTGCGCCACGCCAACACCGGGAGGGCAAACCACCGTGTGAGCCCGAATTTGGCGCGTGAATTGGTTGTGCGCGGATTTTCCGGATTTGGGGCATGTGATTCGGTATTGTGTTCGGGCGGCCTGTGTGCTTGGTTGACCGATTGCCCATGAATGCCGTTTTTGACGCCCAACCGAATTGTGTAGGAAAGTTGACCGTGGAGGTGCCCGCCGAGCGCGTGGCCGGGGAACGCGCGAAGATCGCGGCCGGTTTCCAAATGGCGGCCAAGCTTCCCGGGTTCCGCCCGGGCAAGGCACCACTGAAGGCGGTGGAGGCCCGCTACCGGAAGGAAATCGACGAGGAGACCCGCCAGGAATTGATCCGCAAAACCCTGCAGGAAGCCGTGAAGGAAAAGAACCTGAACGTGCTCACGCTCGGCCCGGTTGACGAGCCTCGGACGACAGCGGACGGCGGGTTGACGTATGTGGCGACGGTGACGCTTGTTCCCGAGTTCGAGTTGCCCGATTACTCGAAAATTCCTTCGGATGTCGCGAGGAAGCCGGTGGGGGATTCCGACGTGGACGACCTGCTCGAGCGTCTGCGCGAGCCGCACGCGAGTTTCGAGCCGGTCGAGGGACGTCCGCTTGCGGCGGGCGACTTCGCGGTGATCACCTACGATGGACACGTGGACGGCCGTCCGCTGGCGGAGGTCCTGCCCGACGCGCCCCAGCAACTCGCCGGACGCCGGAACGCGTGGTTTCTGGTGGCCGACACTCCCTACATGCCGGGGTTTTCGTCGAAGATCGAAGGGATGGAAACCGGCGGCGAGCGGGAATTCGAGCTGGTCTTTGACTCGTCCTATCCCATCAAGGATCTCCAGGGTTCCAAAATCACCTACAAGGTGATGCTGCACGCGATCCAGTCCAAGCAACTCCCGCCGCTCGACGACGAGCTGGCCGCGAAAATCGAGCCGGGCTCGACCATCGCGGACCTCCGCGCGAAAATCCGCGAGCGCCTCGAGGCGGCGGCCGACGCGGCGTTTGAGAACCAGAAGCGCAACGCCGCCATCAAGCACCTCCTTTCCCAAGTCTCTTTCGAAATTCCCCAAGGCTACGTCCAACAGGAAATGAAAAGCCTTCTCCACGATATCGTCCGCGAAAATCAGGCCTGCGGAATCAGCGACGAGGAGCTCCACAAGCACCAGGACGAAATCGTCGGCGCGGCGGAACAGGGCGCCGCGGAACGTGTGCGCACGAATTTCCTGCTCCAAAAAGTTGCCGAGAAGGAAAAGATCGAGGTCACGGAGACCGATCTCACCCTCCTTGTGATGGAACTCGCGCGCCGGTATGAAATTCCGCTCAAGAAGTTTGTGAACGACATCAAGAAGCGCGGCGGCGTGCACGAACTGCGCGAGCAGGTCCTCGCCCGCAAGGCCCTTGATTTGCTGGCGGCGAATGTTACCGTCCAGACGCCTGCGGAACCGGCGGCCTGACCCGGCCCGGAATCGCCGCCCCGCCGTCACCAACCGCCCACAGACCCGAACCGTCCCACAAGCCAACATGCAAAATTCGTATCTCATCCCGACAGTCATCGAACAAACCGGCCGCGGCGAGCGCGCGTATGATATTTATTCGCGTCTGCTCAAGGACCGCATCATCTTCATCGGCACGCCGATCGACGATCACATCGCGAATATTGTCATCGCCCAGATGCTCTTCCTCCAGATGGAGGACGCCAAGAAGGACATCAATATCTACATCAACTCGCCGGGCGGGTCGGTCACGGCCGGACTCGCCATCTACGACACGATGCAGTTTGTCACCTGCGATGTGAACACCTACTGCATGGGCATCGCGGCCAGCATGGGAGCCGTCCTCCTTTGCGCGGGCACCAAGGGCAAACGCTTCGCACTGCCCAATTCGGATATCATGATCCACCAGGTCTCCGGCGGCGCCAGCGGCCAGGCCTCGGATGTCGAGCGCCAGGTCGAGTTCATGTTCAAACTCAAGAAGCGGCTCAATGCCATCCTCGCCAAACACACCGGCAAGCCGGTTGACCAGGTCGAGCGCGACGCCGACCGCGATTACTACATGACCGCCGAAGAGGCCTGCGCCTACGGTCTGGTGGACGAGGTCGTCAAACCCCGCAAGGAATCTCCCGCCGCCAACGACGGTCCGGCTCCAGCGGCGGCCTGACCACCGCCCGGGGAAATTTGGTCCGCTAAAAATATTCCCGGGCATCCGGTGCCCGGCACAAATTTTGGGAGTGGAGGAGCGGCCCTCGCCGGGCGCACCGCTCTCAGCGTTTGCGCTCTTCAACCTCCCCGACTGTCGAGACCACCTCGCCATCGCCAAACCGGGTCTTGAGGGTATCGCCGGGTTTGAGGCCGGCAGCCGACGAGACCGGACGTCCGCCCGGGCCGGTCGTGATGGTGAAGCCGCGGCGAAGGGTCGCCGCGGGATCCGCGGCCGAGAGTCCGGCGTTCCCGGCTTCCAAACGGGCGCGGGCTGCGGCCGCGCGGTTTTGCGCGCAGGTGGAGAGTGTGCCCGTGCCGGCAAGCAGTCGCCTTGCGGCAATTTCGATTCGTGCGAGCAGTCCCGCCGGGCTGATGCGGCCGGCGAGTCCGTCGAGTTTGACCGAGCGGCGTTCGAGACTCGTGAGGGCCCCCCGCGCGAGGTCGTCCCACCCCCGGTCCGCCCGCTGGGAAAGTTCTCCGTGCAGTCTGGCGGGCTCGCGGAAAAGCGCCGAGGACGAGCCGGCCGCGAGCCGCATGCGCAACTCGGAAACCGCCCCCGCCGCCGCGCGCGACAACCGCCCCGCATCGGCCCGCACACGCTGGAGGACCGCCGCCGCGTCGGCCGATAAAATTTCCGCAGCGGCACTGGGGGTCGGCGCGCGGAAATCCGAGGCGAAGTCGCAAATGGTGAAATCGATCTCGTGGCCGACCGCGCTGACGACCGGCACGGGCGAGGCCGCGACGGCGCGCGCGACAACCTCCTCGTTGAATTCCCAGAGGTCCTCGAGACTGCCCCCGCCGCGCGTGACCACGATCACATCCACGACGGGAACCGGGCCGGACGGATTCGCAAACTCGCCGACCGCCTTCGCGATTTCCGCCGCCGCACCGCGGCCCTGCACCCTCACCGGGTTCACAACCACCACGATGCCGGGATGGCGGCGGTGCAGCACATTGAGGAAATCCCGGAGGGCCGCCCCGGTCGGGGAGGTGACCACTCCCACCGTGCGCGGAAATTTCGGGAGCGGCTTCTTGCGCTCCTGGTCGAAGAGGCCCTCCGCTGCAAGCTTCTGCTTGAGCGCCTCGAATTTCGCGTGAAGCGAGCCCGCTCCGGCGGCCCGGACGCGCCTGACGATGAGCTGGTATTGTCCGCGCGCCTCGTAAACGGTCAACTCGCCATTCACCTCGAGCCCGATGCCGTCGGCCAGCGCGATCCCGCCCAGCGCGGCCGCCGCCTGCCTTGCGAAAAGCACGCACGCGAGCTGGGACGATTCGTCTTTGAGCGTGAAATACCGGTGGCCGGACGCCTGCGCGCGGAGGTTGGAAACCTCGCCGCGCACCCACACCCGGCCGAATTCGGATTCGAGCAACCCCCGCACGCGCCGCGTGAGGTCGGTCACCGTGAGAACCTCCGCCTCGGGCGCGGCCGTCGGCCGCCCCGGTGCCGGGGCCGTGAAATCGAAGTCGGCCTGGGTCACGCTTCCGCGAGGCGCAAAATCGAATCCGCCGCGCAGGCCGCGCCGAACCCGTTGTCGATATTCACCGTGGTGAGGCCGCTGGCGCAGCTTGTGAGCATGCCGGCGAGCGCGGCGAATCCGCCGGCACCAACCCCGTAGCCGGTGCTGGTCGGCACACCGATCACCGGCCGGTCCACAAGGCCGGCCACCACGCTCGGCAGCGCCCCCTCCATGCCGGCAACAACCACCAAAACCGAGAAGGCCCGGATCTCGTCGATCCTCGCCAGCAACCGGTGCAAACCCGCGACCCCCACATCGGCCACCAGCGCCCCCCGCCATCCCAGAAATTCCAGCGTCACAAGGACTTCCTCCGCCACGGGCAGATCGGAGGTCCCCGCGCTCACGACCCCGACACTCCCGCCAGGGCGCGGCGGGCGCGCGCCCACGGTCACCGCCCGGGCGCGCTCGTGATGGACCGCTCCCGGCAACTGCTCGCGCACCGCCTCGTAGTGGGCGGCGGTCACACGCGTGGCCAGAACCGGCTGCCCGGCGTCGCTGATCACCCGCGCGATCCCGGCCACTTCGGCGGGGGTTTTCCCCTCGCCGAAAATGACCTCCGGACGCCCGCACCGCTTTTCGCGGCCGAGGTCCACCCGCGCGAATCCCAGATCGGCCTCGCGGGAATCAGCGCGCATCGGACATCGGCGAAAAATACATCCGCATCGGCATCATGTGGCTCTCGACGAACCCGCGGTGGCGGTAAAACAGGCGCGTCCTGGCGTCGGTCGCATCGGTGAGCAGAGTGATGCGCAGGAACCCTTTTTCGCGGGCAAAGGCGACGGCGTGATCGAGCAGGCGGCTCCCGTATCCGCATCCGCGGTGATCTTTGTGGATCACGAGGTCTTCGAGCAGGAGCACAAATCCCCCCTCCGCCGTGCTGATGGTGATGAGCAGATTGATCATCCCGATGATCCGTCCCGCCGCGCGAAGGACAAAAATGCGTCCCCGAGACGGCTGCTCGAGGATCAACCTCAAGCCGCGGAGTTGCTTGTCGCGGTTGGGCGCGAAATCCGCCTCCTGCGAGAAGAGGTCGTGCAAAAGCGCCGCCAGATCGTCCAGATCATCCAAATTCCCGTTCTCAACTCGCAGGGTTTCTTCCACGGATTCCTACTTACCCGCCCGCCCGTGCCCAAGTCCAGCCCGCAATCGGCCCACAGTCGCGCCCCGGATCCGCGCGCAACACCAACGACGGGAGGGCGAACCTCCGTGTGAGCCGTCACTTCTTCCCGGACGGAACCTCGCCCTCGATCTCGCGCGCGTCAATGCGCGGCTCCGCCGTCTGAAGTTCCGAGCAGGCGCGGTCCCGCCGCATGGAGTTTGCGGGCGAGCACAAAGCCCCGGATTTCCGCAATCATGGTCACCGGCGCGAGCCATGGCCGCGCGAGGTGGTGGCGGGTGCGGATCGCGCGCAGGACGCGCGCCGCCGACTTACCGGCGGCCACCGCCGGAGGATTCCGCAGGAGATAAAAATAATGCGCCCCCACCGAGTGCGCGGGAGAGGCGGTCGTGAGGTGGTGGCCGTGCGCGCGCGTGCCGCCGCGCTCGGCCCGCAGATGCCGGATCGATGCCTGGGGGACAAATCGGACCCGCCCGCCCGAATCCAGAACCCTGAGGGCGAATTCGGTTTCAAAGCAATACGCGGCCATGACGAAATTCTCGTCGAATCCGCCGATGCGGATCGCCTGGTCGCGCCGCACGGCGAAGTTGCAGGCGATGGCGAGGTCGAGATCGCGCGGTTCCACCGAGTTGAATCGGAATGGTTCGCCGGGCTTTAGCGGGAGGGGTTCTTCTCCCGGTTGGAGAACCTGTCCGACCGCGGCCCAAATTCCAGGGTCGGATGCGAACGCGCGGGCGTGTTCGGCGAGCAGGTTTTTATCGGGGACCACGTCGTCGTCCAAAAACAAAACCACGGGGCCGCGCGCCCCAACGAGCCCGGTATTCATGGCCCGGGGAATGCTTGGCGCGGGGAGAACGATCCTGCGCGCGATGCCGCCGGCTTCGAACCGGTGAAGGCGCTCGAGTGTGGCGGGTTGGTGGTCCCGGGTTTGATCGACGACGAGGATTTCCTCGGGTTCGAGTTCGGCGGCGCGCGCGACCGTCTCGCACAAAACCTCCTCCCGGCCGAAGGTCGGGATCACAATCGAAACGCCCGTTTTCAAATTGGCGGGCACGTCTTAAGCGAGCAAAAATAGGTTTGCACGCCCTCGGCGATGTTCCCGAAATGAACCGGGCGCTCGTAGCCGGATTCATCGAGCATTTCAAAGACGCCGCGTCCGCGCGGGGAGGCGATTTCCGCGGGTGTGGACTCGAACACGATGGATGCGACCGCCTTTTTGCGGATGCTCTCCGACGCGCCCGTGAGAACCTGGAGGTCGTGTCCCTCCGCATCGACTTTGAGCAGCCCGACCGGTCCGCAGTCCGCCAGGATTTCATCGATCCGGCGGCGCGGAATCTCGAGCGGGCCGTCGGCGGAAACGTGCCCGCATCCTTTTTGCTCGTTATCCGAGGGCGCGAAGCGGAGGGTCCCGGATTGGTCGGAGGCGGCGAAGTGAAACGCCTCGATTTTCAAGGACGGGTTGGCGGCGATATTGGATTGGAGGAGCCCGAAGACATCCGGCGAGGCCTCGACGGCCAGCGCGCGGCAACCGTCTCCGGCGGCCGCCCACAGCAGGCTGTGATAGCCGAGGTTGGCGCCCACATCGACAAGCAAACCGCCCCGGCGGGCCTGGTTGATCACAAACCGGGAGACCTCGAGTTCATACACGCCGGTCATGGCTACCGCACCGCTCAACTCGTCGCCGGGGACGAGGTCCATGCGGCAGGACGGGGCAAAGCGCGGCACGGCTCCCTTGTAAAGGCGGCGCCAGCGAGGCGCGCGGGCCCTCAAAAACCGATAATACAGAATTTGCGCCAGCCGGGCGGGAAGGCGGCGAAGCAAGTTTGCGCAGAGTTCTCCGGTCATTATTTGTTCAAGGCCGCCCGCAACCAGGCTTTCAGGTTTGTCGGCCGGACAAGTGCGGCCTGCAGGAAGTAACGGCGGGCCCGCTTGTCACGCCCCGCCGCCAGAAGGGACCCGATGAAATAGAAACCGGCCTCGGGGCGGCCGCCGGCGCGGGGTTTGTTGGAAAGTTCGCGGGCCTTTTCGAGAACCGGGCTCTCGTCGAGTCCGGACGCGCGCAGGTGGTGGGCGTTTTCCGCGAGGCGGCCGAGTTGGTCCTGGACGCGTTTGTTTGTCATGCTGATTCCGAGCGGATCCACCCGGGCGCGGTATTGGATTTCGTCGAGGGCGAGGAACCGAGAAATTTCGATCAGACGTAACCACAAATCCCAGTCCTGGGCCATGCGGAAAGCCGTCCGGTAGCCGCCGGCTTTGTTGTAAAGATCGCGACGGAACATGGTGGCTCCATGGTGGCTGGGGCCGGGACCTCCCCGTTGGATTTGGGAAATCAAACCCGGCCCGCCGCTGTCGGCCACAAAGAGGCGCTCGCCGGCGGGCCCCACAAACTCGGTGGCGCCGCATGCGAAACCGGCGGCGGGATTGGCGGCGAGCGAGGCCCGCAGCGCGGCCAGCCTGGGCGGCACGCTCAGATCGCCGCAATCCTGGCGCGCGATGAACTCTCCGCGCGCGGCCGCACAGCCGGTCTGCAAAGCGGCGGTGAGACCGCGGGATTCGGTCCGGAGGATTCTGATGCGGGGGTCTCCGGCGTCGGCGACAATGGCGGCGGTTTCATCGGTCGAGCCATCGTCAACGACAAGAATTTCCATGTCCGGGTCGGTCTCAGCGCGGAGACTCCCGAGGGTTTCGCGGACGTGGGCGGCGCCGTTCCTCACCGCCATGACCACCGAGATCGACGGGGGCCGGATCTTCATGGAAGCGGCGGGAACAAGGCGATCCCCGGAGGCGCGAGGGCGGGACGCAGGACCGACACGCGGCGGCCGAGTTTGCCCAACCATTTTCCCGTGAGAAGCGCCCGCGCCGAATAACCGCCCCGCCGGGCCAGCGAGCCGATGGTGGCAAAGCGGGTGTCGGCGGGAAGTTCCCGGAGGAGGCCCCGCAGGCCGCGGGTGTCGAGCGTCGCCCGTGTGGAGCCCGACTCGTGGAAATCGTGCGCGTGCAGCACGACCAGCGCCAGCCCGCGAGCCGCCCGCGGGAGGCGGGCCGCAAGGAGCGCGTCCCGCAGGCCGGTCAAAGCGACCGTCTCCGGAAAAAACCGCAACGCGCTCGCTATGGGGACCGGGGAAAACAGGCTGGCTGAGCAGGCCTCGAAGCCCGCCGCGCGCAGGGCCCGCAACGTGTGGAGATCGCAGCTATTCCATGGCGGAATGAAGGTTCGCACCGCGGTGAATTGTTCCAGATGCCTCTTGCCGCGCAGGATTTTTTCGAGTTGCCGGGCATAGGGCAATCCGGCGAATTCCGAGCGGCCGCCGGTTGCGGAGACTACCTGGTGGGTGCAGCCGTGCTGGGCCGCTTCGAACAACCCGCCGCGCACAAGCCCCAAAAGTTCCGAGATCCTCTCGGCATCGATCGCCGCATCATCGCACGGCCCGGGAACATGCACGTCCCCGGCGCAGACGAAGGGAATCACGCCCACCGTAAGCGGGATTCCCATTTCCTCGAACACCCCGAACACGGCCGCCTCGACACCCGCATCGCTTCTCGCCGACAAGTCGTCGTATCGGAAAACCACCGACACACGCCCGCCGCATGGGTCATAAGATTTCATCGGACGGACGGGCGCCGCCGGGCCGCGGCCCCGGCAGGGGAAGGACCCGTCAGAATTTCCACCACGGGCTGCGGCGGACGGTCGCAGGTGCCGGCAAAGCCGAGCGCGGGCTCGAGGCGTCCGGTGCGCAATTTGTCCTCGATGCGCCGGGAATTTTCGGCGGAGTATCCGCGGCTTTGGTGGCCGAGGTGGAAGAGGATGCAGCACCCGGAGGCCTCGACCGGGGCGATGCCGGCGGCCTGGAGCCTGTAGCAAAAATCGCGGTCTTCGTTGTAGCTGCCCGAGAATTCCTCATCATAGCCATTGATGGCGACGTAGTCGGATTTGCGGCACGAGATATTGCTTCCGCAGGGATAGAACGGCCCGCCCCACACGAAGCGCCGGAGGATGCCGGGAAACCGGATCGCCTTGATCCGGGAGGTGATCTTTCCCCGGAGGATGTAGCCCAGGGTCGTCCGAAAACCAGGATCAAAGCCCGGCGCGAAGGGCTCCAGAACCTCGGCCCGGCTGCCTTGGATGTAGCGGCCGGGAAACTTGGCGAGCAGGCGCATGTGGTCTTCCACAAACCGCCTGTGCGGAAGGCAGTCGGCATCGACAAAGACAAGAGCGTCGGCGTCGGCGTGCGCGACCGCGCGGTTCAAGGCGGCGGGTTTCCGGTTTCCCTCGTCGGGTTGCCAGACATGGACCACCGACAACCCGCGCGGGACAAATCCGCCAAGGCCGGGAGTCCGCCGCGACCCGTCGTCGGCAATCACAATCCCATCGGGCCTGCGGGTCTGCCGCTCGAAAGCCCGGAGGCAGCGCGCGACGGTCTCGTGCTGGTTGTAACAACTGATGATCGCCGCACAGGTCATCGGGGGAAATTCGTTTGTCCGGACAGCCTGCGCCCAAGGCCGCGAACAAGCCGGTATCGAACGGCCGACACCCGGCCCGCGAGTTCGGAAAGGACGGCCGCGCACGGAAAGCCGGGGCCGAGACGCAGCCGGAAGCATTCCCGGAAATACACCGGGCTGAACTGCGCGTTCATATTAAAGTGGATGACGGCCGGGGCGATGTTGTGGCCGAGTTTCATAAAGCGCGACCGGCCGGCGACCACATCGATGGAGCCGAGTCCCTCGAAGCAATCCAACGCGGTGCCCATGATCGTCGCGCCGTCCCACGGCAGCGGCTCGATCCCCGCAAGCCGCATGGCGGCGGCATAGACCGGCTCGTCGGCGGCGCCGGCCGCCTTGAAGGGAAGCAGCCCGAGTTCGTCGCGGCGCTGGAAAATCTCCCGCGCCAGACGGAAGACCTCCCCCGACCCGGGTCCGCGCGTGAAATGGTAAATCCCGCCATTGAACACGGGCAGCGACGGAATCCCGAGACGCCCGAGAAACTCGCGCAGGTCGCGGATCGAAATGTGGCTCTCCCCCGCACCGAGCGCGCCGTGGCCGATCACACCGAACCCGGGCGCCGTCCGGAACGCGTCGAAAATTTCCGACGGTTTACGGAACACCAGACAATCCGCATCGATGAAGAGGGTCTCTGCAAATGGCGAGTATTCATCAAGACGGAGCTTCTGCTCGACCCCGCGACCGAAGGCGGGATCCACCGGCACATGGACGACACCGGCTCCGCATCTCAGGCGGGTGGGCGGACAGTCCGTCGCCACGGCCAGCGGGACCGAAGGATCCCGGAGCCGGATCGAGCGAACAAGCGCCCGCGCCATGTCGAGGTAGCGCCGCGAGCCACAGGCAAGGGTCAGGATTCCCCGGCCGGCTTTCATTCCCGGAAGCATCTCCGCAGGTTCCGATAGATGGCGAGCGCGGGCGACACGCCGAGCACGCGCATCAAAACGCGGATCACCCGCACGGGTTCCTCGGTGGCATTTGGACGGAAGCCGGGGACGAGTCCTTCGATCCGGCCGAGGATATCCGCGCAGAAGGCGGGATCCCAGCGCGCGAAGGCCCGGAGGCCTTTGTAATAAGCGGCGGCGAGCCTTCTCCGCCGGGCGGGGGTGAAATCGGGCCGTGCGGCGAGCGCCGGTTCGATCTTGCGGCAGATCGTGCTCCGCGTGCGCTCGGCGAGGTAATACGACCGCGCATCGACCGCGACCCGGGCTTGAAAAGACCCCTTGTGCCGCCGCCACCAATACGACGGACCCGGCGCCACCGCCACTTTCCCGGCCGCGAGCGCGGCCCGGCAGAAAAAGTCGAAGTCATCGTAGAGGGCGACGTTCGCATCCCAGCGCAGATCGCGGATGAGATCTTTCCGGTAGAGCACGGCTGCGGTGAACGGGGTCTTGCCCTCGCCGAGGATGGCATCCACCAAACGATCCGGCGCGGGCGGGTGGTGGACGACGCGCGTGGATTCGTCCACGACTCCATCGGAATCCATCTCACAGACCCCCCACGACGACATCACCAGATCGGCGCCTGTTTTCTCAAGCGCGCCCATTTCTTTTTCCAGGGCGCCTTCGACCAGGACATCATCGTGATCCAAAAATTTTACCGCATCGCCCGAGCAGGCTTCGAGACCCGCATTGCGCGCGAAGGCGCCGCTGCCGTGCCCGGCGGGAAAGCTCAGAACCCGCACCGGGCTTCCCAAGCCGGCCAGGTAGTCCGCCGTGCCGTCGGTGGAGCCGTCGTTCACCACAACAATCTCCAAATTTATACCTTGCTGACACAGACACGAATCCAGCGTCTCGCGCAGGAACCGTCCGGGGTTGTGCGCGGGGATGATGATACTGAGCTTCATCGGCCCGGATTTCCCCTCGGCACCACGTTTTCGGCAATCACAGACAGGCACCCCGCGAGCCTCCAACCAAGAGCCCCGGCGAGCATTCCGAACGCGCGATACCTGGTGCCCAGGGCCTGCGGAGACCCCGCGACCACACCCGACTCCTCAAAAAGCCGCCGCGCGTCGCCGACAAATCCGACCGCCGCGCACTCGCGCGCCACCATGAAAAGCCGGCTCGCAAAATGCCTCACCTCGGGGAGCCCGGGCGCGAGGCCGGCGGATTGGACGTGTCCGGTAATCGCCGACAGCGCGGTCGCGCGTTGTCGGAGCGTCTTCCGATCGAATCGCCGGGCGTGGCTGAGCCGCTCTCTGCCGTAATCCCTCATTTCGCCCATGATCCCCGGCACGAAGACGATGGGATGCCCCCGCGCGCCCACCCGGCAATCGTATTCCCAGTCTTCGAAGATCCACAAGGGCAGCCACGCCCCCACAGGCTCCACCAGCTCGCGCCGCCAGAGCGGCGCGTGGGTCGGCCACCACGAACCGAGAAGAAACCCGGGCAGGATGCGATCCAAAGCCTGATCCGCCCTCTTGGAGACGGTCGCGCCCCGGCGGTCCTTCACCTCGATGCTCCCATACGCAGCCGCGGCGTCGGGGTGTGCGAGCAGGGCGGCGGACTGGGTTTCCAACTTGCGGGGCGCGAGAAGGTCGTCGCTGTCCAGATACTGAATGAACTCGCCGACCGCCATCAGTCGGCCGGCTTCTCTTGCGGCGCCCGGCCCCGAGTTTGCGATCCGGCAGGCCCGCACCAGCCCGGGGTGGTCGCGGCAGAGACCGCGGATCACCTCCGGAGTGTCATCGGTCGATCCATCATCGACGATGAGAATCTCCCGCGGACGCAGGGTCTGTCCGAGAGCGCTTTCCACAGCCAACCGCAGGGGCGCCGGACGGTTGAAAACCGGGATGATGACGCTGATGTTGCTCATGGCTTGCCTCCAACGGTCCCGGCGCCGGGCGCGAGAAGCCCGGGGGAGGCCAGCAGCCGGCGCGCCCGGCGGCGTCCGCGCAGCCCGGCCCGCGCGCCAATGCGCACGAGCGGGTCCGGCGAGAGCAACCGCATCACAATGCGCAGGAGTTCGCGCGGGCATGGACGGCCGGGCAGTTTGCCCGTGTCGAGAAAGTCCTTCACATGGGCGGAGAGGATGCGTCCTTCGATGCTGCGGCTGTAGTAGTCCCATGTGCATCGCGAGGCGGGGATGAGGTGGGTGAGGCGGAGTTCGGGAAAGACGCCTTTGCCCAGGCCGATCTCCAGCGCCGAATTGGCGAGGTCGTTGTCGGCCCCGAAGAGGAGGTCCGCCCCGCGATGGTCGAGAAACGCGCGCCGGAAATCCCCCGCGACCTTGGCGGCATAGGCATCGACGACTTCCCGGCGGAGGAACATGCCGGCTCCCCACGGGGTCGAATCGCCGTGATCCGGGTCGTTGCTCCAGCGCGCGGCAGCCACCTTCCGCAACGAGAGCACACTCGGCGCGCGCGCGGCAAAAGGCGGAGCCGAGGTCTCATACTCGGGAACAATCTCGCCGCCGATGGCGCCGAGAAACGGATGCGCCTCCGCCACACGCAGCGCGGCTTCCACGTAATCCGGAGCCAGCACGTTGTCCTGGTCCACGAGGAGAACCCAGCGGTTCGCCGACGCGGCCTCGCGGAATCCCCGCAGACGGTTTGGGGTGAGTCCGGGGGTGGTTTCGACGACGAAGCGGAATCTCGGATCCTGCGGGAACACACCGGCCTCATACCACCCCGCCGGCGAGTTGTTGTCCACCAGGAGAATCTCCGCGATGGACCGGTCGGCCGATTGGGAAAGCAGGCCGCCCAGCGCCCGGACGATCTCGTCGCGGCGGGGACGGTAGGCGGGTATGACGACGGAGATCATTCCCGTTTTCAAACTTCCGTGCCGGGAAAACAACGCCGCCGCAAGCGGTCGGCCCAGCGCCCGGGCAGGACGGCCATCGCCCAGGAAATACCGCGCAAACCCGGGGTCCGCATAGTGGTCCGCAGCACATCCTCTCGCAGCGCCAGCGTGTCGCAGCCGAGATCAAAAAGCCGGTAGTGCGGGCGGAGGAAGTCGCGCGCGGAGGAGGTGTCGGGTGGGCGGAGGTGTTTATGCTCGAAGAGAATCACATTGGGCATGATCTGCCGGAAATCGAGTTGCCGCAAAATCTCCCAGTCCCAGCCCTCACAATCGAGGTGCAGGATGGCGAGCGCGGAAATTCCCTGGGATTTGATGAGATCCATCAGCGGTGCCGTGGGGATCCGGGCCGAACGGATGTAGGGCTCCAATTTGCCATCCAGGTGGGACATCAGGTGCCTGCGGTCAAATGAGCCCAACTGGAGAATCCATGCGGGATATTCGGGGTGTTCCCGGCACGCGTCGGGATCGATCCAGAAAAATTCGGACGTCCCGCCGTCGCCCACAGCGGCATTCACAAAAGTTGTACGAGGACGACCGGAGAGGTTCGTGCGAAGCCGCTCGAAGAGAAATGGCACGGGTTCGACCAGAACCGCCCGCCAATCGGGGCGCACGGCGAGTGCCTCCATGAACGGGTCGGCTTGCCGGCCGTCATTCGAGCCGATCTGGAGCGCGGCACCGCCCTGCGGGCCCATACGCGCGATCCACCATGCCGGATGGCGCCACCGCGCGGTCAATTGCCCGACGAGTTTTCGGAGGAGAGCTTTCACGGGCCATCGCGCCGCGTGCGCGCCAGAATCCGGCCGGGCAGAAGCGCGGGGACGACCCGCGCCAGCACGGGGGGATGGAGATCCGCGGGCTCGCGCCCGGCGAGTGCGGAGACCACTGCGGCGCCTTCGCGCCGGAGGAATGCTTGCACGGCCACCCCCGGAGCGGCGAGGCGGGCGGCGCCGGCTGCGAGCGCCTCCCGCCATCGACCCGGAGGGACGGCGGGGCGGGCTTGCGGGAACGCGCAGCCAAGGCGGGCGGGCCATTCCGGCCCGTAGAGATCCCCGGCCAGCGCGATCCACCCGGAAAGCGCCCGCGCGGCGAGACGGCCCGCCGGCGGGGCCGGGAATGGCGGGGGGGTGGGACCCAGAAGTTCCCAGGGTTTGAAGAGGTGTAGAAAATAGATCCGCCCGAGGTCGCCGCACCAACTGTCCCGGCGGAGCTGCGGGGGAACAAGGTGCAGCTTGCCCCCACCGGTCTCGTGTCCGCCGCAGAAGTTCCACCGGGTGTCGAGCCACCGCACGCGTAGATCCAGACGCGCGAAGGCCAGCGCGAGGAGGTGCTGGTCGCTCGGCAGCCAGAGCCGCCCGGATTCCTCCCGGTGGAGAGCCAGAATTTTTTCTCCGAATCCGCGGCGTTCGAGCGCGGGGTGGTTCCAGACCACGACTCCCGAGTTGGCCGCCCCGCGCCAAGTGGCCCGCCACGAGGATCCGAGTTCGACAAGGCCGTCGCGCCTGGATTCCCGGATCCGGAAATGCCTGCCCACGCTGCCGTTGCAAACACAGGCGAGGTCGTATCCGCCGCGGAGGCGGTCGAGCGGAAGCCGGTTCGGACACCACACATCGCCGTCGATGGAAATGCTGCGCTCGTAGCCTGCGGCGGAAAGCTCGCGCCACGCGAGAAGGTGGCCGAAGCTCTGGCGCGGCCACGGCGACCCTCGTTCCCCGGTCCCGGGAATGAATGGCAGCGAGGGATCCCGCCGCACAAGCCCGACTCCCGCCCGCCGCGCGGCCGGAAGGTCGGCGTCGGCGAAACCGTCGGCAAAAAGGAAGCACGGTTGCGCGGGATTGTGCCGGCGCACGGAGGCCAGCGCCACGAGCATCCTTGGGACATAGCCCGCATCGCAGCACCCGAAGACCGCCCACCCGCCTCCGCCGCGCGAGACGGGCACCGCGTCGTGCGGGGCGGGACCGTGCGGCCGATCGACATCCGGTGTTTTCATGCGGCGCGGGTGCGCGCGTAGATGTCGCCGAAACTCTCCGGGGGGACCTTTGCGAGCGAGGCGAGGATTTGCGAACGGTCCACCCAGTCGGGCAGAAAGAACCTCATGGACTCGCCGAGGCTGATCTGGAATTCCGTGGGTGCGAGTTGGCAAAGATGCGCGATGCCCGCGCGCGTGGCGGCCCCGAATTCCGGCGTGAACTCGAAGGACAGCGCGGAAACCGGCCGGCTCAGGCCCTCCAAAACCTGTTTTTCAAATCCCTCCACATCGATCTTCGCGAAATCGGGCAATCCGAATTCCTCGATGAGGCTGTCGAATGTGCGGATGGGCACGCGCACGGTGCGGGTCCATTCGGCGGCTCCCATGCGGCCGGAGTCGCGCACCGAGCGGATCCATTCCTTGGAAAGCGAGGACAGCGTCGAGGTCGGGGAAATGGCCATGTCGGCAAACCCCGGCGCGTCGCCGACCGCGCAGCGCACGAGGGAAAAGCGCCGCCTGCCGCGAAAATGGTTCGTGATGGCGGCGGCGCAGGTTTCCTGGGGCTCGATGGCGACAACCCGCGTGCCGAGTTCATAAAACGCCCGCGACCGCTCGCCGATATTGGCGCCGATGTCGAAAACCAAGTCGCCCGGTTTCACGAACTGCGCGTAGAAGGCCACCCGGCGGGTGTGATCCTCCGACGGCTTCCAAAAGGCCCGCCGGGCGAGGTGGTCGCGCCGCAGGAGAATCGCGGGCATCAACATCCGGCGCAGCAGCGGATTCGAGCGGAGTGGCATTTTCACAGTCTTTCGCGCGCCGCCTCGGCGAGGGTCCGGTATCCGGGGAACCGGAGGCGGGCAGGGTCGATCAGGTTGTCAGTGGACCACCTTTCGGGACCGATGACAATTTTCTCCGGCGAGGGATTCAGCCACCCGGCCCACCAGGAGAAGGTGCTGTTGGAGAGAATCTGGTGCCGGCACATGGACATGGCAAAGAGCGCCGCGACGGGATCCCCGGCCTCGGCGCCCTCTGCGAACCGGACTCCATCGCCCGCAAATCTCTCGCGGCACCACGCGGGGTCGTCGGAAAAAATCACCGTCTCAAGCCCGGGCGCCAGTTTCCTCACGACTCCAATGGCGCGCCGGAACCAGGCCTCGTCGCAAACCGCCCGCCCGGGATCATCCAGAAAATCCCCCCGCCGGATGTGGACGGCCACCGCGTCGCGGGGTTCCGCGGGGCGGCCGGCCGCGCGCGCGAGGCGGTTCAAGACAAGCCCGCGGAAATCCCGGCCGGCGAGGCTCACGATGCCGGCATCCTGAAAATAGCCGTCGAGCAGGACCATCGCGCGGGCGGGTCGCGGCGGCCAGTCGGCGTCGCCGGTCCGCCGGATCCATCCGGCTTCAAAGAGCGCTTTCCCGATGATCCGGTGGACGAGCCTGTTGAGGAGGGGCGGCAGAATCAACCCCGGCAGCCGGAGCCGCGCGAACGCACCGCCGGAAATCTTCGCCATGGTGAGTGCCACGCCGGTGCGCGAGTAATCGAGCACCACACCGGCGCGCGGGCACAACGCCCTCGCGGCCGCATATTGGAAGAGGTTGTTTCCCAGCCTTCCGCGCAAAACGCACCATGCCAGCACGGGTCCCGGAGCGGAATGTTCGTTCATCGGACGGCGACCGGCTGGATCGAATGCTCGCCGAGGAACAAGTGGCCCCAGTCGGGCCGCCAAGCCCGCCCGCCCGCCCGCATCGCCGGCAAATACTCGAAAGGCAGCACATTCAAGACCGCATCGGCGGGATTCATCACCGGGGTTATCACAATAATCGAAAACGTGTAATGCCCGGGAGCCCAGCCCGGATCCGGAACCTCCGCGACAAAGCGCAAAACGGCCCCCCGCAGGCCGCCGGGCGCTTTGAGGAAAAGCGTGCCCAGCGCCTGGCCGTCCCGCGCGTTCATCTTCACCACCACATCCAGGCCGGAAAGTTCCTCGAGAAGCTCGATATCGACGCGGAGGCGCGGCGGCTCGCGCAGGCATCCAGCCCCGTGATTTTCGATGACGCCCGCCGCCAGGCGAGCCTCGCGTTTGGCAAGCCAGGACGGGCGCGGGTGGTTGTCGAACGACGCGGCCGGCGGGGCTCCGTCTGACCCCGGCTGGAGGTAACGCGCGACCGCGTCGGGCGTCGGGCCGGCGAAGACGACCCGGCCGTGATCGAGCACGATGGCGCGGCGGGTGAGATTTTCCACCGCGGCCATGTTGTGGCTCACGAAGAGAACCGTCCGCCCGCAACCCGCCAGCTCGCCCATTTTTCCGAGGCATTTTTCCTGGAAGGCGGCGTCCCCCACCGCAAGCACCTCGTCCACAACAAGGATCTCCGGATCAAGGTGGGAGGCGACCGCGAAAGCCAGCCTCACAAACATCCCGCTCGAATACCGCTTCACCGGGGTGTCCAAAAACATTTCGACCCCCGAGAACTCCACGATCGCATCGAAGCGCCGCCGCACCTCGGTGCGCTTCATGCCGAGAATGACCCCGTTGAGGAAGATATTTTCCCGGCCGGTCAATTCCGGGTGGAATCCGGTTCCCACCTCCAGCAGGCTGGCGATGCGGCCCCGCAGGATGGCCTCCCCCCGGGTGGGCTCGGTGATCCGGCTCAGGATTTTGAGCAGCGTGCTTTTGCCCGCACCGTTGGAGCCGATGATGCCGAGCGTTTCGCCGGCCCCGACTTCGAAGGAAACATCCCGCAGCGCCCAGAATTCGCCCCGATCCTCCGCCGGCTCCCTCCCGCCGAATGCCGAGGCCAGCCTGTCGCGCAAAGTCGGGAAGCCGCCCGCCGCCGCCCCCAGACGGAACCGCTTGGACACCCCGCGCACCTCGATCATCGGACCACTCATGCGACGCCTTTCCCGGCCGGGCGGCGGATCGCCAGCAGGCTGAAAATATGTCCCCCGGCGGGTTCCAGTGTGCGGCCGTCGAAAAGCTCGAATCCGCGGCGTGTCAAAAAACCGGCGATCGCGGGGTCCTTGTATCCGTCGAGATAGACGGCCCGCACGCGTCCGGCGTCGAAGAAAGCCCGCGCGCCCTCGAGCACTTCCATTTCCTGTCCCTCGACGTCGATTTTAAGAAAAAGCGAGTCCCCCGTGATGGGAAATTCGTCCAGCCTGCGGCACGGGACTTCCACCGTCTCGCGCGGGATCGAATAGGCGGATGTGTTTTCCCGGGTTGTGAAAACATGCGAGACCGCCCCGCCGACAAATTCCAGTTTTCCCGGGTGGTCGGAGACCGCGCAATGGGTGGCTACCACACCGGCCTCCGCCGCCCGGGCCCGAAGCCGCCGGAACGTGTCGGGATTGGCCTCGAAGGCATACACACGCAGGCCGGGCAGGAGCCCGCACAAACGGGCGATCACAAGCGAAAACACCCCTACATTCGCGCCGATGTCCACAAACGTGTCGCCTTCGCGCAAAGCCGCGGCAAGGTTGATCAGGACCGGAGCCTCGTCCCGGAGCAGCGACGACCGCCCAATCAGCCGGGAGGCGCGCAGGTAGCCGTGTTCCTTTACCGGATGCACTCTCAGCCTTGCTCCGAGCACCTCCACATCCCGCTCGCGATCCCCTTCGAGAAGCCGGGTCAGCCATCTCCGGAAAACCGGCTTTTTGATGAAATACGCGTCGATTAAATCAAGCGGTCGCATGGGAAATTCATCGCATCAGAACGTCTGCCAGAGAAAGGCATAGGAGCGCGGATCGAGGAAGAGGGCGACGCCAAAGCCCGCCAGCGCGACCCCGCACGCCATCCGCACCCGCCATGCGGCCCGCCCGCCGTCTCCGCCCGCCGCCTTTCCAAAATACAGCGCGCTCCACGCCAGCGGAATCAAGAGGACATTTGTAAACCGATAGCCCGGCGAGATCGGAAAATACCACGCCGCAAGCAGGAGGTAGCCTCCCGCCACGCAAATCGCGAATCCCGCCGGCCAAACCAGCCCGGAGGCCGCCAACCCGCCCGCGCCGGCCCGCGCGACCGAGAGTCCGCAAATTACAAAAAACGCCGCAAGCACGAATTCCCGCACCGGAAAAACCGTCGTCCGCTCGTGTCCGAACAACTCGCGGGGCAGGAATTCGAGCGGGTTGGACGGCGCGACCAACTGGCGCGCGCGGGCATAGAGTCCGCCCGCCAGCCGGGACACCCCGGCGGCGAGTCCGTTGCGGGCAAAATACGCGGCGGCGGTTGGACGCTGCAGCGGTTCCATTTTTGCGAGCGCCGAAGGAGTGCAGTCCATGTAGCTCTCCAAACAGCGTTCCCACGATTCGACCCAGAAATGGAACTTCGACAGGTTGTAGAGCGGACGACCCTCGAAGGCGGACGCGGCATACACCATGCGGGGGGACACCACGGCGAGCGCGCCGGCCAATAAAACAAGCGGCGGAACCGCCGCCCGCGCGATGCGGGGAAAAATCGCGGGCCCCCGGTCTGCGAAAAATGTTCTGAAAGCCAGAAATCCACAGGCCGCGAGGAGCAGGGGCTCGGTCGAAGGTTTCGCAAGCCATGCCAGCCCGCCCATCACACCCGCCAGCGCCGGCCAGCCCGCGCCACCGTGTCGCACGGCAAGCACGCAGGCCATGAAGGCCGCCGCGAAGAGCCCGTAGTAGAGATTCTCCGCCGCCACATACACGGTCACCGGCACAAGCACGCCCAGCACGGCAAACGCCCCGGCAAGCAGCGCGTCCCGGAAAAAAAGCGTCGCAAAAAATGCCGCCGTGAGCCCCGCCGCACACACGCCCGCGAGCAGGGCGTTCCACCGAACCATGGCGCGCGCGAAGCCGGGATCCGCGGGATCGACAACCGCCCGCGACAGCCATGTGTAGAGTTCGTTGCGCACGCCGTCGGTTCCCCATGGCAGGAGCGATCCCGCGAATTTCGCCGAAAGATTCCGGAAGGAGGCCGTGTCCGCAAAATCCGGATCGGCCCGGTTGAGCCCGATCAACCGCGCCGAGCCCGCCCATGCGACGATGCCGAACACAACCGAGAGGATCGCGGCGGCGGCCATGCGGCGGATTGCGGGCGCGTTGTCCATGGAGGCTTCTTTTTTAATCCCGGACCACGTGGAAGCAAACGCTCGCGGCGCGGTGCAGGCGGTTGATTTCCTGTTCCTTGGCGGGCGCGCGGAAGGTTCGCGGCGCAAGCCATGGTGTCATCGCGTCGAACCACGCAAGCAGCCGGAGCAGCGGACGCGTCGCCCGATGGTAGCGGCCCATGCGCGCAAGCGCCACAAGCGTGTCCCCCGACGACCACAGCCGCCGCACGGAAAAGGGACCGGACGCGACCAACGACAGAAACCCCCACGCGGTATGATGGAAAAACGAGGCGTGAAAGGGTTCCCCCAGCGAGACCGACCCCACCCAGACCCCGCCCGGCCTCAGAACGCGCGCGATTTCTGATAGCGCAAGCCAGGGATTGTAAAGGTGCTCCAGCACCGCGTAGGCGAGAACCGCATCGAATGAGCCGTCGCGAAACGGCAGCGCGTGCGCGTCCGCCAGGAGGTCCGGCCCGTCGCCGTCGATATCAATCCCGACATACCGCAGTCCCATCGCCCGCGCCGCTTTCGCATGCAGGCCGGGCCCGCAGCCGAGGTCCAGAACATCCCCGCCCGCACAGGGTTCGAGCAGACTGAAAAGTTCCCGCGGATCCCGTCCGGCTGCGGGTCCTTCGTAGGTGATTTCCGGCGGGGTCGTTGCGATGGTTCCGAGTTGCCGGATGTCGGGGCCGCCCGGCGGCACGGGCATCGCGACGGTTTGCAGGCGGGGCTTTGTCGGCAACATTTCGCGCGGGGCTTTTGCGAAGTCCCTTCCGCACGCGCACGCGGACCCGCTCCGCCAGACAACCGGAGAAAAACAGTCCGGGCAGCGCAGAAGATCCGCCCACCACGGACTCGCGTTTAGATCCCTGGCGGTTTCCAAATTATTCATAACTTTCGGCGGGTGGTCGCGTTGGTGCGAAGAGGGGTTCCATAAAGGGTGCGAGCATGCGGAGGGCACCCTGCTCGCTTAAGTGGCCGTCATCCCGATAAAGGAGAACACTGTGCGCCCGTGCCCGCCACGGTCGATCAACGAATGGGTTTTGACGATGCCGCCAAGTGTGCGGATTTTTCACTGAGGGCAATGCGTCGTTGTTGCCCCAATTTCGGTGCTTGAGGGCGTTGGCTAAGGGCCGTTTTAGAGCCGTTTCGCCTGATCGTGATTCATGAAGTCCGGTTCCATGGCATGCGGGAGAGGATGACGCCCATGCCGCAGAAGCCGGTCACTCCGGCGAAGACGAGCCCGCAGCCGACGAAGCCGGAGAGCGCCAGCCAGAGCGGGTTGACCAGCCAGGCGAGCGCGAAGCCCACGAGGACCATGGTCCCGGCTCCGATGCGGATCCGACGTCCGAGCGAAAGCCGGCCGCCGGTGCGGTGGATTTCATGAAACGCGGGCGGAAGGTGCCGGCGGCCCGGCGGGGATGCAAACGATTTTCTTCGAAATCGGGGGCCCGAGTTTTAAGGCTCTCAGATGATATCGGCGAATTGGCGTTCGGTTTTGCGGAAGTAGGCGAGGCCGATGACGAGGAAGGCGGTGGTCGAGACGAGCGAGACGGCGAGTTCGGTGGGCACGGGCGCGGGGCCGGCTCCGAACGCCCACCGGAAGCCGTCGATGACGGGCACGAGCGGGTTGAGCGCGTAGAGGTGGGCGGCGGCGGGCCCGAGCTTTTCCCGCACAAGCGAGCTGCTGAAAGCCACCGGCGAGACGTAGAGCCCCATCTGGAGGATGAAGGGCACCAGAAACCGGAAGTCGCGGTATTTCACATTCAAGGCGGTGATCAAAAGCGCCGGACCGAACGCCGCCGCGCACGCGAGCAGGGTCAGCGGCACAAGCGCCAGCCACTCCACTCCGAACGCCGCCCCGCGCCAGAGCATGACCGGAAGGAAAAGCACGGCCATCACCACGAAATCCACCAGCGCCACCGAAAGCGCGGCCAGCGGGACGATTACCCGCGGGAAATACACCTTCGAAATCAAATTCGCATTGCTCACGAGGCTCTGTCCGCTGGACGACAGCACATTGGCAAACAACTGCCACGGCAGCATCGCCGCCATCACCATCGCGGCATACGAAGTCCCGGAGTCCGGCTTCAGCCCGACCAGGCGCCCGAAAACAAATGTCATCAAAACGACCGCCGTGAGCGGCTGCACCACGGCCCAGGCCGCCCCGAGGACGGTCTGCTTGTAGCGGACCGAGAGATCCCGCGCGGCCAGTGTCTGGAGCAGCTCGCGGTAGTCCCAGACATCCCGCCAGTAGCGCGCACGCGATCCGGCCCGGATGCGGATCTCGACCGGTTGCGGGCAGGCTGCCGCCCGTGGCGGGGCTTCGGGGTGTTGCGCCGCAGGAGGGATTCCGGCATTGGGGGACTCGTGGCCGATGGCCGGTATTGTTCCCCCCGCGCGCGCGAAAAACAATGCCCAATGCGGCGCGGGGAGAATGTCGGCAACGACAATGCATTGCCCTCCAATCGAAACAAGGGAGGGTTCCGCGCCGCCGGAGCCCGCTTTTCCCCGAAGCGGCCGTCCGGGCCGAACCTTCGGCTCACACGGAGGTTCGCCCTCCCGACTTCGCCGCCACGCGCGTGCCGCGTGCCTTGACGGAGAGGGCTTTCGAGAAATATCTTTGAGGCGTTTGACTGCCTTGCAAAATTACCGCGATCCGGCCACCACGCCATGATGATCTTTGTTGCCGCCGGACTACTGGCCATCGGGTGTGCGGTGGCGCTCTATAACTGGCGCTGGGGCGTTTATGCGGTGGTGCTGGCGGGTTTCCTCCAGGACCCCCTGCGCAAGCTTCTCCCCGGCGAACCGGTTTACATGACGCTCTACGCGGCGGTGATTTTCGGCTTCTGTGTGGCGGGGGCTTTGGTCTCGAACGAGACTCTGAATTTTGAAGAGATCACGCGTTGGAATCCGGTCCTCTATCTGCCGGCCGCGCTTTTTGTTTCGTGGGTGGTGATCATGACCTTCAAGACACTCGCGACGGTGGGGAGCCCGGTCCTCGCCGGGATCGGCGCGATGTCGTATCTGGCTCCCATCCCGGGATTGTTGCTTGGCTACCGGTTCGCACGCGACCGGCGCGATATCGAGCGGTTTGTGGCCTTCTACCTTATCGTGAACGTCGCCTTCTGCGCGTCGCTCTACCTTGAGAAAGCGGGCTTTGATTGGGAGGTGCTGGGCTCGGTGGGGGAAGGCTTTGTGTTCTACCCGGAGAGCGGCGGGGTATCGATTTTGTATTCGGGATTTTTCCGCTCGCCCGAGTTGGCGGGCTGGCACGCGATGGCGGGAATTTGTTTGGTTCTCCTGCTGGGACTCACGCGCAAGCACTCGGGCGGGTTTTTTGTGATGGCCACCGGTGTGATTGCGGTGTTGTTGCCGGCGTTGATTATCACGGGCCGCCGCAAGTTTCTGGCCGGGATTGTGATTTTCCTGGCGTTCTCGGGATTCCTCATGGGCTACTACCGGTTCGGGCTGCAACGCTTCGCCTACGCGCTGATCGCGGTGGCGCTGGCGGCCGGGGGATTCTATTATTACATCACCGCGAGCGAACTGCCCGGCGAGTGGCTGGTCTATTTCGAACGCAGCCGCACGACCAGCGAGGATTCCCTGGAACGTTTCCAGCTCATGACCTGGGGCATGCTCGAGTGGGTCGTCAAACGCAACGGTTTTTTTGGATCCGGCGCGGGCACGGGCAGCCAGGGGGCCCAGCACTTCGGCGGCGGATCCGTGCTGGTCGGCGCGGCGGCCGAGGGAGGCCTCGGCAAGGTGCTCGCCGAACTGGGCGTTCCCGGAATGGCTCTCCTCGTCTGGGTGGGAGTAGCGGGGATGCTTTATATTTTCAGCGTGTGCGGGGGGGTGCGGAAAGACCCGCGGGTCGCGCCGCTGGTGTATTGTTTCGTGGGATTTCTCGGGGCCAATATTATTATTTTCACAACCGCCCACCAAATCTTCGGGGATGTGTTCATTCTGATCATTCTCGGATTGATCCTGGGTTTTGTGATGCGCGCGCCGTATTTGACGGGGTCCGCCATCCCGCTCGCCCCGGTCGCGGCCGCCGGCCCCGTCCGGCGGAGGATCGGAAGGAGGTTCGCGCGTCGCGAGGAATTTGCGGGATGAAACTGGCGGTCGTCGCTTCGCATCCGATCCAGTATCACGCTCCGCTCTTCCGGCTTCTGGCGGAGGGTGTGGACCTGCGGGTTTTTTTCGCTCACATCCCGGATGCCGCAAGGCAGGGCGAGGGTTTCGGAACACCCTTCGAGTGGGACATCCCGCTCACGACCGGTTACGCGAGCGAGGTCTTCGCGCAGACTCTGGAACGTCCCCGGGACTTCGCCGGCATTCTGCGGGCGGCGTCGAACATCTCTTCCCGCTTCGCGTCCTGGCGGCCGGATGCGATTCTTCACACCGGGTGGCACCATCCCGGCATGGTGGCGGGAATGATTTCCGCCATCCGCTCCGGGCTTCCGCTGCTCTTTCGCGGGGAGGCGAATTGCTTGGGAAAGCGGGCCGGGTGGAAGTATGGGATTCACGCGCGCCTGCTCGCAAAATTCGACCGGATTCTTTACATCGGCGAGGCCAACCGGAGGTATTACGACCGCTGCCGTGTGGAGCCCGGAAGGCTGAAATTTTGTCCGTTCTTTGCCGATAATGCCCGCCTCCAAAGCGGGTGCGCGGAACGCGGCCGGGATGCGGTCCGCACCGGTTTGGGGATCCCCGCGGAGGCGGTGTGTTTCCTCTTTTGCGGGAAATTGGAACCCAAAAAACGGCCCTTGGATTTTGCACGCGGGGTGGCGGCGGTGCCATCGGGCATCGGCCTTGTCGCCGGCGATGGCGAGCACATGCCGCGGCTGCGGGAAATGGGCGAGCGTCTTCGCTTCGCGGGGTTTCTGAACCAAAGCCGGGTTTGCGAAGCCTACGCGGCCGCCGATGCGCTGGTTCTCCCGTCCGACGCGGGCGAGGTCTGGGGCCTTGTGGTGAACGAGGCGATGGCGTGCGGGCTGCCGTGCATCGTGAGCGACCTTGTCGGCTGCCGGCCGGATCTTGTGATCGAGGGGGTCACCGGGTTTTCGTATCCGTGCGGCGATGTGGAGGCTCTGGCCTCGCGCATGCGCGTGCTGGCAGGGGACCCCGCGCTGCGCGCGAAAATGGGGGCCGCCGCGCGCGGGCGGGTGTCCGGAATCTATACGGTCGAACGCGCCGCCGCCGCCGTGCTGGAGGCCGCGCGCGAGGCGGTCGCATCGTTTGAAGCGGACGGGCGGTCCGCCTCCCGCGGCAGGGTGTCATGAACGGGGCCGGGATCCCGCGGAACCTCCCGCTTTTCATCGCCTACCGGGTCTTTTTTCACGCGCGGTTCTATTACCCGGTGATCGGGGTGCTCTTCATCGATCTGGGGATCACGCTCGAGCAATACGCGCTGCTCAACCTGGTGTGGGCGGTGGCGATCCTGCTGATCGAGATCCCCTCGGGTGCGCTGGCCGATGCGATCGGGCGGCGCGCGATGGTGGTGCTTTCGGCGGGGTTGATGGTGTGCGAGATGGCGCTCCTCGCCCTCGCGCCGACGGGAAACCCGACCCTGCTTTTTGTCTTTCTGCTGCTGAACCGGATCGTGAGCGGGGTGGCCGAGGCCTGCGGGAGCGGAGCCGACGAGGCGCTCGCCTATGATTCGCTTCCGGAGACGGACCGCGATGCCGCGTGGGCGCGCGTGCTCGAGTCGCTCATGCGTTGGAAATCCGCCGCGTTCCTTGCGGCGATGCTTGTGGGTGCGGCGCTTTTCGACCGGGATCTGCACGTGCGTGTGGCGGAATTTTTCGGCCGCACGGGCGACTGGCCGGTGACAACCCGCTGGCCGGTGCTGGCGACGCTGGCGACTTCGCTCGCCTGTCTTGCGGCCGCCTGTCTCATGCGCGAGCCGGGTAGGGACGGGGGCCGGGCGTCCGCCGCTTCCGTGCGCGAATTGTGGGCGAATGTGGCGCGGGGGGCCCGCCATGTGTTCACCGTCCGCCGGGTGGCGGCCCTGTTGCTGGTGGCGCTTTTGCTCGACAGCTTCATCCGGCTGTTTCTTACGTTCGCGAGCAACTACTACCGGCTCATCGAGCTGCCCGCGTTCTCGAATGGAATTCTGGGAGCCGGGCTGGCGCTGCTGGGATTCGTGGTCGCGCCCGCCGCCAAGCGCATGGTGGCCGGGCGTTCGGCGGGGTCGAATTTCGGATGGCTGGTCGCGCTGGTGGCGGCGGGGTTGGGCGGACTCGCCTTCGCCGTCCCCGTGTGGGGGGTCTGGGTTTTGCTGCCGCTCGGCCTCGCCATGAGCGGCCTCCAATTTTTCACATCGTTCTACCTGAACCGGTGGACCACGCCCGACGTGCGCGCGACCGTCCTCAGCTTCCGGGGGGTTGCCTTCAACCTCGGCTACGGCGCGGCCGGACTCGCCTTTGCCATCCTCACCGACCGGGTGCGCGCCGGCAATCCCGGCTGGGACGAAAACCAGATTTTCGGCTCCACGCTGGTGTGGCTCCTGCCCGCCTTCCTTGCGGCCCTGCTCGCCGCCCTGCCGATTCTGGCGCGCGGAGGAAAGCCGGACCGCCCGTCTTGATTTTCCGAATTTTCCTTGCATCACGGCGGACACGGTGGAATTTGCCGGGTGTTGAAAATCATTCTCATTATCCTCGCCCTTGCCTCCGCGCGCCTGATGGCGGCGGATTTTGTGATCGCCCTCAAACCGGATAAAAATCCGGATGTCATGCTGGGCGAGCGGAAGAACCTCTCGGCCGCGCTCGTGGAAAAACTCGGTGGCGAAGTGGAAGTGATCGTTCCGACCTCGGGGGCTGTGATTCTTGAGGGGCTTGTGAACGGCTCGATCGACGCCGGGTATCTGAGCGCGGCCGACATGGTTCACGCACGCCGGGCCGGGGCCGCCGAGCTTCTCCTGGTGGGAGAAATCGACGGCCGCCGCAGCTACTCCAGCTACTGGCTCGCGCTCAAAGACAAGCCCTACGCGGCCGTCGAAGACCTGCGCGGCAAGCCGGTAGCGTTTGCGAGCCGCACAAGCACTTCGGGCTACCTTATCCCCCTCGTCGATCTTCACAACAGAGGCCTCGTCAAAAAGGATCCCGCGGAATTTTTCGGCTCCGGCAACGTCTGGTTCGGGACCGGCTATGCCAGCGCGGTCGAGCGTGTGCTCGCCGGGGAGGCCGAGGCCGCCGCGGTGAGCGACTACGTCCTCGACAAAGACAAGCACCTCACCGCCGAACAACGCGCACAGCTCAAAGTGGTGGCCCGGCAGGGCCCCGTGCCCACCCATGTGATCGCCGTGAGTGCGAAACTCGATGCGGAAAAGCGTGACCGCCTCAGGGCCGCGCTGCTGTCGCTCGGAGAATCCCACCCCGCCCTTCGCGACGCGGTCTTCACCTCCCCGCTGGTGAAGGCCGATCCCGGGGAACATCTTGCGCCCGTCGAACGCGCGCTGGACTTCGCCGGCGGCCGATGACCCCGCCGGTTCCGCGCCTCACTCTCTCGGGCGTTTCGATCGCACGGGGCGAACGCATCCTCCTCCGCGATCTGGAATTGTCGGTTCCCCCCGGCACGTTCGTCGCGCTCACCGGACCATCCGGAGTTGGAAAAAGCAGCCTGCTCGCCTGCCTCGCGGGGTTGCTCGCGCCCGCCGCGGGCAGCGTTTGTTTTCACGATCACGGGGGACGCGGTCAACCGCCCGGGCACTTCCGCGGCTCGGTGGGATTTGTTTTTCAGCACCTCCGGCTCAATCCCGGACTCAGTGCCGAAACCAATGTGCTCTGCGGATTGCTCGGAAGCCGGGCGTGGTGGCGGACGCTTTGCGGGTTTTCCCGGCCCGACCGCGCCGCCGCCCGGAGCCTCCTGGGTCAACTCGGCGTGGCGGAACTCGCCGCCGTTCCCGTCTCAGAACTCTCCGGCGGCGAGCGCCAGCGCGTGGCGCTGGCCCGGGCCCTCATCTCCCGGCCGGGTATTCTGCTGGCCGACGAGCCGGTTTCCCACCTCGACGCGCCCCTTGCCGCCGGGGTCGTGGACTTTCTGAAATCCGGCGCGCGCTTGTGCGGACGGACGACCGTCTGCGCGCTCCACGATCCCGGACTCGTCGAGCGCTTTGCCGATATCACCCTGCGGCTGGACCCCGGATTTTCCAACGGATGGACGCTGCGCTGAACCATCGCACACGGCCGCCTGCGCTGGACGCCCCGCGCGTCGCATTGCTGGTCCTTCTGTGCGCCGCCGTGGTTTCGCTGCCCGCCCTCTGCGGGTCCGGACGGACGCTCGATCCGTGGGCGAATCTCGGACGTTTTCTCGGCCGGTTCTGGCCGCCGGATTTCTCGATCCTCTCCCAAATCGCGCCGGCGCTCTGGGAAACCTTCCAGATCGCCGTGCTGGCCACGGTGGTCTCGGTCGGGCTCGCATTGCCGGTGTCCGTCGCCGCCTCGGCCAACCTCTCCCCCCGCCCGCTGGTCCGCGCGGCCCGTTTTGTCCTTGCCGCGGTGCGCTCGATTCCCAGCCTGATCTGGGCGCTGCTTGCGGTCGCGATCACGGGTGCCAATGCCCTGGCGGGCGTCGCGGCACTCGCGCTGTATTCACTGGGATACCTTGGGAAATTTTTCAGCGACGCGCTGGAAAGTGCCGACCCCGGCGTGGCGGAGGCCCTCCGTCTGGGCGGAGCCGGGAGAATCCAGGTCTTCCAATACGGCGTCTGGCCGCAGGCCCGGGCGCTGTGCTGGAGCCATGTGCTTTGGATGCTGGAATACAACCTCCGCTCGGCCGCCATCATCGGCTACGTCGGGGCGGGCGGCATCGGGGTCTGGCTCCACACCTACCAGGAATTTTACCAATGGGACCGCTTCGCCGCCGTCCTCTGCATCATCCTTGTCGCCGTGCTGGTTCTCGATGCCGCGGGAAGCCGGCTCCGCAAAACCCTCGCCCCCGCCAACGAACGCCCGGCCGACGGCTTGTGATCCTGCGGACTAATTTCGCGCGAATCCAACGACCGCCGGAAGCAACCGGCGGCGCTCCCGCCACGCGGCAAGCAGGACGATCAGAATCGCCGCGAAATGTGCCGGAGCGGCGGGCACGGCCGTCGGGACCAACTCGCCGGAGTCCAGCAGGCGCGCCCCGCCGGCGTATCCGTCGAAATTGACCAGCGCGAGTTGCGAAAAGCTGAGCCCGGACGACGAATTTCCGAAGAACAGGCGTCCCTGCGTGCCGGGCGCGTCGAAGGCGCCCGCCCAGCCGTAAATCGTCAGTGCACCGGTCCAGACCTGGGCTCCGCTGGCCGCGAATTGGAGCAGGTGGCTGGCCGAGCCGAGGTTGATCGAGGAGTCGGAGAGCAGCGTGAGCGTGCCGAGGGTTTCCCCAAACCCCGGGCCTGTGTCCAGAATACCCCCGTTGAGCGTGAGCGAAGCGGAGTCCACAATCTGCTCCGAAGCGCCGAAGAGCAGCGTCCCGCCGGCATTGACCTCGACGGCGGGTCCCGCGACAGCGGCCACTCCGGAGTCTTTCGCAAGGCGCAGGGTCCCGCCACTGACGACCGTGTTGCCGGAATACGTATTGGCGGTCGAGCCGGTGAGTGCGAGTTCGCCCGCGCCGGATTTTGTGAGGGAGTCCCCGGCGAGGCGACCCCGGATTTCCAGATCGGTCGCCGCGGTTCCGTCGGCCACCGCCACCTCGCGCGATCCGTTGAGGTCGAGCGTTCCCGTGCCGGTGTTGATGAGGGCACTTGCGGACGACGCCGTGGTCGTGATGGCTGTCGTGGGTGCCGCTGCGTTGATGATGAGTTGGCCGGCCCCGAGCGAAACCTGCCCGCCGACGAAAGTGAGCGCGCCGATTGTCTCGGCCTCGTCGTTGATGAGATACAGGCCGTCCGAGCGCAAGGCGATCGTGGCGGAGTCGTTGATCATTTCGTCCGCGATCGAGGTGGTCTGTCCGTTGGCCAGCACGGCCGACCCGGCGGCTCCCACCCCGTCGCCCACAAAAACCTGCGTGCCTTTGATCGACCCGTTGCGGCCTGTGATCGTGTCGAGGTCAAGTGTGCCTTCCTCGACGGTCACCGAGCCGGTGAAATAATTTTCGTCCCCGTAGAGGACGGCCGTGCCCGTGCCGCGTTTGACAAGGTTCCCGGCTCCTGTGATGAGGCCGGGTCCGCCGCTGATGTTCGAGTTGACGAAAATGCGCTCCGGGCCGTCCAGGACGAGGGTCTGTCCGGCAAGGTTGATCCACTCGGTGTAGCTGCTCGTGCCGAGCTGGAATTCCGTGCCGGCCGCCTGGTTGGCGATCGTGGCGTCGCCCGCCAGCGTGATATTTCCCCGCCACGCGCTGGACCCCCCGATATTCCGTAGCGCACCGCCGGATCCCGCGCCGGAAATCGTGAGCGACTCGCCGACCACCGTCGAGACCCCCCCTGTGAGCGC
>Ga0114939_10000409_pt1 | contig 36063 bp, 33 predicted proteins | sample AshMeaCrysSpring_FD_87196 | JGI IMG/M metagenome (GOLD analysis project Ga0114939, IMG submission 87196) | Groundwater microbial communities from Big Spring, Nevada to study Microbial Dark Matter (Phase II) - Ash Meadows Crystal Spring | ecosystem: Environmental > Aquatic > Deep subsurface >...
CCGCCATGCTCGACTGGACGTGGCCCATCGTCTCCGCGATCGCCTGAAGGTCACCGGTCCCGTTAGCCGCTTCACTCTGGAAGTTCCGGCGGAGGTCGATGATGGTGAACTTGCAGCCTGCTTGCTTGCACAGCTTGGCCAGATCAGGGCTGACGGACGTCACGCCCTTACTGTCTTGAAGCGGGTTGCCTCTCGCGGTAAGCAGCCGCTGGACCGGCCACATGCGAACCTAACAGAACGCCAGTCTCTCGCGCGGAAGCCGTCGTTTGGCGTGTGCAGACGCTGTCCGGCGGCTTCTTTCGTGCGATGGAAAAAGTTGTCGTTTCACACCAACTGATTCGCGTACTTCGCTGCTGTCGCGTGGACGACACTGACCCATTCAGGGCTGAGTTCCTGCATGCGTTCCGCACACGATTTCTCGACCGCAATCCGGACCGCGCCGTTGTACGGCCAGATTCCTACGTGGCCAGAGGCTACGTGGGCCGCTTGGAGGTGGGCTGGCATGAACTCAACCACGACCATCTCGCCGAGCGGTCCACACCAACCGCATGGCTCACCTGACCATTCGCCACACCCGCAACGATACTCGGTCGGCATCGCACTAACCTCTTTGCGTGAGCGAAGAAAACCGGCAGCAATGTAATCAGTCTTCCTTAAGCCGCCATTAAGACGATGCGAAAGCACTAGCGTCGGGGGTTGAGTCGCAGATGCCGCCCGGCGGCATTGTTTTGGCCGATCAAGCACGATTGCCAAGCGTTGCCAAGAGCATCGGCCCACGTGTCTACCGGGCGTAGTTTTGCGGGCGTATGTACGCCCGATGCCGTGCGGCAACTGCGGAAAACCTGAGGATTTTGAAGGTATTCAATCCGCGACTGGATTGAACTACTGGTCGCCGCAAGAGGTTGATATCAAAAGACTTAGCGGCCAAAGAATGCCCGAATTCCTTCCCGATTGGGAAGCCGATGCTTTGCCAACTGAGCTACGCCCGCAAACTTCCAGCGGGGTACCACGGCCATTCCGGCTGTGCAGGGTGCAGCGGACGGCACATCGCATGCGGACGGTTCAACCTATACCGCTAATGCCAATCGACTCCCGCAGCGACCCTTTCGTAGGCAAAATCGGGAATTCCGCCGGGGCAAACCCGCGAGCCGCCTGAGAGCGGAAGCGCCACCGAGCCACATTCCCGTTGCAGGCTGCCTGCAATTCCCGTCCAAGGCTATTGGGTTGAGGGAACAAGCAGCGCGGCTTCGATCGTCAGGCCCGGTCCAAACCCAAGCATGACTAACGGTCCTTTCAGGGGCTCGGCGAAAATCCGCTCCAGGATGAACACGAGAGTCGGTGAGGACATGTTGCCATAATCGCGGAGCACGGAAAGCGACTGCTGCAAGACGGCATCATCAAATTGCATCGCATTGCGGACAGCGGAGAGGATCCGAGGGCCACCCGGATGTACGGCCCAATGCGCAACCTGGTCGATATGCACCCCGTAGCCGCTCAACCAACTGGTAAGCCATGGCCGGAGTTCATGCTCGATCGACTCGGGGACTCGGGGCGAGAGCCCCATTTGAAAACCGTGATCGCCAATCCGCCAGCTCATGGAGTCCCGCGTGTCAGGCACAACCCACGAGCCAGATCCGACGAGTTGCACGGCGGGCCGAGCCAACGGCGAAGGCTGGGAATGGCGGGCGCCGTCATGATGGGCGACAACCAGCGCGGCGGCACCATCCGAGAACAGGGAATTCGCCACCATCAGCTCTGCCTGCCATTGGTATTGATAGTGCAGGGAGCACAGTTCCACGCAGCAGACCAAGACAGATTCCCGCGGGTCCGCATTGACGAATGCGCGTGCAACGCGAAGCGCATTGAGCGCTCCATGGCATCCCATGAAACCCAGTTGAGTCCGATTGACACCATTTGACAGCGGCAGCTTCTGAATCAGATCGATATCAAAGCCTGGTGCTTCGAAGCCGCTGCACGTCACTGTCACGAGCTGGGTGATCGAGCTGGCATCCACTTCCGCCACCGCCAAGGCTCGCTCCGCCGCGGCCACGGCCAGCTTCCCCGCGTGTCGCGCAAATTCCTGCATTCTCGTCGCGGTTGTTGGACCGTGGGGCCCCACCAGGGCGCGATCTGCATAGAAGGGCTGTCGCTGGTCGACAGGTCCGTCCGAGCGATCCAGCACGACGGAATTGCGGGACACGACTCCGGCTCGATGAAACAGCATCGAAAGCATCCGTTGCTGCTCGGGCGATTCACAACAGAATCGAGCCGCTGCCTGGGAGGCGTCGGGCTGAGAAATGGAATGCGGCGGCAGAGCAGTGCCCCAACCCAGTAGCACGGGTTTCATACTTCGTTCCTCAGCATCGATGTGACTGACTTCGCATTTGCCCGGTTGATCTGCGCAAGCAACGGATCAATCAATCGCGGGAACCTGTCGATCATTGCCATACTGACGCGACGCACCCTGGCGTGCCGTAATCCCCATTGAACTGAGCGGCAAACCCATTGCCGATGCTTGACCAATCGCCCCAGTCGAGCACTCCACGCCGCCGCCAGTTCCTCGCGCCAGCCATCAACGGCTTCATCAACCAGATCGACCAGCGCGACAGCCCCGGTGGCAGCCCATGTCATCCCTTCTCCCGTGAATGGCTCGATGTACCCCACGGCATCACCGACCAGAAAGATGCCGTGATGGGCAGGCGGTGTCACACGTCGCGTCAGCGGCAGCGTGGCGCGCCACGTTCTAACGACCGCGCTCGGCAAGGCAGGTCTCCCAGATTGCAAAAGCACCGCGTTGACCGCGGATTCAATTCCTCCATGGTCACGCAGCAACGAACGGTCAACTGCCGCAGCGATCGCGATCTGGTTGTCCTCAACATGGACCATCCCCACATACCCCTGATCGGCCACCGCCATCAGGACCTCACCTGGTTCAATACCTGGGCTGGCTTGGTTCCAAACATGATTCGGCACGACTGTGCCGATTCCAATCCGCGATCCGGCGGACTGCTTGACCTGCCACGGCCCACCCCGCAGCAAGTTCGTCGAAGATAAACCCGCGGCAATCACGACTGACTTCGCCAGAAGTTGCAGCGATTGACCTTGATACCTGGCGCGGACCTGCTGCCCGTGCGGCGTGATTTCGATATGGCTTGCCACCAGAGGAGCAGCACAGACAGCCCCCGCCGCGGACGCGCTGCTAAGTAGTTGGTGATCCAATCGAGTTCTCGAAACCGACCGTCCCGGCGGCAGGTTTCTGCCGACGGTCCGACTTTCGCTGCAGAGCTTGATGCGATCTGTCGTCGGAGCACCCACGCGATCCATCACATCGCCAAGTCCCGCGTCGGCGAGCGCCGCCAATCCTCGCTGATTCCAGCAGCCCCCACACACCTTGAACCGCGGAAATGTATCGCGATCGAGTAGCAATACCTGGCGCGACCGCTCAGCGAGCAACTTGGCAACAATCGAGCCGGCAACTCCCGCCCCGATGACGATCGAATCCCAACGCTGCTCCTGCAGTCCGGCAAGCGAAGGTTGTCCGATGGACACAGTGCTCATGGTCGTCGCCACTCCAGGAACATCCGCGCCGGCCACTGTGAGGAAATTTTGATCCCAGCCAGCCCCGCATCCGCAGCCAGTACCCGCATTTCGTCCAGAAGAAAAGCGGCATCCACGGAAACGGGTCCATCGAAATGCACGACGGGTGAACGGGTCAAGGCATGGGATGCCAACCACACCATGGCACGATTCAGCCGTACGCGAACCAGATCGCTGACGAGCATGCCGACGCGTGCGGCATCCGCCATGCGATTCAAGGCTTTCACGACATCCTCAGTTTCGAGATGGTGCAAAAACAACGAACAGACGACGACGTCCCATTGCCTCGGCAGTTCCGTATTGAGCACATCATGCTGAAACAATTCCACTTGACTGCCGGTGGACTTCAGCCTGCAGCGCGCCACGTCCAGCGCGCGAAGATTGATATCACAGCCCGCCAAACTCAGAATCACTTGCTCACGATCCGACACACGAGCAAGATCGGCCAATAGTTCGCCGCCTCCGCATGCCACATCGAGGACCGATAGGGGCCGACCCAGGTCGGAGGACCACTCGCGGATCTGCCTGCAGAAAGGTCGGCTTGTGCCTGTCCAGCGGTGAATTCGTCTCAGCCCCTGAAGCGCGTGCAGGTGCGCTTCGGCTGACAGATCCGGCTGGTCCATCCATTCGTCACGGCGTTTTCGCGGATATACCATCACCAGGCGGGTTACAAAGCTCTTAGCCGGTCGCTCGATGGAACTCGTTCCTCGCACTGCGGGACCTGCACATTTTCAATGCGCTGATCGATTCGCTTGGCACCCTAGGGCGTACTTCGCCGAAATGGAAGCCCTCGGCCGTTCGATCTACCCTTGGGCAGCCATTTCCGATTAAGTTTTATGGACTTGCACCTTCGGTCGCGCCCCAGGGCTTCGGCCCACCGAGAGGCACCTCAGACGATGGGATCGTTCCGGCTTCCGAAGAAAGGCAGATCGTTTGCGCGGCGCATCACATCGCTGGGGCTGTTCTGCCTCAGCATCGGCTGCCGCGCGTTGGTCACGGAAGCACTCGCCCAGGAAGGACTTGGAACGGCAGGAAACGAAACTACTACGCAATACGGAGTAGTCGTGCTTTGTCCTCCGGAACTGCAACCCACGCTGCAGCCGTGGGTGGCTGTCAGGCGTGAGGCGGGCTGGAAAGTGGTCATTCATTCGCCGCCGTCGAGTGCCCTTGCCTGCCGTGATTTGGTCTGCGAATCGGCTCAGACGGATCCACAGCTGCGTTACCTGCTGATTGTCGGTGATTGTAGCTTCAACGGGGACGCATTACCGACTTGCGGCGCGCCGGCCTTTCATCAGGCCGTGCCGATTTCTCACCGCTTTGGAGGCATGCACACGGCCGTGACCGACTTGCCCTTCGCCGACGTGGACGGAGATGGAAAACCGGATCTGGCGGTAGGTCGTTGGCCCGTATCCGATGCGCGCGAACTGAAGACATTGGTGAGCAAGCAGCTCGCATACGAGCAAGCTCGCGACTACGGACCGTGGCGAAGGCGAATCGAACTGGTCGCGGGCGTTGGCGGCTTTGGAATTCTGGCAGACAAGACCATCGAAACCGCGGCGCGGATGTTGATCGATCAATCATTGCCTGGCGGTATTCAAGTCAACATGACTCACGTATCCCCATCGAGTCCTTACTGTCCTGGTCCGGAATGTTTCCATCAGACGGTGCAGCAGCGATATGGGGCCGGTGGTTTGGCGTGGGTTTATCTGGGACATGGGCAGGTAACCGAATTGGATCGCATCCAGGTCGGTGAGCAATGGCTGCCGATCATGGACGCGAACTCGGTCAGTCGTTTGCCCGATCCGGGTCCCCAGCGGCCCATCGCATTGATGTTGGCTTGTTATACCGGTGCGTTCGATGCGCGCGTCGATTGCCTCGCCGAGCAACTGATCGCGTCAGCGGCCGGTCCGGTCGCGGTGCTGGCTGGCTCCCGCGTCACGATGCCTTACGGCAATGCGGTTCTGGGCGGCGCACTGTTAGACAGTTGGTTTGCCGACCGCCCTCAAACTCTTGGGGATGTCTGGCGGCAGGCCCAGTGCCGGGTTCTGGATCATGATTCTCCTGACGCAAACCCGCGCCCTTGGCTGGACGCGATCGCGGGCCTTGTCAGTCCGACGGGCAGCCAGTTAGCCGACGAGCGTCGCGAGCACCTCTACTTGTACAACCTGTTAGGCGATCCCACGTTGCCGCTCTCCCATGCATTGCCTATCGCGCTGGAGGCTCCCACTTCCGCAAGCGCCGGACATTCGCTCACCGTGCGTGGTGACAGCCCACTGGCGGGTGTATTGCGGATCGAGCTTCGCAGGCCGCGTGGCTGGACCCCGAAAGACGAGCCGGGAGGAACCAGCGAATCGCGGTATCAGTTGGCCAATCATCCCGCGGTGGCCGTGTCAGAGCAGAAACACGTGTGGGGCCCCTTCTCTGCCGAACTGACAATTCCCTCCGATTGCCACGGGCCCCTGCAGATCGTTGCCGAAGTGGATAACGCCCAAGGCCACGCGCTCGGGTCCACGCGGATCCTGATTCCGTAGTCCCGCAAGCGGTCCCGTGGCCCCGAACCTTTGAGACGCTCCCGATCGAGTGGGTTCTGAGGCGGGAGGACGGGTTGCATCCTTCGCGGGGAATCCCACAAGATACGGCGGCTGAAATCGCCCTAGGGCGGCGTTCGCCAATGACCAACGAGTTCCTCTCACTGAGAGCAAGTGCTATGGCTCGCGGAAAGACCTACGACAACGCGGCGTGCGCAATCGGCGACACGCCGATGATTCGGATCAATCGGCTGGTGCCCTCGGACCATGCCACGGTCTTCGCGAAGTGCGAATTCTTCCAGCCGCTCAACAGTGTGAAGGACCGAATTGGGGCGGCGATGATCGCCGATGCCGAGCGATCCGGCAAATTGAATCGTGACACCCACATCATTGAGCCCACGAGCGGGAACACCGGGATCGCACTGGCGTTTGTCTGCGCTGCGAAGGGATATGCGCTGACGCTGACGATGCCCGAATCCATGTCGGTCGAACGCCGTTCGTTGCTTCGTGCGATGGGCGCGAAGCTGGTGCTGACGCCGGCGGCTGACGGGATGCGAGGCGCGATCGCACGCGCCCATGAACTCGTTGCGACGACGCCAAACGCATGGATGCCACAGCAGTTCGAAAATCCGGCTAACCCGGCGATCCATGAACAGACCACGGGTCCTGAAATCTGGGAGGACAGTGGTCACAGGATCGACGCCATCGTGGCGGGGGTCGGCACCGGTGGGACGATCACAGGCGTCACGCGGTTCATGAAGAAAGTGAATCCTGACTTCAAGGCGATTGCCGTGGAACCGAAGAACTCGCCGGTGATCAGCGGAGGCGCACCGGGACGCCACCGGATTCAGGGAATCGGCGCAGGTTTTATCCCAAAGAATCTCGACACATCATTGATTGACGAAGTGATCCAGGTGGACGACGAAGATGCCTTCGCATGGGGCCGTCACCTGGCTCAGCAGGAAGGGATCGTGGCCGGGATCAGTAGTGGCGCCAACATGTGGGCAGCAGCCCAGGTCGCCGCACGCCCCGAGTTCCGCGGCAAGCGGATCGTCACGATCATGTGCAGCTTGGGTGAGCGGTACCTGAGTACCCCGCTGTTTGGTGACCTGGGAACTTAGGCGAGCAGGTTTTCGAGCACGCAGCGCGCAGGCGGCAGCGCAGCCGAATCGGCTGGCCGAGCTATCCCGTGGCCGTTGGCCGATTTGCCAGTTCCTCTCACGTGTTGCCGGCTCAGGTCTTTTCGCCCGCCGAGCCGGCGCGATGCGCCGCGACGGACGCCGTGACCTGCTACCAGCGGAGAAACCTGGACAACAACTCCACCCCGGGCTCGGTCAGAAAGCTCTCGGGATGGAACTGCCAGCCTTCGAGCTTGTGCTGCCGATGGCGGACGCCCATGATCTGACGCTGGCCGCCAGTATCCGTCCAGGCAGATACCTCCAGTGACTGCGGCAGTGTTTCCGGTTCGATCACCAGGCTGTGATATCGGGTTGCCACGAAGGGATTGGGGAGTCCTTCAAACAAGCCGCGCGAATCGTGATGAATTCGATCCGTCTTCCCGTGCATCAGCTGGGGAGCACGAATTATCTGCCCGCCGAGTGCCTGTCCGATCGACTGGTGCCCAAGGCAGACGCCCAAGATCGGTAGCTTGCCGATCAGGCGCTCGATCGCCGCGACGCTGATCCCCGCCTCATGCGGGGTGCAGGGACCGGGAGAAATGATCAGGCGTTCCGCCCCAAGCGCTTCAAGATCGGCTACCGCGATCTCGTCATTGCGAAACACGCGGATGTCCAGGGAAGGGTCGATCTCGCCCAGTCGCTGAACCAAGTTGTAGGTGAACGAATCGTAGTTATCGATCAGAACAAGCATCGGGTGCGAAGTCCCGCGAGGCAAGCAACAGAAGCAAGGCAACCTGAGGTAGTTTGAAGCTACACGGGGGAAGAACTTTCTGCGAGCGGCCTAATGTTTTTCCGGTCCATTGCAAGCTGAATTCTATCGAATCGGGAAAACTTTCCCCCGCATGCACGTCCCGGTTTCTGTGATTCGCAGGCGTAATCGATTCGGCTCTTGGAGCGACTTCCGCGTATACTGGGGGATGGTGCAATCGGTTCCCAGGTTCGTGCGCCAGGTGGATCCAACAAGGAAGGTGGCAGGAAGGTGCTGTCGGTTCGTCCCAAAGTCGCCGAGTTGACGTTTCGGGTGTTCGGGCGTGCTTTGCATCCCGAACTCCTGCAAGTCTATCGGAGCCGCCGCGTAGAGCGGGCGGCTTACTCTGCGAAGATCGAGATCACCTCGGCCGGGCATGTCGTCACGTGGCAGGCGGGCACGATCGTCCTGGCTGAGGTCGCGGCGGCCTCTCATCATCCTTTGCCACAACGCCGCCAGCTGATTTCTCATCGCTTGATCGGATCGCGGCAGGACTCCTTGGATTGTCGAAACGGAGTCCGCTACCAGACCGAGTTCGAGTTGGAGACGGTACGCCCGGAAGTATTTTTCACCTTGCAGCAACAACTCAGCGGTGAAGATCCTCCGGAAGGGCTGTTCCATCCTTTCGAGTCCAGCGGCCGGATGGCCCTCGGCGGGATCAGTTTGGTTCAGGTCGAGGCGCGCGCTCGGGCATTTCGGGTTCGGGCGGTCCACACCTTTCCCGACGATTATGCGGTGGTAAAGGTCGAATCCCGGTTCAGCCTGGCGTGAGCCCGACGGCAGCCCTCACGGCCCAGAGCCGCGGGAAACGCATAGTGCGATCAGAGCGCATCGTGCGATCAGAGCAGCGACACCGAATTTGCCGACGGCCGGCGGTTTGATTTCTGGAATCTCGGCGTCGCTGCTGAGCCTCAAGGTTTCACCAACCCGATAAGTCGACCACGCGAGTTGACCAGGGATCGGTCATGGGCGGGGGCCCTCCTTGCAGGAACATGGAAGTTGCGCGTTGGCAACTTCCGATTCCTCTGAGGCGTATCTTCCGTGACGAAGACGATCCCGCACTACCTGCGGATACATCGCGGATCCGGTCGGCTGCGACGGGCGCAGCGCAAGCGTCGGCAGCTCTGGCGCGCGTTTGCCGAGGTGACAAACCGCCAGTCAAATGCATCGAGCTCAAGCGATTCGCTCGATCGGCTCAATGCGGGCACCGTGAGCGCTCCCATCATCAGCGATGCGCCATGGGACATGCGGTGTGACGGACCTGCGGAAGGATTCCCAGAGATAAGATCGGGAGCCTCCGCGCAACCGTCGCACGTGGCAGACTTGGCGGCCAAGCAACTTGCCGATGGAATTCGGCGGCTCGAACGGCAGCTGAATCGTTCCGCATCGACGATCCGCCGTCAGGAAGCCGCCCTGGCCCGACTCCCGGTTCCATTGCTCACCCTGCATGACGATGCGCAGCTGGCGAACGATCTGCAGCAGTTGTTGCGACGCGGCGCGCTGGCAGCTGGCTGCGACGCGGCCGGGCTGTACCTGCTGGATGAAGAAACCACTTCGCTGAAGTTGCGTACGGCATTTGGCCTTCCCGCAGCGCGGTTAGCTGCGCCCGCGCGACCACTTCGCGGTGCCGTTGCTGACTTGGAGGCTTTGCTGGGCAACCCCGTGGTACTGGATGACGGCCCGCCAACGCCGCACTGGGATTGTCCGGAACGTTGTCGCCGAGCAATTGCGGTGCGAGTCAGCCAGGCCGATCACCCCGTGGGCACGCTTTGGCTGTTCAGCGAGCGAGCCAAGAAGTTTCAACGGGGCCAGATCGCGGCCGCTGAGATGTTGGCCAGCCAACTGGCGCATGCGCTTGAGCGCGATGCGCTGTTTGGCGAGGCCGTCTTTGGACGACGGTTGCGCCGCGAAGTGCGGAATGCGGCCATCTATCAACAATCCCAGTTTCCGTTGCCGGCCCCTTTAGCCAGTGGCTGGGATATCGCTGGATGGACCGACGCGCCGGGCGAACTTGCAGGCCAATGGTATCAATGGGACGTTGGTTCCGATGGCCGGATCAACGTGACGATGGCCGCGGATGCAAGTGATCAAGGCCGCGTCTGGGGAGCGATCAATGCAGCGCAGGTGCGAGCTGCATGGCAGGCAAGTGCATCTCGACTGACTCACGTCGGAAAGATTCTGCAAGCTGTCAACGATACCGCCTGGCAGCTTTCCACTGCGCCGCAACCGGCCTGCTTGCTCGACATCCGCGTGGCACCCGAAACGGGAATCTTTGAACTGGCAGCTGCAGGCGCGATGACCGTGCTCGTGGTGGGGCGTTATGGATATCGGCCGCTGATCGCGAACTCGCGCCCTTTGGGCACGCAGCCCGATTTGCGTGTAGAGACGATTCACGGCAACCTGCAGCGAGGCGAAACTTTGATTCTGGCTTCGCATTCGTTGGTGGCTCATCAATCCCATCCGAGTGCGGACAAGCTGACTCAAACCGAACTGGTGGCTCCGATTCAGGCTCATCTGCAGGGCAGTGCCGAGGAAATGATGGTGGCCCTGCGGCGGACGATTCCCAAGTCCGTGGATGCCGACCGAACGGTCGTTGTCCTCCGCCGCGCGGATGACTTCATCGAGTAATGGGGCTGACGCGACGCCTGTCGAGCCGCTCCAGAGCGCGGGAGACGTTGAGCCACAGGCTGGATCCACGGTGATTCCCTGAACCATCCTGTGGGGTTTGTGGGTCGGGCGGGATCGGCCCCGGCCATCATTCCGCCGGCTATGGGAGTCCTCGAAGAGGGTTTAGATTGGGCCGTATCGACCCGGCCAGAATCTCCCTTCTCGAGACCTCGCCCATGCATGCTCGACACCGCCCGTTGTTTGCCTTATTGGTCGTTGCTGGCGGCCTGCTGCAGGCACCGCTGTGGTCTGCGGATTACTGGCCACGTTTTCGGGGGCCTAACGGCGACGGGTATGTTCCGGATGCCGAGATGCCGGCGACGTGGTCCGATGAGGACTATGCGTGGCGCACCGATGTTCCCGGCACGGGCCATGGATCGCCGGTGATTTGGAACGGGGCCATCTACCTGATGTCGGCGGACGTGGGCCAAGGCAAGAGATGGGTCCTGGCCTACGATTTAGCGACGGGCCAGGAGCGATGGCGGCGCGAGTTTCCGCTGACGGAGCATGCCATCCATCGGCTGAGCAGCTTCGCGTCAGGCACCGGCGCATGCGATGAAGAGGGGGTCTATTTCAGCTGGGCCGATCCCGAACAAGCATGGCTCTACGCATTCGACCACCAGGGTGAGACCCGTTGGCAACAGGAGCTCGGGACATTCCAGGCCGAACATGGTTTCGGCCAGTCGCCAATGCTCTATGAGGGCCTGCTGATCCTGTTGCATTCGCAATCAGCCGACGAGCTTCCCCCGGAAGCAGTGCCAGGAGTGTCCCGGCTGATCGCCTTTGATCGGCGCGATGGCGCGGAGGTCTGGTCTCGCGATCTGCGAACGACCCGCGCCTGCTATGGCGTGCCGTGCATCGTCGACGGAGACTCGGGGCCCGAGCTGATTGCGGCCGAAACCGGGGAAGGTCTATTCGCGGTGGATCCGCATACAGGCGAACCGCTGTGGTCCCAGCCGGCATTCTCGATGCGCTGCGTGAGCAGCCCGATTGTGGCAGGCGAACTGGTGATTGGCACGGCCGGCAGCGGAGGGGGAGGCAATCACTTGGTGGCGGTGCGAATCGGCAAGCCGCACGAGGAGGTCTATCGGATTGAGCGAATTGCACCCTACGTTCCCACACCAGTGCGTGTTGGTGATCAAGTGCTGCTCTGCACCGACAATGGAATTGCATCGAGTATCGATGCGCGCACGGGTGAGACTCAATGGAGCCAACGGCTGGGTGGCAAGTACTTTGCCTCTCCGATTGTGCTCGGTTCACACATGCTGTGCCTGAGTGATACAGGAACAGCGACGACGGTCCGTGTCAGTGATGGGGAGATCACCGGGCGGACGGAGCTCGGTGAGTCGCTGGAGGCTACCCCCGCATACGTGGACGGATGGCTTGTACTCCGCACCCCTACACGACTGTTGGCGCTCCGTATCGAACCGAAGCAATGAGCCGTTGTACATGGCGATCGAATTTGCGTCGCCTTGCCATCAACCGGCCTGAAAGCTGAACAATCGCCTCGTCTCGATCCACTTTAGAAAATCGTGGCGAACGCTTGGCAATCGACGATGGTTGCCTGCATGATCGTCATGATTGTTTCGACTGCTACGACCGGTGACCTCTGCTCGGATTTCCCATCTGACTAGCATTCACATCACAAATCGGCGCAACTGCTGTGATCCGTAACACGATAAACATTCTGCCGGGGGATAGGCAGGATGCCTTTCCACTTGGTCAATGCGGAGAGGGACTTGGATTTGGGGATCTGGGTTTCTCATGCGTGGTTGTGATGTGCGCGGTGGGCGAGGCGGTAACGCCTCCCCGCCGCCACTTTCTTAATAACTTGGCGAACCAGAACTTCGGTCAAGCGTACGTCGCAAACAGCCGGCCGTGATGGCGTGACAGGCTTGTTGACGAGTGTCATCTTTCGCACTCGTGGAGCGCGCAGATCAAGACCGCCGCGCGTCGACTGGAGCGAGTCCCATGAAGGGATTCGCGTAAGTGAGCCGGTCCCCAAAGCTGATGCCCATCGCCCTTGCCGCGCGGACGGCCGAGCAATCCGGCGGGACGGTCCGCAGCTGCTCAATCGCCTGTGTCAATGACACGCTGGCGATCTCTGGGGGCTCAAAACAAACCATCTGCCCGAATCGTTGATCCACGATCAGCCCTACGGCGTGAGCGCCGAACTGAGTCGCCAGGCCGCGGTCGAACGTGGTTGGCGGACCACCACGTTGCAGGTGGCCGAGGACCACGCACCGGGTCTCCTGCCCCGTACGCAGTTGGAGTTCCTGGGCAACAATTTGCCCGATGCCACCGAGCCGCGTCTGACGTTCCGACTGCTCAGATTCTGCCATGACAAGCTGCCCGCCCGGCAGCAAAGCACCCTCGGCGACCACGGCGAGCGTGAAGCGTTTGCCCATCGCAATACGCTCTTGAACTTTTGCGCAAATTGCCTCGTAAGTCCAACCAATTTCCGGGATCAGGATGATGTCGGCGCCTCCTGCGATTCCAGCATGCAGCGCGATCCAGCCCGCATGCCGTCCCATGACTTCCAGGACCATCACGCGATCATGGCTGGCCGCCGTCGTGTGCAGGCGATCCAGTGCATCCACCGCACAGTTGACCGCAGAATCAAATCCGAAGGTATACGCGGTAGCACCCAAATCATTGTCGATCGTCTTGGGAACTCCGACGATCGGCAACCCATGCTCCAGCAGTTCATGAGCAATTGTCAGCGTGCCGTCGCCACCGACCACAATCAGTCCCACCAGGCCCAACTCCTGAAATGTCTGGCGCACTCCCTCGACAAGTTCAAGAGGAAGTTCTCGATGACCTCCTGTCCCCACCTTGATGCTGAACCTGCCACGATTGGTGGTGCCAAGGATCGTCCCGCCCTGAATCAAGATCCCCGCCGTGTTTTGATAGGTCAGAATGCGATAGTCGGCGGGCGGCAATAGGCCTTCAAATCCTTTATGGAATCCGACAATCTCGTATCCCAATCGCGTTCCCGCTTTCACCGCCCCACGAATCACTGCGTTCAGGCCGGGGCAGTCACCACCTCCGTTGAGGATTCCAATCCGTGGCGCGGGCCGATCACGGTTCGCTTGTTGAGATGGATCGGCCATAGACGCCTGATTCCTCCGCGAGACCTGTGGATCGCTGAACGGTGATGCCGCCCGCTGTTCCAACAGGCTAACATGTTCTTCGCCGCGGCGTTACACGGCCCCGCTTGCCCAAGGAATCACTCAGTCGACGTGGAGTCGGCTGCCAAGCTATGGCAACTTGGAAGATCGATTCACCGCAGGACCCCCGGTTAGAGGCGTTCCTCGACTTGCGGCATCGCAACCCCACTTGGATCAGTGGGCGATTCATCACGGAAGGCAAACTGGTGACCGACCGATTGCTCTCCAGCGGCTGGACCGTGGAGAGCCTCCTGGTTGCGCCGCGGCATGCCGAGTGTTACCGGGCAAGGATTCCGCCTGATTGTGAGTTGCTGATCGCCGAAGAACGATTGATGGCCGACGTGGTCGGCTATCAGTTCCATCGCGGGGTCTTGGCCTGTGGCCTTCGGCCAGCCATGCCCACGTTGTTGCCGCTGACCAGACCGCTTGCGCCGCGTGAGGTGCTGGTGGGCACTTGGGGCGTTCAGGACCCCGAAAACCTCGGCAACATGATGCGCTGTGCGGCTGCCTTTGGCGCCCAACGGTTCATCTTGGGACCACACACGGCCGACCCTCTATCACGTCGAGCGCTCCGCGTGAGCATGGGTACTGCCTTCCGATTGGACTTGCTCCGTAGCGTCGATTTGGAGAGTGATGTTGGCCGATTCGCAACAGAAGCAGGCGGCCGGTGTGCCGCCACGGTGCTGGACGAAACAGCCATCTCGCTGGACGATTATCGGCCGCAGAGCCCCGTCCTGCTGTTGTTCGGAAATGAAGCCCACGGACTCCCCTCCGAGTTGATCGCGGCCGCCGACGATCGCATCACATTACCGATGGCATTGGGCACCGATTCGTTAAACGTCGGTGTCGCGGCGGGGATCTTCCTTTACGCGTTGACGCGTGCCCACCGCTAGACGCTTGCTGGAAGGCCGCGTCAGTGGCCGATCAAGCATCACCCCATGGCCGAAATCATGGCACCGTCAGCACGATCTTGCCCGCCAGATTGCCCTCACAGCGGAGCGTCGTTTCCTCCTGAAGCTGATGCGCATGCGCGGCTTGGGAGAGGGGCAAGGTTCGCGCCACCAGCGGCTTCAACTTGCCAGTTTCGAGCCACTCATTCACATCTTCAGCAGCCTCGCGAAGCTCATCGGGCGTGGCGTTGAACATCGCGAAGCCCACGAGCGTGCACCCTTTGACGTAGAACGGGCCTACCGGAAACGGAGGCCGCGCATCGCGACCAGCCATCAACACCATTCGGCCTCGAGGGGCCAACAGGTCCACGGCCATATCAAAGTCCGGTTCGCGGACGGTTTCCCAGAAAACGTCGACTCCCTCGGGAGCCAGTTCCTTGACCCGGCGCCGCAGATCCTCCTCGCGATATTCGATGACGAAGTCTGCGCCAAGTTGACGGCAGAGCTTCGCTTTTTCCGGGGAACCGGCCGTCGCGATCACATTGGCGGCGATGGCCTTGCCGATCTGAACCACCATCGAGCCAACACCGCCCGCGCCCCCTCGCACCAGCAAGATTTCACCGGACTTGAGCTTGGCGTCACGAACCAGACCCAGGCAGGCCGTGACCCCCACCAAAGCGCACGCTGCGGCCGCGGTGGGTGCGATTCCGTCGGGGATCGGATTGATGAACTGGGCATCCACGGCGCACAGTTCGGCAAACGTACCTTGCCTGCCGAGGACTCCCTGAGCGGTGGCCCAAACGCGGTCACCGACCCGCCAACGCACCACATCGTCGCCGATGCGCTCCACGGTGCCCGCCACATCACAGCCGATCACGAATGGAGACGGCAACGGAAACTTGACCATCCCGGCGCGGATGTAGGTATCGATTGGGTTTACAGAAACCGCTTCCGTGCGGATCAACACCTGGTGAGGCCCAATGACCGGGTCGGGCAGATCCCCGTAGTGAATCACATCGGGTCCGCCTGTTTGCGTGATGTATGCCGCCTTCATTGGCTCAGTCCCACAGTGGAGCGACGATCATCTTTACAACAAAGATGATAACCGAAGCTCTCATGGGGGCGGCGGTCGACGCGGGGGACGGCCCATCGGTCCACGGAACTGGGCTCGATTATTCAGTTCCGCCAAGAACTCGTCGGCGGGCAGAAGGTCCAGTTGTTCTTGCTGACGTGAATCCATCTGTAGATAGAGTTGCTGAGAAGCATCGGGGGTTCGGAACCGGTCGCGGAGTGTAATCCCGACCCAGCTCCGCAAGATCTCCCGTTGTTCCTCCAGATCATTCATCGTTTCCAGCTTGTCACGGGCTTCGGCGCTGAGCCGCGACCGGACCTCCGCAATCGCTGCGTCTGTCATGCCGCGTTCCATCCAAAGTGCGAAAACGCGGAATGCCCCGAAGTTGGTTGGGCTGCGACTGGCGCGGTCTCGGGCACGGCCATTTCGCTCATTGAGCAAGCGTTCGAACTGCTCGAGGGCTGCCCGATCACGCTGGGCGTCATCCCCCTGCCGCTCGGAGATCGCTGAACGCACCTGCCCCAGCATCCACTCAATCACCACGCTCTTGTCCGATGCCGACAGCGGGTACTGGGCAATCCATCGTCCGCGATCGCGTTCCAGGATTTCATCGATCACAGCGCGTCGTTGCGGGCCCTTCGCGTCACGAATCCGCGCCTGGTCATTGGCAACCAGCGTATTGATCCACGTGCCGTATTGCAGTACGGTCCGCAGCAGATCCTGCCGCTGCTCAGCTGGCGTCTCCGACAAAAGCCTGGCGCGCTGGCGAATTACCGTCCGTTCGGCGTTGGGTAGTTGCCGAGTCAGCATTTCGAATTGACTGGCGAGGGTCGCGCGATCTTGTGGCGAGAACATCGATACGGCCTCAAGCCGTTCCTCGGCAGGAACCAGCCCAAGCCACCGCGAAGCATCGGGAAGTTGAAGTTCCCCGACATCGACCGCCAGGGCCATCTGCTGCTGCCACTCCAAGTCATCCGACAGTTGACGGACCAATTCCAAATCATCGATGGCGCGCAACTGATCGAGATACTGTGCGGCTGGAAGATCTTCCAGTTGGCTCCGTTCGATGCGGAGCTGATTCAATTCGGTAACCCCCCAGCCTCCCAGCCCAGCCAGCGCAACAAGCGCTGCGCACAGGGCAAGCGTCCGTACTCGCCAGATCGGCTTGTGCCGCCAGGTGGGCATCGTTTGCGATGCGTTGAGGACGGCCATTTCCAGCGTAGAGCGAGTGAACTGGTCGTCGACCGTGGCGGCGGGCAGGTCACCGAGCAGCTCAAAAGAAACTTGGAGTTCTTTGAGCCGTCGCCGGGCTACATCGTCCTTGAGCAAGCGCTGTTCCAGTTCGCGCCGAGTCTGACCTTCTAACTCGCCGTCGAGGTAGGCGACGAGCTCTTCATCGCTCGGCCCTCGCGACTCGTCAGCAGTGGGACCCGTACCGCGCATCGTATGACTCATTGATGGTCCGTGACCGGCAGCATCCGCGGAACGACCGCATCAGACTGCATCCAACTCTCCTGAAGAACTCATAGAGGCCTGCGGCAACGCGGCCCCATCCCCTTCGATGTACGGGGCCAGCAGGTTTCTCAAGTGAACTCGCGCTCGCGCCAGAAGCGATTTGACTGCCTTCGTCGACATCCCCATGGTCTCGGCGATTTCCGCATAGTTCATGCCTTCAAACCGATTCAGCAACAGTGCCATCCTTTGCCGATCTCCCAACTGCCCGATGGCTTCGCGGACCATCGCCGAGCGTTCTCGTCGATCCAACATCCGCGCCGGCATCAGCCCGCTGGCCTCGGTCGCCATCGACTCGATCGCTCCACTGCTCTTTTCTCCACCAGGCCGTGGCGCGTCGGCTTCTGGAACCTCTTTCCGCCGTGAACGACTGCGGTGGGCGTTATGCGCCACGTTTCCCGCAATGGTGAACAACCATGTGGAAAACTTCGCGCCGGGTTCGTAACGCTCCCGAGCTCGAAACACCCGCATGAATACTTCTTGCGCCAGATCCTCGGCCTGATCCGGAGACGGCGCCAGATGGACCAACAAGCGGACGAGTCGAACTTGATAACGACGAACCAACTGTTCAAACGCGGCAGCGTCGCCGTCGCGCACCTGCAGCATCAGGCGGACATCCGGGTCTGCCTGCTGATAGCGGATGGCTGTGCTGGGCGTAACTTTCAAGCGAAAACCAGAGGTTACAAGGCCGGTCGCGTTGGACCGCCCGGGATTTTAACCCAGTCCAGCGACGGGGGTTCCGCGGGCACGTTGAGCAATTCCACCGATAACGACGCAGGAGTCGGCAAATCCCTTTCTATACCTCGGAAGATTTCGATCGATATCCTCAGCCCGCCAAGGCCATCGTCCGTCCGCGATCCAGCGAAAACGGGCAACGGGAGCATGCCGGCGTAAGGGCCATCCGGCGACCGTTCGTCCGGTTCTCGAAGCCTAACGGACGTTTGGCTCCAGCTTCAGAGGCGTCAGGCGCGGACCTGCATCCGCTTGCTTGATCCTCCGTAACTGGCCACAGGCGGCATCAATCTCGCCACCTTTCCGCTCACGAAACTGCACATTCACACCCCCGTGTTCGAGGATCTCGCGAAACCGCTCGCGGGCCGCGGCCTTGGGCGTTTCATATGGCAGCCCCGCGACCGGGTTGTATGGAATCACATTCAGCAAGGCTGTGCGACCCCGCAGCAACTGGACAAGCTGCCTGGCACATGCGGCCGAATCATTGATTCCGCCCAACAGCACATATTCATATGTCAAACGACGGCCCTTGGCGGCAAAGTAACGATCCGCCGCATCCACGACAGCATCGATGCCGATCTTTGCATTGACGGGCACAAGCTTCGTGCGTAATGCGTCATTAGGAGCGTGGAGGCTCACGGCCAGGTTGTAATCGATGGGCTGCTTCGCCAATCGATCGATTGCCGCAGGCAATCCCACGGTGCTGATGGTGATCCGCCGCGCACTGATTCCAAGGCCGGCGGAATCATTGGCGATCTGCAACGCAGCCAACAGACCCTCGAGGTTCGCAAGCGGCTCCCCCATCCCCATCGCAACAATGTGGCTGAGCCGCTCCTCGCGAGGCAGGAGATGTTGCAGCCGCAACATCTGCTCCACGATTTCCCCTTGAGTCAGATTGCGCTGAACGCCATCGAGCCCAGATGCACAGAACACGCAACCCATCGCGCATCCCACTTGGCTGCTGATGCAGATCGAACGTCGGGGACCATCGCGGAGCAAGACGCATTCGATCTGACCGCCGTCGGCCAGCGTCAACAGGAGTTTTTCCGTACCATCGGGCGATCGCTGATGGGCGGCGATCTGTGTAGTGAAGAGGACGAACTCCCGGTCGATCTGTTCACGGAGCGATGCCGGCAAGTCGGTCATCTCCGCCGCCGTTGAAACGCGGCCTTGATAGATCCAACGGATGATCTGCTGGGCGCGAAATGCAGGTTGCCCCTGCGACTTCGACCAAACCGCCAAGTCTTCTCGGGTCAGGTCCAGGAAGTGTCGCCGTGCATCCCGATCAGGATCTTGCCTCGGATCCTCGCATTGCGTAGTACCGGTCTTCGTCATCGCGTATCGCAAGCCTGGAAGGGGGCGGTACGAGTCCAGGCGCGGCTCGTCCCTGCGCCCCGCGGCGATCGATCCTAATCACCGCCGCGCAGGGGCCGGGTTTCCCCTATCGTAAGGGGGCCGCGCGTTTTCGGCTAATCCAACCGAACGGCCCGGCCCGCGGAGTCCGGTCGTGCTGTGGGCGGGCCCGAGGATCCAAAGACACGTTGCAAAGACACGTTGCGGCAGAGGATGTAGCGTCGATGGAACTGGACGACGAACTGTGCCTGTGTTTCCACGTCACCAAACGGAAGGTGATCAACTACCTTCGCGTTCAGCGGCCGGTTGCGGCCAGCCAACTGAGCCAATGTTTTGGGGCTGGAACAGGATGCGGTTGGTGCCGTCCCTTCCTGGAGCGGCTATGGAAGGCCCATCAAATGGCGCAGAGCGCTGCGGGCACGGTCACGGGCGAGGCCACTGCCGCGGCTACCCGCACGGCCAGCACCCCATCCGGGCCTCGTCCGCTGGAAGAAGTCGAACTGCCTGCACCCGACGTGTACCGTGCCGGAAGAGCCGTTCACCTGGAGCACCAGCGGGAGAACCGACGAAAGGAATCCTCATCGGAACAGCAGACGCGCCCGCCAACCGCAACGCCCGACCGCGGACGCACAGAAGGTTCCGATGGCTGAGTTGGCCGATGCCAGAGATGGAGGCCGGTAGTCTTCGGGCGGCGAATTTTCTATGCTGCGAGGGTCGGCAGAACTTGTTCGCCGCCCCCCCTCCGCCCCATGGCGAGCCCCCACAGTCGCGTTGAGCGATCCAGCACTTCCCGGTTGGAGAACCGGCGGTGTCGATCGGGGAGCCTCGGCCGATATGCCGCGGAGGTTCGCCCTATCGCTTCTCGCCCGACGAGAGAGGAAACGGACCGGCATGGCCAAACGTGTTGTGAATCGCAAAGAAGAGATGATTCCCGAAGGGGCTGAACCGGCTCCCAGCGTGACCAAGGCCAAGCCGAAGAAGGCCCCTGCCAAGAGCAAGGCAAAAGCGGCCGCCGACGCCCGAATCAAACTGTATTGGGGTGTGTTCAGCCAGAACCTGAAGCGCGTGGCGGTCTTCGAATTTGATCAGAAGGCAGAGGCCGACAAGCGGGCAGAAGAGCTTTCGAAGGGCGGCAAGCAGCCGCATTTTGTGCAGAAGGTCAAGGAACAGGTCGTCGAGAGCTGACCTGTCGCGGTTGAACTGCCTGCAGCCTGACGAGCGTCGATCAGGCTGGGGTGTGGCTCGGGTCTAGGTTCCCCGGGTGTGTCCGTACCAGCGGATATGGGCCCGATCACAGTAGGTCCATCCCCGCTGACCGCAAATCGGCATCAGCCAAGCCGCCCGACGATCGAGTTCTTCGGCCGACGTTCCTTGAGGCATGATCAGAACGCGGCGATCGTCACGCTCCCAGCCCGCTTCGGCAATCCCTCGCAACTGCTGCTCGACCTCATCGATTTCATCGGGTTGATCGACCACGTATTTCAGCTGAAAGTCGAGGGCCGCGCGAATCAGTGCGGCGACGACGTGCGGCTGCCAGCGGCGGGTATCGTGCAGTTCCATCCATCGACCGATGGTCTCCTTGGGACGGCTGGCGCTGAGTTTCGGGCTTACGGACATCAGGTCGCAGGCAAGCGGTTGCAGGACGGTTCCCGCCGTTTCGATGGTTGTGTGCCAGCCCCGCGCGCGCAGCATCTCGTGCAGCTGTCGCAGGCCGGGAAACAACAACGGTTCACCCCCCGTGATCACCGCATGCCGGACCGGCCATTCGCTGCACTGATCCACGACTTGGCTCACCGACCGCCAATCACCGATCGGTTGCCAACTCGCATGGGGCGTGTCGCAATACCAGCACCGCAGATTGCAGCCCGACAGGCGGATGAACACACTGGGCGTGCCGGTCAACCGACCTTCGCCCTGTCGGCTGGCATACACTTCTGAGACCCGCAAACGGTCAAGCGACGGGCGGACTTCGCCGACCGTTGCCCCACCCGCTTGAGAATCAGCCGTCTGAAAATCCACGACAGGAGAACCGTTCGTGTCGGAAGTACCCACCGCGCTGCTGGAGACGTTTCCCAACCCGTACCCCGAGCGCCACTACACCATTGAAATCCACTGTCCGGAGTTCACATCGATGTGCCCCAAGACTGGCCAGCCAGACTTCGGCACGTTGATCTTCCGGTACGTTGCCGCGGCAACGTGCGTGGAGTTGAAGAGCCTGAAACTGTACCTGCAACAGTACCGTAACCAAGGCATCTTCTACGAGCGTGTCACGAATCGCATCTTGGACGACTTTGTGGCAGTCGTCCAGCCGCGCTGGGTGGAACTGGAGAGCCGATGGACACCGCGGGGGGGGATTTCCAGCGTGATCAAGGCCCGTTGGCCCGATGCCTGGCTCGGATCCAGGACGGAAGGGCTGGCCAATTCCTGATCACAACCCGCCGGTCGGGCCTGTCTTTTGTTCCTTCGCCGGCCGCTGCCCACGGCGCTGTCCAATCCATTTACGATCAGGCGGCCACAGCCCGTGATGCTTGCCCGTCTTTCCCAACGGTGGGTCGGGCGCGCGATCGACGATTCCTTTAGTCATCCCATAGAGCCTGATGAGTCCTTCTAATTCGACCGAGCGACCCCAGCTGCTGCTGAGCGGGTTTGGAGACGAAGCTGCCAATCAGCGAACGGCTGTGGAACAGTGCACGGCCTTTGCCGCGATGGGCCTCCGATACATGTCGGTGCGATTCGTGGATGTCGGTCAGGGCATCCGCAACGCGATGCAGCTTTCGCCTGACGAGCGCGCTGTACTCAGGCGGTTGCTGACCGAATACGGTTTGCGTGTGAGCAGCCTCGGCTCGCCGCTGGGGAAGGTCAAACTGAAAGACTGTGACGATGGCACGAACAATCGCTTCGAGCCATTCACGCAGTATCTCCGTGAGACGGTCCCACGCGCCTGTGAGCTGGCGTGCGAACTGCAAACCAAGCTGGTTCGCGGGTTTTCGTTCTATCCGCCCCGCGGGGAATTCCCGGAGGATTATCTGGACCAGGCCGCTGACCTGCTCCGCAGCATCACCGAAACGTGTGCCGCCCACGGTCTGATTTACGGCTTGGAGGTCGAAGCCAATCTGGTGGGTCGCAACGGCAGGCTCTGCGCAGCACTTGCCGAACGCGTTGATCATCCGTCATTGGTCACAATCTTCGACGGTGGCAACCTGATCAGCCAAGGACTGACGACGGAACAAGTCTGGGACGAATACCTGGCCATGCGGCCTTCGCTTGGCTGGCTGCACATCAAGGACTACCAGTACCCGCCGGGCGCCAAACCCACGGGGCATGTGGACGAAGATGCCTTGAAACACTTCGTCCCGGTAGAAGAAGGCGACAGCGGACACGCCGCAATCTTCCAAGACTTGGCGATCGTGCTTCCAGAAATCGAACGACGAATGAAACGGCTGGGAGCCGACGGGGTGTTTTGCGACCTGGAGCCACACCTGAAAGGGGGCGGTCAATTCGGAGGCTTCAGCGGGCCGGACGGGTTTGGCGTTGCCCTACGCAGCCTTTGCCGAATGCTGGACCGGGCTGGCATCGCGTATCACCTCCGCGATTTCAACGACCTCCGCGCTGCACGAGGATACTGACTTTCGGCAGTGCGTGCGCGTTCGGCAGTGCGTGCGGGCAGGTGGCGGAAACAACGCCTCACTAGAAAAAACGCGCGAGGCGATCCCGCCTCACGCGTCGATGTGCATCTGAACGTGGATGCGGACTACAGCATCGCGGCGATCTTTTCGACCAAGTCCGCCGTGCGGCAGCTGTAACCCCACTCGTTGTCGTACCAGCTGATCACCTTGGCCAGCTTACCTTGCTTGCCAAGAATCTGCGTGAAGTCGGCAGCAAAGATCGAGCTATGCGGATCATGAATGATGTCCGTCGAGACGATCGGGTCCTCGGTATACATGAGGATCCCCTTCAGCGGTGACTTGCCAGCTGCCTCCTTCATCGCCTTGTTGATTTCCTCAGCGGTCGTATCGCGCTTCAAGTTCACCGTCAGGTCGACGACGCTGCCGGTCGGGACCGGCACGCGGAGTGCGATTCCGGTGAGCTTGCCCTTGAGTTCGGGAATCACCAGGCCCACAGCCGATGCGGCACCCGTGGACGTGGGGATAATGTTTTGAGCCGCCGCGCGGGCCCGATACGGGTCCTTATGCGGCAGGTCCTGCACCCGCTGGTCGTTCGTGTACGCGTGAACGGTCGTCATCAATCCCGATTCAATGCCGAAGGTGTCGTTGATGACCTTGGCGATCGGCGCGAGACAGTTCGTGGTGCAGCTCGCATTGGAAATGCACTTGTGGTCTCGCGTCAGCTTGTCGTCGTTGACGCCCATCACCACGGTGATGTCAGCGCCATCCTTGGCTGGCGCGCTGAGCACAACCCGCTTTGCGCCGGCTTGCAGGTGGGTGTCGTACCCGGCTTTGCCACCGGCTGCACGATCGGTGAAGATCCCCGTGCTTTCAATCGCGACGTCGATCTTGTGCTCGGCCCAAGGCAGCTTGGCGGGATCCTTTTCGGCAAGGGCAAGGATCCGCTTGCCGTTGACCGTCAAACTTTCCGCATCATGCTTGACCGTTCCGTCAAACCGGCCATGGATGCTGTCATACTTCAGCAGCGTCGCCAGCATCTCGTTGTCGGTCAGGTCATTGATCGCCACCACGTCGAACACATCCGGCCGCGCGACCATGTTACGGAAGGTCAGCCGGCCAATGCGGCCGAAGCCGTTGATTGCCACTCGAATCGCCACAGTTCGCTCACTCCTTCTGAATTCCACGCATTCGCTTGCTTGTGCGCCCAACGGCCTGTCGCCACGGCGGCGGGCGGATTATAGGCGGGCAAGGAAAATACTCGCAACGGGCGGCTTCCGATGAACGATCCCTTCCAAGCGCCCCGCGCCGATTGGCAGCTGCCACGAGGCGTGTCGCGCGGCAGTTGGGATTACGTCACGCAAAGCGCGATCGCATCCGAGTATGACGCTTACCACGCCGAACAAGGCTTGCTAAGGGTAGACGATCAACTCTTAGCGGATTGGCTCGGCCCACCGCATCCGTCGCCGGCTTGGGCCATCGACCTCGGCTGCGGCACCGGACGAACCCTGTGGACCCTCGACCGTCTCGGCTATCGGGTCCTGGGCGTCGATCTCAGTTCGGCGATGCTTCAACAAGTTCGCCGGAAGGCGGCGACTGCCAAACGGCCATTCCATGTCCTTCGCGCCAATATCGTCTGCCTGGAGGGTCTCCGGGACCATTCCGCGAGTGTCGTGACTTGCCTGTTCAGCACTCTAGGGATGGTTCGTGGCGCCGAAAACCGGCAAGCGGTCCTGCGGCACATCGCGCGGATTCTGCGTCCCGGCGGCCGATTTCTATTGCACGTTCATAACCGGTGGAACGCACTTCGCGACCCGGGCGGAGCGGCTTGGCTATGGCGTACCTGGTGGCAGAGTTGGACGGATCGCGAAACCGCAATCGGCGATCGCGTCTATGCCTACCGCGGTTTACCCAACATGTATCTTCATATCTATGGGCCGCAAGAACTGCGGCATGATCTGCGGACTGCGGGCCTGAGAGTTTCCAACGTCATGAAGCTGAACCAAACGGCCACAGGTCCCTTGAACCATCCTTGGTGGTGCAGCGCCGTGCGATCCAGCGGCTGGCTGGTGCTCGCCACCACCGGCTAACCCGACCGATTGTGGTCGGCCCTCGGACGCAAAGTCCTGGCGATGGTCGGCGCTGAAAGTCGGTCGGTCACTTGGTGGCGCCAAGCCGGTCGATCAACTGTTGCCATGCCGTCGGATCGTCGATCTGGCTGCCGAAGGCGGCCAACACATATCGGGCCAGCTTGAGAGCTTCCTCCGGTTCTCCTAGCTGCTCCAGCAGTTGGGCCGAGGCCAGGCGTGCCACGAGCCATGCCGAACTACCGGGCTCCAGCTTCGCGGCTAACCGCCGATTCAAGTCCAGCGCCGCTTGCCACGCCTCACGGCTGTTGACCGAACGCAGGTCCTGGGCCAGGGCTTGAAGTTCATCGATCGAAGCCAGATCGCGGTCGATCAACTGCTTCAGTTCCACACCCGCCAGCGCGATGTCTCCGCGCCATGCATGCGCGATGATCCGCGCTGCGATGCGAGACACACTGGAATCCTCGGCGTCCGCATCCGCGGGTGACAAGAGCAACAGCGCAGTGGCGATCCGAAGACGATCCGCGCTCGCCCGACCATCGTCCAACAATCGTTCCCGGGCATCGTCCAGCCAGGGTTCATCGGAGTCGATCAAGCGCTGGACGTCATCGGCCGAAAGTTCGTTGGTCGGCTGCGCCGTACGAACGGCAGCCAGATAGCGGGCCAGCGCGAAGACAGTTTCCTGGCGAGCGTCCGACACCGCGGCGCGATCCTCGGGGCCAGGATTCCCCCAAAAGACGCGCAGCACATAGCGTTGCCGTTCGGTCGAGGAAAGGACCTCTTGCGCCCCGCCAGCCCCATACGACTCAAACATGGCACTAGCGCGAGTGATCGCCGCGGAGCGGTCTGTTCGAGGCATCGTCCGCAATGCTTCGCGCACCAGCTTGCCGGCATGCTCGATCGCATCAAACGCCGATGGGCTCGTGCGAGGCGTCCGCAACCAGGCCGCCGCACTTTCGATGAGATTGCCTTGGAGGAGCCACCATTGGGCCAGCCATTGACAGACTTGCGAGCTCACCGGATCGTCGGGCCAAAGCTCCAGGTGCTGCGAGAGCATCCGGACGTAAGCCTGCTGCACGTCCGTCAGCTCAGTGAACCGTTGATTCTGTGCCAGAAGCAGTGCGGCTTGCGCGTGCGCGGCGGCGGATCGCGGTTCAGTGGCGCAGGCTCGAGCGATCTCCGCCAAGGCCAGTGCGGCATCGGTGGCATCGCCTGCGCGCTGAGCCGCCGCGGCCGCCTGCAACGCGGCTTGCAGGGCCGCCTCACAGTCGTTCGCCCTCCGCGCCGCCTCCGCGGCCCGCATCCAAAGTGCCGCCGCTTCGGCTGGCTGTTGATCTCGAAGTTTTGCGGCGGCTTGCGCCGAGAGCAGGAATGCATTGGCAACGTTTTCTGGATTCACGCGGCCAAGCACCAGCGTTTCAGCCCGGCGCCGCCAATACGGTCCATGTTCAACTCCAATTCGATCCAACTGTTGGCTGACTGCATCGAACTGCGCCGGATCGGATGACGCGGCTAGCTCGGCATCCAGTGCGAGCACCGCCAGCGCGAGTTGCGGATCAAGTCCTTGCAAATCTCCGGCAGCCGTACGCCACTGGGCGGCCTCCGCGGATTGCCGCTTGGCGAGTGCGATTCGAATCATCAGCGCCAGCACCGCCGGATCTGCCGCAAGCCGATCGGCGTCTGCGAGGATGGGAGCGAGCGTCTGTTCAGCCGCTTGCGGGTCTTCCAGAGCCAGCTGACACGCGGCCCGCAATCGCAACGCGGCAATCGCCTCCGAACTGCCAGCACCGGTACGAGCCAACAAGGATGTACTCCGTTCCAGGGCCTCACCCGCGGCCGCGAGCGCATCGGCACTGCCGGCGGCGTAGGCCTCGGCGCGGGCGAGTAGCGCTTCGACCAGCCGCCCCTCGATCTGTGCGTTGAGCAAATCCAGGTCCTGAGGCGTTGGAACACTGTCGCCTTTGCGCCGCGCATCGATTGCGAAATCTTCGACTCGCTTTGCCTCTTGCCGCAATTCTTCGATGCCAACACGTAGTGCATCGAGCCCGAGTTGTAGATCATCCGTTCGTTGGGGAGCTGCCAGGAACTCGAGGATCAAGGCTTGTCCACGCGCCACTTCGATGGCTGCCAGTTGCGTTCGCAACCAAGGCGCTCTTGGCTGGTCGGGATAGGCTGCCAACAACTGATCGAGCGGTTGACGCGCAGCCGCCCAGTCTGCCTGAGCGGGATCATTCAATCGAAGATTGCGTGTGGTTCTGACGTCACTCCAGCGGAGCGCCCAGGCCACCGCCTCGTCGCTGCCTGCCGTCTGGCCGGCCGCTTGCTCGGCCACCCATGCTTCCGCCGATTGGAGCAGTCCGGCCGAGAGCATCCGCTGCAAACGATCGTCGACCAGTGAATCCGATTTGCGCTGGGGCCCCCACACCCAGTGTTCCTCGCCAGGCAGCGGAACGGCTGGACCGAGGATCAGGGCGAAATGAACAAACGCGATCCGGGTCGATGCGCGGGCGGAGAGCCGCGCGCCCGTGTTTCGCAGGAATCGACCGGGCAACCATTGCATCACGGTTGAACCTGACCCTGGTCGGAAGCTTTTACGGCCAACATGACGCGCTCGAAGCCGAGCCCGCGTGCGGCATCGAATGTGCGAACCGTTTGTTCCAGGCTGACGGCCGCTTCTGGGTCAATCACGACGGGCGGCTGCGCGCCGCTGCCGGCAATCGCTGTCAGCCGCTCGATCAGCTCGGAGAACTCCGTAACCAGCTGCGTGTTGATGGTCCATTCCACTTGATTGCCCTCGCCGCGGATTCGAATGATCAATTCATCGAAGTCTTCCGGAAGTTCCTGCGTTGAACTTCGCGCGCCAGCCTGCGCCGGTCGAGCGACTTCCGTCTCCAGGTCGAATTCCGGTCGGTCAAAGCTGCTCGTCCACAGAAAGAAGATCATCAGCAAGAACACGACATCGATCAGTGGAGTCATCGAAAGCTGCACTCCGCCTTCGCCACGATGAGTGGGCAAACGCATCTCAACGATCTCCGTGAACGGCTAACGACACGTCCGCGATTCCTTGCTCGGCAGCAGTCCTCAAGATCGGCTCGACGCGCTCGTAGGCGACCGAGCGATCACATCGCACACGAAGCGGAAGAGTCGCCCCTTGCAACGCAACTCTTTCCCGCAAAAGCTCGGCGAGGCGGGCCTGTTCCACCACGACGCCGCCTACCTGCCAGATCCCATCGGCGGTCACCTGCACGGTGAGAGGGCCTTCCGCCATCGAGGCGCTGGCATTTTGCCGGGCAATCGCCGGCAATGGCAGCGGCAGGCGGGCCTCGCGCCTTGCCAGATGATTCGACAACAGGAAAAAGATGATCAGCAGGAACACAACATCGATCATCGGCGTCATGTTGACACCAAGATCTGAGCCGGCAGTGCGCTGCGGAATTCTCATGCTCGATACTGATTCGAAGTGCCGGGGCGATTGAAGCCGCAAGCAGGAGCGAACTCCGCATCACGCTCCATCGTTCGTGGTTCAAGGAGTCGTAGGTCGAGGCTCCTTGCCCGCTGGCAAACCGCTCGGACGCCGTGAGAGAGGTCGTTTGATCGGAGCAAACACGTGCTGGGCGAGATAGCCTACTTCCGCGATCAATCCATCTACTCGGTTACGGAAGATCGCGAAAGCGCCCAATGTCGGGATCGCAATCAACAACCCGGCAACCGTCGTGACGAGGGCTTGGTAGATCCCATCGGCAAGTTCCGATGCGCCGGCAGCCCCTTGCGAGGCAGCAACTTCGCGGAAGCTCAGCAACATCCCCGTCACTGTTCCAAGCAAACCCAGCATCGGTGCCAAGTTCCCGATAACTGACAGGTACTCAGCGCGTCTCATCAATCGGGCCGCCTGCTCTGCCAACGCATCTTCGACGGATTTCTCGACGGGACCCCAGCCGTATTCCACTTCATTCAACCCGCTTGCCAACACAAAGCCCAAGACGCTCGGCTGCTGCCGGCAGGCGGCATCGGCTTCCTTGACGCGACCGGCAGCCAGCAAGCCACGGACATTTTCAGCCAAACCGGGCGGCAGAATCTCTCTTCGCCGCAGGGCCATCGCCTGATCGAACACGAGATAGGCCGAAGTGACGCTCAGCGCAATCAAACCGATCATGATCATGACACCGGCAGGACCGCCGCTGAAGATCACTTCCCAGATCGAAGCGCGGGCTGCGGGAGCGGCTTCGATTCCACTTTCCGTTTGAGCCATCAGCCACAAGGCACTGAACGAGAACTGACTGTGCCAAGCCATTGCCGCCATCGATCAATCCTTAGTCAGAGTCTGCCAGCGCGATTCAAGGACCTTCGGGTACAGAAGAGCTTTTGAACTGCGATGGAACCGATGTGAACCCACGGACCACTCGCAAAGTTCGGCCTCACGGCGCATCGAAGGCTGGAACCTGAGACCCGACCTGCCATGCGTGAAGATCTTCCTCAAGCCCTGCTCGGGTCAAGAGAGTTGATACCCGCGAATGGGCCTCACGGGCCAGTGGGACAATGTCCGAATGCTGGGTAGCCAATTCCATCCAGATCGCCGTGGCCAAAGCTTGCTGACCGGCCGCTTGGAGCCGACCCGCGGCACATGCCAAAGGGCCGGCTTGCAGGGCGGGCGACAAGCTGGACAGCTTGCGTTCCCACTTCGGCCAGTTGCTGACGATTTGGGGATTGGGCACAGTCCGCCACAGCACCGCGTCTGCCAGTCGCGCGATCACTGGTTCCGCATCGCGCTGGCTGATTTCGCCGAGGACCTGTTCTGCGCGTACCCGCCGAGCCCCCGACAGGAGCCAACTGGCTGCGACCAGACGAACCATCGACCGTGAATCATCGAGCGCTTTCAACGCAGCTTGCTCCCGTTCTGCGTCCGAACTGGATCCGATCCATTCGATCGGCGCATACCGCCAGACCCACGTGGGCGGTTGAGAATCGACAAGGTTTCCCAGGAGTTCAAAGCAGACCCCATGGCGTCCCGTCCTGGCTGCGGCATCGATCAAGCGGCAGGCGAGTATTCGTTGCTGCCAGACGGGCGGACCGGCTTTGACCGCATCGGCCAAGGGCCCAAGTGCCGCCGCGTAATCGCCCCGACGGTAAGCGGCTTCGCCTCGTCGCGCCGCATCGTTGGCGGCTGGCCCAGATATCGAAACGATCCGCGCTGCGTCCAGCTCCAGCGTCTGGTCATCCACCTTCAGGACCAGCAGCCGCTCATTGAAGTCGACAATCTCTCCGCTTCTCGTTTCCAGCGGACGCGGCAGCCAGCGTGCTTCACCGCTCACCGGAGGAGCAAGCAGCATGCGGTAACGGTCTGCCGCCGACAAGTGGAGGGCCATGATGGTGGAAATTAATGCAACGCAGATCGGCAGTCCCCGCGCGAGTGACCGGCCGATTGAGATAAACATCTCGAACGGCTGATGCATCGGCGTTGAATTCGAACCTGCAAGCGCCCGCGTGGTTCCGCGCGCGGGCCAGGACGGTCCGAATGACTTCAAGGATCGCGGATCAAACATCAGCGGGGATACTCGTTGAAACTTGAGCGACCGTCACCGCTGAACTTTGTGACGTCGAAGTAGATGTACTGACCTCGATTCTGTTCCGCGAGATCGCGGAGAAACGAATCTTGTGGCGGCGACGGATCGGAACCGAGCTCAATGCAATGAATGGTCGTCTGGCGTCGCAAAGCCCGTGCCCGGATTTCGTCGAGCTGTGCTGAGGATAATCGTGGGACCCGCGCGTCGGTGAGCAGAAAGATCACATCGGGCTCCATCCTGAGTGCCATGCGCACCGCTTCCAAGTGCTTGGTCCCACCGGAACCGGCCACGCTCGCGGTGTATTTTTCAGCGATCGCCAAATCAAATGAGTCGCCGTGGAGCATCCGCGGTGGCTGGCCGGGACCGGGCGGCAAGGCAATCGCGCGCTGGTTGTAAAACACCACTTGAAACTCGTGCTCGGGTTTCAGCCCGCGGATGCTCTTGAGCAATTCCTGCTTGGCAACTTGCAGGGGCCTGCCTCCGTAGCCCGTCATGCTTTCAGAGCGATCAAACGCGTAGACAAACCGTCGGCCGGTGCCCTCGATCCCGAACATGCTGGTAGTCACGGTCGCGGGCAGTCCCGTCAGCCCCGTTCCTCCTCCTCCGCGGACGCCCGTGGCTGGAGTAAGCGCGGCGGCCACGCTTTGACCAGCGGCACCAGCGACAGGCGCGACCGCCTCCCCCAACAACGACTGCAAGTCGATGGGCGACTGATCCAGGCTGGGCAGCGCGGCAGCGACATTCTGGGCCGCTTGAGTCTGAGGGTCTCCCGTCGCGCCCTGCTCGCCCGCGACGGAGACCGGTTCATACTGCGTGCGATCGGGCAGTTCATGGGCGATCGCCAACCCGACTTGCCGCTGTGAACGGGCACCCGTTCCCTTCGTGGGCGGGCTGAGCAGCACCACGGCAGTTGTCACCGCAATCAAGTGCAGGAACACAGAAAACAGCCATGCGGGCAACGGATGCCGCGGTGGCTCCGCGGCCACTGGGGGCGTGCCGCCCAGATCCGTCTCTAGGCTCCCCCCAGGCGTGCACGGCGGCAAATCGTCTGGCGACTCGCGCCAGGCGCGCGCCCGCGATCCGCTGTGGCCCGTTCTGTCTGACTCGCCGCTCATGCCCTCTCCTCATGCGATCGGCACCGATTTCCATGATACGCCGACACCTCATGTCAGGTTGACGCGATTCAGTGCACAATCGGCCGGTCCGGACCATCCCCTGGCCCGCCAAGCCACATTTGCTTCACTTGATGCGGTGGACTGACCGGACGGTCTAGGGCGAAACCGGGAACCGGGACCGCTTGGGGTCGAAGCTTCAGGGGAGGCCGTTAGACTACGGGATTGATGCCTGCGGATTGCCCGCAGGCGGTAGGCCAAACGTCAGGAGTCGGCAGCGCATGGATTCAGATCCTTTGCGGATCGTTACTTACCCGCACCCCACCTTGCGCTATGAAAGCAAGCCGGTGCTGCGGGTCGACGCGCGGTTGCGAAAGATCATCGACCAGATGTTCGACCTGATGTATGAAGCCCGAGGAGTTGGCTTGGCCGCCAATCAAGTGGATCTGCCACTCCGTTTGTTTGTCGCCAATCCGGCCGGTGAGCGAGGCGATGGCGAGGAACTGGTCGTGATCAACCCGGTGCTGGACCAGTTCAAAGGCACCACGCACGGCGAAGAAGGTTGCTTGAGCCTTCCCGGGCTGTATGCCCCCGTGGCTCGCGCAAAATCGCTGAAGTTGCTCGGCTATGACCTGAAGGGTCAAGCGATCAATCGTGAGGTCGACGGATATCTGGCTCGGATCATACAGCACGAGTACGACCACCTGAACGGAGTACTGTTTATCGATCGACTCTCCGAGGAACAACTCCGCGATCTGGCTCATGGGCTGGAAGAGTTGCAGATCGACTTCGAAAGCAAATCGCGAACGGGCACCATACCCTCGGCCAGTGCCATCGCGTCGCGGCGAGCCGAATGGGAGCAGGCGTATGCCTGATGCGAGCGCGACAGGCACGAGCCGATTGCGGGCAATTCTGATGGGCACGGGCCCATTTGCAGTGCCCGCGTTTGAAGCCGTCGCCGCAGAACACGAAGTCGTTTTGGTCGTGACGCGTCCGGCGCGTGCCACGAAATCGCGGCATGGCGCGATCGTTCACCCCGTGACCGCATGGGCCACGGCTCGCGGCTTGCCGGTCGAAGCACCGGCCAGCATCAACGATGAATCGACGGTGGCTCGGCTGCGATCGCTGGAAGCCGATCTGGCTATCGTCTGCGACTACGGGCAGATCCTGAAGGCGGACGCGCTGTCTGCCACGCGTCTGGGCGCGATCAACCTGCATGGCTCGCTGCTACCCCGCCATCGCGGCGCCGCGCCCGTTCAGTGGACGATACTCAGCGGTGACGAACAGACCGGCGTCAGCGTGATCCAAATGACTCCAGGCCTCGACGCTGGTCCCGTTCTCGCGCGCGAACAGACCATGGTCCGGGCCGACGAAACTGCCGGTGAGCTGGAAGCTCGTTTGGCAGACCTGGGTCCCCGTGCGGTGTTACGCGCCGTGGAGATCCTCCGATCCTGGGATGGCAAATCCCGGTTGGGTGAAACGCAAGACCCGGCCCAGGTGACGCGGGCACCGCGGTTCGACAAAACCGCGGGCCAATTGGACTGCAATCAGTCGGCCACTGAGGCAGCGCGGAGGATTCGTGCGTTGCAACCTTGGCCGGGCTCGTTCATGGATGTGCCGCTGCTCAACCGACCCGCGGTTCGTGTTCAGATCCTGCGAGCCAGTGCGGCGCCTGCCGGTCCAGACCACCCGGATCCGGGGGTCGTGTTAGACAAAGCGGACAAAGCCCCGCTGCGAATCGCCTGCCGCGAAGGGGTACTGCTGGTCCACCGCCTGCAGCCGGCCGGAAAACGCCCCCAGTCCGCTGAAGAGTTTGCGCGCGGCTATCCCTTCCAAGTCGGCGGTTCGATCCGCTAGGCCAGCCGACCCACCAAACTCCGGTACTACGCAATACAGAGTAGCGCCACTGGATTCGCTTTCCTTTGAGAACGGCCGGCTGGTCGAGTTCCCTGGGAAGTTGCTAGGCTCAGCGTCGAGCCCTTCGCGGACTCCGCGGTTTGTCGGGGGCTTGCCCGCATCTGTGGACACAGGGGGGCAGCGTTGCACGTTCACGGGAGGCCCATGATGAGCGTCCAAGGTTGGATGTGGCTGATCGTGGCAGTCGGTGGAGTTGTCGGTTTGTGGCGTTTGATCGAGGTTCGGGGTACAGAGCTGCGTGGGCAGTTGCGCCGCGTTGTCGAGCGGCGGCGCGAAGTTGAATAGGCGTTTTACGAGCGGTTACACGCTGTTTTTTTTGGAACGTTGAGGGCGGCCGTGTCAGGGGAGAGGAAGCGGCTTTATATCGAGACCGTCGGCTGCCAGATGAACGTTCTGGACAGCGAGATGGTCGTCGCCGCGCTGCGGAAGGAGGGTTACGAACTGACGCGCGATCCGGATCAAGCGGATGCGTTGTTCTTCAACACTTGCAGCGTCCGGGAGCATGCGGAGGAAAAGACCTACAGCAGTTTGGGCCGGTTTCGGATGTTGAAGGAGCGGCGGCCCGAGAAGTTGATTGGCGTGCTGGGTTGTATGGCTCAGAAGGACCAGATGCAGGTCTTTGAGCGGGTTCCTTTCGTGGATCTGGTCGTGGGTCCCGGCCAGTTGCACCGGATCCCGGAACTGCTCACGGCGGCGGCTTCGGGTGCGGGTCGGCAGCTGGCGGTCAGTTTAGACCGCAAGGCGGGTTCACAGGAGTCGATCCGGCGAAGCCATGAGACATTCGATCCGCTTCGTGATCCGGAGATGCGTCCTACTCCGTTTCAGGCCTATCTGCGAATCCAAATCGGATGCGACAAGTTCTGCACTTACTGTGTGGTGCCTCACACGCGTGGACCCGAGCAGGGGCGACCGCCGCCGCAGATCCTGGACGAGGCACGGTTGCTTGCGGAGCAGGGTTGCCTGGAAATCACCCTGCTGGGGCAGACTGTCAACAGCTACCGGTTTCATGACGGAACGAAGTTGTGGCGGATGGCAGACTTGCTGGAGCATCTGCATTTGATCGACGGCTTGCGTCGGATCAAGTTCGTGACCAACTATCCGAAGGACATGACGGGAGAGCTGCTCGATACGATCGCACGTTTGCCCAAGGTTTCGCCCTACCTGCATGTGCCGGCACAAAGTGGATCGGACCGCGTTTTGCAACGAATGAAGCGCGGTTACACGGTCAGCGACTATCGGGCGATGATGGAACGAATCGCCGAACGGTTACCTCAAGCTTCAATCAGCAGTGACTTCATCGTCGGATTCAGCGGTGAAACGGACGAGGACTTTCAGCTGACGATGGACCTGGTCGAGCAGTGTCAGTTCAAGAACAGTTTCATCTTCAAGTACAGCCTTCGGCCGGGCACGAAGGCCGCCGAGCTGTTGCCGGACGATGTCCCGGCCGAGGTGAAGAGCGCTCGAAATCACGCGTTGCTGGAACTGCAGGACTCGATCAGCCTCCGCCAACAGCAACAGTGGATCGGACGGACCGTGGAGGTTTTGGTCGAGGGACCGAGCAAACATGCGATGAAACGCGGGATGCTGGGCGATCTGACGCAGATGACTGGCCGGACGCATGACGATCGAATCGTGGTTTGGGACGGCAATCTTCGGCAGGCAGGACAATTTTTGCCGGTGCGGATCGTCGATGCGACGGCCTTTACGCTGCTCGGAACGGTCGTGACTCAGCAAGTGGTCGGCATTGGCTCACCCCGGATGCCGGATGGTGCAACCGGTGATCCGCATCCCCTGCCGCTCGCATGAATCAAATCGTTCATTGCCGATCCAGAGACCCGCAGGCCAAGGTATAACTCAGCTCGAACGCAAGAAAAGGTTCGAGCGTCAGGACATCGAGCAACACGGCGAGGCATTCGTGGGGATGGCTGGAGTCGCCAAATCAAAAGTGGCCCTGGTCGGCATGGGCACCGTCGGCACTGGGGTGGCGCGGCTACTGATCGATCATGGCGACCGGACCGCGCGGCACGCTGGCCGTACTCTGTGGGTCGAAAAGGTCGTTGTCCGCGACATGCACAAGCCGCGGCAGTACCAGTTGCCGCCCAACGTCCTGACCGACGATCTCCGCGCCGTCCTCGATGACCCTGAGATCACGGTCGTCGCCCATCTGATCGGCGGCCTGGAACCCGCGCGGACTGTGCTGCTGCAGTTGTTGGAGGCGGGCAAGGACGTTGTCACCGCGAACAAGGCCCTGTTGGCCGAATATGGCGGCGAACTGTTTGATCGTGCCCGTCGATTGGGCCGTGCCATCGCCTTTGA
>Ga0114939_10000411_pt1 | contig 35938 bp, 37 predicted proteins | sample AshMeaCrysSpring_FD_87196 | JGI IMG/M metagenome (GOLD analysis project Ga0114939, IMG submission 87196) | Groundwater microbial communities from Big Spring, Nevada to study Microbial Dark Matter (Phase II) - Ash Meadows Crystal Spring | ecosystem: Environmental > Aquatic > Deep subsurface >...
CAGGCCGATGTTGCCCTCCTGGATGAGGTCGAGGAACTGCAGGCCGCGGTTGGTGTACTTCTTCGCGATGGAGATCACCAGGCGCAGGTTGGCCTCGATCATCTCGCGCTTGGCGCGGCGGGCCTTCGCCTCTCCGGTGGACATCTGCCGGGCGATCTCCTTCAGGTCCCTGATCGGGATGCCCACCTCCTTCTGGAGGGCGATGAGGGACTCCTGCTGCTCGACGATGCCGTGCCGGAAGCGCTCCAGCGCCTTGGAGTGGGCGCGGCCTGCGGCGATCTCCTCGGCGACCCACTTCACGTTGGTCTCGTTGCCCGGGAACACCTTGATGAAGTGCTGGCGCGGCATGCTGGCGTTGCGCGTGGCGAGCTCCATGATCTCGCGCTCGTGCCCGCGCACGCGGTCGACCAGCGCGCGCAGGCCGCCGCAGAGGTGCTCGACCTGCTTCGCGGTGAAGCGGATGGCGAGGAGTTCCCCGGAGATCTGCTCCTGCAGGCCCTTGTAGTCGCGCGAGCGGTAGCCCTTCTCCGCGAGGATCTTGCGCATGCGCTTGTACAGGCGCCGGATCTTGTTGAAGTGCACCAGCGAGTCGTTCTTGAGCTGCTCGAGGTCGGCGCTCGCCATGTCGGCGTCTTCCTCGCCCTCCTCCTCCTCGATCTCCTCGAGCTCGTCCTCCTCGCTCATCTCCTCGGAGACGATGTCCTGGCCGTCGGCGTCCACGAGCCCGTCGACCAGCTCGTCGATGCGCATCTCGCCCTTCTCGACCAGCTCCGCGAGGCGCAGGATCTCCTCGATCGTGGTCGGGCAGGACGAGATCGCCTGGATCATGTGCTTGAGGCCGTCCTCGATGCGCTTGGCGATCTCGATCTCGCCCTCGCGCGTGAGGAGCTCCACCGAGCCCATTTCGCGCATGTACATGCGCACGGGGTCGGTGGTGCGGCCGAATTCCGAGTCGACGGTGAGGGAAAGGGCCTCCTCGGCCTCCTCCACGACGTCCTCGTCGGCCACGGCCGGCGGGGCCTCGGCCATCAGCAGCTGCTCGGCGTCGGGCGCCTCGTCGTACACGGCGATGCCCATGTCGGCGAGCATCGTGACCACGCCCTCGATCTGCTCCGCCTCGGTCATGTCGTCCGGGAGGTGGTCGTTGATTTCGGCGTAGGTGAGGTAGCCGCGGTCCTTGCCGAGGACGATCAAGTTCTTGAGGCGCTTCTTCTGCGCCTCCACTTCCGCAAGCTTCACCTCGGCCCGCTGTTGCGGGTCCCTGTGGCCCTTGTCCCTGCCCGCGCCCTTGCCGCCGTGCTTGCCGCCTGCCGCGGGCTTCGCCCCGGCAACGGGAGACTTCGCGCCCGCAGCGGCGGGCTTTGCCGTGCCTGCCGCCGGCTTCGCCGGGGCCTCGATCGCTTTCGCGACCTTGCCGACGGGCACCTTGGACGGGGCCTTCGCGTCCTTGACGGCAGGGGCCTTCGCGGTGTGCTTCGCTTCCTTGGCGGCGGGGGTCTTCGGGGTGGGCGCCTTGGCGTGCGCCTTCGCCTCCTTTGCCGGCGCCTTGGCGGGGGCCTTCGGGGCCGCCTTCGCGACGGGTTTCGGCGGGGACTTGACCGTCTTGGCGGCGGGCTTGGCGGCCTTGGCGGCGGTCTTCTGTCCCTTGCTGGCGGTCTTGGACGCTTTGCTGGCGGTCTTCGGGTGTGCTTTGGAAGTCTTCACGCGCGGCTCCGAAAGGGGCAAAGGCTGGGTTGAGAAAAGCCGATAATGATATCAGTTCCTGGGCGGGTTTTCGCCGCTTTCCGTCGCGCCTTTCGCGGCCGCCTGCCGCGCCTGCAGCGCGGTCCACTCCGCCTTTTCCGCCTCGGTCAGGCCGCCCGTCATCCAGCGGGCCTCGAGTTCGGCCTTGCGTCCTTCAGCGCGCTGAAGCGCCAGCTTGCCTTGCAGGCTTGTGAGTTCCGCCGCGATGTCCAGTTCCGATTCCTCCAGCTGGTCGAGGACGGATTCGCGCAGGGCGGCCTCGAGGATGGCGGCGTGCTCCGAACCCTCGAAATGGGCCATGACCTGCGCCAACGTCAGGCCGTGCCCGCCCTCGCGGACAAAGGCGAGCAACGAGAGGAGCGTCCGGCCCTCCGGCAGCGCGTCGCCCACGAGGTCGGGATCGAGCGTCGGCGCCAGGTCGAGCCGCCGCAGGACGCGCTCCAGCATCTGCACCTCGGCCGACGGGGAGCGGCGAACGCTCCGGCGGGGCGGATCGGCGCTTCGGGCGCCGGTCGCGCGGGAGGGCTGGAAGCCGGGAAGTTCCCCGGGCTCGAGGCCCGCCATCTCGGCCAGGCGCCGGCGGATCATGGCGCCCAGGGCCGGCGCCTCGATCTGCGCCACCAGCGGTCGCGCCTGCGCAAGAAAGCGCGCGCGCCCCTCCTCGGTGCCCATGTCGGTCCGCGACGCGAGCTCGGACAGCAGGTACTGCGAGAGCGGCTTCGCCGCCGCGAGCGCCTCGAGGAACGCCCCCTTGCCGAGCCGGCGCACGTAGGTGTCCGGGTCGTCCTCGGGCGGCAGGAACAGGAACGCCACCGACTTGCCGTCGGCCAGCACCGGCAGCGAGACCTCGAGCGCCCGCCAGGCCGCCTTGCGGCCCGCGGCGTCGCCGTCGAAGCAGAAGACCACGTTGTCGGCGAGCCGGAGCAGCTTGCCGACGTGAAAGGGCGTCGTCGCCGTGCCCAGCGTGGCGACCGCGTTCTCGACGCCGCTCTGCGCGAGCGCCACCACGTCCATGTACCCCTCCACCACGATCACGAGGTTGGCATCGCGGATCGCGCGGCGGGCCTGGTACAGGCCATAGAGCTCGCGCCCCTTCTCGAAAAGGGGCGTCTCCGGCGAATTGAGATACTTGGGCTCGCCCTCGCCGATGACGCGGCCGCCGAAGCCGATCACGTTGCCGCGCGAGTCCAGTATCGGGAACATCACCCGGCCCCTGAACCGGTCGTAGCGGCGCGACTTCCTCGGCGCCTCGCCGGCCGCGCCCTCGCCGGGGTCGGAATCGATGACGAGACCCGTGTCCTTGAGGTCGGGCGAGTCGTAATCGGCGAAGACCGACTGCAGCGCCTGCCAGGCGTCCGGCGCGTAGCCGAGGCCATAGCGCGCCGCGATCTCGCCCGAGAGCCCGCGTTGCTTGAGGTAGCCAACCGCTTCGGGCGACTTGCGCAACTCGCCCCGGTAGAACGTGAGCGCCTCCATCATGCGGTCCGTGAGGCTCTTCGTCACCGCCGGGGCCGGGCGCCCCGGCCCCGGCGAGCGCGTCTGCGGCACCTCGAGCCCCACCTGCTGCGCCAGCTCGCGCACCGCGTCGGGATAGGTGAGCCCGGAATACTCCATGAGAAAGCCGATGGCGTTGCCGTGCGCGCCGCAGCCGAAGCAGTGGTAGAACTGCTTGGACGGGCTCACGTTGAACGATGGCGTCTTCTCGTTGTGGAACGGGCAGCAGGCCTTGTAGTTGCCGCCCGCCTTCTTCAGGCGCACGTGCCGGTCGATCACGTCGACGATGTCGACGCGGCCGAGGAGCGTCTGGATGAAATCCTGGGGGATCACGGGAGCGGGCCTCGCCGCGGCAGGGCCGTGTAGCGTAGCGCGAAATCCAGCGCGACCGGGCCCCCGGCGAGGCGACCCGCGGCCGCCACGGCCCTAGCCGGCAAGCCTTTGCTTCACCAGCGCGGAGAGCTTCCCCATGTCCGCGCGCCCCGCGGCCTTCGGCTTCACGATCGCCATCACCTTGCCCATGTCGGCGGGCGATGCCGCCCCCGAGGCCGCGACGGCCTCCGCCACCAGGGCTTCCAGCTCCGCCGCGGTGAGCTGCTGCGGCAGGTAGGCCTGCAGGACGGCCATCTCCTGCTTCTCCTTGTCGGCGAGCTCCTGCCGCCCGGCCTGCTCGAACTGCGCGATGGAGTCGCGCCGCTGCTTGAGCATCTTCTCGATCACGGACACCACGCCCGCATCGTCCAGGGTGACGCGCTCGTCGACCTCGCGCTGCTTGAGGGCGGCCGAGAGCAGGCGCAGGGTCGCCAGGCGCTCGGCCTCGCGCGCCTTCATGGCGGCCTTGATGTCGTCGTTGACGCGTTCGCGAAGGGTCATGGCTCGCTCTCCAGAAACGACTGCGGCGAGCGGGGCGCTGGGGCCCGGCTCGCCGCGAAAATGGTCGGGCTGTCCCCTAGTACAGCTTGGGCGGCAGCATCTGCGAGCGCATGCGCTTGAAGCGGCGCTTCACGGCGGCCGCGTGCTTGCGCTTGCGCTCGGCGGTGGGCTTCTCGTAGAACTCGCGGGCGCGCAGTTCGGTGAGGAGGCCCGTCTTCTCGATCGCGCGCTTGAAGCGGCGCAGGGCGACGTCGAAGGGTTCGTTTTCCTTGACTCGGATGGTCGGCATGTCGTGTTCCGGATGGACGGCGCTGAAAGCCCGTCATAATAGCAAAACTCCGAACCCCTGAAAAGGCGCCCCCGCGGGCCCCGTGCTTACCCTCGGCATCGAGACCTCCTGCGACGAGACCGGCATCGCCCTGTACGACAGCGGCGGCGGCCTGCTGGGCGAGTCCCTGCACTCGCAGGTCGACCTGCACGCCCGCTATGGTGGCGTCGTGCCGGAGCTCGCCTCCCGCGACCACATCCGCCGCATCGTGCCGCTCGCCCGCGAGGCCCTCGCGAGGGCAGGGCGCAGGCTCGCCGACGTGGACCTCATCGCCTACACCGAGGGCCCGGGGCTCGCCGGCGCGCTGCTCGTCGGCGCATCCGTGGCCGCAGGCCTGGGCATCGCCCTCGGCCGCCCGGTGGTGGGCATCCACCATCTCGAGGGCCACCTCCTCTCGCCGCTGCTCGCCGACCCGCCGCCGTCGTTCCCCTTCGTGGCCCTGCTGGTCTCCGGCGGCCACACGCAGTTGATGGCGGTCGAGGGCGTCGGACGCTACGCCTTGCTCGGCGAGACCGTCGACGACGCCGCCGGGGAAGCCTTCGACAAGACCGCCAGCCTGCTGGGTCTCGCCTACCCCGGCGGTCCGGCCCTTGCCCTGCTCGCGCAGTCCGGCGACCCGAGGCGCTTCGCCTTCCCGCGGCCGATGATGGCGAGCGACGACCTCGACTTCAGCTTCAGCGGCCTGAAGACGTCGGTCCTGCACTGCGTGCGCAAGCAGGACCTGGACGACCGCGGCCGCGCGGACGTCGCCGCATCCTTCCAGGCCGCGGTGGTGGACGTGCTGGGCGCCAAGTGCCTGCGCGCGCTGGAGGCCACGGGAATGCAGACGCTGGTGGTCGCGGGCGGCGTGGGCGCCAACGCCGCGCTTCGCGAGCGCCTGCAGCGCGATACCGCTCGCATCGGCGCGCGCGCGTTCTTTCCGCCGCCGCGGCTGTGCACGGACAACGGGGCGATGATCGCGTTCGCGGCCGCGCTGCGCCATCGCGAGCCGCCGCCAGGGACGGGCACTTTCACCGTGCGCCCCCGCTGGGACCTTGCCGCGCTGGCGTGAACGCTAGTCCGTGCCGCGGCGGTAGTCCCGCTCGGCCTGCCGCAGCGCCTCCTCGGCGAGCGCGACCTCCTCGTCCAGCTTGTCCTGCCGCCGGTAGTGCTTCTCGCCGGGCACCTGCACGGGGCAGACCATCGACACCACGCCCGTGGCGGGATTCGGCGCGTTGAAGCAGTTCGCGCGCGGCGGGGTTTCGCCCGACCGCAGCGGGGCGTATCGACGCTGGACCACCTGCATGTCGTCCTGGGCGGGAGCCTCTCCGGCCGCCCGCGCCTTGCGCGCTGCGTCGAGGCGCGCCTGGGCGGCCTGGAGGCGCCGCTCCAGGTCCTCCCGGGCCTTGCGCCGCTTTTCCCCCACGCCCGGGCCCGCGGCCTTCCTGGCAGGTTCCGCCGCAGTCTTCGCGGTCGGAGCGGGCGGGGGCGGAGGAGGCGCCGGATCCATCTCGATCCGGGTCACCTCCCCGTCGTAACCCTTCGGCAGCGTGTCGGTGTAGGTGACGCGCCCGTCGCGGCCCACGAGCTTGTAGAGGGTCTGGGCGGCAGCCGTGGCCGAAAGCGCCGCCCCGAGGACGAGCGCCAGCGCGGCCGCTGCGTGCCGGCTAGTCAACGCCGGCCTGCCGGACGGCCTTCCGCGCCCGCTCGACATCCGCTTCCGCTGCCTTCACCGCGGCCTGCAGCCGACTCACGCGCGCCTTGTATTCCTCCGTTGGAGCGGGCCGCGCGCCGCCCTTGACGTTGCCCATCCACTGGGTATCGGCGTCGGTCTGCGCGCTGCCCTCGGCAAGCGCCTTGCGGGCGGCGTCGAGCCGGGCCTCCGCCTTCGCGAGGTCGGCCTCGGCCGCAGCGCGTTTCGTCCCGGACGCCGAGGGCTTCGCCGCATCGCCCTTCGCGGGCGCCTTCGGGGCGGCGGCGCGGTTCGCCTCGAGGTTCATCTCGATGCGCGTCACCGTGCCCTCCGTGCCCGCGGGCGGTTCCTTGTCGTAGTAGGTCACCTTGCCGTTCTTGTCGACGACCTTCCACAGCGTCTGGGACGAGGGTTGCGCCCCGGCGAGCGTGGCGGCAAACAGGAGCGGGGGGAGCAAGGCGAGTGCGCGGGCGACGGCTTTCATCGGGGTCTCCTAGGCGGCAGCCTGCGCAGGCTGCCCGCAAACGGCGCAGTGGGGATCGCGCGCGAGGCGCACTTCGTGCCAGCGGGCGCCGCGCGCGTCGAAGAGCAGCAGACGCCCCGCCAGCGACTCGCCGACGCCGGCGAGGAGCTTGATCGCCTCCATTGCCTGCATCGCGCCGATGACGCCGACGAGCGGCGCGAACACGCCCATGGTCGCGCAGCGCTCCTCCTCGCCCTGCGCATCGGCGGGGAACAGGCAGTGGTAGCAGGCCGATCCGGGGTGGCGCCGGTCGAACACGGCCACCTGGCCGTCGAAGCGGATGCCGGCGCCCGACACGAGGGGCACTCGGGCGGCCACGCACGCCGCGTTGATCGCATGGCGCGTGGCGAAATTGTCCGAGCAGTCGAGCACGACGTCCGCCGACCGCGCCCTCTCGCGCAGGTCCGCCGGCGCGAGGCGCTCGGCCAGGGCCTCGACCCGCACCCCCGGGTTGACTGCCGCGAGCGTCGCCGCCGCCGACCGAGCCTTGTTCGTTCCGATGGCGTCCGTGCGGTGCACGACTTGGCGCTGCAGGTTGGTGAGGTCCACGGCATCGCCGTCGGCGACGGTGATGTGCCCGACGCCGCTCGACGCGAGGTAGAGCAGCGCGCCGGAGCCGAGCCCGCCCGCGCCGACGACAAGCGCACGGGACGCGAGCAGGCGCTCCTGCGATTCCTCGCCGAATCCGTCGAGAAGCAGGTGGCGCGCGTACCGAAGGCGTTGGTTGTCGTCCAAGGGGCGCCCCGCCCTCGCAGGCTACTTCGCCGCCGCCTTAGCCGAGGTGACGGGCAGGCCCTTGAGGTGGTTCACCGCGGCGGCGAGCTGCAGGTCTTCGCGCTTGGCCGGGTCCGCCGCGGCTTTCGCCTCTGCCGCGGACGCGGCGTCGCCCTTGGTGGCCGGCGCCTTGCCTTCCGGTGCCGGCTTCGCGTCGCGCGGCAAGTTGGACGGGGCCGGGGGAACCGGCGCGGCCTTCGCGGCCTCCTTCGCCTTCTCGCCATCCCCCGCGAGGTGGTGCTGGAGGTCCGCCTCGCGCACCATGATCCGGGCGTCGGCGGCGTCCTCCACGACGATGTCGGGGGCGATCCCCTTCGCCTGGATCGAGCGGCCGTTGGGCGTGTAGTAGCGCGCGGTCGTCAGCTTCACGGCCTGGTTGTTGGGCAGCGGGAGGATCGTCTGCACGGACCCCTTGCCGAAGGTCTGCGTGCCGATGACCGTGGCGCGCTTGTGGTCCTGCAGCGCACCCGCGACGATCTCCGAGGCGGAGGCCGAGGCGCCGTTCACCAGGACCACCATGGGAACGGTCTTTGCCGCCGCGGGCAGCTTGGCGAGGTAGTCCTCGCGGAAGGCGCCACGCACGTAGTTCTCCTTGCTGGCGGTGAGGCGCATCTTGGCGTCGTCGGTGCGGCCGTCGGTGTAGACCACCAGCGCGTTCTTCGGCAGGAAGGCGGCAGACACCGCGACCGCGGAATTGAGGAGCCCGCCGGGATTCATGCGCAGGTCCACGACGAGGCCCTTCAGGTCGCCGTTCGACTGCCTGAAGAGGTCGTTGACGGCAGCGACGAGGTTCTCGCCCGTGTGCTCCTGGAACTGCGTGACGCGCACCATGCCGTAGCCGGGCTCGATCATGCGCGCCTTGACGCTCTTCACGCGGATCACGTCGCGCTTGAGCTTGAACTCCAGCGGCGCGGGCTCGCCCTTGCGCATGACGGTGAGCATGACCTCGGTGTTGGGCTTGCCGCGCATCTTCTTCACGGCGTCGTTGAGACTGATGCCCTTGAGCCCCATCCCGTCGAGCTTGATGATGAGGTCGCCGGCCTGGATGCCGGCGCGGTGGGCGGGCGTGTCCTCGATGGGCGCGACCACCTTCACGAAGCCGTCCTCCGACCCGACCTCGATGCCGAGGCCGCCGAACTCCCCCTGCGTGCCGACCTGCAGGTCCTTGTAGGCGTCCTGGTCGAGGAACGCCGAGTGCGGGTCGAGCCCCGTGAGCATGCCGTTGATCGCCTCCTTGAGGAGCTTCTTGTCCTCGACGGGCTCGACGTAGTCGTTCTTGATGCGCCCGAAGACCTCGCTGAAGAGCCGCAGGTCGTCCACCGGCAGCTGCACCGTGGAGGACTTGCGGTCGGCGACCGCGGAGAAGTGCAGGCTCGCGGCCACGCCGAGCGCCGCACCTAGCACCACCAAGCCGACCTGCTGGAGTTTGCTGCCCATCGTCTGCCCCTCGTCCGCCTTCGGACAAAACATTCGCGCGGCGGCCCGCCGCATCCGGTGGAGGATGCTTCAGCGCGCCACCCAGCGCAATGGATCGAACGGCCTACCCTCGTGCCGCAACTCAAAGTATAAGCCGGATTCCTCCGCTCCCCCGGAGGCGCCGACCTGCGCCACGGCGTCGCCGCCCTTCACCGCGTCCCCGACCTGCCGCAGAAGCCCCTCGTTGTAGCCGTAGAGGCTCATGTAACCGCCACCGTGGTCGAGGATCAGCAGGTTGCCGAACCCGCGCAGCCAATCCGCGTAGACCACCTGCCCTTCGGCCACCGCCCGCACCGTCTCCCCGCTGGTTGCCCGGATGAAGAGCCCTCGCCACGTGGCGCCACCCTCTTCCCGTGGACTGCCGTAGCGGTTCATGAGTTCCCCGCGCACGGGCAGCCGCAGCTTCCCCCTGAGGCTCGCGAAGGACGTCGCCGGGAGCGAGGCGTCGGGGACCTCCTCCACCGGCGTGCCGCGCTTGCGGGGAGCGGCGCCCTTCTCCGGCGGGCGCGGCTTCGGCTTGCGCGCCTCCCGCGCGGCAAGCTCGCGCGCGATCTCCTCCACCAGGCGCGTCAGGCGCTGCTCGTCGCGCTTGAGCTTGCCGATCTCGCGGCGCCCCTTGCTGACCTCCCCGGCCAGGCGCTGGTGGACGTTGGCGCGCTCGGCGCGCTCCTTCTCCAGGCGCTTCGTCTCCCGGGCCTGCGCCGCCTCGTTCTCGGCCAGGGCGGCGCGCTTGTCGCGCGCCGCGGACTCGAGCGCGGCGATCTCGTCCGCGCCCTCCTTCAGCCGCGCGAGCGCCTGGGCCCGCTCCCGCTGGATGTAGCCGTAGTAGGCGAGCTGCCGCGAGACGTCGGCGAGATCGCGCCCCTCGAGGAGGAGGCGCAGCCGGTCGGCGCCGCCGCCCTCGTACTGCAGGCGCAGGAGCTTCTCCGCGAGCGCCTGCTGCGCGGCGATGCCGGCGCGCACCGACGCGCCCTGTCGCGAAAGCTGCTCGAGATCGCCCTCCAGGGCACGCCTCGCCGACGCCAGCTCGAAGAGCGCGCGGTTCGCCTCGCTGACCGCCTTCTCGGAGGCCTTCAGGGCGTCGGCTGCCTCGCCGCGAGACTCCTCGGTGCGCGCGAGGTCCTTCTGCAGGCGCTCGATGCGCTCGCGCAGCTGGCGGAGCTCTTCCTCGGTCGGGGCCGCCGGCGCGGCCTTCTCCTTCGCGCCGGCCGCGGCCAGCGCCAGGCAGGCGAACCATGCGGCCGCGATGCGCCGCGACCGCATCCCTCAGCGGGCCTTGCCCTGGCTCGCGACGGCCGCCGCCGCCTTTGCGATCGCCGCGGGATCGCCGAGGTAATAGCGGCGGATCGCCTTGAGGGAATCGTCGAGTTCGTAGACGAGGGGCACCGCGGTCGGGATGTTCAGTGCCACGATGTCGGCGTCCGACATGCCGTCGAGGAACTTCACGAACGCGCGCAGGCTGTTGCCGTGGGCGGCCACCAGCACGCGCCGCCCCGACGCCACGAGCGGCGCGATGCGCTCGTGCCAGTAGGGCACGACGCGCGCCACCGTGTCCTTCAGGCACTCCGTGCGCGGGACGTTGCCGCCGAGGCCCGCGTAGCGGCGGTCGCGCGCGGCGTCGCGCTCGTCCCCGGCGGGCAGTTCGGGCGGCGGCGTGTCGTAGCTGCGGCGCCAGACGAGAACCTGGTCGTCGCCGAACTTCTTCGCCGTTTCCGCCTTGTTGAGGCCCTGCAGCGCCCCGTAATGGCGCTCGTTGAGCCGCCAGTCCTTCTCGACCGGCAGCCACAGGCGGTCCATCTCCTCCAGCGCGAGGTTGAGGGTGCGGATGGCGCGCTTGAGCACCGACGTGCAGGCGACGTCGAAGTCATAGCCCTCGGCGGCCAGCAGCCGGCCGGCGGCCCGCGCCTCCTCGACGCCCTGCTCGGAGAGGTCGACGTCGGTCCAGCCGGTGAAGCGGTTTTCCTTGTTCCACGTGCTCTCGCCGTGGCGGATCAGAACGAGCTTTTTCATGGCTTTCGGTGGGGGAGAGAGGCTCTGCCATGTTACCAAACGCTCGCACCGGCCCCGGCGCAAGGGCTTCACTCGCCGCTCGAGGGCATCGCCCTCTCCGTCTTCGCCTTCTCCGGCATCGCGCAGCCCGTGGTCGCGCAGTTGGTGGCCGTGCAGTCGCCGGTGGCGGTGACGCTCGCGCTTGCCATGCCCGCCGGAATCCTGGACCTGGGCCTTTCCAACCCGCGCCTGCTCGCCGGCGCCGCAGCCCTCGCCGCGTCGGTCAAGGTGCGCAATCCGCTGCCGATCATCCGGCGGGGATGGCGGTGCTGTGGTCCCTGCAGTGGCTGGCGGGGTGAACCGCCCCCCTGCCCGTCCGCGGCTGCTAAAATCGCGGTTTTGCCGAACCGGCCTCACCCATGGGCGAATTCCTGCTGAACAACCTGGCGCTCGTCGCGCTGTTCCTCGCGAGCGGCGCGCTGCTGATCTGGCCCGACATCTCGCCGTTCCTGGGCGGCGCCCAGTCCATCGGCACGCTCGAGGCCACGCGCCTCATGAACCAGGCGGGGTCGCTCGTGCTCGACGTGCGCGAGACGGCCGAATACGCGGCGGGCCACCTGCCGCGGGCGCGCCACATCCCCCTGTCCGAGCTCGGCAAGCGGCTCGACGAGATCGCGAAGTTCAAGGACAAGCCGGTCGTCGTCACCTGCCGCAGCGGGGCACGTTCCGGCGCCGCCTGCCGCACGCTCAGGAAGGCCGGCTTCACCAACGTCCACAACCTCAAGGGGGGCGTCCCCGCGTGGGAGCAGGCGAGCCTTCCCGTGGAGCGTTCCTGACATGGCCCGCGTCGTGATGTACGCCACCGGCGTCTGCCCCTACTGCGTCATGGCGGAGAAGCTCCTGCGCGCCAAGGGCGTGACCGACATCGAGAAAGTGCGCGTCGACCTCGACCCCGCGCGGCGCGACGAGATGATGCAGCGCACCGGCCGGCGCACCGTGCCCCAGATCTACATCGGCGACCGCCACGTCGGCGGCTTCGACGACCTCGCCGCGCTCGACCGCGCGGGAGGGCTGGACCCCCTGCTCGCCGCCTGAACGCGGCGTCCCACCCCACACCCCACGGAAGGAAGCCCATGAGCGACGCCCAGAACCAGCCCGTCTTTTCGATCGAGAAGCTCTACGTGAAGGACATCTCGCTCGAGATCCCCAACGCCCCGCAGGTCTTCCTCGAGCGCGAGGCGCCGCAGGTGGACATCCAGCTGCACCACGAGTCGCAGCCCGTCGACGAGGGCGTGTACCAGACCCTGCTCACCGTCACCGTGACGGCCAAGGTGAAGGAAAAGACCCTGTTCCTCGTCGAGGTCGGCCAGGCGGGCATCTTCGTGATCCGCAACGTGCCCCAGGACGATCTCGACCCCATCCTCGGCATCGCCTGCCCGAACATCCTCTACCCGTACGTCCGCGAGGTGGTCTCCGACGTCGTCACGCGCTCCGGCTTCCCGCCGGTGGTGATCAACCCGGTGAATTTCGAGGCCCTCTACGCCGCGCAGAAGCAGGCGCAGGCGGAGCAGCAGGCCGCCCAGCCGGTGATCCAGGTGGCCCACTGACGGGGCGCGGCCGCCATGCGACGCCCGGGCGCGATCCTTGCCGCGCTGCTCGCGACGGCGGCGCAGGCGGCCGAGTTCCGCTCGATCGGCGAGGCGCCGGCCGTCCTCTACGACGCCCCGTCGGTGAAGGCCGACCGCCTCTTCGTCGCCAGCCGCGGCTATCCCTTCGAAGTGCTGGTGAAGCTGGACCAGTGGACCAAGGTGCGCGATTCCGGCGGGGAGGTGGCCTGGGTCGAGAACCGGCTGCTCGGCGATCGGCGCACGGCCATGGTGAGCGTTCCCCTGGCCGACGTCCGCGAGGCGCCCAGCGCGCAGGCGCCCCTGGTGTTCGAGGCGGGCCGGCAGGTGCTTCTCGAGGTGCTCGAGCCTCCCGCCGACGGCTGGGTGAAGGTCCGGCACCGCGACGGGCAGCAGGGCTTCGCGCGCGCGGCACACCTCTGGGGCGTCTAGCCCGATGCGGATAGCCGTGCTCGGCGCCGGCGCGTGGGGCTCGGCGCTCGCGCAGTCCTTTTCCGCCGCCCACGACGTGCGCCTGTGGGCCCGCAGGCCCGACGCCTGCGCGGACATGCAGCGCCGGCGGGCCAGCCCCTACCTTCCCGAAGCCCCCTTCCCGGAATCCCTGCGCGTCGAGCCAAGCCTGCGTGCCGCCATCGGCGACTGCGAGCTGGCCATCGTGGCGACCGCCACCGCGGGCCTGCGCGACGCCGCAACGGCGATCGCCGCAATCCGGCCGGCGGTGGACCTGCTGTGGGCCTGCAAGGGCTTCGAGACCGCCACGCGCCTGCTGCCGCACCAGGTCCTCGCGCAGGCGCTGCCGTCTGCCAACCGGATCGGCGCGCTTTCGGGCCCCAGCTTCGCGCTCGAGGTCGCCCGCGGCCAGCCGGCGGCGCTGACCGTCGCGTCCCGCGAGGCCGCCTTCGCCGCGGCGACCGCCGCCGCCCTCAACGGCCCGCGCCTTCGCATCTACTCGAGCGCGGACGTGGTCGGCGTCGAGCTGGGGGGCGCGCTCAAGAACGTGGTCGCCATCGCCGCCGGCATCTCGGACGGCCTCGGCCTCGGCCGCAATGCGCGTGCCGCCCTGGTGACGCGCGGCCTCGCCGAAATCGTGCGCCTCGGCGTCGCGATGGGCGGGCAGCCGGAAACCTTCATGGGGCTCACCGGGCTGGGCGACCTCGTCCTCACCTGCACGGGGGAGCTTTCGCGCAACCGCGACGTCGGGCTGCGCCTGGCCCAGGGGCAGAAGCTCGGTGCGATCCTCGCCGACCTCGGGCACGTGGCGGAAGGCGTGCATTCCGCGCGCGCCGCCTCGTCCCTGGCCGGCGAACACGGCGTCGACATGCCGATCACCGAAGCCGTTTGCGGCGTGCTCTTCGACGGCCAACCGCCCACCCGGGCGGTCGAGCGCCTGCTCGCCCGCGACCCGAAGGCGGAATAGCCCGTCGCGGGGCGGCCCTCAGGCGCCGCCTTCGAACCCCCGGCGCCGCCACGCCTCGTACACCGCGACGGCCACCGCGTTCGACAGGTTGATGCTGCGGTTGCCCGGCACCATGGGCAGGCGCACGCGGTGCGCGGGCGCGAACGCCGCCAGCACGGCGTCCGGCAGGCCGGCGGTTTCCGGCCCGAAGACGAACACGTCCCCCGGCAGCAGCGCGACCTCGTCGATGCGCCGCGCGCCGCGGGTCGTGAAGGCGAGCATGCGTCGCGCCCCCAGCGCCGCGACGCACGCCGCCCAATCCTCGTGGACCGTGACGTTCGCCATCTCGTGGTAATCGAGTCCGGCGCGGCGCAGCTGCCGATCATCCATCGAGAAGCCGAGCGGCTTCACCAGGTGCAGGGGCGTGCCGGTGTTCGCGCACAGGCGGATCGCGTTGCCCGCGTTGGGCGGGATTTCCGGCGCATAGAGAACGACGTCGACCACGGGCTACCCGCCTCCCGCCGGTTCCGGCGTGCGGGCCACGACCCACCCGGAAACGCGCCGAGCGCCCGCGCGGCGCAGCAAGGTCGCGAGCGACGAGAGCGTCACCCCCGTCGTCATGACGTCGTCGACGACGGCCAGGTGCAGGCCCGTGAACGGTCGGCGCACCGCAAAGGCGTCGCGAAGGTTGTCCTGCCGCTGCCCGCGGGAGAGTCCCGCCTGCGCCGGCGTGTGACGGACCTTCACGAGCGAACGCGCGTCGAGGCGCAGGCCCAGCCGCGACCGCACCCGCCGCGCAAGCAGCAGGGCGGCATCGAAGCCGCGCTCCCGCAGCCGCGCCGCCGACGCGGGCGACGCCAGCACGAAGTCCGGCCGCGCGCCGCTGGCGGCGACCCGCCGCGCCAGCGCCTCCCCCAGGTAGACGCCCACGGCCAAGTCTCCGGAGAACTTGAAGCGGCGGACGAGGCGGTCCACCGGGAACCGGTAATCGAAGGCAGTCACGATGTCGTCGAAGGCAGGGGGCAGGCGCAGGCAATCCCCGCACGCGCCCTCCTGGGCGAGGGGCAGGGCACACCGCGGGCAGCGCACGCCCGCCGGCGCGAGGAAGTGCTCACAATTCTGGCACACCCCACCGGCCGAGGTCTCCCCGAGGCACAGCAGGCAGTCGCGCCGCAAACGCAGGCGGCCGACGCCGCGAATGCCTATTTTTTCGGCAAACGTCCGGACCGGACCCGAAATCAATTTGACATCCACGCACACCCCCAGAATAATCAACAAGTTACATGGACCCCCGCGAACCCGCCTTGGACCACCCTGTCGACTTTGCCGCCCCCGCCGCCCCCGCCGACCCCGCCCTGCGCGACCAGCGCGACCGGGCCCTGGCGCTGCTCAACCTTCCCTTCAACGATCTGCTCTTCAAGGCGCAGACAGTCCACCGGGAAAATTTCGATCCGAACCGCATCCAGCGCTCGACGCTGCTGTCCATCAAGACGGGCGGCTGCCCCGAGGACTGCGGTTACTGCCCGCAATCGGCACGCCACGCGACCGCCGTCGAGGACGAGGCGATGCTGGCGACCGACGCGGTGGTCGCCGCGGCGCGTGCCGCCAAGTCCGCGGGCGCGACCCGCTTCTGCATGGGTGCGGCGTGGCGCGGCCCCAAGGCACGCGACCTCGAGCCGGTGCTGGCGATGGTGCGCGAAGTGAAGCAGCTGGGCCTCGAAACCTGCTGCACCCTCGGCATGCTGAAGGAAGGACAGGCCGAGCAGCTGCGCGCGGCCGGCCTCGACTACTACAACCACAACCTCGACACCGCGCCGGAGTTCTACGGCGAGGTGATCACCACGCGCGACTACCGGGACCGGCTGCAGACGCTCGAGCGGGTGCGCCGGGCGGGCATCCGCGTCTGCTGCGGCGGCATCGTCGGCATGGGCGAGTCGCGCGAGATGCGCGCCGGGCTCCTCGCCCAGCTCGCGAGCCTCGATCCGCCGCCGGAATCGGTGCCGGTCAACCAGCTGGTGCAGGTGGAAGGAACGCCCCTTGCGGGAACCGACGCGCTCCCCTGGCCGGAGTTCGTGCGCACCATCGCCGCCGCCCGCATCCTGATGCCGAAGAGCTTCGTGCGCCTTTCCGCGGGCCGCACGCAGATGCACGAGGCCGTGCAGGCGCTCTGCTTCCTCGCCGGCGCCAATTCGATCTTCTACGGCGAGAAGCTCCTCACCACCGGCAACCCCGACGTCGCGCGCGACGACGCCCTCTTCGCGGCCCTCGGCCTCGCGGCAGGCTGAAGCGATGGCGCCCGCCGGACGCGACGCCCTCGCGCGGGGGCTGGACGCGCTGGCCCGCGACGGGCTCGTGCGCGCGCGGCGCGTGCTCGACTCGCCGCAGGGTCCGGTGGTGCGCGAGGGCGGGGCGGACCTCGTGAACTTCGCCTCCAACGACTACCTCGGCCTCGCCAGCCACGCGCGCATCCGCGCCGCCGCCGTTGCCGCCATCGAGCGCTTCGGGTTCGGCGCCGGCGCATCGCCCCTGGTCGTGGGCCACTCGCGGCTGCACGAGGAAGCGGAGACCGCGTTCGCGCGCTTTGCCGGCGCGCCGCGCGCGCTGCTGTTCCCCAGCGGCTATGCGGCCAACCTCGGCATCCTCACCGCGCTCGCCGACCGCTCCGCGGAGATCTTCGCGGACCGCCTGAACCACGCCTGCCTCAACGACGGCGCGCTGCTTTCCCGGGCGGCGTTCCGGCGCTACCCGCACCGCAACGTCGGCGCGCTCGAGGCGATGCTGGGCGCCACGAGGGCGGCGACCCGCATCATCGCCACCGACGCGGTGTTCAGCATGGACGGGGACATCGCCCCGGTCGCCGAACTGCTCGCCCTGGCCGAACGCCACGACGCGTGGCTCCTTCTCGACGACGCGCACGGCATCGGCGTGCTCGGCGAAGGCCGCGGCACGCCCGCGCACTTCGGCCTGCGATCGCCGCGGGTGATCCACATGGCCACCCTCGGCAAGGCCCTGGGCGGCTACGGCGCGTTCGTCGCCGGCGACGCCACGGTCATCGAGTGGCTGCTGCAGCGGGCGCGCCCCTACGTGTTCTCGACCGCCCTGCCGCCCGCCGCGGCCGCCGTGGCCCTCGAGGCCATGCGCCTCGTCGAGGAGCATCCGGCGCGGGTCGCCACCCTGCTCGAGCGCATCGGCGAGTTTCATCGCGCCTGCGCCCGGCACGGCATCGAGACGTCGTCGCCGACGGCCATCCAGCCGGTCGTGGTCGGCGATCCGGCGCGTGCCGTGGCGGTCTCCGCGCGCTTGCGCGAGCTTGGACAACTGGTGCCCGCGATTCGCCCCCCGACGGTTCCGGAGGGCGGTGCGCGGCTGCGCGTCTCGCTTTCGGCCGCCCACACGCGGGAGCAGGTCCTCGCGCTGGCGGCGGCGCTGGGCGAGGCGCTGGGACATGGCGCTGCACGTTGAGCGGCTCGGCGCCGGACCCGACCTCGTGCTGCTGCACGGGTGGGGGCTGCACGGCGGCGTCTGGGACTGCCTGGAGGCCCGCCTCGCGGAGACATTCCGCCTCCACCTCGTCGACCTCCCCGGCCACGGGCACTCGCGCGGCGCCGCCTTCGGCACGCTCGACGACGTCGTCGACACCGTCGCCGAACACGTGCCGGCAGGAGCCCTCGTCGCGGGATGGTCCCTCGGCGGACTCATAGCCCTGCGGCTGGCGACCCGGCACCCATCCCGCTGCGCGCGGCTGGCCCTCGTCGGGACGTCGCCCAGCTTCGTGCGCCGCGAGGGGTGGCCGCACGCCATGGCGCACGAGACGCTGGAGTCCTTCGCGGCAGGCCTCGACGCGGAGCCCGCGAAAACCATCCGCACCTTCGTGAACCTCAACGCCTTCGGCGGGCCGCACGCGCGCACCCGGATGCGCGAACTGGCGGGGATGCTGGCCGCGCGCGGCACGCCGGCGGCCGCTTCCCTCCGCGCCGCGCTCGAAGTCCTCCACGACACCGACCTGCGCGCGGAGGTCGCCGCCATCGACCGGCCGGCCACCGTGATCCACGGCGGGCGCGACGCCCTCGCCCCCGTCGGTGCCGGGCGCTGGCTGGCGCAGGCGCTGCCCTTCGCGCGCCTCGTCGAGATCGCCGACGCAGCGCACCTGCCCCTGGTGAGCCACCCCGCGGTCGTGGCCGAGGCCCTCGAGGCGCTCCATGGATGAGGCCGCGCGGCCGGTGAAGCGCGACGTGCGGCGCGCCTTCGATCGCGCCGCGCGCACCTACGACGGCGCGGCCGTGCTGCAGCGCGAGGTGTGCGGCCGCCTGCTCGAGCACCTGGAGCCGATCCGGCTGTCGCCGGCGCGCATTGCGGATCTGGGCTGCGGAACCGGCTTCGCCTTCGAGGGGCTTGCCAAGCGGTTTCCGGCGGCAAGCCTCCTGGGGATCGACATCGCCCCCGCGATGCTCGCGCGCGCCCGCGAGCGCTCGCCCTGGTGGCGGCGCATCCTCGGCGCGCCCGCCCCCGCCCTCCTCTGCGCCGATGCCGAAAGCCTGCCCCTCGCGCCCGCCAGCGTGGACCTCGTCTTTTCCAATCTCGCACTGCAGTGGTGCGACCCGGGTCGCGTCTTCGCCGAGGCGGCCCGGGCGCTCGCCAGCGGCGGGCTGTTGCTCTTCTCGACCTTCGGCCCCGACACGCTGCACGAACTGCGCGCCGCCTTCGCGGCGTCGGGCGGCGGCGAGCACGTGAACCGCTTCGTCGACATGCACGATCTCGGCGACGCCCTCGTGCACGCGGGGCTCGCGGACCCGGTGATGGAGATGGAAAAGGTGACGATGGAATACGCCGACGCCATGGCGGTGATGCGGGACCTCAAGGCGATCGGCGCGGTGAATTCGCTGCCGTCGCGCGCCCGCGGCCTGCCGGGGCGCGCGCGCTGGAGAAGCGTGATCGCATCCTACGAGCGCTTCCGCCGCGACGGCGTGCTGCCGGCGACGTGGGAAGTCGTCTACGGCCACGCCTGGAAGGCGCCCCCGAAGCGCACCGCCGACGGCCGCCAGGTCATCGCCTTCTCGCCACGCACGCCCGCATGAGCGGGGGCCTCTTCGTCACCGGGACGGACACGGGCGTCGGCAAGACGGTCGTCGCCTGCGCGCTCGTGCACGCCTTGCGCGGGCTAGGCCTGCGGGTGGCGCCGATGAAGCCGGTGGCCGCGGGCGCGGTAGCCCACGGCAAGGGCTGGGCCAACGAGGACACCCTGGCGCTCGCGAAGGTGGCGGGCGACGCCTCGCCCACGCTGGAGGCCATCACCCCTGTGCTGTTGAGGGACCCGATGGCGCCGCACATCGCGGCCGCGCGCGAGGGGCGGCGGATCGCGCTGGCGCCGATCATCGAAGCGCAGCGCCGGCTCGCCCGCGATTTCGACGCCACGGTCGTCGAAGGCGTGGGCGGCTTCCTGGTTCCCCTCGGCCCGGCCGTCGATACGCGCGACCTGGCCGTGGCCCTCGGGCTGCCGGTCGTGCTGGTGGTGGGGATGCGGCTGGGCTGCCTGAATCACGCGCTGCTGACGGCCGAAGCGATCCGCGGTGCCGGCCTCCCGCTGGCAGGCTGGGTGGCCAACGCCATCGACCCGGCCATGCCGGCCGCCGACGAGAATGTCGCCGCCCTGCTCGAACGGCTGCCGGCACCGCTGGTCGGGCGACTGCCCTTCTCGCCGGGCGCCGATTCCCGCGCACTCGCCGCCCTCCTCGATGTGACGCGCCTCCTGGGAGGGGCGCGTTGAAGGCGATCCTCTTCGACCTCGACGGCACGCTCACCGGGCCCGACAAAAGGGGTCAGATCCCTTTTCAGGCAAAGGCGGCGCTGCGCAGTGCGACGCCGTGCGCACCGTGGCGCCGGGCCTCGGCCAGGTCGGCGCGCGCGAGGCCGCCGATCGCGTAGGCCGGGACCGGGCAGTCGCGCACCAGCGCCGCGAACCCCGTCCAGCCCAGCGCCGCCGCGCCCGGGTGCGAGGGCGTGTCCTTCACGGGCCCGACCACCATGTAGTCGAGGCCCAGCCTCACCGCCTGCGCCACCTCCGCCGCATCGTGGCAGGACGCGCCGACGATGCGACCCGCCGGCCGCTCCGCCGCCGCCATCAGTGCCCGCGAGGCGAGGTGCACGCCGTCGGCCTGCGGCCACGTGCCGCAGTCGCTGTTCACCACCACGACCGCGCCGAAGGGCGTGCCGCGCGTCAGGGCCCGCGAGAGCAGGAACTGCACGCGCTGCGGCTCGAAGCCCTTCTCGCGGATCTGCACCAGCATCCTTTCCGCCGCCACCCGCGCGGAGAAGCGCAGCGCCCAGGCATCGACGCCGATCTCCGAGGCGTTCGAGACCACCATCAGCGCCGGCAGCGCCAGGGCCGAGAGCACCGGTGCGTTGGCGGGCAGCATCGGCGAGACGTCGGGTGCCTCGACGCGCTGCCACGCGATGCCCTGGTCCTCGAGGGGCCGCGGCTCGCCGTCCCACGCCGTCACGCGGAAGAAGTGCAGGCGCACGTTGGCGTGGGTATAGGCGTAGACGCGCGTGATCCAGGGCGTGGCCTCGCGCACGTCGATGCCGAGCTCCTCCTTCAGCTCGCGGTCGAGGGCGGCCCGCGGATCCTCGCCGGGCTCGATCTTGCCGCCCGGAAACTCCCAGTACCCGGGGTACGGCTTGCCTTCCGGACGGCAGGCGAGCAGGAAAGCGCCATCGGGCCGCTCGATGACGGCGGCGGCGACCTCGGTGATCTTCGTCACTTGCGCGTGCGCGCGGCGCCCGCGCGGCCGACGTAATCCTTGGCGAACTGCCAGGCCACGCGCCCGCTGCGCGAGCCCCGCTCGAGGGCCCAGAGCAGCGCCGCCGGCCGCATCGCCGCGTCGGCCTTGCCGCCGAGCGCGCAGACCCAGTGGGCCGCGATGTCGAGGTACTGGTCCTGGTCGAAGGGATAGAACGAGAGCCAGAGGCCGAAGCGCTCGGAAAGCGAGATCTTCTCCTCCGTGGTCTCGCCGGGGTGGATCTCCTCTCCGACATGCCGCGTCTCCAGGTTCTCGCCCATGAATTCCGGCATCAGGTGGCGGCGGTTCGAGGTGGCGTAGATGAGGACGTTGTCCGCGGAACCCGCGATCGAGCCGTCGAGCGCCACCTTCAGGGACTTGTAGCCCGGGTCCGACGCCTCGAAGGAAAGGTCGTCGCAGAACACGATGAAGCGCTCGCGGCGATCCGCCACCAGGTCCACGATGTCGGGCAGGTCTACGAGGTCGGCCTTGTCCACCTCGATGAGGCGCAGTCCCTTCCGCGAAAAATCGTTCAGCGCGGCCTTCACCAGCGAGCTCTTGCCGGTGCCGCGCGCGCCGGTGAGGAGCACGTTGTTGGCGGGCCGGCCGGCCACGAACTGGGCGGTGTTCTCGCGCAGGCGCCGCTTCTGGTTGTCGATGTCCTTGAGGTCGGCGAAGGCGATGGCGTGCGGGTGCCGCACGGGGTCGAGGAAGCCGCGGCCGCCGCGCTTGCGCCAGCGGAAGGCGGTTCCGGCGGACCAGTCGGGCGCGGACGCGGCCGCCGGCAGCATCTTCTCCAGCCGGTCGAGCAGCGGGTCCAGCCGGCCCAGCAGGCGGTCGAGGGCGTCGGTCATTTCAGCCGGAAGACGAGGAGCCAGTAGTACTGCGTCTCCTCCAGGTGCGCCTCGGCGGCGAAGGGGCGGACGGCGTCGGCGAGCTCCGCCGCCGCCGGGAAGTTCTTGAGCACCTCGTGCGTCTCGCCCGAGAGCAGCGGCCGGACCTGGTAGGTGTTGCCTTCGGCGTCGCGACGCGACAGCGGCGTGGAACTCCCCTCGACGAAGCGGTTGTCGAGGACCGCGACGAGGGCGCCCGGCCGCAGCGCCCGCGCGAGCCCCCCGGTCCAGCGCGGCAGGTCGGCCTTGCGCACGTGCGACCACCAGAATCCCGCGAACGCCGCGTCGCACCCGGCGCCGACGCCTTCCAGCGCGAAGGCATCGGCCCTGACGAAATCGACGCGCCCCCTCGGGACGCGCTTCTCGCGGGCGATCTCGAGCACGGGCTCGTTGATGTCGCAGGCCGTCACGTGCGCCGCGGTGCGCGCGATGTACTGCGTCCAGTAGCCGGTGCCGCAGGCGACCTCCAGCACCCGGCGGCCGGCGAAAAGCGCCGGCAGGCGCCCGCGCAGCCACGCCAGCTCGTCCTGCCGCTCGGCCTTGGCGTAGATGCGCTCGTACTCGCCGGCGCGCCTGGCGTAATAGGCTTCCAGCTGGGGGGTGACGGTGCCGGCCATTCTTCCCGGGGACGCCACCCTCGTCGACGAGGGTGGCGTCCCCTTGTCTCCCTTTCCCTAGCTGCGGTAGTCCGCGTTGATCTTCACGTAGTCGTAGGAGAAGTCGCACGTCCAGACGGTGGCGGTCTCGACGCCGCGGCCGAGGCCCACGCGGACGGTGATCTCCGCCGGCGCCATGACGGCCTTGCCCTGCTCCTCGGTGTAGGCCTGCGCGCGCCCGCCCTTCTCGGCAACCAGCACGTCGCCCAGGTGCAGCGTGACCTTCGCCGGATCGAGGTCTCGGATGCCGGCGTTGCCGACGGCGCAGAGGATGCGGCCGAGGTTCGGGTCGGAGGCGAAGAAGGCCGTCTTCACCAGCGGCGAATGGGCGATGGACTTGCCCACGCGCGTGCACTCCTCGCGCGTGGCGCCGCCGTCGACGACGATGGTGATGAACTTGGTCGCGCCCTCGCCGTCGCGAACGATGGCCTGCGACAGGACCTGCGCCACCTCCAGCACGCACTCCGCGAGGCGCGTGAATTCCGCCGTGCCCTCGCCGATGATGCGCGGATTGCCCGCCCGCCCGGTGGCGATGAGGACGAACGAGTCGTTGGTGGAGGTATCGCCGTCCACGGTCACCGCGTTGAACGACCGGTCGGCGACGAAGCGGACCATGTCCTGCAGCGTGTCGTGCTCCACGGCGGCGTCTGTGGCGATGAAGCCCAGCATGGTCGCCATGTTGGGCTGGATCATGCCGGCACCCTTGGCGATGCCGGTCACGGTGATGGTGACGCCGTCGATCACGACCTGCCGGGAAGCCGCCTTGGGCACGGTGTCCGTCGTCATGATCGCCGCGGCGGCATCCGCCCACCCGTCCGCGCGCAGGCCCGCGACGGCGGCGGGGATTCCGGCGCGGACGCGATCGACGGGCAGGTGTTCCATGATCACGCCCGTGGAAAAGGGCAGGACGGCGGTCGCCGGAACCCCGAGCGCCTGCGCAACCGCGGCCGTGGTGGCGCGCGCCGCCTCCAGGCCGGCCGCGCCGGTCCCGGCGTTGGCAATGCCGGTATTCACGACGATGGCGCGCACCGCGCGGCCGTCGACCAGCCGTTCGCGGCACAGCGTGACCGGCGCCGCGCAGTAGCGGTTCTGCGTGAACACGCCGGCGACGCGGGAGCCCTCGGCAATCTCGACGACGAGGAGGTCCTTGCGGTCCTTCTTGCGGATTCCGGCTTCCGCGATGCCCAGGCGGACGCCGGCGACGGGGAGGAGGCTTTCCGCGCGGGGCGGAGCGAGGTTCACGGCCATGGTGGCCGGATTATCGCAAAGAAAGGTAAAGGGGACGCAACCCTCTGGAAAAGGGGCGTTACCCTCTTCACATTGGCCGGTAAAGAGTAGCCCCCTTTTCCAGAGGGTTGCGTCCCCTTTACCTCTTACCTCAGGCGAGCTTGCCGTGGCAGTTCTTGTACTTGCGGCCGGAGCCGCAGGGGCACGGGTCGTTGCGGCCGATCTTCTGGCCGGGGCGCACGAAGGGCTGCGCGGGCTCCTCGCCCGCGGCGGCCACCGCGACCGCCGCCTCCTCGCCGTCCTCTGCCGTCGCGAGCGCCTGGCCGGGATCGGCGTGCTGGTACTGGACGTTGCGCAGCGCCTGCGCGGCCTCCTCGGCCTTGCGCTCGGCCTCCTCCACCTGCTCCTGCGAGCGGATCTGCACCGCCATCAGGTGGCGCGTGACCTCGCGCTTGATCGAGTCGAGCATCGCGCCGAACAGCTCGAAGGCCTCGCGCTTGTACTCCTGCTTCGGCTGCTTCTGGGCGTAGCCGCGCAGGTGGATGCCCTGCCGCAGGTAGTCCAGCGCCGACAGGTGCTCGCGCCAGTGGGTGTCGATGGACTGCAGCATCACCGCGCGCTCGTACTGGTGCAGGACGTCCTTCTCGATGGGGGCGAACTTCGCGTCGTACTCCGCCGCCGCGGCCTCGATCACCCGGGCGACGATCTTCTCCGCGTCCAGCGTCTCGTCCTGCTCGGCCCAGGACTTCACCGGCGCGGCCAGGAAGAAGTCGGACTCCAGCCGGCGCTCGAGGCCGGCGAGGTCCCACTGCTCCTCGACGCTCTCGGCCGGCACGTACTCGCGCACCACGCCCGAGACGACGTCGGTGCGGATGCCGGCGATCGTGGGGGAGATGTCGCTGGACTCGAGGAGCTCGTTCCTCTGCGCGTAGATGACCTTGCGCTGGTCGTTGGCGACGTCGTCGTACTCGAGCAGCTGCTTGCGGATGTCGAAGTTGCGCGCCTCCACCTTGCGCTGGGCGTTCTCGATCGACCGCGTGACCATCTTCGCCTCGATCGCCTCGCCCTCGGGGATCTTCAGCGAGCGCATCACCGCCTGCAGGCGCTCGCCCGCGAAGATCTTCAGCAGCGGATCCTCGAAGGACAGGAAGAAGCGGGACGACCCCGGGTCGCCCTGGCGCGCGGCGCGGCCGCGCAGCTGGTTGTCGATGCGGCGGGACTCGTGGCGCTCCGAGCCGATGATGTGAAGGCCGCCCGCGGCGACCACCTCGTTGTGGAGCTTCTGCCAGGCTTCGCGGACATCGGCGGCGCGGCGCTCCCTCTCCTCGGGGGAGAAGGTCTCGTCCGCCTTGATCCGCTGGATCTCGGGGTCGGGGTTGCCGCCGAGCACGATGTCCGTGCCGCGGCCCGCCATGTTGGTGGCGATGGTGACCATCTTCGGCCGGCCCGCCTGCGCGACGATCTCGGCCTCGCGCGCGTGCTGCTTGGCGTTGAGCACCTGGTGCGGCAGCCCCTCCTTGTGCAGCATCGAGGAGATGAGCTCGGAGTTCTCGATCGACGTGGTGCCGAGCAGCACGGGCTGGCCGCGCTGGTGGCAGTCCTTCACGTCGTTGATGATCGCCTGGTACTTCTCCTTGGCGGTGATGAAGACCTGGTCGTTGGAGTCCTTGCGGACCATCGGCCGGTGCGTGGGAATCAGCACCGTCTCGAGGTTGTAGATGTGCGAGAACTCGAAGGCCTCGGTGTCGGCGGTGCCGGTCATGCCGGCGAGCTTCCTGTAGAGGCGGAAGTAGTTCTGGAACGTGATCGAGGCCAGCGTCTGCGACTCGTTCTTGATCGCCACCCCCTCCTTGGCCTCTACCGCCTGGTGCAGGCCGTCCGACCAGCGCCGCCCCTGCATCATGCGGCCGGTGAACTCGTCGACGATGATCACCTCGTCGCCCTGCACCACGTAGTGCTGGTCGCGGAAGTAGAGCGCGTGTGCCCGGATGCCCGCGTACAGGTGGTGCATCAGGACGATGTTGGACGGGTCGTAGAGGCTCGCGCCCGGCGCGAGCAGCCCCGCCTTGGTCATCAGTTCCTCGGCGTGCTCGTGGCCCTGCTCGGAGAGCGTGACCGTGTGCTGCTTGAGGTCGACCCAGTAGTCGCCCTCGCCCTTCTCGTCGGCCTGCTTGACGAGGTAGGGCACCAGCTCGTTGATGCGCCGGTACAGGTCCGTGGAATCCTCGGCCTGGCCCGAGATGATGAGCGGCGTCCTCGCCTCGTCGATCAGGATCGAGTCCACCTCGTCCACGATCGCGAAGTTGAGGCCGCGCTGGAAGCGCTCCGTCACCTGGGTGGCCATGTTGTCGCGCAGGTAGTCGAAGCCGAACTCGTTGTTGGTGCCGTAGGTGATGTCCGAGCGGTAGGCGGCCTGCTTCTCGGCCGGGTCCATCTGCGGCACGACGACGCCGACGGTGAGCCCGAGGAAGCGGTGGATGCGGCCCATCCACTCCGCGTCCCGGCGGGCGAGGTAGTCGTTCACGGTGACGATGTGCACGCCCTGGCCGGTGAGGGCGTTCAGGTACGAGGGCAGCGTGGCGACGAGCGTCTTGCCCTCGCCCGTGCGCATCTCGGCGATCTTTCCCTCGTGGAGTGCCAGGCCGCCCACCAATTGCACGTCGAAGTGGCGCATGGCGAGGACCCGCTTGGAGGCCTCGCGCACCACGGCGAAGGCCTCCGGCAGGACCTCCTCGAGCGCCGTCCCGGCGGCCACGCGGGCACGCAGTTCCGGGGTCTTCGCCGCGAGGGCCTCGTCGGAGAGCTTCTCGATGGCGGGCTCGAGGGCGTTGATGGACGCGACCGTCTTGCGGTACTGCTTCAGCAGGCGGTCGTTGCGGCTGCCGAAGATGGCCTTGAGGACGTTTGAGAACACTGGGGGGCGGGCGAGGGGAAGGGGGCGGACGCGAAACCGGCCCCAGTGGGGGCCGGAGAGCACAAAATTATACGGTGAAATGGGGCCGGGCCGCCGGAATGCAACTCCCGCCGGGCCGGGGGGTCACCGGCGCAACGCGACGGGCTGCCGGGAGCCCGGCTCGCGCCGGTCGAGCGCGAAGAACTTGTTCGGATTCAGCGGGATGCCCTTTTCGCGCACCTCGAAGTGCAGGTGCGGACCGGTCGTGCGGCCGGTGCTGCCCACGCGCGCGATCGACTGGCCCTTGAGGACGATGTCGCCCGCCTTCACGCTCGAGCCCTTCTGCAGGTGCGCGTAGCGCGAGGTGAGCCCGTTGTCGTGGTCGATGTCGATGATGTAGCCGTACTCGGGGTGGAACTCCGCCGCCGAGACCACGCCGCCGGCCGCCGCCACGACGGGCGTGCCGGGCGAGGCGATGATGTCCACCCCGGTGTGGAACGAGGACCGCCCCGTGATCGGGTCGATGCGGTAGCCGAAGTTGGAGGAGTAGTAGCCCTGCTCCACCGGCAGCGTGGTCGGGATGGCCTTGCGGGCCAGGCGGTCGTCCATGAACACGGAGTCGAGGACGCCCAGCTTGTCGGTGCGGTCGTCGAGGATGCGAGAGATCTCGTCGAGCTGCTGCCGGAACTCGGGCACCGTCAGGTCGCGGGAAAGCGCTTCCGAGGGGGCGGCGCCGCCGCGCCCCGGCGTCTCGTCGAAGCGGAACTCCGAGGGCTTGATGCCGGCCGCCTTGGCCAGGCGCTCGCCGAAGGCGTCGAGGCGCAGGATGCGCGCCTGCAGTTCCCCGAGCTTCACCGCCAGCGAATTGACGGTGTCCTTCATCTCGGACTCGGTGCGCTTGATCTCCTCCTGGTGCAGCGCGGTCACGAGCGAGCGCAGGTAGGGGTTGCGCAGGTCGGTCGCGAACTTCATCGTGACCGCGTAGGTCGCGATGGCCAGCACGAAGCCGGCGGCGAGGATGCCCAGCGCCACCAGCGCCACCTGTGCCTGCGACAGCGTGACGCTGCGGCTTTTCGCAAGGCTGTCAGAAACGAGAATAATGTTCATCCGTCACTCCACTGGCCGCGTCCCATGCCTGCCGAACCGCTGCGCCGCCTGCTTGGCCGAAGCCCCGAACTCGACCTGGTGCGCGACCGGCTCGAGCAGGTACGGCAGTTGCAGGAGCGCTACCGCTCCGTTGCACCCGATGGGCTCGCTTCCTCGAGCCGGGTGAGTGCCGTCGAAGGGACGGCTGTTGTGATTCGCGCCGACAACGCGCCGGTCGCCGCCGCCCTGAAGGCGATGGCGCCGAGACTGCTGGCGAAGCTGCTGGATGCCGCCCCGCCGCGGGAAAAATCACCGAAAATCAAGAGGGATCAAGAGCTTACTTCACTGCGGGTCGAAGTTCAAGTCACCGCCCCGCCGCCCCGCCGGACGGTGGTGGCGCGCGGCGAGGTTCCCGTCGACAAGCTGGCCGAGCTGGCCGGGCGGCTGTCCGATTCGCCGCTCAAGGAAGCCCTCACCCGGATCACGCGCGGTCAGAGGAAGACCAGCACCCGCTCGAAGAGGTAGAAGAGCGCGAAGGCGACGACGACCAGCGTCACCAGCTGGATGGTCTTGCCGGCGATGCGCAGGTACCGCCGGTCGCGGGTGGCCAGGTAGGCGCCGCCCAGGGCCACCACGAACAGCAGCGCCAGCAGGACGATCGCGCGCAGGACGAACATGGCCGCCCCCGGGGCCCGTCTCAGGCCGCCTGCAGCTGGAAGGCGGCGGGGAGCTGCGCGGGGGCGTCGAACGTGACCGATTCCCAGGCGGTGGCGTCGTCGAGCAGCGCGCGCACGAGCTGGTTGTTGAGCGCGTGGCCGGACTTGTGGCCGCGGAAGGCGCCGATGATCGGATGGCCGGCGAGGTAGAGGTCGCCGACGGCGTCGAGCGCCTTGTGCTTCACGAACTCGTCGTCGAAGCGCAGCCCCTCGCTGTTCAGCACCCGGAAGTCGTCCACCACGATGGCGTTGTCGAGAGAGCCGCCGCGGCCCAGGCCGGCCGAGCGCATCGCCTCGACGTCCTGGGTGAAGCCGAAGGTGCGGGCGCGCGCGATCTCCCGCACGAAGGAGACCTTGCCGAAGTCGATGTCGACGTCCGTCCCGGACTGCTCGAAGACGGGATGGCTGAATTCGATGGTGAAGCCGACCTTGAAGCCGGGGAACGGCGCGAGGCTCACGCGCTTGTCGCCCTGCTCCACCTCGACGCGCCGGAGGACGCGCAGGTACTTGCGGAAGGCGGCCTGCTCCTCGATCCCGGCCTGCTGCAGCAGGAAGACGAAGGTGGCGGCGCTGCCGTCCATGATCGGCACCTCTTCCGCGGACACGTCCACGTAGGCGTTGTCGATGCCCAGCCCGAAGAAGGCGGACATCAGGTGCTCGACGGTGGAGACGCGCGCGCCATCCTTCTCGAGCACGGTGGCCATGCGGGTATCGACGACATTGTGTGCGCGTGCCGGGATCGCCGGGTTGCCGGGCAGGTCGGAGCGGCAGAACACGATGCCGGTGTCCGGCGCCGCGGGCCGCAGCACGAGCGCCACCTTCCGGCCGGTGTGGACACCGACGCCGGTCGCCTTGACGGTCGATTTGAGGGTTCGCTGGCGGATCATCGGGGGCGTGGGCGAAGCGGCTGTCTAACTAAAAGCGTAATTCTATCATGACCTTAGGCGAATTCACTGCCCGGCGGTCCGGAAAACGACGACACCCGCGGCCGCCGGGAGACGGCGACGGCCGCGGGTGCCGCGCGTGCCCCGGGGCGTCAGTCGGCCTGCTTGCGCAGGAACGCCGGGATGTCGAGGGCTTCCATGCCCGACTGGCGCAGCGCGTCCACCGTCTGCTCGCGGCGGCGGCGGAACGCGGCGGGCTGGTCGAGCTCGTCGTAGTTCACCGCCAGCGGCTCGTCGTGCGTGCCGGTACGCAGCGCCACGGGCTGCACCATCGAGAGCGTGGGCTGGCGCTGCGCCGCCGCGCCGCCCAGCCCGGTCGCGACGATCGTCACGCGCAGGTGCTCGCCGATGGCGTCGTCGATCACGCTGCCGTAGATGATGGTCGCGTCCTCGGCCGTGAAGGACCGGATGGTGTTCATCACCTCGTGCACCTCCTTCAGCTTGAGGCTCTTCGAGGCGGTGATGTTCACCAGCACGCCGCGCGCGCCGGAGAGGTGGATGTCCTCGAGCAGCGGCGAGTGCACCGCCTGCTCGGCGGCCATCTGCGCCCGTTCGGGGCCGGCGGCGAGCGCCGAGCCCATCATCGCCACGCCGTTCTCGCTCATGACGGTGCGCACGTCGGCGAAGTCCACGTTCACGATGCCGGGGCAGTTGATCACTTCCGCGATGCCCGCCACGGCGCCGTTCAGCACGTCGTTGGAGGCGCGGAAGGCGTCCTCGTAGCTCACCTCGTCGCCGAGCACCTCCATGAGGCGGTCGTTCGGGATGATGATGAGCGAGTCGACGTGCTGCTTGAGGGCGTCGATGCCCAGGGCGGCCACCTTCTGGCGCTTGCCCTCGAAGGCGAAGGGCTTGGTGACCACCGCCACCGTGAGGATGCCCATCTCGCGCGCGATCGCCGCCACCACGGGGGCGGCGCCCGTCCCGGTGCCGCCGCCCATGCCCGCCGTGATGAAGAGCATGTCCGCGCCGCCCACCATCTCCTCGATGCGCGTGCGGTCCTCCTCGGCAGACTGCCGGCCGATCTCGGGGTTGGCGCCCGCGCCCAGCCCCTTGGTCACGCCGGTGCCCAGCTGCAGGGTCACCTTGGCGAGGTTGCGCTTGAGCGCCTGCGCGTCGGTGTTCATGGTGATGAACTCCACGCCCTGCACCCCGTTGTTGATCATGTGGTCCACGGCGTTCCCGCCGCAGCCGCCGATGCCAACCACCTTGATCACCGCCTCCGGCGATTGGGCTTCCAGCAACTCGATCATGTCTCGTCTCCTTTTGTGTTGATGCCGCCGAATCCAGCCTGCCGACTGCCGCCTGCCTGCTGACCTAGAAATTGCCCTTGAACCAGTTCTTCATCCTCTCGAGCACGTCCTTGAAGCCCGTGCCCGCGATCCTCGCGTGCTGGTCGCGCTTCACCTGCTCGAGCCCCGCCAGGAGCAGGCCCATGCCGGTGGAGTGCCGCGGGCTGCGCACGACCTCGGCGAGCGCCCCCGCGTAGTTCGGCAAGCCCACGCGCACCGGCATGTGGAAGACCTCCTCGCCCAGCTCCACCATGCCCTTCATCAGCGCCGTGCCGCCGGTGATCACGATGCCCGACGACAGGAGCTCCTCCAGCCCGCAGGAGCGGAGCTCCCGCTGCACCAGGGCGTAGAGCTCCTCGACCCGCGGCTCGATCACCTCCGCCAGCGTCTGCCGCGAGATCTCGCGCGACTCGCGGTCGCCGACGCCGGGCACCTCGATCATGTCGTTCACGCTGGCGAGCTGGCGCAGCGCCACGCCGTGCTGGACCTTGAGCTCCTCCGCGTCCTTGGTCGGCGTGCGCAGCGCCATGGCGATGTCGTTGGTGATCTGGTCGCCGGCGATGGGGATCACGCTGGTGTGCTTGATGGCGCCCTCGGTGAACACCGCGAGGTCGGTGGTGCCGCCGCCGATGTCGACGAGGCACACGCCCAAGTCGCGCTCGTCGTCGAGCAGCACCGCGTCGGCCGAGGCGAGCGGCTGCAGCATCAGGTCGCGCACCTCGAGCCCGCAGCGGCGCACGCACTTCATGATGTTCTGCGCCGCCGACACCGCGCCGGTCACGATGTGCACCTTCACCTCGAGGCGCATGCCGCTCATGCCCAGCGGCTGGCGCACGCCGCCCTGGCCGTCGATGATGAATTCCTGCTCGAGGATGTGCAGCACCTGCTGCTCCATCGGGATGTTCACCGCGCGCGCCGTCTCGATGACGCGGTCGATGTCGTACTGCGACACCTCCTTGTCCTTGATGGCGACCATGCCGTGCGAGTTGAAGCTCTTGATGTGGCTGCCCGCGATGCCGGTGATCACCTCGCGGATCTTCACGTCGGCCATCAGCTCGGCCTCCTCGAGGGAGCGCTGGATGGCGGTGACCGTGGATTCGATGTTCACCACGGTGCCCTTCTTGAGGCCGCGCGAGGGGTGGCTGCCCATGCCGATGAGGTTGAGCGTCCCCTCGGGCGTCACCTCGGCGACCAGGGTGACGATCTTCGAGGTGCCGATGTCCAGGGCCACCAGCACGTTCCGGTTCTCGCGGGTGCGGTTCACGATCATGGCTTCGCCTTCTTCTTCCTCATGCCTTGCGGGCCTTCGGGCCCGGCTTCCGGTCCGGTTGCGGGAGGCCGCGCAGGGCGAACCCGTTGGGGTAGCGCAGGTCGGCGTGCGTCGCTGCCGCCGCCTCCGCGCTCACCTGCGGCCACGCCGCGGCGAAGCGCGCCAGCCGCTGTTCCACCTGCGTGCGCCCGAGGTCGATGTCCAGCCCCGAGGCGAGCTTCGCCTGCCACGCCCGGCGCGCCGACAGCCGCAGCTCCACCACCGGGATCGCGATCGGCGCCGCCGCGGCGACGATGCCCCGCCAAGCCGCGGCGATCTCGGGCGCCGAGCCCTCGGGCCCGGTGAAGCGCGGCAGCTCGCCCTCGTGCTCGGCGGCGAAGAGCTCGCCGCGCATGCTCACGAGGCGCGCCTCGTCCCAGCGGGCGAGCGCCTCGTGCGACTCGATCGCGATCTCGAGCGCCCCCGGGAAGAGGCTGCGCACGGCGCAGTCCCGCACCCAGGGCACGCGCTTCACGGCCTCGCGCACCGCCGACAGCGAGACCTCGCGCGACTCGCGCCCGCGCAGCCCCGCCGCCAGCCGGTCGAGCTCCGCCGCCGGCACCCGCTGCGTCTCGCCGGTGAAGCGCACCGTGGTGATGGGGCGGCGCGCGATCGCATCCCACCCGAACCAGCCCGCGGCCACGAGGGCCGCCACCGCGGCGACGCCCGTCGTGGCGCGCAGCGCGATCGCGACAGCCGGCCTCACGAGGCACCTCCCGTGGCCGCGCCTTCGAGGATGCGAAGGCAGAGATCCGGATACGAGAGCCCGACCGCCCGGGCGGCGATGGGCACGAGGCTGTGGCCGGTCATGCCCGGCGAGGTGTTCATCTCCAGGAACGCGTACGTGCCGTCCGCGCGCAGCATCACGTCGGCGCGCCCCCAGCCCCGGCAGCCGAGCACCCGGAAGGCGGCGAGCGCGTCGCGCCGGATCGCCGCCTCGACGTCGGGCCGCACGCCGGCCGGGCAGTGGTACTTCGTGTCGTCGGTGAAGTACTTGTTCTGGTAGTCGTAGTTGCCGCCCGGCGCCTCGATGCGCACGAGCGGAAGCGCCTCGCCGCCGAGGATCGAGGCGGTGAGCTCCTGCCCCTCGACGAACTCCTCGACGATGACGAGGGGGTCGAAGGTGGCCGCGAAGGCGACCGCCGGGGCGAGATCCGCCGCCGCGCGCACCTTCGTGATGCCGAGCGTGGACCCTTCGTGCGCCGGCTTCACGAATACCGGCAGGCCCAGGCGCTCCAGCACGCGCGTCCAGTCGGTGTCCGGCTCGGCGATGGCGAAGCGCGGCGTCGGGATGCCGGCGGCGATCCACACGAGCTTCGTGCGCCACTTGTCCATGGCGAGCGCCGAGGCCATCACGCCGCTGCCGGTGTAGGCGATGCCCATCACCTCCAGCGCCCCCTGCACCGTGCCGTCCTCGCCGAAACGGCCGTGCAGCGCGATGAAGGCGCGGTCGAAGCCCTCGCGCTTCAGGTCGAAGAGCTCGCGCTCCTTCGGGTCGAAGGGGTGGGCGTCGACGCCCTTCTCGCGCAGCGCCGCGAGCACCGCCTTGCCGGAGATGAGCGAGATCTCCCGTTCGGCCGACGGGCCGCCCATGAGGACCGCCACCTTGCCGAGGTCGCGCCGGTCAGCCACGGCCGCCTCCTGCCGATCCGACGATGCGCACCTCGCGCACGAGCGCCACGCCCGTGCGCGCCTTCACGGTGGCCTGGACGTGGTCGATGACGGCCTCGATGTCCGCCGCCCTCGCGCCGCCCGCGTTCACGATGAAGTTCGAATGCTTGCCCGACACCTGCGCGCCGCCCACCGTGAACCCCTTGAGCCCGCAGGATTCGATGAGCCGCGCCGCGTGGTCGCCGGGCGGGTTGCGGAAGACGCTGCCGGCGTTGGGCCGGTCGAGCGGCTGGGCGGCGATGCGCTTCACCAGCAGCGCCTTCATGCGCGCCATCGCCGCCGCCTCGTCGCCCGGCTCGAAGGCGAAGGTGCCGGAGACGAACCATTCCTCGCCCGGCGCGAGGGCGCGCACGTGCCGGTAGCCGACCTCGAAGTCCGCGGGGCCGCGCTCGTGCAGCGCGCCGCGCCGGTCGATGGTGCGCACCGACACGACGTGGTTCCAGGTCTCGCCGCCGTAGCAGCCCGCGTTCATCGCGAGCGCCCCGCCGATGGTTCCCGGCACGCCCGCCAGCCACTCGGCGCCGGCGCCGCCGTGTCGGGCGACGAAGCGCGCGACGTGCGGCGAGGGCACGCCCGCGCCCGCCGAGACGCCCACCCGGGGCCCGAGCGGGGGCTCCTCGCGGATGCCGGTGAGCGCGCGGTGCGTGAAGACGACGGTGCCGTCGAAGCCGCCGTCGCGCACGAGGAGGTTGCTGCCCAGCCCCACGAAGAGCACGGGCTCGCCGGCCGGCAGCGTCGGCAGGAAGGCCTGCAGGTCGGCGAGGTCCGCCGGCTGGAAGAAGGCGCGCGCCCGGCCGCCCGCCCGCCAGCTGACGTGCTTTGCCATCGGCTCGTCGAAGCAAAGCGTGCCGCGCAGGGCCGGCGGCGAAAGTCGGGCGGCGTCGCTCATGTTCACGCGCCCCGTCCCCTCAGTTCCACGACGCCGGCGCGCGGGGCGCTGCGCGAGAGTTCCGCCGCCAGCCCGCCGATGGAGCCGGCGCCCATGGTCACGACCACGTCGCCGTCGCGCGCGGCCGCCAGCACGGCGTCGCGCATCTGCGCCACGCCCTCCACGAAGACGGGCTCCACCTTGCCGGCCACGCGCACGGCGCGCGCGAGCGAGCGCCCGTCCGCCGCCACGATGGGCGCCTCGCCGGCGGGATAGACCTCGGTCAGCACCAGGGCATCGACGCCGCAGAGCACGCGGACGAAGTCCTCGAACAGGTCGCGCGTGCGCGTGTAGCGGTGCGGCTGGAAGGCGAGGAGCAGCCGGCGCCCGGGGAAGGCCCCGCGCGCCGCGGCAAGCGTGGCCGCCATCTCCGCCGGGTGGTGTCCGTAGTCGTCGACGAGCGCGAACCGCCCGCCGTCGGCCAGCGCCACCTCGCCGTAGCGCTGGAAGCGGCGGCCCACGCCCGAAAAGGCCGCCAGCGCCTTCGCGATGGCCGCGTCCTTCGCCCCGACCTCGCGGCCGACGGCGATGGCGGCGAGCGCGTTCAGCACGTTGTGCTCGCCCGGCAGGTTGAGCGTGACCTCCAGCGGCGCGGCGCCCGCGGCCACGACGCGAAAGCGCATGCGCCCGCCGTCCCAGCGCACGTCCTCGGCACGCAGGTCCGCGTCGGAGCGGATGCCGTAGGTCAGCATCGGCCGCGTCACGTCCTTCAGGATCGCCCGCACGTGCGCATCGTCCTTGCAGACGACGGCGAGGCCGTAGAACGGCAGGTGGCCGAGGAATTCGACGAACGCCCCCTTCAGCCGCTCGAAGTCCTGGCCGTAGGTCTCCATGTGGTCGGCGTCGATGTTGGTGACCACGGAGATGACCGGCTGCAGGTACAGGAAGGACGCGTCGGACTCGTCCGCCTCCGCCACGAGGAACTCGCCCTGCCCGAGCCGGGCGTTGGCGCCGATCGAGTTGAGGCGCCCGCCGATCACGCAGGTGGGATCGAGGCCCGCCTCGGCGAGCACCGCCGCGACGAGCGAAGTCGTCGTGGTCTTGCCGTGGGTGCCGGCCACCGCGATGCCCTGCTTGAAGCGCATCAGCTCCGCCAGCATCTGGGCGCGCGGCACGACCGGCACGTGCGCCTCGCGCGCCGCCGCCACTTCGGGGTTGTCCGCCTTCACGGCCGACGAGACGACGACCGCGTCCGCCCCGGCGACGTGGGCGGCCGCGTGGCCGGCGTCGACGCGGATGCCCTGCTCGCGCAGCCGCTTCACCGCCGCGCTCTCGGCAAGGTCCGAGCCGCTCACCGTGTAGCCCAGGCTCGCCAGCACCTCGGCGATGCCGGACATGCCGGAACCCCCGATGCCGACGAAGTGGACGTGGCGGACCTTGTGCTTCATGCCGCCAGAGCCTCGCAGAGGTCCGCGCAACGCCGGGTCGCGTCGGGCTTGCCGAGCGCGCGCGCGCTTGCGGCCATCGCCGCCAGCGTCTCGCGGGTGAGGCCGCGCAGCACGGCCGCGAGGCCCTCGGGCTTCGTTTCCAACTGCGCGAGCCGGATCGCGGCGCCGCGCGAGGCGAGGAACTCGGCGTTGCCCGCCTGCTCGCCGGCCACGATCCAGGGCAGCGGGAAGAGGATCGCCGCCACGCCCGCCACGCCGATCTCGGC
>Ga0114939_10000414_pt1 | contig 35904 bp, 29 predicted proteins | sample AshMeaCrysSpring_FD_87196 | JGI IMG/M metagenome (GOLD analysis project Ga0114939, IMG submission 87196) | Groundwater microbial communities from Big Spring, Nevada to study Microbial Dark Matter (Phase II) - Ash Meadows Crystal Spring | ecosystem: Environmental > Aquatic > Deep subsurface >...
AAAGCCCAGATCGACCGGTTCTTTGATGGCCGTCAATTTCCGTTGGATTTCGGCCGGGCGTGCCTTATTGGATGTAATGATATGAATTTCATGACCGGACATAGCCAATGCCCGCGCCAGCTGCTCGGTAAAAGCACCGACCCCGCCCTCCATAGGTGGATACTCACCCGTCACCAAACCGATACGCATCGTCAATACCCTGCCGGGCGAAGGCCGGACCGAATGACATCCAGATAGGCCCGGACGCGTTGACGCCGGAGATCCGGCTTGTGGCCGAGCAGACCTTTCACCCATTCGACCGCTAACTGAACGGTGTAACTAAACAATAGAAAAACTCTCAAGATACTAGCCGGGAGTTTGCCATGATACTTCCGGAAATAGCGAAGCTTGGCGCGTTGGAAGTTGATATGGCGACTGGTGATGGCCTGCTCACTGCTCTTGCCGTAGTGGTGTTTAACCTGGGCTTCAGGATAATAGACCACCCGCCAGCCGTTCGATTTGATTCGCCGGCACCAATCCAATTCCTCGGAATACATGAAGTACGCTTCATCCATCCCGCCCACGGTTTCGTAAACGATTTTAGGAACCATGATGCAGGCTCCGATAACCCAATCGACGTCGGCCAAAGTATTGTCTGGTAAATCCAAGGCGCGGTAACGACGTACAACCCACGGCGCAAAGCCCTCTAGCCAGGTGCTCTCAAAAAAACCGGTTGCCAGTGTGGGAAAGCGGCGGCGGGAAGATTGGACCGTGGCGTCGGGATTAAGAAGTTGCGGGCCAAGCGCGCCAATCGATGGATCGGCGTCCAGGTAAGCGACCATTCTGGGCAGGGCATCAGCGATTAATTCGGTATCGGGATTCAGGAGCAGCAGGTTTCGGCCCTGGGCCTTCGAAAGACCGATGTTGTTGCCGCGTGGAAACCCGACATTGGCAGATTGGGGCAACAAGGTCACCCAGGGAAACTCAGTCGCGATCGTCGAGGCACTGCCGTCTGACGAGGCGCTATCGACGACGATAACTTCTATCTGAAGGGCAGCCCGTCCATTCTCGATGGATCGCAGACACTCCCGGAGCAGGTCACGAACATTCCAGCTGACGATGATGATAGACAAATCGACGTCTGAGTTGGGAAAGGCTTTACCGATCATGCACGAAAATCAAACTAACGCCAAGCCGGGAGGCGAAATAGGCGAAGAGCGTTTTGGGTCGTTATGTAAGCGATTTCCTCGTAATCGATCCTATGCAGCTCGGCCAGCCGTTCGGCAATCACTTGAACGTAAGCCGGTTCGTTGCGACGCCCGCGATAGTCTTGCGGCGCCAAGAAGGGTGCGTCCGTCTCGATCAGGATGCGATCCAGCGGCGCTTGTCTGGCTATATCTCGCAACGCGTCGGCTTTTTTATAAGTGAGCGGGCCGGTAAAGCCAAGGTAGAAACCAAGGTCAAGCGCGGTCTTGGCGATCGCCCAATCGGACGAGAAAGAGTGCAAAACACCAGGGTTATCCATCCCGGCCAAGGAGGAAGCGGAAAGAAGGCGAATTACGTCATCACTGGCCTCACGGTTATGGATAATGACCGGCAATTTCAATTCTGCTGCCAGATCGAGCTGATGTTCAAACGCAAGACGCTGGACGTCGGGTGGTGATTCGTTCCAGTAATAATCGAGGCCGATTTCGCCAATAGCGACGACTTTTGGACGAACGGCCAGACCGCGCACTGTTTCAATCCAATCTTCCCGCCAGCTTGCGGTTGAATTGGGGTGGATACCGACCGCGGCATAAACCAGGTCGTACCTGTCGGCCAACTCAAGTACAACCGAAGCATTTTCCTGGTTGACGGCAGGGACAATGAGCCTTTTTACTCCAGCCTTCTGAGCACGTTGAACAACTGCGGGGCGGTCATCCTCGAATGCCCCAAAATCCAGGTGGCAATGAGTGTCGATCAAGGCCGGTGCTTCGGACCTTTCTTCGAGCTGATCCATTCCATCAGCTGTCACGTTTCACTCTTCATTGGCTGGATTCATCAGCCGGGCCATGAATTCATCCGGTACCTGGACCGTGACGACCTCACCCCGCGCACAAACCTCACCGTGGCCGAAAAGCTCAACGCTGATCGTCGCCTTACGCCCTTTGATTTCCTTGACACGCGCTCGCAGTTCAAGAGGCTGGTCTATAGGCGTCGGTTTGATGTAGTCGACATGCAAGGAGGCGGTAAGGAAGCGTAGCGGTGGCTCGGTGTCCATAGCCCTGTTTTGGTGTCGATACGTGGCGGCCGCGGCGGTTCCGGTTGCATGACAATCGATCAACGAAGCGATTAACCCGCCGTAGACATAACCGGGAACGGCAGTATGGCAGGGTCGAGGCTGGTAGCGACACACCGCCTCGTCACCTTCCCAATAGCTCTTGATCTGCAGCCCTTCCTCGTTGAGGCGGCCGCACCCGTAACAATAGCTCACTTCATCGGGGTAATAGTCCTGGAAAGCTTTCATCATCAATTGGTTCCGGGCGAAAGAAAGGATTAACTGGGAAAGATAGTACGCTGGGTATAAGGTGACGGCAGCAGCCAAACTTTTTTCTACTTCAATCCGGCGAGCCTCAAGCCCTCCTGTAGAATATCCTGCACCTTTTCCTCATGAGTTGTCTCGCAATAGACGCGGATAATTGGTTCCGTCCCACTGAAACGGATGAGCAGCCACCCACCATCTTCCATGTGGAACTGAAAACCGTCCACCGTCAGGATGTCCGTCACTTCTAAACCGGCGATCTTCTCCGGTCGAGCCGCCTGAACTCGTGCCTGTACTTCACCCCGGCGAGAAGTTTCGAAGGCCGTATCGATGCGATCATAGTAGTGTGGTCCCACTTTCTCGAAAAGGAGTTCCAATAACTGGGAGGGTTTCTTACCGGTGCGAACCATCATATCCAGCAGGTAAAGACCGGCGAGGATGCCGTCCCGGTCGGGAGCGTGGCCGCGAAACGCGTAGCCGCCGCTCTCCTCGCCGCCTATCATCGCCCCGACTTCGGTCATCTTGGGGGCGATATATTTGAACCCAACCCCCGTTTCGTAGATCGGGACGTTATACATCTCGCCCAATTTATTTAACATTTTGGTGGTCGAGATCGTTTTGACGATTGGCCCGCGTTCGCCGCGCATCTCCAAGAAATAATAGCCCAGCAAACCGAACACGCGGAGTTGATCGATGAAGTGACCGTTTTCATCGCCTAGCCCAACACGGTCAGCGTCACCATCTGTGATGATGGCCACATCGGCATCCAACAAAGGCACGAAGCTCAAGCCGTGGTCAACATTCGGCGGGATTGGCTCAGGGCGAGACATGTTGGGGAAAACCGGATTGCGGCTATTATGAACCTCGTGGACCTTCGATTTGCCGCCTTCCAGCAAGCGGGGGAACCAACCCGCACCATTGCCCCACATGCAATCGACCAGGATGTTAAAGCCGGCCGCTTTGATCGGTCCGAGATCGATCATACGATGGAGTAATTCGATGTAGGCCGGAGCCGGATCGAACTGAATGACCGTGCCGTCGCTCAGGGCATCGTCTAGTTTGATGCGCCGGACGCCATTAATTTCGGGGATGGCCGCCTCGATCCGTTTCAGATCATTGGGGGGGACTGCTCCGCCGGTGGCATCGCGGACTTTAAAACCACAATCGTGCGGGGGATTGTGGCTGGCGGTGATATTGATCGCCCCACAAGCACCCTTGTTGAGAACTGAATACGATATCGCCGGCGTGGGGGTGTTCGTTTGAGTCAGCCAGACTTTGACCCCATTGGCCGCTAGAACTTCGGCGGCGGCGGCGGCGAAATACTCCGCCTGAAAGCGCTGATCATAACCGATCACAACGCCTTTATGCGCCAGACCTTCTCCCTGTAAAAAAACAGCAAACCCCTGGGCACAACGACGAACATTATCGAAAGTGTAATCTTCAGCGATCCGGCCACGCCAGCCATCTGTACCGAATATGATGCGGGTCATTGCGTTTGCATGCCTCCTGAGCAGGTTGATTGGGTATAATGGTTAAACTGCAATTGCGCCGGTCCGGATTAGGGCGAGATCGGCATCAACCATCATGTGAACCAATTCAGTGAAAGATACAGTCGGCTCCCAGCCTAATTCTCGGCCGGCCTTGCTCGGATCGCCAACAAGAAGATCCACTTCCGCCGGACGCATAAATTGGGGGTCTTGGACGACATAATCATGCCAGTCCAGATCGAGATGATCGAATGCGATGGCGAGGAATTGCTCGACGGAGTGTGTTTCGCCTGAGGCGATAACGTAATCAGCTGGCTGATCTTGTTGCATCATCAACCACATGGCCCGAACATAATCGCCGGCAAAGCCCCAATCCCGCCGAGCATCAAGGTTTCCCAGGCGCAATTCATCCGCTAAACCGAGTTTGATCCGGGCTGCCTGATGGGTGATCTTCCGCGTGACAAATTCCAAACCGCGTCGTGGTGATTCGTGATTAAACAAAATACCCGAAACAGCATGAAGATCATAACTTTCGCGATAGTTTACGGTGATCCAGTGGCCATACACTTTGGCCACACCATAAGGACTGCGCGGGTAAAAAGGAGTTGTTTCCCGTTGCGGTACTTCGACGACCTTGCCAAACATCTCGCTCGAGCTGGCCTGGTACATGCGTATTTTGGGATTGACGATCCGGATAGCATCGAGCACACGGGTAACACCTAGACCAGTTACATCGCCGGTAAAAACGGGTTGGTTCCACGATGTCTGGACAAATGATTGCGCGGCGAGGTTGTAAACTTCATCTGGCCGATACTGCTCCAGGATATGAATCAGGGACACCTCGTCCCCCAAATCGCCCGGCACAAGCTCCAACCTGTCTTGAACATGAGCGATACGATGAAAATTCAAAGTACTGGTACGGCGTACCATTCCAACCACACGGTAGCCCTGATTGAGCAGAAGTTCAGCCAGATAGGAACCGTCCTGACCGGTAATTCCGGTGATTAAGGCTGTAGGCATGGGTATTCTCTCGAGGGTTCGATCTCGGCCTTTGGCCGGTTAAAACATTATAACCCACCCCGGTGAATGGGTAAATTGGTAACGCTTTACTATACGCAACACGTCGGTCAACCGGTGACGAGTCGAAGGGTTGACAGTAATCTAGACGAATAAATCTTAGGCTGGGACAAAGGCGTAGATGATGTGCGCCCGGCTTTGCCGCAGCCGGCTGGGAAAGTGCCCTTCCAACCGGGCATATACGCCAAGCCCCCACATCGCCGTGGCTTCGAACCAACCTTTTGTCGCTTGCTCACGTTGCTCGGCCGATCGAGTGATTCCGGGTGGGAATGGTGGCATATCGATGTAGTCGACCATCGCGGTCGAATGCGGAGCGCCGCCTGATCCACCTGACTCAACGAGGGTGTGTAGTTCAGCTGCATTCAGGCCGGAAAGCCCACTAATCGTCGTGTGGGCATCGTTATCAGCATTCGGTGTGAACAGAGCAATTGCATCAGACATGGTCAGCAGATTAGCCCAATATGTAAGGCGATCGGTCGGAGAAAGTCGTTGGATGACCTCGGAAGACAGGATCAGATCGTATTGATGCCTGATGGAAATTAAAGAAGACAAATCGATGAGAATGGAAGAACGTGGTGGAGAAATGAAAGGCGCGGCGTTAGACATTTTCAGTGTTGCCAGCGCGGTGTCGAGATGGGCTAACGCTCCGGGGCGATCATCGACGACCGTAACATCAGCGCCAAGCTCCGTCGCCAGCAGAAAAAAGTCAAGGCTGGCACCGTAACGCTCCGGCAAACCGGCGATAAGTATTGATTTTGGCCGGGGTTGGTTGGCCAACCACTGACCTAAAACGAGCCGTTTGGCGAAATACTCATACGCCGTGCCCATTCCCTCGCCTTCGGCCAAGGCGATCGAGTAAAGATCTTTAATCGAATAAGATTGAAGCATGCTATTGAGGGGCTGATTATCTCAACCACGCTCCGGTTCATAAGTCATCACTGGTCGGTAGACACAACCGCACGCTAACCCTTTGGTACATTCACCGAGCGGAAGTCTTGGCGCGTCATCTGGATGATATTCATTATCAGGATCGAGCAATCGACATGCGTCACAGCCTTCAGGATCGATCTCGATCCGCACCCCACGGATTGAACCTTTGGCTTTCATGCCCAGCCGGTAGGCAGCGAGCGTCTTTTCAGCATAGTCAGGAGATTTCTCCTGGCTTTGATGAAATCCTTTTAACCAATTGAAAGACATGGATCTTCTCTATTCCGGCAAGATAATACTCGTTTATCGTTCATCCGGCTACGGAGCCCGTTATTCGCCACGCGATTTGATCAGACCATCACCCAATCGCGCAAGGCAGAAAAACGACGCAAGCCAAACCCGCTGACCAGACGTAAATCGTCAACCGTTTTGTAAGGGCGTCCATAGATGATAGCCTGAGCCAGCCGCGGTCCTATACCCGGTAGATTCATCAGCTCGGCTGCTTCGGCTGTATTCAGATTCACAAGTCCCCCAACACCAATAGCCGCCTGACTAAATGTGCGTCCGAATGCTTCAGGACGCGCTTCTTCGATCACTTTCAGAAGGACAGCGATTTTTTGGCGGTCGTGGCAATAATCGATCAGGAGGCGAGCTTTGGATCCTTTGGTCTGGTTGGCTGAAAAGCGTTGATAAACCTCGTGAAAGTGATCAAAACAAAGTTCGGTTAATTCCTCATCATTGAAGTAATCGAGGAGGAAACGACGAATGTTAGCCAGGTTGGGATTCATGCTCAGTTACACCTAGGAGACCGGAGCGATCGGTTCAGAGGTTTTAGTCGCCTCGGGAGCACTGACCGGAATGTCACCCGGCGCGATGACTTTCAAACCAACCCGAGTTAAGGTGGGCGGATCGATCAACATGTTGGTATAAGAAGCGTTGGCGAGCGGGCAGTGGCACTCCTTGGCGGCAATGCTGCGCCGGACTTCCTTGATCTTTTCACCAAACCAGATTTCCTTGAAATCATAGTGATGATCGCGGAGGTTGCCCAGGTTATCGGCTCGCACGCAGCAAGGCCAGACGGTACCATCCGCATAAATCTGGGCGCTGGCCCAACCGGCGTAACAATCGATGACCTGATCCTGTTCATCTAAAATGCGTTTGACGAGCTTGTAATATTCAACCCGGAACGATTCGGTGATGCGAGCGACGCCTTTGTACCGTTTGCTCTCAACATAGGCAATCAGGCGATCGATCGCCGCATTATAAGCTTCCGGGCTGGGGGTGATCGGCAGGCCGACTGTATCCAGTTCGACGCGGGGTTCGGCGATCTCGGTAATGAACTGATCAGCTCCCGACTGATCAGCATAGGCGATCAACTCGTCCAAGTGTCCGACGCTGAACACCGAGACGACGGAGTGGATACCGATATTGAGATTAGGAAGTTGGTCGCGTAGTTCGAGCAACTGGTGCAATCGCTCCTCAAATTTGGCGAAATTTCCCGGTACGCCGCGAATCAGATCGTGCTTCTCGCCCACGCCATCCAGCGAAAGGTTAATGATCAGCTGGCTCTCCGGACAGGAACGGGCGATTCGCTCAACTTTATCGGGAATGGTGCTGAGGATGCTGTTGGTCGGAATATTGATGATACCTGGACGACAGTGGTGGTAAGCCAATTGAGCCAATTCGACAATACCGGGGAACATGAACGGCTCGCCACCGCTGATGGTAAACCAGTATGGAGCTTGGCCCAATGAGGCCAGAACCTTGTCCCACTCGTCGAGGTTTAACTCGTTCTCGCGTTTCATCCATATATTACACGTCAAGCAGCGTGAGTTGCAACGAGGTGAAGGGGAAAGGGTGATATTTAACGGCAATAGGTGTGGCCAGCCAAAGCGACGATAGCTCTGGAAGAGTGGCACACGGGCCAGCACGCCCAACATGGAATTCACGTTTTTTCTAACTCCTTTGTGGTGGAAGCGATCTCCCATACAGTATGGCTGCGGCGGGCTTTATAATCCCTACGACCGAGATAACGGCCATACATTTCTAGGGCGACAACGCGCCAGGTCCAGAAGAATTGCTTTGGCCGCCAATCAAGGTTTCTGAGTACTAAACCCGCTATCTTCAGGCCGCTCATCGTGCTGACGGCATAGCCCAACCGATCGCGCATCTCCAGGTGTCCGGCATAGATTCGGCGTCGCTGTCGCAAAAAGTCATCAACAGTCTCAGGACCCTTGTTGAAAACAACGGCCTCGGGAACATACAACACGCCATATCCCTGCCCGCGGATCAAGGGTTCAACGCTGGCCTCGTCAACGGCCGTAAACGGCGGGATACGGTCAAAGACCTTCCGGAAGGCGATCATTTCGCCTGCCTTGAAACCATCCAGATTAATTTGATGATGCAGGTCCCATAACATATGCGCCGCAAAGCCCATGAAGCCGGAAGGGTCGTTCACCGGTTCCGGACGACAGGCAGTCAGTCCAATTTCAGGGTCAGCGAAAGGCGCGACCAGTCGCTCGACTGCGTTTTCTTCCGGCAGCAAATCCGCGCTGCTCAGCACGAGCACATCACAACCCGACCGGCGAATGAACAAGTTCATGGCCGATGCCTTGCCTTCGCGAACCGGCTGGCTGATCAATTCAATCCGGGGATCGTCCACCGCCGCGACGCGTACAACCTCTTCGGTCCTATCCGTACAGCCGCTGGCTACGACGATGATCTCGGCTACCTCAACCTGCCGGTAGCAAGACGATTGAATCCGCCCCAAAAGCCGGCCGATGTTGGCCTCTTCATTGTGGGCCATGATCCCCAGGGAACAGGAAATGTGATTCATGAACAGTAGTCAGACAGCCCGCCACCAGGCAAGGAAACCCGCCGGCATGGATATATGGTAAAGAAGTCTATTCTATGGAGGTATCCGGCGTCAAACACAGGCGTGAGTCGAGGTTTGAATGACAGAATTCTCTGACAGCGGTCGAGACAGCCAGGACCATCTCCGGCGAGAGAAAGGGATACATCGGCAGAGATAGTATTTCGGCGGCAATGGCTTCCGTAACCGGTAAATCTCCTCGATAATAACCCAAGCGATGATAGGCAGGCTGGAGATGAACAGGCACCGGATAATGGATACCCGTGCCAATTCCGGCATTAGCCAAATGGACTTGGAGCGCGTCACGCAGAGGATGGCGAACTACAAACAAGTGATACACATGGGTTGTTTCCGGCCGCGACCAGGGTAAGCCGATTGTAGTCCCCGCTAACTCATGATCGTAGATAGCAGCAATATTCCGTCGCATTTCTGTCTCGTCTGATAGATGGCGCAAACGCACCCTCAGGATCGCCGCCTGCAACTCGTCAAGGCGGCTATTATAGCCGGACTCGGCGCTGATGTAGCGCTCGCGCCAACCATATTGCCGCAACAGGCGCAGCTTTTCGGCGATTTCGGAGCGATTGGTTGCGACTGCTCCCCCATCACCGATGGCCGCCAGATTCTTGGTGGGATAGAAACTGAAGGCGGCCGCGTCGCCGATGGCGCCCGTCATGTACCCCCGGTACCGCGCGCCGTGAGCCTGAGCGCAGTCCTCAATGACGACGAGACCTTTCTCGCGGGCAATAGACAAGATGGAATCCATATCCGCGGGTTGTCCGTACAGGTGAACGGGCACAACTGCTCGCGTTCGCGGCGTGATGGCTTCGGCCAGCCGGATCGGGTCGAGTGTATAGGTGCGGGGATCAATATCGACCAATCGAGGAATCGCGCCACTTAACTCAATCGCGGCAACGGTTGCGACAGCGGTGTGCGAAACCGTGATCACCTCATCGCCCCGGCCAATCCCAAATGCCCTGAGCGTCAATAAAAGCGCATCGGTTCCGGAAGCCACGCCAACCACGTCTTTCACGCCCAGGAAACTGGCGAATTCGGTCTCAAAGCTCTGAACCTGTTCGCCCAGAATATACCAGCCGCTTTCCAATACCGCTGTAACCGCGGCGTCGATCTCGGCTTTGCGATATTCGTACCCAGCCTTAAGGTCAACAAAGGGAACAGTGTGCATGCGACGGCTGATTTGCTTTAGAGATAGGGTTCCAGGTTGTCGCGGAAGTAGTCAAAGGTACGCGTCAACCCGTCACGGAGGCCTACGAGCGGGCGCCAGCCTAGTTTACTGCGAATCCGGCGGTAATCGCCGTAGTAATCGCCGATATCGATCCGCTTTCGGTCTTCGGGAAACGGTCGCAGTTCGTACACTCCATCGCCATTCACCTCGATCATCAACTGGGCCAGGTGAAGCAGGTTGATCGGTTCCTGTCCACCCAAGTTGTAGATCTGACCGTCGGCGACATCGTGTGCTGCCACCATGAGCAATGCCTCCAGCACATCGTCGATATAGTTGAAGTCGCGCACCTGCAAACCATCACCGAAAATCGTCAACTTACGACCTTCGAGCAATTGCCGGAACCACCAGCCGATAAACGTCTGGCGGGCATCTTTAATCCTCATGCGTGGTCCATAGGTGTTGGTCAGTCGCAAGGAAGTTGTGCGCAGGTCGTAGACGTCATGATAGACCATGTGATACCACTCACCGGCCAGTTTATTGATGCCGTTGACATCGGCCGGTTTTTGCGGATGGCGTTCATCAACCGGCACATATTCCGGACGGCCGTATATTTGGCGTGTGCTGGCGAAGACGATCTTGGCATCTTGGTTGCCGTGACGACAAGCCTCCAGGAGCGAGAGTTGGCTCCGGGCATTTATCTCAAGGTCGGTATAGGGGTCGATCATGCTGTCTGTATGGCTGACCTGTCCGGCCAGGTTAAAGATGACATCCTGGCCCTGGACAAGATATCGCAAGCCATGTTCGTCGCGCATGTCGGCGATATTGATCTTGATCTGATCCTCGATTCCCCTAACGTTATAAATATTGCCGCCATACTCAGGGATCAACGAGTCAATGATGAGCACATCCGCGCCTAAATGAACCAAGCGATGGGCCAGGTTTGAACCAATAAAGCCCAAGCCGCCGGTGATCATGATGTGCTTACCCTTGAAAAAGGGATAATGTTCAGTTGGAACTGTCGGCATAAGGCTGATTCAGGGAGGAATTGGCGGATTCGGAAGATACCGGAACCTGCCGATCTTTGTTCCAGACGAGCCGGTACCAGAGTTTCGTCAGGTCACGAGCGACCTGGGCCAGGCGGCGAAATCGGAAGAATTGTGATCGGCCGTATGCCCGGTGAAAATGATGAACCGGCGTCTCTTTGAGATGAAAGCCTGCATCCTGGACGGTTTTCATCAATTCGACACAAATAACGCCGCTGTTTGAAGTTAACTCGATCTGATCGAAAATTTGCTTGCGCATCAGGCGAAAATCGCAATCCACATCCTTCAACTTCAAACCAAACGCCAGCTTGATGGTGTATTGGTACAATCGGCCGATAATGATCCGGTAAAAGGGATCATTGCGCTCTATTTTCCAGCCGTTTATAAAATCTACATCATCGCTAATCAAAGCAACCAGGTTCTTCAATTCACGGGGATCGTATTGCGCATCGCCATCCGTGTAGAAAATCCAATCCCTGGTAGCGCTATAAAAGCCAGTGCGCAATGCGCCACCATAGCCGCGATTCTGAGGGTGATGGATTATCCGGACTTCGTCCGGATAAATCCGGGCTAATTCATCCAGTAGCTCAGCGGTGTGGTCCTGGCTGCCGTCGTTAACGACGATCACTTCATAATCATCGGTCAATTCACGCAGCGTCAGTAGCACGGTGACCACCATGCTGGGAATCGTCCCGGCGTCATTATAGGCGGGGAAAAAAGCTGATATGCTGGGTTTATCGCTCATTGACCGGTCGTTCAGGGGTACTGTCTGTTGATTGTATCGCAATAAATTGAATAAGCGTAACCGGGCTTACTCGATAAGAAATTCCACTAGCGGGATCGAATCAGCTCCATCCAGCGTGGTCAAACGCGTATTGGAAGCGGGATCGTAAAGCCCTACCACAATCCTCTGATCGCCAGGCGACAGCACCGATGGTATTTGAATCTCACGACGATCGACGACAGTCTCATTCTCGACCCAGCAAGTCGAAGGCCAACGGCCATCTGCCGCCCAACTGTCTTGTTGGGCTAACACATTTCCGGAGCTATCGAGCAAGTGGACGAAAACAGTATACGGTCGCAGTGTTGCCGCGGATGCCTGCCAATACAAAGTAACCTCTATGACATCATCAGCTGGGGGGAGTAAATTGGGAGCGTCCATGCCCATCAAGCGAACTGATCGGCCATCGGGGGTTGGGAATTCTATTTCGAGCGGCTCTTCGGGAGCTTTTACCAGCTCAAATTCCGGTCGCTCGACCGGCAAAATAACGGCAAAAAACGGCCGCCATCCCAGCCCGATGCTAACCACCAGGATAAGTTGAGACGCGAGGATAAGGATAGGTATCAAAGGTTCATTTCTTTGTCGCGCCCAAACCCCGCCGGAGAGGATCGCCGCCAGAGGCATGAATACCAACCACAAACGGCCAACCTCGCCGCGAGTCGACCCTGCGACGTGAATTACCAAGAGGAGTAGTCCGAGCAAGAGCGCCAGCCTTGATTCACTTCCAAGATGCTTTCGTCCGTTGCGCAGAGCAATTCCAATTCGCCAAGCCAACCCAAAAACCACAGCCGGCCCGGCGAATAGCAAAAAATCCACCAGATTGTAGGCCATCCACCAATCGTAGCGACGCAAACTGGTGACCAATTCATAATGCTGTTGAAGCCCGACGCGAATGATTTCCCATGGCGCGACTTCCCACCCCAGCCAGTTGATGAACCAGATCGACACGCCTCCGGCAGCAAATAGGAAGGGGTAAAGCCAGTTGCGCGCCTGATGCCAGTCAAGAGGTTCAGGCTTATCCGGTTCAGGCCAGATAAGCCCAAGCAGGGTAAAGCCCCCCAGCAATGCCAGCCAGGCAAAGTTGCCGATGGACAAGTAGGTCATCACCGAGACAATCAATCCGGCCAGTAACACCAGGCTAAAGGATTTTTTCCGCAAGCCGGTCAGCAAGACCCATAAGGAAAGCATCGATAGAAAAGCGAATATTTGATCCGGCGTCGGACTGAATATGAGGAGCGACGGTAACGTGGCAACCAGAAGAGCGCCGAGGCGGGCGGCACGGCGGTCATGCCAGAGACGAGCGACTCCAAAGGCCAGAGGCGCGGTCAAGGCCGCCAGCAGTGGCGGCATCCAGGCCCAAAGAAAGAGCGAGGCGGCCGTTGCCGGCGGGCGAGCTAGGACCCACAAATCCGTGCACCGCCAGTAGGTAGCCGGACGAGCTAAAACAACCGCCAACTCCGGAAACAGTCGCAGGCCATGATCGGTCAGCCAATGGGCGAGGATAAAGCCCGGCGGATGTGTGCGGGCATGGTCGTTATCGAACGTCGGCATCAGCTCCGGAAACCGCCGGAGGGCATCCACCAAGTCATCGATTTCTCCCGCAGTGGCCAGGTAGCCATTGGACGCTTTAGACAGGGTTCGATCGACCAGTTCGGCACCGATATTCGGCTGATCGGCGAACAAAATACTCAATTGGAGGCAAAATCCAAGAGCCGCGAGTATTAGTAGGGGAATCGTCTCACGATCGTTCTTCCGCGCCAACCACCAAGCGCCGAAAATACATACCACCGTGGCCGAAACCAGGGTAGGCCACCAACGCTCGAGCGGGCGCAACAAATACGGCCAATACCACTCGCTCGTTTCCGGCGCGGGACCGCGTAAATAAGGCCATGCATCCGTAAGAATCAGCAAAGACATGATGAGCGAAAGAGTTAAGATCAGAAAAGCAAATGTGCGGCTCCGCGGCATACCCAGGAGAATAATTGGAAAGCGTATGACCGTCAACGACGAAAACCCGCCCCTTTGGAGACGCAAGTCATCCTGTGTTATGATCGCGAACGATCCTACCAGCCCCGGCAAAGGGGCAAACGACCAGTGCACATGCATCAAGGAGTGAACGAAAGGGGTGTGACCGCCTCATCATTGGATTCGGAATCAGTCGAACTGACCGTCATCGTGCCAACCAGGAACGAGGCCAATAATATCTTGCCGCTCCTCACCCGCGTCAGTGCCGCGCTGGCCGGTGAATCGTTTGAAGTCGTTTTCGTCGATGACAGTACCGACCAAACCCCTGAGATTGTGAGCGAAGCTGTTTCAACTTCAGCTTTTCCAATCACGCTTGTCGCTCGCCCGGAGACGAGACGGAATGGCTTGAGTGGGGCAGTCGTCGAGGGTATCGAGGTTGCGAGAGGTCGCTGGTTATGCGTGATCGACGGCGACCTCCAACACCCTCCGGAAATGATTCCCCGATTACTCGATCAGGCAAGGCGAACGGGCGCAGATATCGTCGTCGCCAGCCGGCAGGCGGACATTATCGGGCCAATCGGTCTAAGTCGCGCGCGCGCTCTAACTTCCCAAATCCTGACCATCATGGCCAGAATGGTTTTTCCGCGCGTCCTGAAGAATGTCTCCGACCCGCTGACCGGCTTTTTTCTTGTCCGGCGAGCAGCAGTCGATCCGTCGATATTGCAACCGGAAGGCTTTAAGATTTTACTCGAAATCCTCGTGCGCCATCCGGACCTCCGCGTAACCGAGCTGCTTTTTGACTTTGGGCCGCGACATGAGGGTCAAAGTAAAGCGGATCTCAATGAAGGGATGCGTTTCTTCCGCCACTTGACCCGTCTACGATTGACGGTTAACCAGCATTTGATTCGCTTTCTCATTCTGCTCTGTCTGGCGGTGACCCTCAATCTGACGCTGATGGCTGTGCTGGTGGCGGGACTCAACTGGCCTGTCCTTCCAGCAGCAGGCCTGGCCGGAGGCCTGGTTATCATCGCGCTTACACTCGGAGAAGCGTGGGTTTTTAGCGACAGACCCCGCGGGCTGTTTCAGCGGCGACTTTTAGCCTTGGTCATCCTGAGTCTCCTTTTCCTCATCATCTTCTACTTGCCGATTATTTGGCTCCTGGTCAATCTACTCGGCATGCCATACCTGGTCGCCACCCTATTCGGTATGGTGTTTGCTGGTTTTGTCTACTATTTGCTGTCGGAGCAATGGATTTGGACGCGTGGCCTGATGATGAAACCACGCGATAGTCATTACTACGATATTCACGGAATTCTGAGCATCGCCTCCCAGATTCCGCTAGATGATCTGGCTTACTTCACAATTCCGGAAGCGCCGGCCAGAATTGACCTCCAATTAAGAGTTGATCGCCACGGCACGCCAAGCCGTGTTTCCGGGGCAATTTGCTACGATGAACACCTGGGTCGATTCGGCTTCGGGTTAACAGTGATACCAGGTGATTACACCGAAATCGTGGTTTCGCCGCTCCTGGAAACGTCGCCCGAATTTGTGTACACCAACGTTGTTGAACCTGTATTGCGCTGGATGATGGTTAGCCGTGACTTTGCTCTTGTCCGGGCCGCGGCTATACAATCCTCAGAGCAAGCGGGTAAGAGCCGACCGGCAGTGCTCATCACTGGCAAATCCAATCTTGGTGATAGTCTCCGAATAGTATGCGACCAATATGAGTTGCCGTTTCTGGGCGATGATCGGGTCATTTTGAGCCGAAACCAACAGGTTTTAAGCTTCCCCAAACCGGTTACCGTGAATCAAGCGATGCTACCCGAACATGCCCAAACCCTGCAGACAACTCTGACTCTTCGATTGCGTCGCTGGTTGTATTCAGAACCGGTCAGGCGAATCGGCTTATTTTTAAGCAAGCGTCACATCCCTGCGGCAACCATCAACACATACCTGCAACGATCGATTCCCCAGCCCAAATACCAAATGAATGAAGTTTCACCGGCGATACGATACGCCGATGTGGCGACCCTTGGGCACCTAATCATTCTGGAAAAAGGCGTCGAGCATCGAGGCGACTATGATTTGGGTTCACCGATCCAGTACTTGCTGGCTCCGGGCGAAGATGATTATGGCTTCCAACCCTCCCCATTATTGCTACGCGAATTGAGTCAATGGCAGGATTTGGATTGGGCCGGCGTCGAGAAGGAAATCATCCGTGACGCTCTGCGCGGCGCGACTTTACACCGATCTCAAGTCAGGCAGGAATTGTGGTGGGAGGAATTCTCGAACTTGATTATGCCGCAGCCGGAAAATCCAATCGTAATTCAGAAGCCTAGACCAATTGTGACCAATTAATCGCCAGCCATTCCCAAAGATGACTTCTACTCGTATCATTACTCTTCATGGACTATCGAAAACCCGCGAATTTCGGCGAAAATTGGTCAACCAGCCGATATAAAGTATTACCGTATTTTGCCGCCGAGAAGGCGCTACTAGCCAAGGCCGAGATTCGAACCATTGTTGAGCTTGGCTGTGGAAACGGCTGGAATATGAGCCGCTTCGCCCAAAATGGTCACCCGGCCATCGGTTTGGACGCAGTGCCGGAACGTGTAACCCTGGCTTTAAGCCACGGCCCGGCTTTGTTAGCCGACGGTCTCTCCTTGCCGTTCGCCAAAGAAAGCCTGGATATGATCTACGTCCAACATGTCCTGCACCACATCGGCGATATGATCGGCGCGCTATCCGAGATTCGCCGGTGTCTGCGACCCGGCGGCGTCCTTTTCTTGATAGAAACCACCGAGGATAGTCCCCTGATTTATTGGGGAAGACGATTGTACCCAAAATGGCTGGGCGACGAAATCAACGTGTCGTTTACATTCGCGGAACTGGCCACGACAGTCCTCGATAACGGTTTCCGAGTAGAAGAATCAGGGCAATATAGCACCCTGTTTTGGCTATGGGAAATCCTCCCCGATCAGATACCAGCCATGGAAGTCTTCACGCCGATAGCCGTTCGGATCGAGCAAGTTCTCCAGCGGATCGGACGCCGGTATAGCGCGCATGGTTACCTTGTCGCCAGAAAAGAATCGTATGGCTGATCCTCCCCACTCGTCGGCATGACCCCTCTTCGCGAGCAGCTGCGAACTTTTACTCTATCGTCTTCGGCAATCCAAAGCACGTTCCTGGCTTTGGCCATGATTGTCGCGGGCGGTTTTGACTATTTGGTCAATATCGTCGTTGGCCGGCAGCTACCCCCCACTGAATTCTTTATCTTTGTGACGGTGACGGCCTTATTGCAAGTTATGGTTCAGGTAACCAACGTGATTCGAAATGTCGTCGCGTTCTACACGGCCGAAGTCACGATCTACCCCGATTCCATAGCCCGCGTCGGCAGCGTCCTCAAGCGAAGCTGGCGATGGGCCTGGCGTTGGGGTTTGCTGGTTGCCGGGCTAATGGCGCTGCTTAGCCCGTGGTTAGGTCGCTTCCTGCGAATCGAGACTCCCTGGCCATTATGGGCCGCGAGTTTGGCCTTGCTTTTATTGTTTTTGCGACCCGTGACAGACGGTACGCTACAGGGCACGCAACACTTCTACGGCCTGGGATCAGTTCAGATATTGCAGTCCGTGGGCAGGTTGGTGTTCGCCGTTCTATTGTTGCAGATCGGTCTTCTCTCTACCGGAGCCATCCTGGCATTACCGCTTGGCAGTACCGTAGCGCTTTTGCTGGCATTGGTGTTGCTGCGAGAATTCTACCGTGCGCCCGCACCCACTGAATCGCCCAGGCCGATCAGCTGGCGTTATTCCGCTTATACCCTGATCGGATTATTGTCCTTTGCCTTGATGGCCAACATTGACCCAATCATCGTCCGCCGTTTCTTCGGTGATGCAGCGGCCGAATTCTATGCGCCGGTTGTCACTCTGGGCAAGATGAATCTGTTCATTCCACTGGGAATCGGTCTGGTCCTATTCCCCAAGGCAACGCAACGACATGCGGCCGGACGGGATTCACGACCTGTTCTCTTGCTGGCTCTCACCGCCACATTATTGCCGGGGCTGGCCCTCACATTACTCTATTACCTGTTTCCGGCGCAAATCGTGCAAATGGTTTTCGGCGACGCGTATGGCGATCCGGGGATTCTCTTGCCGTTGGTCGGCCTGGCGACCACGCTCTATGCAGGCGTCAATATCTGGCTTAATTACGCCCTATCCCTGGAAAAAAAAGCGTATGTCCTGAGTCTGGCGGCCATCGTCTTCCTCCAAATCACTGCCATGTTGGTCTTTCACGAGGAACTGGTGTCCATTGCCCTGATCATGGTCGCCGCCGGATTGATGGGCAATCTTGCCGGAGCTGTGACGACACTCCGCAAATAACTTAGCGCCGCAGAGGAACCTCCAAACGGGCACGCATAGGCAAAATTCACGTTCTGGATGAACCGGTGATCCGGCCATTGAACACGCGCAGCCAGTAATCAAATAAAGCGCTATCTGACCAAAGGTTACTCCCCGTCGAGATGATCAACCCATAATTGATAAGTCGATAGACAGCCTCGTCGACTTCCGTCTCGACGAAGGGCAAGCGTTCGATTGGTTTTTCATCGATCACCTGAGCCAGAACAGCCCGTTCAACATCACTGAAATTACGCCACCACTGCTCAAAATAGGGGCTCATTTCTGAAGCGAGTCGCTGGATGACTTCCTTGCCGTTGGGTAATCGATTTTCAATTTTATGTGGCAACCATACGGCGGCGGTGGCCTGGACGAAAAACGGCAGAGAGCCGCCAATTCGGCGGATGTAGGCGATATCCGCGTCATCGGCCGCTATCCCGACCCTCCCGGCGGGAACCCGGATCAATTCTTCCAGTTCATCCGGATTGAGGCCCGACAGGTAAATCGCTTTGGGATAGAAAATATTGTAGAAAGGGGAAGTGTGTGGTAACCCGACGAAGTTACCCAGACGAAAGAGGTCCCAGTAGGAGGCTGTCACGTAAGCCAGCTCATAGTCCCAAACACTGGCCAGCGCTCTTAATCCGGTCATGAACTCCTGGCCAAACGCTGACATCCGTAATTGGTCAAACTCATCCATCAGGATGATGACCCGGCGCCCACCAAACTCATATAGAAGCGATTCCACGTCGTAGATATCAACATCGTCAAGGAGGCGAGTCGTGCCGTTGCCCGTTAATGCACCCAACCGGCTTACCAATCGACGGTAGAGGCGCATGTAAAAATCCGCCGGCGATTGGCAGGCCGACATATCGATATAAACGAAGATGTAGCGATCGAGGTCGGGCAAGTACTTGGCGGCCAGTTGTGGATAGGCAACATATTGCAGGAACGAAGTCTTCCCGGCCCGACGCAAACCGAGCACGCTGACGCACTGGACCTGTGATCCGGCTAATGTGTCGAAGAACTGTCGTGCCTGGCGCGAACGGCCAAAGAAATCTGCCGGCGGTCGCACAGGCGGGCCTACGGTGTAAGGGGTTCGGATCACGCTGTTCCTTCCAAGATCACTGGCTGCTGTAACGGGGTCAATAAATTCAGCTTAGTAATTTCGGCAATTACCCATTCCACATCGTTCTCGGTGACAACCCGATCGCGGCCGTGGTTCTCATTTAACCGGCTTACCAACCGGTGACAGATCACCTGAATATGATAAGGGTGGCCGCTCGTCTCTTGCCAAATGCGGTTCACGGCGCGATCGTCATAATTAGCTCTGCCGGCAAGTGGTTTACGAACTAGGCTGTCGGTTTCTGAGCGAGTCAAGGGACCCAACTCGCGGGTAGCGGCCAGATTGACGATCGGGTGCCAATATGAATCCAGCAAACCCTCGGCTCCACAGAACAGAAAAGTGATCCCCCGGCGATGCTGTATTTGTGAACGAAGAAATGGCAACAGGGACGAATCCAGATGACCGGATGCCTGATCCAGTCGAAGTTGTTCCAGTTCATCGACAGCCAGGAGAATCAAGCCGTTGGGCAGCAGCGCTTCTTCAAGACGATCGAGGGTGCGCTCCATAATCAGGTAGGGCGATTCGACATTGAAACGCCCCTCCGGTGGTGTCGGCAAGAAGTTGAAGTGGATCGTCTGCTTGTATATCTCCCTGGCAAGACGGAGCAGCCATTCCTCGGTTGGGGAACCGGCGAATCGTTGCAGATCGATATAAACAGGGAAAACCGGCCGATCGAGATTCTCGCGGAGAGGGCCGCCGCGCCGGCCGCCGACGACCTGGTAAAGCACCGAGGTTTTCCCGATCCGGCGCTGGCCATACAGGAGAAGCGCATTGGGATGTGGATCGGAAAACAGGTTCTCTTCGATCCAATCAAATACATCAACCCGGCCAGTGAACAAGGATTCAGCGGCTCGGGTCAACGGACGGCCGACAAGGTAGGGGTTGATCACCGGTTGTAAAGGCTCTTTCAGGTTATACTGACCGGATGACAGAGACGCTTGACGTTGGATGTGTTTACGAATCGCTGGACCAATGTTTGAGATGGTCCTGGTCCCTTTCGTGAAGTGCCAGTCCGCCCCGGCTTTTAACAAATGACGTGTTCGGTTGTCGGTGCGCGCCGAAAAAATGATGATGGGCAAGTCCGCACGAATCACCCGCAGTTCACTGATAAACTGGATCAATTCATCCAGGTCTTCCCCATCTGTATCGATGAATATCAATTCTAGATCTTCATCCCGAATGATCGTATCGCGGGCTAATGGCAGAGAGGTAGCCGAAACAAAAGAAAGATCGCGATTCAGGGAATAAAGCGTTTCTGGAAATGCAATCCCAGCGGCCGCATTGTAGCCACGGGAGAATGATCCGCCAACGCAGAGAGTTTTACGAATGAAATCAGCTTTTTGCTTTGTAGTAGCAGCCATGCGTAACAAATTATCCCGGTTTTCACGATCGGTTGATTTGGCCACGGTATCGTCTGACTCCACACAGACCAAAACAACCGGCCTGGAGTTTCCACCTCCAACCGTGTCCTGTGCCCAAGGCAACATGCCACTACAGATTGATTTCCGAGTACTACCAATAAGACGCCCAACTGTCTCGGGCTAAAGAACAAGAGAGGGGTATCGCTGCCTTTCGGCAGAGTAGCCCCTGACCAATGCAGACATTATAAGTAATAAGTCATAGGCGGGCAAGCGGTTTCAAGGATGTGGACGGGCGAGTAGATCGTAATAGAGAGTGATAAGCTGGCGGGCCGAGTAGCGCCACCTAAACCGATTGGCCTGCCGGAAACCGGCCTCCACAAGGGCATCGCGCGTGCGATCATCTGTGAGAAGGGTCTCCATCGTGTTTGCCCAAGCGGTTTCATTCGCCGGCGGGAGAAGGATTGCCGCCTGGTCATCGCCATAGCGAGCTACTTCCGGTAAGCTCGAAGCCTCGGACGTAATCACAGGCGTTCCACAAGCCATTGCCTCCAGTAAAGGCAAGCCAAAGCCCTCATACAAGCTGGGAAAAACAAACAATTCCGCGGCCGAATAAAGCGCCGGCAGGTCACTATCATCCACAAACCCTGGAAATCGAACGCGATCAGCCAGCCCGAGGCGATTAATTTCAGCCAGCAATCCATCGAACAGCCAACCTCGTCCTCCAGCGATGACTAGTTGGTGGGGCTGCATTTCGGCGATACGGCTGTAGGCTCTTACCAGCATCTCGTAGTTTTTACGTGGTTGGATTGTTCCAACGGCCAAAATAAACGGCGAATCACCCAGGCTATACTTGTGGCGCACACTGGAGAGTTCTCGTTCATCTCGCACCGGTTGAAAACGTTCATTCACACCACTATAAAGAACGGTCACCTTATCTTCGGGAACACCCCAAATAGACGCCAGGTCTCGCTGAGTCGACACCGAATCCGCCAGAATATGATCCGCCCTGGCGATGGATCGTGGAACGACCTGGTTCAAATAGCTTACCAGGCGTGGCGGGAAGGTCTCGGGATAGTGGGCAAATGATAGATCATGGACGGTTAGCAAGGTCGGCGTTCGACCGCGTACCGGCGGCAGGACGAAATCTGGCGAATGAAATAAATCGATGGGTCCAGTAAAAGCCTGTACCGGCAGCGAGATCCGAGCTCGATGCCAGATGCGGTATAGCCAGCGTTCATCAATCGGGGCAGGCCGATGGGTAACCCTTGGGGTGGTGGGGAGCGAGTCGGGTACGGGAAGGAATTTCGGAGGTCGCGCGGAAAAAAGGAGATAATCGAATTCAGGCCCTTCTTTAACAAGCGCTTGGATCAGCTCGCGCGTGTAACGACCGATTCCACCGCCCTGGGTTAGGGCGGCCGTCACATCAAATCCTATCCGCGCGGCCATTCATTATTGGACATCGTTATAAGTCCAGTACCGGTTTGCCAGAAAATTCCAAAACAAGACGACAAGAACCGCCACTGCCAAAGAGAGGTTATCCGCAAGGCGAACGGCGTAGGGTTCCAGAAAATCGATCCCGCCCAAAACCGACTTAAAAATTGGGTTCGCCACGAGGATGATCGGGATACGAATGAAGACGCCAACGACGCTTACGATGAAAAACATCGTGAATTGGCGGCGCCGGGAGCGAGAACGAGAATCGGGATAGGTCCAGTAACGATTCCAGAGGAAGTTGCTGATAACCGCGGCGGTAAAAGAAACAACACTGGCGAAGACAGGACCCAGACCGATCAAGAGGGTGGGATTCACCCCTAGACCAACGAGGTGATCATATAGCCAGTGACCCTCACTTAGATGTTCCGAGAAAGGGCCGACGAGGATGTTGAAAATACCGAAATCGACAACGAAGCCGATTGCCCCGACGACCAGGAATTTAAAGAAACGTTCGGCCTCCTTTGGCTTCACGCCAAAACGACTCGAAACATCCGCGAACAAGGCTATCATTTTCGACATTCTATACAATTTTGGATTATTGCTCTGATCCAACTTGGCGAGTCATGTCGGATATTTGCCGATCATCAGACCAATCCAGTAATTGTAACAATGCCAACATTGCACCCAAGTGGATAAAGATATTATTCACGTAAAGTTTATCCACCAGATGGTGAACTGCCAATGCCGTCCAGGCTGCCAGAAGTCCTACGACAACCCCACGTTCCGGCCACTCGAGTGCTCGGCACACCTGTATAGATTGCCAAACGACAACGACCCAAAAGAATAGATAGGCCAGTAAGCCGGGCAAGCCGGTTTCAGCCAGAAGGTTTAGATAGTAATTATGGGCGTGGCCCAGGGCCGCCGGCCAATTGATCAACGCGTATTCAGGGTAAGCCGCTTCGTAGTTCCCAAAACCAACGCCGGTCCACAAGTCATCCCTGGCCATATCAACCGCCGCTTGCCAGTGAGCCAGCCGTTCGAGAACAGCATAATTCGCATCATTAATATCGACGCCCCGTACATCTCCGAGGCTGAATTCATCACGAAAGCCGCCGAGGCGATCGGCGATCGATGCTGCCGGGGCGAAGCCAATTGACAGACCCAGACGTAATCCTCCAAGGAAGATTAACCCGAGGACGATTAGCATGAGAAAACCATGGCGCAATTGTCGCGGCGTAAAGAGTATCAGAATCACGATCCCGGCAATGAACCCCAGCCACGCGCCACGGCTCCAAGAGAAGATGACGGCAAGCGAAGCAGCGACAGCGGTGAACACGGTAAAGATAAACCACGGTTGAAGGCGTCTAAACAGCAAGGGCGAAACTGTTTTTTGCCGTTTTTGCCACCACGCCAGGCAAAGACCGATAAGTGTGCCGGCCGCCAACAAGGCGATCAGATTCATGAAACCGCCAAAGGGGTTTGGCTGCTCAAAAGTTCCATAAGCGCGATAGAAACGATCCAGGATGATGAAATGTTCCGGTCCTCGACCGCGGAGGCCGAATTGCCAGATTCCGATAAGCGCCTGGCTTGTGCCAACGATGAACAAACTCGCCAACACGTAACGGGCGACGGGCAGAGGTCGAGCATGACCATACCCATCATCGCCGGCAATATCAACCACCAGCCAAATGATTAGGAGTACCTCGAGCCATTTAACAAGCTCGACCAGGCCCAGCGACACCGATCGAGCGTTGAGCAAAGTCGATAGAGCAACGAGGATGAAGAATAATAGAGGAATATTGAGGGTTGTCCGGGGAATGAACAAACGGCGGCGCGCCAGACTGATACCCAGCCATGCTGAAATAGTCAGCAAAAAGGCCGCTTGACCGCTATCGAGTAGTGTATTTCCGAGAACGATCTCATCTAATGCGCCAAATGGACCAACGAATAACGCCAGCCCCAAGCCGGCCAAGGGGTTTATTACAATCAAGACAATGATGATCAAGCCGGCAAGCAAAATCACCGACCATTCAAGTGGCAACGTGGCAATGGCCAAGGCAACCAAAACCGCCAGCGCCCAGAACAACGGCGGTGACCAGGTTGATCGATTGTTATGACTGCGGGAGATTACCGTCAATAAACCTAGAGCCTTTGTTGAAAGTAGTGAATTGTCTTGGCCAGGCCCTCCTCGACCGGAACGGTGGGTTCCCAACCAAGCATCGCCCGTGCCTTGGTGATATCCGGCCGGCGAACTTTCGGATCATCGACAATGCGATCATCTGTCGGCTCGATGCAAATGATCTCTGACTTGCTATTGGCCAGCCGGACGATCATCTCCGCCAGTTCCATGACTGTCATCTCGGTACCCGGATTACCGATATTGACCGGCAGCGCCTCGTCGGACAAGAGCAAGCGATAAATACCCTCTATCAAATCAGTATAGTATTGATAAGCCCGCGTTTGGGTTCCGCGACCATAGACGGTAATCGGCTGGCCAGTCAACGCTTGATAGATGAAGTTGGGGACAGCCCGTCCGTCGTTGAGACGCATGCGCGGACCATATGTGTTGAAAATGCGGACGATGCGGGTTTCGAGTCCGTGATATCTGTGGTAAGCCATGGTGATCGCCTCGGCGAAACGCTTGGCCTCGTCATAAACTCCTCGCGGACCGATTGGGTTGACATGCCCCCAATATGATTCCGGCTGGGGATTTATTTGCGGATCCCCGTATACTTCCGATGTAGAAGCCAGGAGGTATCTCGCCCCTTTGTTTTTCGCCAATCCCAGGGTATTGTGCGTGCCGAGTGAGCCGACCTTTAGTGTCGGAATGGGGTATTCCAGATAGTCATTGGGGCTGGCTGGAGAAGCAAAATGGAGAATAGCGTCCAGCGGCCCATCGACATAGATGTACTGGCTAACATTATGTTTGACGAAGCTGAACCGATCATGACCCATCAGGTGGGCAATGTTATCCATGCTGCCAGTCAGCAAGTTGTCCATGCCAATGACGGTATGACCCTCGTGAATAAATCGGTCGCAGAGATGCGAGCCTAAAAATCCAGCCGCGCCTGTGATTAATACACGCATAGATACTCCAACACTTTAATAAGTGGTACGAATTAACATCCCGTCCCACCATGAAAATCTCAACTTCGATTGCCTTCATAAGGCGGTGTTATTTTACCGCCGGGGATGGCTTCAGTCGAATGCCGAGGTGTTATATAACGTGTTATAATCAAACCCATGAAAAAAGCTCTCCCACCTGTCGCGGCAGGTGCCGACATCCACGAAAAACGCAAGGCCGACCATATCCGCATTAATCTTGAAGAAGATGTGACCTTCAAGTCATTGACGAACGGACTGGAGCGGTATTTCTTTATTCATCGAGCCCTCCCGGAAATCAACCTGGCTGACGTTGATACATCTGTTAGCGTTTTGGGAAGAACGTCCAGGACCCCACTGCTCATCTCATCCATGACCGGCGGGACCGCCAGAGCCCGACAGATAAACCGAACACTGGCCGCAGCCGCCCAGGAGACCGGTATGGCGATGGGCTTAGGCTCGATGCGGGCGGCTATCGAAGATCCGGCTTTAGAACCGACCTACCAGGTTCGTGATGTCGCCCCCGATATTCTACTGTTCGCCAATCTCGGAGCCGTCCAACTCAATTATGGCTATGGGCTTAGTCATTGCCAGCGAGCCGTGGAGATGATCGCGGCAGATGCTCTGATCCTTCATTTCAATGCGCTCCAGGAAGCAGTGCAACCCGAAGGGGATGGGGATTTCTCCGGTTTGTTGGCAAAAATCGAATCCATCTGCCGCCACCTTTCCGTGCCGGTCATCGCCAAGGAAGTGGGCTGGGGTTTCTCCCGGGAGGATGCGCGCCGGTTGGTCGATGTAGGGATCGCCGCCATCGATGTGGCCGGAGCCGGCGGAACCTCCTGGAGTCAGGTAGAGATGTACCGCGCTCCGACACCCCGTCTCGCCCGCGTGGCCGGAGCCTTTATCGATTGGGGAATTCCAACCGCCGTCTCGCTCCGCTACTGCCGGGAAGAGGCGCCCGGCATACCCATTTTTGCCAGCGGCGGCATCAAAAACGGGATTGAAGTCGCCAAGTGCATAGCTCTGGGAGCATCGCTTGTCGGTCTGGCCGGAGAATTCCTTCGCGCGGCCGACCGCAACGGCGTCGCCGGGGTTGTCGAATTGGCTGGAACCGTCACGGACGAGTTACGAGTGGCCATGTTCTGCGCTGGTGCAACCGATATTAGCGCCCTGGCGGCTACGCCTCTCCAGACGTCTTTTTAGGCCGCCGGAAAACAATTTTAATTTCCATCAAGCGGATAAAAACATGACTAACGAGTTCGAAACCCTCTCGGCAGCCTTCTTGCCGGCCGTCGAAGCCGAAATGCGGAGTGTTCTCGGCGCCGATCAACGAACGAGCGAGACAGCCGATAATGTCGGGCGAGATGATATCTTTCTCGGCATGATCCATTATCACATGGGCTGGCTGGATGATCAGATGCAACCCGTGAGGAGCAACAGCGGTAAGCGCATCCGGCCGCTCTTGTGTCTGTTGACGTGCTCGGCCGCCGGTGGAGATTGGCAACAGGCTGTCCCGGCGGCTACGGCGATTGAGATATTGCATAACTTCTCGTTGGTTCATGATGATATCCAAGATGCCAGTCCAACCCGACGCGGCCGGCCAACTGTCTGGACTTTATGGGGTGAACCTCAAGCCATCAACACCGGCGACGCTATGTTTGCTCTGGCCCATTTGGCGCTGAATCGGTTAACCGATCGGGGTGTTCCATCCTCAATTGTCGTCGAGGCCTATCGTCGATTTGACGAGACTTGCGTCGCCTTGACCGGCGGGCAATACGCCGACATGAGTTTTGAGTCACGAAAGCAGGTCGGTGTAGACGAGTATCTCAAGATGATCACCGGTAAGACGGCCGTTTTGATCTCGCTGTGTTGCGAACTTGGCGGGCTTGTCGCCGATGCCGACGAGCAAGCGGTCCACCACCTGGGGAGGTTCGGACTAGATATCGGCTTGGCTTTTCAGATACATGATGATGTATTAGGGATATGGGGCGATGAGTCTCTCACGGGAAAATCCGCGGCTACCGACATCGTCACCCGAAAGAAAACACTCCCGGTATTGTATGGGCTTGAAAAATCCTCGAGGCTGCGCGCGCTTTATCAAACAGAGGATAACGAGTCCAACTTCGTTGAACTGGCGGTACGGTTCTTGGATGAGGCAGGCGCGCGGAAATATGCCGAAGAAAGGGTCAAGCACTATTCAGATTCTGCGCTCGCCCACTTGAAGGCTGCACAGCCAAGCGATCCGGCCGCGACCGCCCTTCATCAACTCAGCAGCATGTTGTTGAAACGAGACCATTAATCTATCTGCGACAGGGATAACCTGGAAATAGTCGCGACCCAAATCCGAAACTCTGGCCGGGAGTTCGGTATCCGGAACCAAACCTTCACCAATTGTTTCGCGTCCGGGCTCTAATAATCCCTATGCCGCCAGTAGCGCGCGATCAAAAAAAGAGACCGGCTTGGTTTAGGCCAGCCGGTCTCGTCGCGATCAAAAACAAACAGATGGGGCGATACTAATCGCCGGGTTCTTCCCAGTCCTCTTCAGTATCTTCCGTATCTTCGATATCCTCGACATCTTCGAGATCCCAATCATCCTCTTCGTCAACTTCCCAGACGCTTTCTTCTTCGTCGAAGTCGCTAACGAGAGCCAGTCGGGAGGCATCGGCCGCGGCCGCGGCGATTGCCGCCAGGATATCCTCATCCGTATCATCGCCAATCAGCGGGCTGCTGGTCAACTTGGCCGGCATACCTGTCTCAGTATCCAAGAGGAAGCTATCGGTTAATTCCTCCGGCTCGTCCTTCTGAACGCGGAAGCCGGTGCCGGCCGGAATTAGCTTGCCGATAATGACGTTTTCCTTCAGGCCAACGAGACGATCTTCCTTACCGGCGATTGCCGCCCCGGCCAAAACCTTGATTGTGTGTTGGAAGGAGCTGGCCGACAGGAAACTCTCGGTATTCAAGGAAGCCTTGGTGATACCCAGCAAGACGGCTTCCGCCTGAGCGGGCTGGCCGCCTTCGGCCACCACTTCTTCGTTCGTTTCCAGGAAGACGGGCGCATCAACCAGATCCCCGGGCAACATATCGGTGTCACCGGATTCGGTGATGGCGACTTTACTCAGCATCTTGCGGATGATGACTTCAAAATGCTTGTCGTGGATGTTCTGGCCCTGCGGGCGATAAACCTGCTGGACCTCGCGCAACAGGTATTGGGTAACGGCATCGCGACCCAAAATTTCGAGAATGCGATGCGGATTGCGCGATCCTTCCGTTAACTGATCGCCAGCATGGACGGTTTGTCCGTCTGAAATCAGCAACCTCACGCCGGCGGAAATTTCATAATCGCGTTCTTCGCGGCTTTCCCAAGTGACACGTAGCCCGCTTTCGTCGAGTGTTACGCGGCCGGGATGGCGGGCAAAAATGATCTCGTCACCGCTCTCGGCCAGCGTTTGCCCAACCTGGACTTCCTGGTTGTTTTCCACCAGGATAGTCCACCCCTGAGGCACCTCGTAGACATCATCAACCATCTTCGTGTCAGTGACAAAGACGTGGCGAACACCATCGATCAGCCGCAGACTGGCGATGCCCCCAATCTCGGTCATGACGGCTTCGCCCTTTGGACGCTGGCGCGCTTCGAACAACTCTTCGACGCGGGGCAAACCCTGGGTGATGTCACCACCGGCCGAGGCGGTACCACCGGTGTGGAAGGTTCTCAATGTCAACTGCGTTCCCGGTTCGCCGATAGACTGGGCGGCAACGATGCCGACGGCCGTACCCAACTCCACCGGCTTTCCCCGAGCCAGGTCTGTGCCATAGCACTTGCGGCAGATTCCGAGACGAAGCTCGCAAGTCATGGGTGAGTAGACGTAAACCTCAGCAACGTTGAGATGATCAACAGCCTCGGCTGTTTCGCTGGTGAAGTAATCTCCTTCAGCGATGACGATCTCACCCGTTTCCGGATCGGGGACATTTTCCGCCGCGACGCGGCCAACGAGTCGCTCGGCCAGGGTCTGCTTGCCGAAATTATCGACACGCCGCACCCAAATGCCCTTGGTCGTCCCGCAATCCTCTTCCATGATGATGATATCTTGCGCGACATCGACCAGGCGGCGGGTTAGATAGCCGGCATCAGCCGTACGTAGCGCTGTGTCAGCCAGACCCTTCCGAGCGCCGTGGGTAGAAATGAAGTATTCCAACGCTTCCAGACCCTGGCGGAAGTTCGACTGGATCGGCACAGGAATGATCCGCCCTTGCGGGTCGGCCATCAGGCCACGCATGCCGGCCAGCTGGGTGATCGGACCAAAACCACCCTTACCAGCTCCGGAAAGAGCCATGATGGCCAGTGGGCCGTTGGGGTCCATGGCGGTTTTCACGGCGTCGGCCACGTTATCCTTGGCCTCGTTCCACTGCTCGATGGTGCGTTGATATTGTTCTTCTTCCGTCAACAAACCTCGGCGAAACTGGCGATCAATTTCATCTACCCGCTTGCGGGCACTATCAAGGATCTGTTGCCGCTCCTCGGGAATTGTCAGGTCAGCAACAGCGACCGTTGTGCCGGATAAAGTTGCAAAGCGGAATCCGATGTCCTTGATGGCATCGACCATCTCGATAGTCTTATCGTCACCGAGAACCTGATGAACACGATTGATGAGCGCGTTGACGCCACCCTTGTCCAGCAGGCGATTGACGAACCGGGCTTCCTCGGGCAGGGCCAGGTTAAACAGAACCCGGCCGGGCGAAGTCTCGATGATCCTTGTCCGCGCTTTGCCGTCGGCATAGCGGTTGCCGTCATCCGTCCAATAGGTCTGGGCGAGAACCTTGATCGTTGCGTGGATGTCCAGATAACCTAATTCGTAGGCGGTTTCAACTTCTTCAAGGCTGCTGAAAACGCGACCTTCACCTTTCAAGCCGCCGCGAATCATGGTGAGGTAGTAAACACCCAGGACCATGTCCTTCGAAGGTCCGACAATGGGCTGGCCGTCAGCCGGCTTGAGCAAGTTACGGGTGGCCATCATAATCCCCACGGCCTCTTCCACTGCCTTCTGGGAAAGAGGAACATGGACAGCCATCTGATCGCCGTCAAAGTCGGCGTTGAACGCCGCGCATACCAGCGGATGAAGCTGAATGGCTTTCCCCTCGACCAGCTTGGGCATAAAGGCTTGAATACCCAAACGATGCAGCGTGGGGGCGCGATTCAACAAGATGGGCCGATCCTGAATGACTTCTTCGAGGACTTCCCATACTTCCGGTGGCTGGCGCTCCATGAAGCGCTTGGCCCCCTTAACATTGCTGGCATGGCCATATTCAACCAGCTTGCTGATGACAAAAGGCCGGAAAAGCTCCAGAGCCATCGTCTTCGGCAAACCGCATTCGCCCATTTTCAACTTCGGACCGACAACAATCACCGACCGGCCGGAATAGTCGACACGCTTGCCGAGCAAGTTACGGCGGAAACGCCCTTTCTTGCCTTTCAACATATCGGACAGGGATTTAAGTTCGCGGCGACCGCGGCGGCTTAGGGCTTTGCCACGCTGGCTGTTGTCAATTAGACTATCGACGGCTTCCTGGAGCATGCGCTTTTCGTTGCGGACGATCACGTCCGGCGCGCCAAGCTCCAGCAGTCGCTTAAGGCGATTATTTCGATTGATGACCCGGCGATACAGGTCGTTCAAGTCGGAGGTAGCGAAACGTCCACCGTCGAGCTGGACCATTGGTCGCAGATCGGGTGGGATGACCGGCAATACGGTCAGAATCATCCATTCCGGCCGGTTACCACTGGAACGCAAGGCCTCGACAACCTGGAGGCGCTTTGTCGCTCGTTTGGCCGCTTGCTTGGAGCGGCTAGTGCGGACCTCTCGCCACAAGTCGCGAGCCAATTTATCGAGGTCCATGCCTTTCAAGATCTCGTAGAATGCCTCCGCGCCCATCCCGGCACGGAAGACATTGCCGAATTTGCTCTTCAGCTCGCGGTATTCATTCTCATTGAGGAAAGTCATCTGCGACAGCGCTTCCAGCTGATCGCGGTTAGCCTGGGCTTGCTGGCGCAAGCGGACCAGTTTTTGATCCATGCGCTCGCGCAACCCCTCACCGGCATAACCGATCTCGCCGCGCAATTCTTCGATCTCGCGCTGAAGAGATTGCAGATCAGCTTGCTGCTCCTCTTCCATCGTCTTCTGGATGGTTTCCAGCCGTTCGCGGGTGAGCTCCTGGACCAGGACAGTATGCTCACGTCCAACTACCTCACCTTTCTGGACGATCAATTCGCCGGCAAGGATGATGTCCTCGGAGGCGGATGAACCGCGCAGATTCGTGAGGCGCTGCTCAATATTTTTGGCGTCCCGTACCAGTTCATCGGTCGTGGTGCTTAACCGTTCATCGAAGGTCTCGTGGAGTTTGTCTCGCTCCGCCTCCAGTTCAGTCAGGCGGGTCGCTGCCTCTGATGTCGTCTCTTCGAGCTGGGCTTGAAGTTTAGTCTCCAGTTGCGCCTCAGCTTCTTGAAGTTCCTCGTCCAGACGCTTGAGCGCGCGTTGCCGGGACTCTTCGTCGACGTGGGTGATGACATATTGGGCAAAATACAGAACGCGGTCAAGGTTCCGGCGGGATATATTGAGTAACAGTCCCATATAGCTGGGTACGCGCCGTGTATACCAGACATGGGCGACCGGCGCCGCCAGTTCAATATGACCCAGCCGTTCACGACGAACGGAAGAGCGGGTGATTTCAACGCCGCATTTGTCACATACTATGCCCTTGTATCGGACATTCTTATATTTACCACAATAGCATTGCCAATCTCGAGTCGGTCCAAAGATGGCCTCACAGAACAAGCCATCCTTTTCGGGACGCAATCGGCGATAATTGATCGTCTCAGGCTTTGTAACTTCCCCATAAGACCAGGAGCGAATCTGCTCCGGGGATGCCAGGCTCACGCGTAGTGAACGGAAATCCGTTGTTTCCACTAATGACCTCCCAAAGATGACATAAGCTCTTCTCCAACTCATGGAGCCGCGAAGAGCACCTAACCTGCTAAAAGATCGGATAAACGGCTAAAAGAGCGAACAGGCACGCGCCAGCGCTCTCAGAACATGTTCCGATTACCTAAATGAATCACCCCAACTATCGTTGCAACCGCCCGAATATTCCTATCAATCAAAGCAGCGCGTAATCTACGCGAACTTTGAATTATAGCAGATGGAATCAATTTATCAATAGGTATTATGGCCTATTAATCTCTTTCGAAAGTTGCCCTTACGTGGTCAAAGTGTCTTCGTTGAACTCATTCCGGTAATGCAGTCGATGGGACTTCTTCTCCGACCTGGTCGCGAAGATAGGCCTCCATGAAATCATCCAGGCGACCATCCAATACTGCCTGGGTATTCCCGGTTTCATGGCCGGTGCGATGGTCCTTGACCATTTTATATGGATGGAGGACATAGGATCGAATTTGGCTACCCCAAGCGGCATCGACATCCTCGCCCTTTAGAGCGCTGATCTCGGCCTTTTGGTTGCGCTGCGCCAGGTCGAACAGCTGGGCCTTGAGAACGTTCATGGCTACCTGCATGTTCTGGGTTAATGATCGCTGGTTTTGGCACGAAACGACCATACCTGTCGGCAAGTGAGTGATCCGAACCGCCGTCTCGTTCTTCTGGACGTGCTGGCCTCCCGCCCCACTGGAGCGAAATCGATCGATACGAAGGTCTTTTTCATCGATCTCGATTTCGATGTCCTCGGCCACATCCGGCCACACTTCGACCTTGGCGAATGATGTGTGCCGTCGGCTCGAGCTATCAAAGGGCGAAATACGCACAAGCCGATGGACACCTCGTTCCGATCGAAGCCATCCGTAAGCATAATTGCCTTTAAGGGAGATCATACAGCTCTTGATGCCCGCCTCATCGCCGGGGCTTTCATCCAATATCTCGGCCTTGAAGCGGTGCTGCTCTGCCCAACGAAGAAACATCCGTTGGAGCATCATAGCCCAATCCTGGGCTTCAGTTCCACCTGCCCCGGCATGGATAGCCAGAATCGCATCCTCATCATCGTATTGTCCAGACATCAATGTCTGGAACTCCAGCTGGCGAACTCGCACGGATAGTTGTTCTACCTCAACAGCTAGATCATCATGAAGCGAATCATCGCGCAATTCGGCTAATTCCAATGTATCGGTGATCTGGCTTCTCAATTGTTGCCATACGGCGATTTGCTCGCGCAGGCGAGTGATTTCGCGCATAGTAGCCTGCGCGGATGCCGGATCATTCCAAAAGTCCGGCGCGGCTATTTGTTTTTCTAGTTCTTCAATCCGTTCTTGTTTGTTCGGGACGTCAAAGACGCCTCCGGAGCTGATCGACAACTTCATTCATTTCGGATAATTGGGTGATTAATTCTTCCATTATGGGTTCCAACCTTTAAGTAGGAGCCGTTCATGCGAACAGCTGTTTTTACTGCTCAAATAGACCGGCGATGAATTGGTCGGCATCAAAAGGCGCGAGATCTTGCAAGCGTTCGCCCGTGCCGATAAAGCGTACGGGTAAACCCAGCTCGCGATAGATGGCAAATACCATGCCACCTTTGGCGGTGCTGTCGAGTTTGGTCAGGATAACGCCGGTGATATTGACCGATTCTTTGAATTTCTGCGCCTGAGCGAAGGCGTTCTGACCGGTTGGCACGTCCAGGACCAGGAAAACCTCGTGTGGAGCAGCGTGGACGCTCTTGCGGCAAACGCCATAGACCTTCTCCAACTCTTTCATGAGGTTGAACTTGGTATGTAAACGGCCGGCGGTATCGATAATGACCAAGTTGTAGCCTCTGGCTCGAGCCGCTCGTATCGTGTCATAGGCGACGGCGGCCGGGTCACCGTCTGGTTGGCCCGCGATCACGGGTACCTTGGCTCGCTCACCCCAGATTCGAAGTTGATCGATGGCGGCGGCACGGAAAGTATCGCCCGCTCCCAGGATCACTTTGTAACCCAAACCTTCATATCGATGGGCGAGTTTTCCAATCGTCGTCGTCTTGCCGGATCCGTTGACTCCAACGATCATGACCACCGTTAACAACCGCTTCTCTTCAAGATCAAAGATCGGCGGATCCACAAGGATCGATCGCAACTCTTCTTTCAAGGCAACCAGCAATTGATCAGCCCGGTAAAGACCTTCTGATCGGACGCGCTCTTTCAGTCTGTCGACAAGGTGGATCGTCGTCGGCACACCCACGTCGGCCTGAATAAGCAATGCCTCAAGGTCTTCCCATGTTTCATCAGTAATATCGCCGGCACCCAGTACGCCGGCGATCTGGCCGAACACCGACTGCCGGGTACGGCTTAAAGACTCGCGAATACTCTTAAACAAATAGGCCTCTCGAAAGATAACGGGGAATTCGCGCGATGGCGATCAGGGTTGGCGATACTTACGTCGGCGAGAGTGTTATGATCTCGCCATCTTCGGTAAGTTGATCGACTCGTAACTGAGCCTGATCGAGCAATTTATTGCAATGGGCTGCCAATTGTTGGCCACGCTCGAACAGACTGAGTGAAGCCTCCAGCGTGAGATTGCCCGACTCCAACTGCGCCACTGTCTCTTCCAACGCCAGGAGGGCAGTCTCAAAACTCATATCATCAATAGTTTCGTTCATTGTCCTAGATCTTTATTTTACGCCAAAAGAAACCGGACTGCCACACGACCGCTTAAGTCTCATGGTGATCTCTTTAGCCGGAAGCCATGGTTTATCAGCAAGCTACCCGTATTTATCAGCCTATGGGTTGCCTGCACGGAATGAGAAGCAAGGATAAACGAAAAAGAGTGAAGGGGTGACCCCCTCCACTCTTGATCAAGATTTGAGGAATCGCCGTAAGGCAAATTCATCAGGACACGTTTGGCTTTGTGAGAGCCATCGATTCAGGCGAACCTTTGGACCGGATAATCGCCCAAGCGAGTAACCCGATCAGCGCCAAAATAAATACCACGCTTACGACGCTCATCCCGCCGTAGCGAACGATGATCGGAGCGATGATCAAGCTAACCAGATTGACGACCTTGATCATCGGATTGAGAGCGGGGCCTGCGGTATCCTTGAGCGGATCACCGACGGTGTCACCGACGACCGCTGCCTTGTGTCTCTCCGACCCTTTACCGGTGTTAGCCTCAAGGTCGCGCTTTTCGTCCTCGATTAATTTTTTGGCGTTGTCCCAAGCTCCACCGGTATTGGACATGAATACAGCCAGTAATTGCCCGGATACGATGATACCGGCCTGAAAACCGCCCAACGCTTCGACCTGCAGGAGCAAACCCACAACGATGGGTGTAACGACCGCCAGGATCGCCAGATTGATGAGGTCGCGCTGGGCAGCCACGGTCGAAATCGTAACCGCTCGGGCGTAGTCCGGCTTGACTGTTCCTTCGATGATGCCGGGTATGCGGAATTGGCGACGCACCTCTTCCACCATTTGGCCGGCAGCCCGGCTGACGCTTCGTATGGCCAGCGACGTGAACATCCAGGGTAGAGCACCACCTAGTAACATGCCGACAAACACGACCGGCGAGGAGACGCGGATGCCGCTGGCCAACGCTTCGGGGTCGACTAACGACACATCCGTGATGAAAGAGCCGAACAAGGAAACGGCGGCGATAACCGCTGACCCAATTGCGATCCCCTTCGTGATGGCTTTGGTC
>Ga0114939_10000415_pt1 | contig 35830 bp, 30 predicted proteins | sample AshMeaCrysSpring_FD_87196 | JGI IMG/M metagenome (GOLD analysis project Ga0114939, IMG submission 87196) | Groundwater microbial communities from Big Spring, Nevada to study Microbial Dark Matter (Phase II) - Ash Meadows Crystal Spring | ecosystem: Environmental > Aquatic > Deep subsurface >...
CGTTGGCGCCCCAAACTTCTAATTTTGCCCGGGTGGGATTGCTGATGCCAATACCAATATTCTGGGCATACAATTTGCAAACCAGCAGCAGGCAAATGAAGGTGTAAACTATTCGTATCATAATACCAGTTATCAATTTATTGTAATGAAACTTTTGCTGTATTTGGTTAGTAAACCTGCTTTTCAGCGGCGGCTATCCGTAGCCGCAGGTTTTCAATTTGCGCTTTTACCGCTGCTATTTTCTGTTGTTGTTCCTGTATTGCTTTAATGGCCAGCGGCCCCAGTGCATTATAATTCATGGTATGCAGGTCTTTTAGCCCGGGATATCCCAATTCATCACTGAATCTATGGTCAGTAATTTCAGGAAATATGGCCCTTGCTTCTTGTGCTATGAGCCCAATGCTTCTAATATGCCCGGGGTTGTCGTATTTCATTTCGTATTCTTTTGGGCGCAGGGCCAGCACACCTGCAAGGGTTGGAGGCAAAGCCTCAATATTGCTTTTCACCCGCCGGTCGCTGTAGTTGGAGTACTGGCCAGTGCCATTGTAAAAATTGCCCAGGTTGTTAATATCATTATAATACACATACAGGTCGCCTGCAGGTTCATCTAAGTTTTTCTCTACAAAAAGTTGCCAGTACTGCCAATTGGCGGGATTGATTAAAGCGAGCCCACGGCCATTCACCTGTTTTACTTCAAAGATGTCAGTTGGGTCTGTATTGATGCCTACCTTGGTATTTCCACCTGCATAACCTATCAGCAGGTCGCCGCCCAACTTGTCGTTCAGAAAAACCAGGCTGCCAGTTTTGCCCCCGTTGATATAAGTATTTCGGTTTGGAAGGTTTATAAAGGGTGATTCGTAAAACATTGAATTATGGGTGGTACCCCTGAAAATGGCTGAGGGCAAAGTAATATTGGAACCGTCCACAAATAAGGTGGTATTGGCTTCTGCACCGGCAACTGTGTTTACAATTATATCGCCATTTTGCTTAATAGCAAGGCGTCGGCTAAAGGAATAATTCTGGACATTGGGGCTTCCCTGCTGGGCGTAACTATCCATTATAAACCTGCCGGTATTCATATCGAGGTATTGCACCCAACCCCCACCCACGGCCATATTGCGGTTTACATCGGTATAATACTGGTTAAAGCCTATGGCAGGGTTCTGCCGCTGCAGCGAAATGCCAGCACCATCGCCACCAAAAATGGCAGATGTAAGTCCTACAGAGCCAATTACTTCCAGCCGCCCCTTGGTGGGTATACCCCCCCCAATGCCTACATTCTGCGCAAAGCAGGTTGTTGGTAATATGAAACAGATTATCATTTTCCTAATCATGGCGAATCGGTTTGGTGATTAAGCGCCTAACAAAGTAGAAAATAGTCTTGTGCAATTATAGCACAATTAATGCAACCTGCTTCCATTATCGGTACATAAAACAAATGCCTTAAGGTTGCAAAGGCCCTTGATAAGAAAATAATATAGTTCAGAACAAGTCAAGTAGGTACAAATACCCAATAGCACGGATGCAGATGGTCAATTAATCCCCTAATTTATAATTGAATCATTGTTTCATTATCAAGGGAAATATCAATCACCTTTCAACAATCAGTTTAGACATAAAATCAGCCTGTATCAAATTTCTGCTTGCCACATATCGGTCATTGATTACCTATTTATATAAGTAAATATGTATTCGTGTAAACAACACAGGCATAAACTGTGTGAGCATCAATTATTTTTATACTACCCTATCGGCATCTCCACCTGTAATAGGTTCAGTAACAGACACCGCAGACCGAATCGTAACCTGCTACCTTCCCAAAACGCTGCCCTATGGAACCAACAACCGCATCAGTGTTGTAAGCAGCAACGAGGCCGTAACAGGCATTGCTAATGCCAATGCAATTACCATTAGGCCTGCACCTTATTTGGGCAACGACACCGCTGTATTTGTGGTATGCGCCCAGGACACCTACAACATAACGAATGTTTATAATACTACTGGTTTGTCCAGCATTTGGTCTACCCCCAACCCGGCCCAGGCAGCAAAAGGCTTGTATCAACTGGAAGTAACCAACAGCTATGGCTGCAAAGACACCGCTGCCATTCGCGTAAAACAAGATGTAGCCATATGGATTGGCATGCTTAGCAGTGATTGGCACAATCCGGCAAACTGGAGCAACGGCAGGGTGCCGAACGATACTACCCATGTATTGATACCCGCCGGTGCAGCCAATCCTTGCATTATATCTGTTGCCAACGCGCAAGCCGCCAGCGTGCAGGTGCAGCAGGCAGGCAGCTACCAAACGGCAAGCGGAAGAGTACTCACTATCTCCGGCAAGTGTAGCCCGTTGCCTACCACCCCTGAATAGAAGGCATTGAGGGAGGATTTAATACTAATGAAGTGCTGTATTATAATGGCAACTGCGTAGCCATCCTGAAAGCCTTATCGATAGCGGATCTGCTATTGATAAAAACGCCGGCTCAAATGTCAAATAATGAAAACACAGGCTGCTTTTCAACTAAACTTCCCAATATGATTAAATGTGGAGTAGCGCAGTTCGACCTATACCCTATTGGCTAATATTGTTTGCCCTTTCCTTCAAATAATGATAAATAGCCTCCTGAGACCTCACTGGTATTTCTTTCCCGGATACCGGCTGATTTTCCCCATTTTCATCAATCCATACGGCCTGCACATTGTCGCTGAGTTGAATTTCCAGCAATTTCATTAGCTCTTTCTTTACACTTTCGTCATACACCGGGAAACACACTTCTATTCTCCGGTAAATGTTGCGGTTCATCCAATCGGAAGAGCCCATGTACAGTTCGGGGTTGCCGCCGTTTTCGAACCGGAAAACCCTGCCATGTTCCAGGTAGCGGTCCACCACCCTTTTCACCGTAATGTTCTCGCTCAGGCCTTTTATGCCGGGCTTAAGGCAGCAGATGCCGCGTACCATCAGGTTTACCTTTACACCTGCCCTCGATGCCTTGTATAATTTGCGGATCAGTTTTTCTTCCTCCAGGTTGTTGAGCTTAATGGAAATGCATGCCTTTTTTCCGATTGTAGCATGGGCAATTTCCCGATCCATAAGGGCCAAAAACTTCCTTTGCAAATTGAACTGTGATACCAGCAAATGATTGAATGCAAGTTTGTCGGACAGGTCGGGCTTTTGCTTAGTTGCCAAAAAGTCAAACAGCATTTTCAACTCCGAAAGCATCACCTGATTGGCAGAAAGCAAAATATGGTCGGTGTACACCCGCGCGGTGTTTTCGTTGAGGTTGCCTGTAGCGAGCAGACCCACCAGAGGATGGGTGACATGCCTGCGCACAATCAGCGCTATTTTGGCATGCACCTTTATATTGTTGCTGCTGTAAATAATTTTTACACCTGCCTCTTTCATGCGCTTCGACCAGCGTAAATTGTTTTCTTCATCAAATCGTGCCTTCAGTTCCACTAATACGGTTACTTGCTTTCCATTGCGGGCTGCGCATATCAATGCCCGGGCAATACGCGAATCGCCGGCTATGCGATAAAGAGTGGTATATATTTCCTGAACATCGGGGTTAAGGGCCGCTTCATTAAATAAGCGCAACACAGTGTTGTAGTGATGATAAGGGGTATGCAACATCAAATCGCGGACCGTTATTTCATCCATCAATGTAGACTGCTCAATGGAAAGTTCTACAGCAGTCCATGCAGGATATTCCAGCGATTTATCCTTTAATGGAAAAGTGGCTAAGTCTTTCAACCCATGATGTACGCCACCGGCTACCAAACTCCCTTTTTGCAAGTTCAACTTCTCCAGTATCTCGGGCCAATGCCTGGCGGGTATCCCCGGTTGATACAAAAAACGGGTTGCCAATCCATAATCCCTTTTCTGAAGCTGCTTCTCAATTTTTGCAGCTATGTCTTCCTGGTAATCATCCGTCAGGTTCAGTTCGGCATCGCGGGTAATTTTAAAGGTATAGGCCGAATGAATACGATAGGTTGGAAAAATGACCTGCAGGTTGCAGCGGATAATATCATCGAGAAATATAACAAAGCGCTTGCCGGCCTGCTCAATGGCATGAAAGCGGGGCAATGCTTCAGTTGGAATATTCACCAATGCCAACTTACGTTCTTTTGTTTCTGTTTTAAGGATTACCAGCAAATAAAGCTGATTGTTGCGGGCAAAATAAGCTGGTACTTGCGACAACAAAACAGGCTCGAGCATGCCCGCCACTTCGTTGAAAAACACCTGCCTCACCCGGGCATTTAGCTCTTCCGGAATGGGTTCCGTATTCAGAAAATAGATTCCAGACTTTCTCAAATCGGGGATTACCAGGTCATCCAATATAAAACCAAATCTCTTTTGTTGCTCAAGCACCAACTTGTCAATCTTGCTTATCAGGCCGCTTTTCTTTTTTCTAATTTTTTGCAACGCCAGCAGTGGCGGCATTTTTACCCGGTAAAACTCATCGAGGTTGGATGAAAAGATCGACAGAAAATTCAAGCGCTCCAGCAATGGTACTTGTTCGGATGCTGCTTCTTCCAGCACCCTTCGGTTGAAGTGTAACCAACTCAGATCCTTATTGGTCAAAAACGATTTGGCCATAATGCCGGCGTATGGGGCCCGAAGATATTATTTTGAACGGAGGCTGTTCAAGAAAAGCGGGGTATAAGGCTATAATCATTCGAAGTTTTAATGAAGGAACATGTATGAGGCTAATGAACCAGGTAGCAGTTTAGGTCAAATCTCTAAATGCCCACCGCTGCCACCGCTATGTATTCCAGCCTCTCAAAAATGGAAGTTCTATCCCACATGCTTTCCCCTTCGGACTCATTGAATTGTTGCGCCTCAACTGCCGTGCAAATGCACTTAGAACTGATAACGGCAATGACAATTGGGTAGAAATTCGGTGATTTATTTCAAAAATTTTGCAGTCATTAATAAACACAATTCTCATGCTGAGGCTTAAGTCCTGCTTCCTGTCCACCCACGAATTTCTAAAATGCTTTTTTCTGAAAAATAATTGCAACGCCGATCCATCCGCTGTTCTGCATTCAAAGTTCTACTTCTTCCTTGCCCCGTATATAAAAATCTTCTTGATGTTGGCATCGTCTTTTATCAACTCAAAAAAAGATTTTATAAATGCCTTCATTTCATCTTTTCCGGGTCGTCTCAGTAGTGGGAAATCTTCGATGGTTTTGTATATAGCCTCTTCCCGCTCCTGAAAGAGCGCCAGTGACTTTTTCAACTCCTCCATCGTACGCGGAAAACCCAGGTAGAGGCGGTCCGTTACTTTCTTGATGGGCAAATTAGCAGGAGGGTCGGCGTTCAGGCTGTTAACGGCGCCACTGAAATCGAAATCGTAGGGCACCAGGTATGGTTTAGCGCCAAGGCTGTCTTTAGGTACGATAAACTTTACGTTGTGCTTGGCTGGCACATTCCAGTCGTAGTTGGAAATCATGTACTCAAACAGGGCAACCATGGTAGTATGCTCGCGGTTTGTTTGGTCGGTCATATACTTTGGATTGGGCGCCTCCACAAAGTCGTTTCGCTTGGCCATGTCATCCACGTCTTCCATTATAAAACCGTATTGCTTGTAGGGCTTAAAACTTTTAGCGTCGTCTTCAAACGTAAATTGTACCAGCCTGGGCCGCAAACTCTTATCGGTAAAAAGCTGGTAGATTCTATACACCAGGTATTCGCGCAACAACCATTGCTCGTCATCGGTGCCCCACACACAGGGCAAGGTTACTTTAGCTTCTTTAAAATTCTGCATCCGCGATTTGCCGGTGCTATCTTTAAAATTCAAGTATAATGATGCAAAGGAGCAGGTAAGGCGCCTGAAATAGCCCCTGTTTTTTACCTGTATATTTTCTGTAAGGGGTCCATCAGCACTCAGGTTATGAAAGGTTATGCTGGCTGGTATATATTCTGGCTGCTTCTTGGTGCTCTCCAGTTTCAAATAATCAGTTCGCAGGGTGGCCGTTAAAAAACTGTCGGACTCGAAAAACTTTTTACGGCTGATTACTTTTTGGCATAAGCCTGTGGCTCCAAGCAAAAGCAGGCCTAAAAAAGGAATTGACTTCACGGCAGTTAGTGTTTAGTTGGTTCTACAATTTCGGTTATTACATCACCAATGCAACCACTCGGCTCTTGTATATGCAGCATGGCCGAAAGAGTGGGCGCAATATCGGTTACGTTCACCTTTTTGAACGACTGCCCTTTGGGTACCTTCCAGCCATACCACAGCAGCGGAATGCGGATATCGTAGGTGTACCCTGTTCCGTGCGAAGTGCCACCACCCTCTACACCTTCTACATAGCCTGATTTATATAGTAGTTGCAGATTGCCGCTGCGCCGGGGGTAATAACCGTTCCGTATTTGCTTTTGCACCATTTCGGGCAAAAAGGTGGCGTTGCCTCCATCAAGCCTCACCACGCGTAATATAGCCGGCTGTTGTTCCAGCCAGGGTATCAAAAAGTCAAGCACATCAGAAGTACTGAGCTTTTTTACCCGCTTAATCAAATCAATATTGAGTACCACCTGTTGGTTCAATACGCTTTTGCAAAGCCCATCCAACCCAAACTGCACTTTAAGTACCTCGTTTATTTTAGTACTCAACTGCTTGTCTTCCGTAATGCCAGATGGCAACTTCATAGCCTTGCCCACCGCCGGCACTTGTGCCACACCATGGTCGCTGGTAAGAAATGCCAGCCATGCACCGGCGCCAACCTGCTTGTCGAGAAACCGGAAGAACGCTCCCAGTTCCATATCGAGGCGCAACATGGCATCTTCCACTTCGTACGACATGGGACCAAACGTGTGCCCCAGGTAGTCGATTGATGAATAGCTGATGGCGATCATGTCCGGAATGGTATCGGCGCCAAGTTGTTCGTTTACAATACAGGCCTTGACAAATTCGGTAGTTAGGGTGTTGCCCTGTGGCGTAGCGGCAATTATATCGTACTTACTTCCAATAAAGCGCTTGAGGCCTTGCGGATATTGACGTTGCCTGATGCCTTGTTCCGACAATCTACTTTGAATGGGGTAAGCAGTATAGGTGTCTTCTTTATACAGCAAATGCCAATCGAGCCCATACAAGCTATCTACTTTGGCTTTTGTATTAAACTTATTTACCCACTCGGGAATCTGTTGCATGTAATAGGTAGAGGTAATCCACTTTCCTTCGTCCGGGTCGTACCAATAGGCCGCATTGGCCGAGTGCCCTACCGGCAAAATGCCACCACGGTCCTTTATGGCAATGCCCACTGTTTTTCCCCTGAATGCAGTTGCAAGCTTTAGTTCATCAGCTACGGTAGTGGTCAATAGGTTCCTTGGGCTCATTTCGCCTGCATCGGTTTGGCTGCCAACCGTTTTTGCCAGGGTATCGGCGGTGCAATATTGATTGCCTTGCGCTACCAGGTCGAACCATTGGTTGCCTGTTATGCCGTGAATAGCCGGTACCGAGCCCGTAAAAATACTGGCATGACCGCAGGCAGTGAAGGTTGGCAAATAGTTGAGGCTTGTATGCTGCAGTTCAAAGCCTTCGTTCAGCATACGTCGTATGCCACCATTGGCATGCCAGCGATGCTGAAAACGCACCATGTACTCCCAGGGCATTTGGTCTACCGTAATACCTACTACCAACCGCGGCCTAACTTGAGCAAGGCAATACTGCGAGTAAATCATACCAGCAAGCATCAGTACAATACACAATTCTTTTTTCCCTTTAAACCTCATAACGTAAATATAGCTTTTGGAAACAAACTTATAAGTATCAAAAAATGTAAGCCGGGCATATAAGGATGCCTCCTGGCAGTTAGTGGTTCATCCTGCATCAGGCGTATTATTCAGCGAAGAATGATGTACTTAATATTCTTACGATCATACGTATATGTTATTACAACCTCACCCGCCTGCGTTTCAATGATGGCAGGGTAGCTAAATTCGCCTTGCTCATGTTTTTCAAGTGTCATTTGTTTATTCCACCTTATTCCGTCCAAGGATGTTGCCAAAACAAGTTCACTCCTGCCCTCCCACCAGTTTTTTCCGGGCACCATGGGGTTATATACCAGCAAATGCATTCCGTTTTTTAGGGTAACCGCATCGCTGCCGCTGTTGGGGTTGGGCAGGTCCAGCTTTTGCAAGGGAGCCCAACTGTTGCCACCATCTTTGGAAATGGTGGTAACAATGGATTGTTGGCGGCTGCGGCAAATTAATTGCAAATCGCCATTGGCAAGGCGAAGTATGGAGGGTTGAATAACGCCAAACGTGTCGCAGTCAATAGGAATCCGCTGCCAGTTTTTTGCCTCGGCATCCGATTTTTCCACAAGAATATTCCATGTCTTTTCATCCATACTTTCTGTACTCGATGGATGCAACATGCTGCCATCGGGCAACAGGTAGGGCTTGTTTTTAACCGGGCCGAGAAAGCCTTCGGGCAGTCGCTCCGCGGTGGTCCAGGTAATCCCATTGTTGCTGCTGATTTTTATCATGCCCCACCATTGGCGCGGATTGGGGCCCATTTTGTAAAACAGCATCAGCCTTCCGTTGGCATGTTTTACCAGTACAGGGTTCCAGCAGGGCACACGCTGCAGCCCATCTATGGCGCCATCCGCCAGCTGAACAGGCTCGCTCCACTTGCCCTTGGCATATACCGAGCCCCAAATGGCAACATCGGGGTGCCCTTCGTGTGTGCCGCCAAACCAGGCAGCCATCAACCTGCCATTGCCCAACGATGCCACGGTGGAGGCATGGCAGCTTTTGAAAGGAGCCTGCAAAAAAATGAACCCGGAATCAATAACCCGGATACCCAAATTTTTTGAAGCAGGTAGTTGGCACCCGCCAGATGGTATGGCCAAATACCAGCAAATGCACAATACAATAGCATGAATATGTAAACCATAAACCAGGAATCGCTTCGGCACCATAAATTCAATATATAAACAAATGGGACTAATGCATTCGGCAAAATGCATCCTGAACATTACTCAAGGCCTTTTGGCTACTTTCGCCGGTCTAAAAGTATATAGTTGCATGCAGTTTCTACAGGTAAATGACATTTCCAAATCGTTTGATAGTCATCCTGTAATTGAAAACATCGCTTTTTCGCAACAGGCCGGCGAAAAACTGGCTATCATTGGCGAAACCGGCTGCGGCAAGAGTACCCTGCTTAAAATAGTTGGCGGATTGATTCAACCCGACAGCGGCGAAGTTTGGTTTAGAGGTAGCCGGGTACCCGGCCCCAGCGAAACTTTGCTGCCAGGCCACCCGCACATTGCTTACCTGAGCCAACATTTTGAGCTACGCAACAACTACCGCGTAGAAGAAATACTTGACTACGGAAATGAGCTTCAGGCTACGGAAGCGGAAGAACTATACCGACTTTGCGAAATCGATCATTTGCTTGAGCGCAAAACAAACATCGGCCTCTCGGGCGGCGAGCGGCAGCGCATAGCCCTAGCTAAATTACTTTGCCGCAGGCCAAAACTGCTATTGCTGGATGAGCCCTTTTCCAACCTGGACCGCACCCACCAGCAAATACTTAAGCAAATAATAGACAATATTTCCATTCAACTTGGTATTACCATGATGCAGGTGTCGCACGATGGGCCTGATGTGTTGTCGTGGGCCGATAGGATACTGGTATTGCAGCACGGAAAAATCGTACAAAACGACACGCCGGAGCAAGTGTATTTTAAGCCGGCCAATGCGTATGCGGCAGGATTGTTGGGGGCCTTCAATCATGTTGACGCCAATTTTGCCAGGCTTTTGTGCGGCTCGCTTGCCCCGGGCTATGCCTCATCGTGTATGATCCGCTGCGAACACCTAATCCTTTCAACAGACAAAAAGCCTGCGGTGCGCGGGGTTGTTACCCAAACCCAATTTCATGGCAATTATCAATTGGCAACTGTTGTAAGCGGGCAAAACACATTAATGGCACTGACACCTCCATTTGCGTGCAAACCCGGTGAGGAAGTATACCTGTTTGCAGAAGAACATAATTGTCATTGGTGGTAACGGTTTTTCGTGGTACCGTTTTTACATAAAAACATGCAGTACGAGTGAGTTGCGTACTAAAAAAAAGACCCTGTGGTAAACTATGCACAGGATCTTCTTTTTATGACTTATCTCTCTTATTAAAGGCTGAATGACCTATTTCTTCTTAGGCACGTACCCATCGTTTAAGGTTTTCATGAATATAACAATGGCCTTTTCCTCGTCTGCCGTAAGGCCCAGATTGCCTAATTCATCCGTGTTTACATTTTCAGATACCTCGGGTGCTGGCCAAGCTTTTACATCGCGGGTGTTATAAAAGTGTACTACCTCTTCAAGGCTTTTGAATACGCCATTGTGCATGTATGCTTTGGGGGTATTGGTTCCGGCGCGCTTATCCACATTGCGCAGGGTTGGCACCTTGTGCTTACCCCAATTATCCATGGCTATGGCTGCCCATGCCGGGTTGCCCGAATGCTGCAGAAAACCGCCCAGGCCCGGGTCTATCCAGGAAGATCCTTCGGGATTTACCGGATTGCCATTGATGATTACTTTATCCATTGTGTAAAAAGGATTGGACAGGTTGCGCGGCACGCCTAAGTTATCAAAGGAAAAGTCGGTGAACAGTGGCTTAGGTCCTTCGCTGGGGTGGCAGGCATTGCACATTCCCTTGCCATTAAACAACTGAAGGCCTCGCATTTCTTCGCTTGATAATGGGTAGGCTACCGGATCTTTCAGGTAATAATCGTACTTGGAGCTAAACTGGTTAACCTCCGCAGAATTTTCGTAGGCAGCTATAGCCAGGCCAACCCGGTCATAGTTCATATCAATTTTGCCTGGTGCCAAATCAAGAGCACCCCATACCTGGTTCCAAAGAGGCGCATAATTTGATGATGCTATCTGGCTAAGAACCGACAACTTGTCGGCATTGTTTTGCTCTACCGGGTTCAGAAATGGCCCAAGGGCCTGGTCGGCAGCCGGGTTGCCTAAATGCGCCCCCGTGGCCCTTCCATCCCAAAAGTTTCCACCAATAAACAACTCATCGTTGTTATCGTAGTGGAATATAGGGCTGGGCGTAGCATAAGCAGCGCTTGGTGGTTTGCGGTTTCCAAAACGTGTGGCAACAGCACCCCGGTAAATGCCATGCTGTATATTAGCTCCGGCCACAGGCCCGGTAAATCCAAAATCGGGATCATGGCAGGTAGCGCACGACATCATATCGGGGTTGGAAATCTTATCGAAAAACAGCTTTTTGCCAAGAAGTTCCATATCGTTGAGCACTACGGTTGTTTTAACAGCTTCGCCGGCAATGCTTGTTGCAGGCTGTTCTCCAAGTTCTTTCTGGCAGGATTGTATTATTAAAATGCCGGCAAAAAATAATATGACCGGCAAAACGGTAAAGGTGCTACTACGTTTCATAATTCGGGAATTAGCTAATGAGAAATTTGGTTGACAGAAGTGAGGAAATCTTCTGAACTTAAAGGTCACTTAAATCAAATTGCCAAATTGTGACAAAAGGACTTGGACATATGCCCATTTACCCATAGAGCCAAATTCGATGAAGCCACCCAGTTTTCGAACAAGGCCTGTTGAATTTATTTTTGCAATTATTATCACAATACATGCAACTGCCTTTGGCTACTGCAAGGCATACACAGCAAAGCTTGCCAGCCAATGTTCGCCACTATAATGCCCGCTTGCAATTTGAGGCAAAGCAGCCTTCAGGTGAGCTATAGCTGCCTTATGTAAAACGCTTTTTCGGCTATCAGCCTTGGGCAGGGCATTGGCAATACCTGCCATACACCATGCACGATAAAACACAGGCCATCGAGGTGTACAATTTGCAGATCGGTGCGGTCGCTTACAATCGGCAAAACAGCAAGATGCTGCAAAACCCTGGCTGGCAAAAAAGCATTGAACCATTTTACAAATTCGCTGGCAGGCAACACCCGTCGCATCAGGTCGGCCTCGTGCAATGCCGGGCTCAAAAAATCGCTGCCATTGGGCTCCCATGTGGCAGGAGCATTTTTGTCGGAAAGAAATAGCTTCTTAGCTGCCGCCACCAGCGAATCTGCAAATACCTTGTTGCCAATCCTGCGGGCATAATCGAGCGCAAAGCTCATGCCAAAGGCGGTGTTGGGGTGTACCCCGGTGCGGTTGGCATATGTTTGCTTTGGCAAAAAAGCAGACCATAGCGTTACAATTTTTTGGGTAAGCGGCAGCAGGGCTTTATGCCATTGCCTTCCATCATCGTCGTTCCAGCCGGCAAGTTCTTCATCCAGTTTCAGCAGCCAGGCCCAGCCATAGGTACGCTCCCAGCTTGCCGTGAGCGGCAGGTTCCAGTACGCCTGTTCTCCTGCTATATTTTGAGGCGTAATTGTTTTGCGAAGCATATCGCGCACCTGTACTGCTTCCGGCAATTGAGGGTAAAGCTTCAGCAGTTTTACAAGCATCCAGTGCCCGTGAACCGAACTGTGCCAGTCGAAGCATCCGTAAAATGTGGGGTGCAACTGCCGGGGTGTAAGCACATGGTCGCTATCGCTATTGCTGGTATGGTTGGTTTTATTGGGGTATTCCTGCAAAATGCATTTCAGGGGCAAAGCCGCAAGAATAGAGGCGCCTTCTTTAGTGAGCAGGTACCCCGAACTGTCAGGCTTCATTTTGAAGTAAACCGACTGTTGTGCATGAACTGTATACATGTAAGCCATGCTAAGTAGCAGAACAATTCTATTTGGCATACTCAAACATAACAACCGTTTTTGTAATCAAAACAGAAATTGTCGACGCCCGCGTTACCACCAATATTTGGAAATGGCCCGTGATGTTTGTCACCCCAAAGCCAATTTCCTTCGTAAGCAGTGGAATTTATTGGGCCTTTGCATGACGAGAGTCATTTATTAAAGGCTAACCATCAAACTAATTTTACACCGTGAAAGCAAACTGTGCAGGCCGCAAGGCTTACCTCAGTTATTTAATCAACAAAAAATTTCTGCTACTATGTTCATGGAATTTCTGATCCAGGTACGCGAATTCCTGTCGGAGCCTTGGCCCTGGTATGTGGCCGGCCCCTTACTGGCATTAGTCATGTTTGTGCTCTTGTACTTCGGGCACGAGTTTGGCATTTCCGAAAACTTCCGCATTATGTGTGCTGCCGATGGCGCCGACCAGATGAACGACTTTTTTAAGATAAACTGGAAAGATGGCCAATGGAATTTGCTGGTAGCGCTTGGCGCTGTATTTGGCGGCTACGTGGCCTCTCATTATTTTATGGGTACCGAAGGTGATACCGCACATATCAGCGATGCCACTGTGGCCAGCCTCAACGAAATTGGCTTAAGTGTAGAAGCAGGAAAAGAGCCTTTTGTGCCTGAATTTATCAGTTGGGGTGGCCTGCTGCATTGGCAGGGTTGGCTTATGATTGCCGGCGGCGGATTGCTGGTGGGCTTTGGTGCCCGGTACGCCGGCGGATGCACATCGGGCCATGCTATTAGCGGTTTGTCGGCACTGCAATTGCCCTCGCTCATTGCGGTTATAGGCTTCTTTTTGGGAGGACTTTTTGTAACGTATTTCGTATTGCCGCTGCTTTTCCCCTTTTAATATTCACCTTTTCAATTTCTGGTTATGAGAATGTCGCGTTATATCCTGGTGGGCATCCTGCTTGGGTTCATCTTGTACAAGAGCGAAGCCGCCTCCTGGTTCAGGATTTATGAAATGTTCCGCTTCCAAAGCTTCCACATGTTTGGCATCATTGGGTCTGCCATACTTGCCGGCATCATTATTGTTCAAATCATAAAAGCCCGCCATGTAAAAAATGTGGAAGGCCAGGAAATTTTGATTAAAGACAAAAGCAAAACCATTTGGCGCTACCTCATTGGCGGCTTCACCTTTGGTCTTGGCTGGTCATTGGCAGGTGCCTGCCCGGCGCCCATGTTCATACTACTGGGAGCAGGCCATACGGTATTTGTTGTGTACCTGGTAGCCGCCATGACCGGCACATACCTGTACGGCGTTCTGCGGCCAAGGCTGCCACACTAAGTAAAACGGGGAATTAGGTGATTAGCTCTTGTCGATTTTAACGCGAACTGCACTTGGGCCTTTGTGGCCCATTTCCACTTCAAAACTTACGCGATTACCTTCCTGAATGGGTTCGAGGATATTGTTGATGTGTACAAATACACTTTCCTGGCTTAACCTGTCTTTGATAAATCCAAATCCTTTGGCCTGGTTGAAAAAGGCAACGGTGCCAATGCGCACAGGATCCTCGGCTTCCATTTCGGATTGCTTGGGTACGCCAATTACAATATCTTCCAATTTCACCTCCCGCTTTTTCATGGGGTCGGGTGGTGTGGCAGTAATGTTGCCGTTTTCGTCAATATAAGCCATCATATCTTCGAGGTTACCACGCGAAGAACCCTGCTGTTTACGATCAGCTTTTTTATCAGCTTTTTCTTGCCGCTCTTTTTGTTTTTGTTTTTCGCGTTCCCGTTTGTTCCAGCTTTGAGACGATTTGGCCATAATGAAGACGAACCCCTTTTTTTATTGATTTATCCCTAAGACACTGATAATTAAGTTATTAATCAATGCTCAAGATATTTAAAGGCGCCTAAAGATATGAGAATTTCGGCAGGCAAGCACACCAGTTGCTAACATCATATACCAAAATGATGAACATATTTAACAATCAGCTGCACTTCTGCAGCATTGCGCCTACCGGTAAACAACCTAAATGGAAGGGTTAGATAAGTTCTTTATTAGACGCTTCCAAAAAGCAAAGACCTATCAGCAATGCCGGTAATCCATAGGCAAGGGCCATCCATCCATCGCCCACCAACAAGCAATAACCTGCCGTAATAGTTGCGCCTGCGAGCAAAACCCACCCTCCGGATTTTGGCTTGAGCCAAGCCAAAAAATAACCCACAAAGGAAACTGACAAAATTGGCAAGAAATGAATGAGCCCACCACCCTTGCTCGCTGAGATGTCGGGTATGCCTTTGCCAATAAAAAAGGCCAAAAACAAAAGCGTGATTACCAACCCGCCAATCCTGCCTGTCCACAAAAGATTTTTATGCGCTTGCATGGCTTTGCATTTTGAGGTAAGGTACCAAGCTTAACATTACACTCAAATGACCTGTATCATAAACGACAAGCCGGCTGTTTTAATCAAACATCTGTTAGCTTGCACTCAAACATCTTGTATGGGCAATTTGGCGCCATCTTCCGGTGCAAAAAAACTTTTTTCATCGAACCACCCCAAACATCGGGCTAGCACTACTTCCGACATGGCCGAATTATGCCGGCGGCTTTACTTCCAAGTGTTGATGGCAATTTTTGCCGGCAGCCTGTTTCTTTCGTGCCGGCAGCCCAAGCCGTTGCATCCTCATGTCATTTTTCAATCTCGATTGGGCGATATTGAAGTAGAACTGTATGAAGACAAGGCGCCCCTCAGCGTGGCAGCATTTCTGCGTTGTGTAGATAGCGGCTATTACAAAAACGCATCATTTTACCGGGTACTTAGCGAAGACAACCAGCCCATCGGTGTGCCAAAAGCAGAACTGATTCAAGGCGGCATGTGGGCTAGCAAAAAACGCCTCGACAGCATACCGGCCATACCCCACGAAAGCACACAGGCTACCGGCCTGTCGCATTTGGATGGCACCCTGTCACTTGCCCGGCAGGATACCGGTACTGCCACCACCGAGTTCTTCATATGCATAGGCGACCAGCCCGGCTTTAACTATGGCGGCGAAAACAACCCCGACGGGCAGGGATATGCCGCCTTTGGCAGGGTGGTAAAGGGCATGAAGGTGGCAAAATTCATTTATGTACAAAACGAAACTGACCAGTACTTCCGCCCTCCGGTTATCATCAACAACATCGTTCGCAAAAAGTGATTATTGGTTGTTCCGAGGCCGGGAGCTAAAGCGTTTTTCCACTATCAATGTTACCTTGTACTGCCTGCCGGTTTTTTCCAGCAATATGGAAATGAGCGTTTCCCATTCGTTGGGCAACTGCTGGGCCTGAGGTACAGCATAAACAAAGGAAAGCAGAAGAGTGGGAGGCAATTCCAGGGGCAGCTGGGTGGCCGGCACCGGACGCAGGGCTACAAAGGCTGTGTCGTCTACTGGCATAGGGCAATCAATTATTTGCCGGTTAAGGTCGGCAAAAATGGCATCGGCCATGGCTATACTGTTTTCGGCCTTGTATTCGGCTATGTACTGCCAAATATCTTCGCTGCTGGTATCTGTACTTTCGGTGCTGTGCTCCACAAAGGTGCGGCTTGCCCCTTGCCAGGGCGCTTTGGTCTCAAACCGCTCAGTCAAAAATTTCCAGCTGCCATCTACCTGCTGCCCGCGGCTACGCCTGGTTTCATGGGCAATAATGGACGAAAAATGTTTCTGTCCCGCTGCAAATACTACTTCGCGTATGGCAGAGCATTGCTTGCCAATACCAATGCGAACAGGTTCTTCGCGAACTTGCGTATAAGCACGGCTCACTATACAAAGTGATATGGATAGTACTATAAAATGAAACCGTTTCATGCACCATAATGCAATATTAAAGTTCCGAATATTTTTGGTACACCAACGAATTACATGCTACATCGGTCATGGGAGCCTACCAACCCATATCGTAAATATCATCCGACGCCTCGCCCATCACAATCATCACTTTTGCTTTTTGCTTGTCTCCAAAAAGAAAAAGACTAATAGGCAGCTTTTTAAACCCTTTGCCGGCATCTTCCAGAAACCAATAATCAATAGGCGCCTTGTGGCGGGGTACTTTTAAGGCAAAGCGGGCCGTAGCCAGTTCGCCAACCCGGCGCAAGCTGTTGGGGTCATTCAGGTTCTTCACTTCTCCAAAATCAGTAATGGGTTTTAGCAAGGCAACCAGCTTATCAAAGTTGGACTTAGCCTTGGCATAAGGGTCATCGGCTGTAAACATAAAATAAGCCTGGTGGGCGTTGCCCTTGTTCTTATATCCATAGCCAAACACCTGAATGCTCACACCCATTTCGTTCAGCACAGCCACCGGCGTTTCTGGCACATACTCCCTTATAGGCTTACCTGTTTTTTGTTGCTCCTCATTGGCAGTACGGGGCATGGCAGTAAAACCGGCCGTCCAATGATTGGCCACATACGAAAGCCGTTTTCTGAAATCCCAGGCAGGGTTTACCGTGGCTTTGGCTGACCGCAATATGCCTATGGTGTAAGACAGTTTTGGAGTGTCCTTCTTTGGTGCCTCCTCCCAATAATCGTCTTCATCTACAATTCTTTTCGGAAATCGCCCTGCAAGCATAATATCAAACGAATCGGACCGCTCGGCTACCCAAGTAAGGGTGGTTTCATAACTTGGACTTCGGCTTGTTGTGTCCTCTGCTGCCCTAATATACTTTTTGGCCTGCCGGTCGTACACATAAATGCTCGTAACACCTTCGCGACTCCTGTTTCGGGTCACCAGCCAGTCGCCTTTGTGCAAATAGACAGCCTCCTGCATATAGGGGTATCCGTTGGTCGATACTTTTCTGGGTTTTACATCGTACCTGGATAGAGCATCCACAGGACCTTCATCAATAGAAGCTTTGGTTTGTGCCCCGGCAACAACAGCAGCAAACAAAAAGCCTGTAACCCACGCAATTGACTTGAACATGATTGAATTTCTTAATGGGTATAAACAGCATTTCAAACTAAACACCAAGGCTATATCCATCGCGGTACTTGCGGCGTACAAATTGATTGGCTTCATCAAAGTTGGTTACCTTCATGCTTAGGCCGTCCCACTTAAGGGTAATGTACCGGCCCGGGTATTCCATCCGTTTAGGGTCGTTTTTGCTGGGCCTTTGCAGGTCGAAGCTGCGGATAGCGAGGTTGCCCATCAATACCGTTTCGGTAAGCGGCCCGCTTATGCTAAACGGTGCACCAAGTGCTTTTGCTTCTTTGCTACCGTACCCCGCCAGGCAGGCTTCTACCCATGTAGTATAGTGGCCGGCTTCATTGCCGGGTATTCGAGGCAGGGTTTTGGCTGTTTGATCTTCAGCGGTGCGACTTAAAGGCAACAGTTTTGGGTTTGCACCATACACCTCCCCCATCATTTTGCCTTTTGTTCCAATAAAGAGCATCCCGTTGCCGCCATCGCCCATTTTGTCGTTGGGGCCCAGTTCTTCGGGACGCTCCGGTTGTATACCACCATCCATCCACACCATTTTTACAGGTGGCTTGTTGCCCCTTGCCGGAAACTTAATAATGACATGCGAAGAAGGCGGGCAACTTTCGGGGAAATAGCCCCACTTAAACGGATCCACATACACCGAACCTACGCTGCAAGTACACTCCGTAGGATAGCCAAGATCAAGCACTTTAAAAGGTGCTTCCATCAGGTGGCAACCCATGTCGCCCAGGGCGCCGGTACCATAATCCCACCAGCCACGCCAGTTGAAGGGTACCAGTTTATCAATGTAATCTTTGTAGGGTGCCGTACCCAGCCATAAGTCCCACTTCAATTCTGACGGCAAGGTGGGCTTGTTGGCAGGCCAGGGAATTCCTTGTGGCCACACAGGCCGGTCGGTCCATACGTACACGGTATGAACATCGCCAAGCAGTCCTGCATTGTACCACTCTATCAAGCGGCGCACCCCTTCGCCGCTGGCGCCCTGGTTGCCCATTTGGGTTACCACCTTGTAGCGCACAGCCGCCTCAGTAAGTACACGCGCTTCGTAAATATCGTGCGAAAGGGGCTTTTGCACATACACATGCTTGCCCAGTTGCATGGCCGCCATGGCTTGCACGGCATGATTATGATCAGGTCCGCTCACGCTTACTGCATCTATGCTTTTATGCTCCTTTTCCAGCATCTCGCGATAGTCGTGGTAGTACTTGGCTTTGGGGTAGCGTTCGCGGCTTTTTTTAGATTGCCGGTCATCCACATCGCACAAAAAACCAATTTCGGCTTTGCCACCCTGGAAGAAATTCCACAGGTCGCTTTCGCCCTTGCCGCCGGCGCCAATGCCGGCAACAACCAGTTTATCGCTGGGGGCTGTAAAAGCTTTGCCACCCAACACATGGCGTGGTACAATTAAAAAACCGACGCCAGCCGTGGCTGTATTGCGCAAAAATGAACGACGCGAAAGCGCTTTTGAAGATGTTTTTTCCATATTTGACATTGCGGAAGTCTTTTTCTGATTATTAAGTTCGGGAGCGGAAATTAAGGAGTTAGCAAATGCAATGTGCCGGGAGAAAATCCATTTTGCAAAAAAGGCTTTCATGCCTCCTGGTTATGCCGGCCTTTCTTTAACCAATCGTTTGCAACAAAAACCGGGACATTCATATCTGCACAAAAAACACACATGCAATGAAAATAAATTTACACACCATCTTATTTGCAATTTCTACTATTGCAGCTAATACTGCAGCAAACGCACAAAAACTGCAGTTTGGCATTGGATACAATATAATATGATGCTGCCCCAGCACACCTTACAGCAAGGCTGGAATTCGGCCCATGGTTTAACGATGGATATGATGGTACGCGTCAAAAGCATGCCCATGCTTAAAGCAGGACTTGAGTTGAATTATGGCATGTACGCATCAACCATACAAACACAGGAGCATATATTTCGTGATGGCACCACCACCGTTACCGATATTCAGTTCAGCAGTTCCATTGCAAGCATTGGTGGCAAGGCGGTGGTGGAATCGCCCAAGCCCAAAACTGTAAAACCCTATGGCTCCATACTGTTTGGCGGCCTTTCCATGTTTAGCGACCTGTTTATTGAAGATCCCTGCAACCCCTTGGGCTGCCGTGCCCTGGAAGCACGCCCGGGTAAACGATATTACCTGGTATACGGCACTTGGTGGCGGGGTAAAATTTGGCATGAGCGCCCACAAGCGCCCCGGGCGCAATTATCTGGATCTTGGATTCAATTAAGTGACCGATGGTCAATTGCAATATGCCAATATGAACCGTATTCACCAGCATGGTCGTACAGACCCTGCCAAAAACGATGTAATGCCGGTTACTGTACGCTTCATCAATGTAAGCATCAACAAAATACATAAGCACCAGGTGGCTCAGTTGTATACACATGCACTGCGCAGCCAGCAGTTGCAGTTGAAATGGACCATTGCCATTCCATAATATAGGATTATTAACCCCTGCGTAGTGTGTCAGCTTTATTCATACAGTTTTCCGTAATATAGCAATGGGCCACCTTTGCAAAATAAGTATGGTCTCTTTTTAGAACCAACGGTAGAGCGAACAGGGTTTTGCCTACGGTGAATTACCGAATGTATATTTCAGGGAGAAACTGGAAGAAATGAAGCCCGGCCACCTGCTTCTGCCTGCCGAAGGCGAATGCCGCAACGCAGTGTATGCCGCCATGATGGGCTGGCGGGTAACTGCATTTGACCAGAGCGAAGCTGGCAAAGCCAAGGTCAAGCAGTTGGCTACCCATAACCATGTATGCCTTGAATATGATGTGTGCGACTTTGCGCATGCGGTCAACCCTGCCCTAAGTTTTGATGCCGTGGCGCTCATTTTTGCACACTTCCCTCCTGCTGTTCGCCCGGCTTTTCACCGCCACATTGTTGCATGGCTCAAATCCAGAGGCTCGCTTATTGTGGAAGCCTTTTCCAAACAGCATTCAAAGCATCAGCAAGTTAACCCATCGGCAGGCGGACCACATCAAGCCGAGCTTCTGTACGTCCAAAGTGATCTTATAAACGAATTTGCAGGCATCCACTTTGCCGAGGCAGTAGAAACCGAAACCCAGCTAAACGAGGGCCTGTATCATGCAGGAACAGCCAGTGTGATAAGGCTTTTTGGAACTAAGGAAGCTGCATAACTATTCTGTAAATGCCAATAGCCGGAAAAGGCTACATTTGCGCCACCTTATCAGATGTAGTATACCCAACGAACATGCTGTCCAAATCAACAAAAAACAAGATACTGAAGCATCTGTCCGTTTCTCAAAACGGGTTCAGGTTTATAAAAAATTTATTGGGCCACAATCAATATCGGCTCGCCTATTTATGCATAAAAGGCAGATACCAGGTACAGGTAGCGCCCGGTGCCGCCGTATGGTTTATGGCCAACCGCACCTGGCAAGATAACCGCATGGTATGGAAGGGCTACTACTACAGCGAGCCATATAGTAAGTGGATATGGCTTCAATTGGTAAAAAACGCCACAGTAGCCATAGATGTGGGCGCCAACGTAGGTGAATATACGCTGCCTGCCCTGGCAGTAAACCCTGCACTCAAGCTTCATGCTTTTGAACCTATACCGCACAATGTGTATGCGCTTCAAAAAAGCGTTGAGCTCAATGAAGGATTCAGCAGCAGGTGCACCATTCATGATTTTGCCCTTAGCAACAAAGAAGATAAGGTGTATTACCACGACTACGTCTGTGCAGGCTTTGAACTAGGCAGCATATTTACCGAAGCCAAACCCAATGCAGCAGGCACCAATTTCTTTATTACCAAAACCTACGATAGCCTTGGCCTGGAAAAACCCGATGTAATTAAAATTGATGTGGAAACCGCTGAGGAATTAACCCTTACAGGCATGGAACAAACCATTGTAAAGCACAGGCCGGTAATGATAGTGGAAATACTTAAGCAGGAAGTATTTGACCCGTTGCACAACATGATACAACGCTGGGGCTACCGCTGGCTGCAAATAGACGATGAGCACCACAAGGTGCATCAGGTGCATGGATTTGTAAAAAAGAACGGGGGTAACTTATTGATGTACCCGCCTGAGCAGATGAATGCCGTTGAGGCGGCTATCAATGCGCCCCGGCCCTACCAGCCGTAATGGTGTCTACTTATTTGCTTCGAGTATTTATTGGAATCTTTAAAGAAACCGCCGGGATTGTTTGCTGCGAAAGGCCGTTTGCTGTAGGAACGGTGAGAGGCTCAATTTGCAACACTAGCCGGCTTGCCTTATTCTTATTTACAGATGCTGCAATGAAAAAGGGAAGGCTGGCTAATGCCGTATAAAATCCAACACCGAATAAACCAAGAGCAACCAAAGCTTCATCTTCAGGATTATCACCACCGGCACCCGCCATCAAAATAATCCCGGTTAACAAACCGGCTCCCATCATACTTCCGCCCGTAATAGCCAATATTCGGCCTGTTTTGCGCTGCTTTTCGAATTTATGCGTGTAATAAGCGTTGTCCTTTATCACACTGTCCATCTTTTGTGCGTAAATGGCTGAAAGCGATAATGAAATCGCCATCAGCATTAAAACGGCTTTCATTTTACATCGTTTTTAGGGTGGTTGCAACCGGCAGCAACTTATGCCAATTCACAGTTGCAGAATCACTCAAATTTACCACTTTGGTAGTTTCCAAAAAATGTCAGAAGTCCTTGAAAACATTGGCCGGGCAGCTATTAAAAATAAAAACGCTACCCAAATAGATAGCGATTTAAAAACAATAATGGGTGGATATAATTATTAAAGACTGGTCACTACAGCTAATCCACTTTTTTCACTTTTCCGCTGCCGCTTGCATGCAGGTCAACCGAGGCGGCGCCCTTGTACAGTACACTGCCACTGCCGCTTATACGGGCATCCATTTTGCCATTTACGTAGGCTTCCACGTTGCCACTGCCACTTATCTTTACTTCAGCTTCTTTCGAGGCAAGATCAAATCCTTTAAACGAGCCGCTGCCGCTGATTTTCACTGCCAACTTTTCGCTTTGCCCTGCTAGTATTATGGAACCGCTTCCCGAAATGGTGGCATCTGTTTCCTGGCTTTTTAAATTCAGTGCAATTTTTCCACTGCCCGAAATAGTAGCATCAAAACTGCCGTTGGATGCAATAGGCTGCTCGCCGGTAATACTTCCGCTACCCGATACCACTGCCCCATCAAGTTTTGGCATCCACAACGTTACCACCGTTTTTTTCGAAGGCCTTATTTCCACATTCTTAGCGTAACCGAGCACCAGTTTTCCGCCTTTTAAATCGGCTACCACATACTGCTGAATGTTGTCATCCGTTTCTATTTCGGCCCTGAAATCAGCCGAAGGCATAATAATTGCCTGAATGCTGCCCGATACAGTAACCGATGTAAACCCAGATATGCTTCGGGTTTGTTTGGTAATATTTCCACTACCGGAAACTTTGGTCCATTGGGCCGATACCACTACAAAGGCAGAAATAGCAAGCAATGTGATAGTTGTTGCAATCTTCTTCATAAAAAATGTGTTTTTTGGTGTTAGTATGGGGTAGTACGTTAAATGGCATTAACTGTTACACTTTCTTTAACGAATTGGGATAAACGGAAGTATTCGTGGACGGACTGCAAATGGCTGCTGTTGTAACTTCGCCAACCAGGTTTTAATAAGAAGAACAATTAACAAAATGACCAGGCTTTCAGTAAATATCAACAAAATAGCCACCCTTCGCAACAGCCGCGGTGGCAACAACCCCAGTGTGGTTCAAGCTGCAATAGACGTACAGGTCTTTGGTGCCGATGGTGTAACGGTTCATCCACGGCCCGATGAACGCCATATACGCTATGCCGATGTGCGGGAGATAAAACCCATCATCACCACCGAGTTTAATATTGAAGGCAACTGTCGCGAACAGAAATTTATTGACCTGATTCTGGAAGTAAAACCCGATCAGGTAACCCTGGTACCCGATGTAGAAGTGCAGCTGACCAGTGACCACGGCTGGAACACTCTGGAGCACCAGCAATACCTGCGCGACACAATAGCCATTTTTCAAAATGCCGGTATTCGGGTTTCCATTTTTGTAGATCCGGTAGAGGAAATGGTGCGTGGTGCGGCACTTACCGGCACCGACCGTATAGAGCTGTACACCGAAGGCTATGCCCGCCTATTTGCCCAAGGCCGCGCCGCCGATGCGGTGGCTCCTTACCTGCATGCGGCCACTATTGCCCGTGAGCTGGGCCTTGGCCTCAATGCCGGCCACGACCTTGACCGACATAACCTGGAATACCTGCACCGGCATATACCCTGGCTGGACGAGGTTTCCATAGGTCACGCGCTTATATGCGATGCCCTATATCTGGGCCTTGAAAACACCATACAGATATACAAAAGGCAGCTTCTTTCGTAGCGTACTTTGGTGCAGAAATCCTGGTGGTATTTCGACAGGCGCCCTATCTTTCGCGCATGCCAGCCATTTCTACTATAGATGAGGTTATATAGGAACTAGATCTCATAATTGAGCATTGCACCACCTTATCGAGCAGGCAAGGCTATTTTGCTGTGCTGTACCGCAGCATAACGGTAGCGGTGCAACAAGGCATTGAGCAAGGGGCATTTGTTGACGGTGTTCGCATGGAAAAGCTTGATGTAATTTTTGCCAAGCACTACATAGAAGCCTGGCGAGCATACCAACAGGGCGCCGCCGTATCCAAAAGCTGGAACACCACCTTTCAATTGAATGCGCAAGACAACCTGACGGTGCTTCAACACCTGGTATTGGGCATCAGTACACATATTAACTTGGACCTTGCTGTAGCTGCAGCCGAAACAGCACCCGGCGATGCCATTGCGGACCTTGAAACTGATTTCAATAAAATAAATGAAGTGATAGCCAGCCTAACCAACGATGAGCAGGCCCGGCTGGAAAAAATTTGGTGGCCCATGCGCTTGCTCCGCCGCATTACCAACAACCGAGATGAAGCAGTGGTAAATTTCAGCATTGGCAAAGCAAGGCAATTGGCTTGGGCAAATGCTGTAATACTGGCCGGGCTTGATAGTCAAGGGAAAGAAAAACACATTCAAACCATGGATACAACCATTGCGCAACTCAACGCCCGAATTGCCAGGCCAGGAGGCTGGATGAGCTACCTGTTAAAAGCTGTACGCTGGTTTGAAGAAAAAAATGTTGGGAAGGTGATTTCTCTACTTAAGTAGCTAAAATAACAGCTGCTGCGAGCTAAGGAAGATGTGGTAACCCCTTATTATGGAAATCCCTCCTGAGAACAGGAGGGATTTTAACCCTTAAAACAACCAACATGAAAAAATTAAGATGCAATATGAACACGCTTGCGATAAATTAGTTCAGCTATTGTTTAGTTTTTTATAACCCAACGTTATACAAGCGCCAAATCGAGCACTTGTTGCATATTCTTAACATAGCGGAAAGTCATGCCTTTGATAAAACGCTGGTCAATCTCATTTACATCTTTCTCATTTTGCCAACACATAATCACTTCTTTAAGCCCGGCACGTTTGGCTGCCAGCACTTTTTCTTTGATGCCTCCTACCGGCAGCACCTGTCCGCGCAGGGTTATTTCGCCGGTCATAGCCAGGTAGGGTTTTACCTTACGTCCGCTGAAAGCGGAAGCCAGCGAAGTAAGCATCGTGATGCCTGCACTTGGGCCGTCTTTGGGCACTGCCCCTTCGGGCACGTGCACGTGGATATTTTTTTGGCCAAACTCCTCTGGGTCTACTCCCATTTTTCGGGCATTACCTTGTAAATAGCTCAGCGCAGTACTTGCACTTTCTTTCATCACATTGCCCAGGTTGCCCGTAAGGCGTAGTTCGCCTTTGCCTTCGCTAAGCAGGGTTTCAATAAATAATATATCGCCACCCACATAGGTCCAGGCCAGACCCACAGCCACACCAGCCATATTGGCCGTTTTGTACAGTTCGTTGCTATAGCGCGGCACCCCCAGTATTTTGGGCAAATCGGCCGTGGTAAGCTGTCCTTTAACCTTTCCGTGGGTAGCATATTCGCGGGCTTGGTGGCGCATAATAGAGGCTAGCTGACGGTCAAGCTCACGTACGCCGCTTTCACGGGTATAATTCTCTATCATTTTGTCAAGCACCTTATCGCTCAGGGTCATTTTTACCTTTTTCAGGCCATGTGCTTCCTGCTGCTTGGGTATCAGGTGCCTTTTGGCTATTTCCACCTTTTCTTCAATGGCGTACCCGCTCAGCTCAATAATTTCTAACCTGTCGCGCAGGGCGGGTTGTATGCTATCGAGCTTGTTGGCAGTGGCTATAAACAGCACCCTGCTCAGGTCGTACTCCAGCTCCAGGTAGTTGTCGTAAAAAGTATTATTCTGCTCAGGATCCAGCACTTCCAGCAAGGCGCTGGATGGGTCGCCCCGGAAATCGTTGCCTATCTTATCTATTTCATCCAAAATCATAACCGGGTTGCTGGTTTGCACCTTGCGTATGTTTTGCAAAATGCGTCCGGGCATAGCGCCGATATAGGTTTTTCGGTGGCCGCGGATTTCACTTTCGTCGTGCAGGCCGCCCAGGCTCAGGCGCACATATTTTCGTCCTATGGCATGGGCAATGCTACGGCCCAGGCTGGTTTTACCAATACCGGGTGGGCCCACAAAGCAAAGGATCGGGCTTTTCATATCGCCCTTAAGTTTCAGCACCGCCAGGTACTCCAGTATGCGTTCTTTTATTTTGTGCATTCCGTAGTGATCGGCGTCCAGCACTTTTTTAGCATCAGCCAGGTCGTATTTATCTTCCGTTACATCATTCCAAGGCAGGTCAAGCAGCAAATCGAGGTGGTTGTACACCACACTATAGTCTGGCGTGCTGGGGTGCATGCGCTCCAGCTTTTCGATACCGGTATTAAAAGCCTTGCGGGCAGTATCAGGCCATTTCTTCGCTTCTGCTTTGCGGCGCATCTGGGCTATTTCGGCCACGTTATCGGTTCCCAGTTCTTCTTTAATGCTCTTGAGCTGCTGCTGCAAAAAATAATCCCGCTGCTGCTTGTCAATTTCGGTACGGGTTTTGGTGGTTACCTGCTCCTTTAGCTGGGCAAACTGCAGTTCGCGGTGCAGCAGGCGGGTAAGTTCTTCTGCACGTGCTTTTATATCGTCCAGTGCCAGTATTCGTTGCTTTTCGTGCAGTTCGGTATTCATGTTGCCCGCCACAAAATGAATGAGGAAGGCAGGGTTCTCAATGTTTTTGAGAATGATGGCAGCCTCGCTGGGTATGTTAGGAGAAATTTGAATGATTTGCGCAGCCAGGTCTTTTATTCCGCTTACATGTGCCTGAAAATCCTGGTCATCAGGAATATCTGCCTCGGCCAGGTATTGAATATGCGCTTTAAAATAAGGATCGTCGCTCAGCATTTCCAGCATCCGGAACCTCCTCCTGCCCTGCATGATGACGGTAGTCCCGCCATCGGGCATTTTTATAAGCTTGATGATGCGTGCTACCGTTCCAATATCTTCCAGATCGGTGGCGGCAGGATCTTCAACATTACTGTCTTTTTGCGCCAGCACAGCCACAAGTTTGTCGGCCTTATACGCATCGTTTACAGCCTTAATGCTCTTGTCTCTTCCTACCGTAATAGGAATAACTACTCCGGGAAATAAAACGGTATTGCGTAGTGGCAATACAGGTATCGTGGAAGGAAACTCAACATCTTTGTCTGCATCGTTGTCAGCCTCGTTTAAGGGAATAATGGGCATGAAATCCATATCATCTTCCGGCTTCAATATCAGTTGTTGAATCATAAAGTCAGTTACACGACATTTTGACACCTGCCACCGGCTGGTGCTTGATGATCGCTGAATGCATGGATAGTCAATATTGATGCCAATACCCGGCCAACTGCCACCATTTCCGAAGAGGCATGCCCGTAGCTGACAATGCAGGCACAATTACAGGCGTATGCCCACATTCAGGTTACCAATCACATTCCACCGGCTCAGTTCAGCAGGAATGGTGTACATAATCATGCAGGTGGCGCCCACATAAAATTTACCCAAATAGTAATCGGCCGCCAGCAGTGTATTGAACGACTGCAGTCGGAAACCAGATGAATACTCGGTTTGGTACAACGATTGGAGATAGTTATTCATGGTGGCCTGCCTGATGGTGTACGAACCGGCTGTATTGAGTGGTAGGTTAGTGCCAAAGTTGGAAGTGCCTGCTACCAGCATCAGGGTTGGTGTAAACACAAACCAGTCGCTTTTGCCAAATACCTCCTTTTTGCGAAACGGATGGCGTATGCTGGCTATGATGCTGAAATCATTCACCTTGGTTTCAGTAGTAGCAAAGCGCTTGGGCAAAGGCATATTAGGAAACCGCTGCCGCAATCGCCTGATGGTAGCCGAATCTAGTCCCAAATCTACCAGTTCGCTGTAGCTGCCCCATCCGTAATCCAAAGCAAGCTTGGGCTGCAGCCAACCTTTGCGGTAAGCAGCGTAGGCATACAATTCATTTACCAGCGGGCTGGTGTAAAAATCAAGCGAGTCTTTGTTGAAATAACGATAATACGATACACCAGCCCCCCATTTGCTGCGCTGCAAATCATACATGGGGCTTACATATCCCTGAAACAGGGTAAACTTTCCGTAGCTTTTTGTAAAACTGGTATTGCCTGCTATGCCAAATCCCGATTTGTGCAGGTATGTACCGGTAAGCGTATAATAGAACCGGTTAAGACTGGAAGACTTTGGATCGTTATTTACCTGGGTACGCTGGTTGAAATTGCCATTTCCAACGCCTGCAGTAATATCAGCGTAATCCTTTTTTCGGTTATTAAAGTCCATGAAATCTGCCAACTCCCGGGCAAAGGAGTCGTATAAGGCTAACGTATCGATAGACGGAATGAAAGCAGTATCCTGGCTGGCTAATGACCCAGCCATAAGCAATGCGAGCACTGCAACAGATACTTTACGCAGCATACAGAATTTTATATTAGAGGGCAAGATGGCAAAAAGGTTTAACCTACGCAGCTCGTTAACACGCAATTGAAGAAGTTTTTTGTAGAAGATTGTGCCACAAGCCATGCTATTTGTATATTGGTTGCATCTTAATGTTCCATTAGCCCTCATTCTTACCGTTTCATGCAAGCCTACAAGGTTTATATTTCGTCTACCCAGCAAGACTTGGTGCAGGAGCGCCTTGTCCTGAAAGAGACATTGGAGCAAGCCGGTTATGACCCACGTTGTATGGAAAAATACCCTGCCTTTGCCGACAGGCCCAGGGTAAAATGTGAACAAGATGTGGCGGCTTCTAACCTATATGTGTGCATTATAGGTAGCCGATATGGTTCGCAGCCGGTGGAAAACGGTATACAGCTGGAAAAATCATTTACCGAATACGAGTATGATTCAGCAATGGCCAAACGCATTCCGGTTTTTGCATTCATAAAGCGACTGGATAGAAGCAACGACAGCCCGGAGCTCCAAAATTTTACGAAGCGGCTTATGAGCAGCCACGGAATTAAAGAGTTTGGCGACCCCGACGAACTGGTGGCTCAAGTGCTGATAGCGCTTACCTCGGTTACAGGACAGGCAGTGAAAAAAGGCCTGGTGCCCGACCTGAAATACTACTGCAACCGACAGCAGCAGGCATTCCGTTTTGAATCGCTCTATTTTGGCGAAAAACTCAACAGGCCCATCTTGTTTTTTTTGCTAACGGGCCACGAACTCAATTATCATGTATCTTTCATAAACCGCTACAAATGCGAGTTGAAAGCAAGAAGTGACCAAACCGAGCCGGTAGATATCAATTTCAACATGCGCATAAGTGCGCCTGATACTGATCTGCGCATAGTGCAAACCATTAAAGAGGAAATAAATACGCGTGTATCCAAACAGTTTGGCATAGGCCGCCTACCTGATGTAACAGCAGCGGCATTGTTCGACCTGCTTAGCAAAGCAAGGCGACAAATTCTGTTTATATGCATCAATATTCAGAGTTCGTACCTGAGGGCTTCTTATGCTGAGCTTTATAAAGCAAGCGTTGAAAAATTCTTTGCTGATTTTGACACAACAGACAGTAATGTGCGCGACGGCAAAAAAATTCTCATATTTCTCAATTTGAAATACCTAGACAACACGCAGAACGAAGACATGCTGCGCATCATGTTTGAAGAAGATCCGTTTTTTGATGACAAAAAACTGCCCAGGCTCGAAAAAATTAATGATGATGATATGTATGAATGGCTTGAAAGTAATGGCATAGAAGATAATCCACGGGTTATTCGCCAGTTACTCACCACTCACTTTGCTACTTACAAAACCGATGGTGCAGACGATTACTTTATGGCCGACGCCGAAATAGAAATGGAAAAAATTATTGAAAATTATAATAGTAAAACAACCTGACATGTTCGACTTAAAAAACATTCGTACCACCAGCGACTCAGATCCGCGGCATTACGTAATTAACGACGAAGGGCTACGTAAAGCCGTAGACATGAGTATTTGGCTGCAAAAGCCATTATTGATTACCGGGGCGCCGGGTACAGGCAAAACGCAGCTCGCTTTTAAGGTAGCCTTTGAACTGTCGCAACTAACTGGCGACAAACTAAAGGGCTTTGCACCCTTTGCTCCCACCCCATTAATTTTTAATACCAAAACAACAGCAACCTCCACCGACCTGTTTTATACTTACGATGCCATAGGACATTTTCAGCAGCGGGTTGCGGCTCAGGGCAATGCCGCACAAGCCCTATCGGCGCACCATTATATCAACCTTAATGCCCTGGGCATGGCCATCGCGCAATCGTGGGGCAGCAAGGCTATAGAGCAACATGAAAGCCTGGCGCCTCTGGCCATGCTGGCTAACTACCACAAACTGCAACCCTTGCCCATGAGCACAGTGGTGCTGATAGATGAGATAGACAAAGCCCCACGAGATTTTCCAAACGACCTTTTGCACGAAATAGAACACCTGGCCTTTGGCATTACCGAAATAAACCAACGGGTAACCATGCAACATGCAGAAAGGCCCCTACCCCGCCTGGTAATACTCATGACCAGCAATTTTGAAAAGAACCTACCCGATGCCTTCCTGCGCCGCTGCCTGTTTTATCATATCCCCTCGCCCAATTCGGAGCAAATATTCGAAATAGTGTGCAGCCGTATGGCGCCTTATATGGAGCAGGCCTGGCTTGGTGGAAGATATCCCGCAGGCCAGTCGTTCGAAGAATGCTTTGCCTTGCTGAAGCCAAGACTGCGCAAAGCCATTGAACAATTTGAGCTATACCGCAAGCAAACTGCCGATAAGCAACCCAGCACCTCTGAACTATTAGAATGGATAAAAGTGCTGGAGGCCGAAGACTTTTTTTCAACCGACACCGATTTTGCCAACCTGGATGAAAAGCGCAAAACAATACTACGCTACACCCTACCCGTACTGGCCAAAAGCAAAGACGATTTGGAACGTGTAGCAGCATCTTAACCAGCCATGTTGGAATCGAAGGCCTCCATATTGATGCCCCTGGACGTGCTGGCCCTGCGCCTGCAGGCTGCAGGCTTTGTGCTAAGCACCCCCAACCGGCTCGATATGCAACGTATTGTAGCCAATTGGGACCCTCCCGAAAAAGGTAGCTTCCGATACTTGAAGTACGAATTGGCACCTGTGCTTTGCCGCAACAAAGAAGAGCAGGACAAATTTTACCGCATTTTTGATGAATATGAGGCCGACATAAAAAACGACTTATGGCACCAGGGTTTGGCCCTTAAGAAAAATGTGCAACCTCCTGCTCCAACTGTTCCGCAGCCATGGTGGGCACGCTATGCAAAAATTTTCATAGGCGTTTGCGTTGCAGTCACCTTACTTCTAATAGGTAAGGTTATATTGAACTGGCCACCCACCGGTCATCCTGCCCTTAATATTTCCATTCAAAATTCAAGCCTTACAAAAGGCTATGACCTGGTAGGCGATACCATCCTCTTGAATGGCTCACTTTCCAACAAAGCAGACACTGCAGGGTACAGCATAAAATGGCATTTGCCCGACAGAACGGTATATGCAAATTGGTCGCCCAGGTGGATTGCCCGTTCCTCCGGTGTGTATACCATTAAAGCTGTGGCAACCAACCGGAAAACCGGAAAACAAATTACAGATTCTACCAGCGTGTACGCCTTATGCGAAGTGCCGCCCATAGCCAGCATTACACAAATAGCCGATTCTGGCAGCGACCGGCAAACCTATAGGGCTAATGTATCAAATGCAAACGAAGCACAGAGGCTTTCGTACACTTACCAGTGGTATGTAGATGGCCAGCCGGCCGGTGAAGGCGAAGGGCTTGCTGTTGCGGGACGCAGCAATCGCGACTATTCCGTCAGGTTGCACATTGATACGCACGGCGCACATTGCAGTGCCGATACCCTGGGAGCCAGTTTTGAATATGCGCCTGCAGCGCAATTGGTGGTGGAGGGCAGCGGCAGCAGGCTGCCAAAGGCAGATATACGATGGGGCAACCTGACCAGTTCTCTCTTACTGTTGCTTGGTTTACCCATGGTGGCCGGCGTGGGTATGTATCGTTTTTTGCTAAAGAAAAAGCGAACAGAAGAAGCAAAAAAGGCCTTGGAAAAGTCGCCAGAAATAGTGGCCCCCACCACAGGCCCTTACCTGCTGCATTTGCCCGATACCACAGGCCTGATAACCGCTCAGGTGGAAGTAGCCCAACTTGCCGAAGTACTTCGAAAGCGCCATGTAACTGATGTGTATAACCTGCACATACCCAAAACCATCAGGGCCACCATAGGCAAGGGAGGCTTTCCGGCACTGCGGTTTGTACCACGCACCCAACCTGGCGATTACCTGGTGTTATTGGATGTGCAGCAGCCTGATGCCCATATCACTCACCTTTTCCGCTATTTGGTACAGCAACTGCAAAACGAACAGGTAAATCTGGTGCTGTACACTTACAACGGCGAGCCACGCTACTTTACCAACGAAGCATTGAACCACTACCTGCTTTCGCTCGATAAACTTGCCGCACTATATCCATCCAACATTATGCTGCTGCTGGGCAGTACCCATGGTTTGCTTCAAACCTTCGACAATTCCATAAAGTCCTGGGTGAAAATCGAATACAGGCCATGGAATACGCGCATCATTTTTACACCCAAGCCGGCCCGCGACTGGGGCATACGGGAAAAAATGCTGTTTGAAGCTGGATTTACCGTAGTGCCTGCTGATTATAACGCTCATGTGCTGGTGGAAGACGAACTGAATAAACTGATAGACAGGCAGAAGCTGAAGCGCAATATTGTGCCAGGCACCTACAAAGCACTATCCTACAACTACCAGCGCTGGCGACAATTGGAGGCATATGTACAAGATGTATGCCTGCAAAATTTGCATGAGTTTGGCCACTCCTGCCAGCCCAATCATTTACTGCAATGGGTGGCGGCCACCGCCGTTTATCCAGCAGTAAGCTGGAATTTCACCATAGCACTTGGTATGGCACTGGAAAAAGCATGGAAAATGCCCGGGAACCTGGTAAATTTTACCAATTTGCTGGCCATCAGCCGCATTCAATGGATGAATGATGGAGACCTTAGCGATAGCCTGCGGGTAGAAATGCTCTATCACCTGGAAGAAAGAAATGAAGTAATTGCCCGGGAAACGCTTATTGACCTGTTGCAGCAAACTGCCGAAGAACTTCCGGAAAAAGCAGCGGCAAAAGCCGAATTGACAAACCTGAGGCTTACCAATACTTTTGTTTTGCATTCAAGGCCCCATAGTCACTTTGTACTTGATAACCATGAACTGGAACAACTCAAGGAAATGGTAAGCAAAGACCAGCTTGACTGGGCAACCGAAACCTACCTGAACCAGGATACAAATACCATATTGAAAGACGATACAGGTAATGCGGCAAGCCTGCACCGCTGGAAACAAATATGGCAAAAACAGGACAATGAAACCCAGGCCGAAAGAAAACGGCAGCACCGCAACCAACGCCTGCATCAAATTGCTGCCATAACGGGTGCCATAGGCATAACCTTACTGGCTGCTTTGGGTATAAGTGGAGCGGCAGGATGGCTGCAGTGGCAAAACCCTTACCGCCAGGTAGAGTTCATAATTAGTACTCCGCAAGACTATGAAACACCACTAACCACCTTGGCAATAAAGCAAGGCGATAATAAGTATGTGCAATATGTAGATGCGTCATCCAACCTGGTGTTCGACAGCCTTGTAGCCGGCGAAAATGCTTCCATTACACTAACAGCAGGCAGCAAAGATTTTACTGCCGACCTTGAAATAGATACAGCCCGGTACCATATTGTACTTATGCGCCAAGCGGCAAAGAAGCTCCGTTTGTCTATTCATTATTACCAAAGCGACTCGCTGGCCAAAATACTAATGGCAAACCTTGGTCAATATTTCACGGTGAAACTTGTACCGGAAGGCGCCCAAATAGATACATTAAGGCTAATTAGCACTTCCGGTGTAATCGCTTCAAACCTGGATATAGTTAAAGATGCCCTGTACTCCGTGGGATTAGGCGAGCCATTGTGGCAAGCAAGTCCTCAATCTGCCAGCAACGACAGTTCATTGAGTTTATATGTAACCGCACCATCCATCACAATTGTTGGCCCCACTGTACAGCCCGCTGCCCTGCCAATTGCCCTTTACGAAATATGGGTGGGACAAGCAAGCCAGAGATTGGTAACCCTTGATCCATTAGGCAAAGTACTATACTATGCCACGGAAGGCAAAGATGCCTATGGCTCCTACCGCATAGCAGAAACGTACCAGGTGCAAAATGATATGTACCAGATAATTCTGAATGGCAACAGTGAATACCGCGTGGCATATGCATCCAGTATCCGGTCGCAGCAATTCAGCTTTGCCATGTGCCCCATGCGCTTTCCTACGGCAGAAGCTGCACGAAAAGCCACTGCCGAAGTTTGTGGACCCTTTTATGATATGCGGCTTTATTATCCTCAAAATAGCGAAATAGTTTATTTACCCTTGCAGCCACAATCATTAACACCTGGCGAAGCCGCCAAGTTGAAAAAGTGGAGCAATCTGGCATCAGTACCTAACAACAACCAGGCAATAAATGGCAGCATGAATTGGATCAGAAACACTTTTTGGTCCAGAAAGAGCTTTGGCAACTTTGAGCTCACCATTGCGGGCCTGCCCCAGGGTATACGCAATTCGCAGCCCAAAATGCGTAACTCCTTCAATGGCGGACCTTTCGACAGAGATTATATGCAGCTTTTTTTATCTGCACCACCTACCGCAAAAGTGCCTAATTGCGATATCACCTTCTATTCAGTAGCCGAGGCACTCAAAGAAAAGCCGGAAGTAATTTGCCGAATCGATTTATCGAAGCAAGACCTTACTTCGCTACCCATTGAATTGCGGCAATTCTCCAATCTTCAGGTAATCAATTTGGGCGCCACCCGCATTCCCGAACGAGAAATACTCGATTTCAAAAAACGCTACCCAAAAGTTGCCGTTGAATTTGTTATTTCTGCCCCTGCACCCAACCAGGATAATACCAACAACAATACACCGGTTGCTGGAGAAACAAGTTTACACACCTACAACAACTTTGCCTCCATTGAAAACAGCGATGTGGTTTTCGAGCGCAGAATTGCCGAACTTTTTTCGGGTAATGCTGCCGGCAAAAAACTAAAGATTGTAGCTTATTATAGTAAAAACGATGATCAATCGAAAATGCTTTTAAGAAACAATAGCCTGCAGCAAGAACAAATGAAACAACAGAAGCAGCAGAAGCAGACCAAGGAGGCAAACCCAAATTTGCCCCAACAACAGCAACGGCAACCTCAATCGGCAGCTCCTGTAGTAGACGAAACGCAGGCAAATTTTTTAGCCCGTGATGTTAAGAGCAGGCTTACGAAATTGTATAGCGTATTGGGCAAGATTGACATAGCCATCGAAACCCGATACGAAAACACCTATGGCAAAGCCGGCAAAACAGCCGATGTGCTTGGCATAGGTTTTACCCGCGGCGAAATAAACTTTGTGAAAGGAACGGGAACAGCTTCGGCCTACTAAAAAGCCAGCCTCTATTTTAAGCCAACTCTATTACGGTAATTTCGGGTAAAATGCCTACCCTGCCGGGGTAACCAATAAAGCCAAAACCACGGTTTACATATA
>Ga0114939_10000417_pt1 | contig 35776 bp, 21 predicted proteins | sample AshMeaCrysSpring_FD_87196 | JGI IMG/M metagenome (GOLD analysis project Ga0114939, IMG submission 87196) | Groundwater microbial communities from Big Spring, Nevada to study Microbial Dark Matter (Phase II) - Ash Meadows Crystal Spring | ecosystem: Environmental > Aquatic > Deep subsurface >...
CCGTTCTTGTAGAGCGGCACGCCGCCAGGGAGCGTACCGATGCCGCGTGCCTGATGTGTCGGAAACTCACCGCTCTGAGTGCCGTAAGACTCGGGAAACGTCTGCATGAATGGTTTGGCAACGTCCGGCACGGAGTTCGGATTCACATTGAACCGATAGTCGATCGTCAAATCATCCGCGGTTCCCCCAATGCCGTCGGGCCCGGGGATTGTTGCGCTGTCACGACTTTGTTGCTCAATCGCAAACAGGTCCACTTCAGGTGTGAACGGAATCTCCGGTGGAAAGTGAGCCCCCACGCCAATCGGCGCGACCAGGCCGGGACCGCGGAGCGGGCTTGCGAGGTCCGCGATGTTCGGATTTGCTTCGACTTCACGTTGCGTGACGGTGGATTGGCTGATGAAACGCACCGTACGGGATGTGAGTGGCGCTTGGTTGCTGGAGAAGAATGCGGCGGTTCGCGCTTTGGCGACGGCCCCATCGATGGCGAACGCCAACTCTGCATCGCGACCGGCAAATGCGGCCACGACTCCTGCTTCTGTCCTGACGCCCAAAATGCGGCCGCTGCGATCAACCACAGCAATGATCGCGTCCTCAGACGTCGTCGCCATCGCGGCACGCTGCAACAGCGCAGAAATATCGGCGGGCTCAAGCAATTCGTCCGCAGCTTCCCCTTCCGCCTTCAGCGAACTGGAACCATTGGATTGGTAGATATTCGCCTGATTGAGGCTGTTGATGATCTTTCGCGTTTCCGTCGCAGACATCCGGCCGTCGACGTTTCCAAACGAACCGAGAGGGTGATCCGCGTCGACAACGGATGAACTGCCGATTTCGTTGGGACCGTGGGAGCGATCTGAGGCAAGGTACGCGTCCACAGCAGCCGCGTGTTGATTCCGGTCGACGTCCAGGGTGAGCGCTTGGCCGTCAAGAACGAAGCTATCCGCAGCCATCAGCGACCGGTGCTCGCATTGCTCGAACGCCAAGGGGCGATGCTTGCGGCCGGGACGCAATCGATCGTTCACGGCTCCAACCTTCGTATGCAGGAAAACGCGATGACCAGCCGACCGACAGCAGCAGGCTCCGCTGCACTGCCAGAATCCCAGAAATGGCGAGTCACCCTGGGCTCGGCCACGGCCTGACTTCGCCCAGGTCCGCCCTCCCCAGCGGCCGCAGACTCGACACAAACTACGCAAACCTCCGCGGAATTGCGGGTGACACACCGGGAGATCCCGCATCCTTGGTTTCGATCGTTTGGGTCTGACAATTCGATTCGATGATGATTGGCGGCGTGGTCGATACAACCCGCAGGGTCCATCGATGGCCACTTCTTGGAACGTTCCTGCGTGTTGCATCAACGCGTGCCGCATCGCCGTCGCTGGTGGTGGGTAATCGCCGCCGGCTTGCTCGGCATTCTTGCCGCCGCGGATGTTCGCTCTGAGGACCCGCCGTTAGGGTCAACGCAATCCTCAGACTCGGACCGGCCGGCGGTGCTGGCGGATCCGCTGGCAGCCTCCGAAGCGCTGCCGGCCCCATCTTTGGGCCTGATCGACGCACCTCCCTACCTTCGCGCCGCCACCGACGAAGCGCCGCTTGGGTTCACGGGCCGCTCGAGTGTGCAGCCGAGCGAGTTCCAGTCCTCCAATCGCTTTGTTCCGATTGAGGACCGTTGGCGTTTGTCGTTTCCGGAGTGGGACCGTTACGGCAAAGGCCATCCGGTGATGGACGACTACCCGTACGTCGAGGGCGCCTGGTGGGATCCCTATAACCAGAATGTGCTGAAAGGGGATTACCCCCTGATCGGTCAGCACACATTCTTCAAACTGCAAGCGCGCAACTTGAATCTGTTCGAAGCGCGGCAGGTCCCGACCCCGACAACGCCCTTCGAGTCGACTCAGAATCCGGGTCAGAACGAATTCTTCGGAGACCCAGACCAGTTCTTCTTCGCCCAGTACAACTCGGTGGCAGTCGAGTTCTTTCACGGGGACGCGTCATTCAAGCCGGCCGATTGGCGCATCCGCGTCAACACGTTCTATAACCTCAATCATCTCGTGGCGGATGAACTGGCGGTTGTCTCACCCGACGTGCGCGACGGCACCAGCCGCTTTCGTCAGCACCTGACACCCGAAGAGTGGTTCATCGAAACCAAGCTTGCCGATCTCAGCCCCTTCTACGACTTTGTCTCTGTCCGCGCTGGGTCTCAACCGTTCGTCAGCGATTTTCGCGGCTTCATTTTCGCCGACATCAACCGCGGTGTTCGTCTGTTTGGAAACCGGCTGAGCAATCGCGACCAATACAACGTGATCTGGTTTGACCAAACTGAAAAAGACACGAACAGCCTGTTGAACCGATTCAACGAGGATCGCCATCAGAACACGTGGATTGCCAACTACTATCGCCAGGACTTTATTTGGCCGGGCTACACGGTCGAGGCCAGTTTCCACTACAACCACGATCAACCCAGCTTCGAACTCGATCGCAACGATTTTCTCGTGCGTCCCGACCCGGTGGGCATCTACGCTGAGCATGATGTGCGAGCGTATTACTTCGGATGGGCCGGTAACGGACACGTCAATCGCTTCAACATCAGTCACGCCGCGTATTACGTCTTTGGGCGTGATCAACTCAATCCGCTCGCCGGACAGCGTCAAACAATCGACGCCTGGATGGCCGCCCTCGAGCTGTCCTACGATCGCGACTGGGCGCGGTTCCGAGCGTCCTACTTCTATTCTTCTGGTGACGGCGACCCGAACGACTCCAGGGCCCAGGGATTTGACACGATCTTCGACAACCCAGCGTTCGCGGGAGGCGAGTTCAGTTATTGGAACCGTCAGCAGATTCGCCTGTTCGGTGTCAGCCTCGTAAACCGTAACAGCCTTGTTCCTGACTTGCGGAGCAGCAAGTTTCAGGGTCAAGCCAATTTCGTGAACCCCGGACTCCATCTGGTCAACGCGGGCTTCGATGCAGATCTGACACCGCGCTTGAGATCAATCACGAACGTCAATTATCTTTGGTTCGACCAAACCGAAGTGCTCGAGACGTATGTCTTTCAGAGCAACATCGACACAGCCATCGGGACCGACCTGAGCACGGGCATCGAGTATCGCCCCCTGCTGAACAACAACATTGTGGTTGTCGCCGGTATCTCAGGATTGCTGGTAGGCGATGGATTCCGCGACCTTTACCAGCCTGCAAAGGGCAACGTTCGCGACCTCGCCGCCGGATTCCTCGAACTCCTCTTCGAATTCTGACGCCCATCTCACCGTCCAAGGACAGGCTTGATCTGTCTGTTTGCCAGCAGTCTCTGCTGGTTGTGGCTCTGGCGCGGATACGGCAAGTTGCCAGGGATTCCTGCCGCATTCCTGCCGCGCCAAAGCGCTCAGGCTCCCGGCGGAATGATGCCACCGCAAGAGAGTCCGCCCGATCGTTGCAGACCCAAGGTCTTAGGGCTGGACGAGGCGGAGGAGTTCGGAGCCTGACATGCGGAACGCCGCGTTATGCGGGCAAGCGTAGACGCAGCTTGGCCGGCCGTCGACATTGCGACAAAGGTCGCAGGTTGTGGCTCGTTGCTGCACGACATCGACCCGCTTGCCTTCTCGCTGGCGAGACTCCACTTGGCCATGCATGTTGATATTGCCGTAAGGGCAATTGCTCGCGCAAAGACCACATCCGATGCAATGATCTTCAATCTCGATCTCCATACTTCCCTGGCGATGGATTGCATCGACAGGGCAACCGACCAGGCAATATGGATCCAGACAGGCTCGGCAACTACTCGCAACCAAGAACCGCTCGAAGCGCAATCCCTCCCGGACCAAGCGGGTGACGCCTTCATGCGTATCGGCACATGCCCGTGTGCACTCATCACAGCGCGTACAGGACTCCAGGTCCAGCACCAGCAGGCTTTGCGCGTTGAACAGCCCCTGTTCAAGAAATGCCGCCGACTGGGTTGCCAGGTTAGCCATTGCCTTTTGGTCTGCCTCGAGCAGCTTGCGTGCCCGGCCAAGCAGATGCTGGCCGATTTGCGGAAATTGCTCCGTCAAGGCGCGCAGATCATCGGAAGCGATCCGCACTAGCTCTACGTGATCAAGGGCCGAGCAGGTGGCGGATCGAACCGACGGCCGGTAGTCCAGGCCGCCGAGCTGTGATTCCGCATCGCGAACCAGTCGGTGCAGCGCTCCGATCTCGCCGAAGAAGCTGCCCGGCCCTACGTAATTCGCCACACGTTGGTCGGCGCCCTGACGCTGGGTCACTTTCACAAACCCCAGCCGCACCAGATAGATATCGTCCCCGGTTTCACCTTGACGAAAGATCGTCTGCCCTGGCTCGACGCGAATCAGCTCTGCTCGATCTCGCAGGAACGACGCAGCCTCACCCCGCTCGTTTTCTTTCAATGGCTCAAGCAGAGACAGCCGCTCTAACTGCGAATTCAGGGCCCTGCGCCGATACAGATGATCGAGAATCGCTCGACTGCTTTGGCTGCGCTGCAGCATATAGAGCACATTCCGTCGAATCTCCAGAACTTCACTGGGTTCAACAGCCACCACGGTGGCGCTCCGTGGATAACGGTTCATGCACGTCATCTCACCGATGATGACGTCATCCGGAGTGCAATAGATCCGCTCTCCGCGCTTCAGCTTGCTCGTCGTATCCGCGCCTGCTGCCATAGGCGTGCTTGCCCGAAAGCTGGTCTGTAGCGCTCCGAGCCAACCCCACAATCCGCCGCGACCGGTCGTCTCGACGCGCTTGCGGCCACTTTCCAGAAAGACTTCAAATCGTCCCGATAGAATCAGGAACGCCGTGGAACCGTAGTCGCCTTCGCGACAAAGCACTTCGCCCTTGTCGAGCTGGCGTCGGACGCAGGCTCCACCGTTGAATTCAAGAAACCGCCGCGGAATCCCGGCAAAGATGGGGATTCGTTGCATCTCCTCCGCGCCCAACACCTCGCCACCGGCTGGTACATCGAGCTTGGATTTCTGCAGTTCAACGACCTCCGGCCGGAACTGCAGAGCATCCGTCGGGCACGCTATTGCGCACTCACCACAGGATACGCAACTGCTCTGTCCCATCGGCAGATTGAGATCAAAACCGATCCCTGCCAGATAACCCTTTCCGGTGCGGCCAATCACGTAGTTTTGCTTGACATCGCTGCATGACCGCGCGCATCGCTCGCAGAGGATGCAGGCATCATGATTGACGACGATCATCTCCGATGTTCGATCGATCCCGCGGCGGGTTTCGGGGTTTCGGGCGGGCAATCGATCCGACGGAACCTCGAACCGTCGACACAACTCCGCCAGCTCCGATTCGGGCTCGACGGTGGATCGCCCCTCCGAGCTCTGCGATGGCGAGGTACTCGGCAAATGATCGGTCGCCAGCAGCTCCAGGAGCATGCGGACCGCGTCACGGACCCGGCTTGCGGCCTGTTCATCAGCCCGGCTTTGTGCCGTGTGTACCGACATGCCATCGCTCACGCGATAGACACATGCCGGGACAAGTGCCTTGCGGCTTCGCCCGCGACGGCTGTCTCCTTCGGACGCTTCCACCATGCAGACGCGGCACACGCCCACCGGTTTGAGATGTTCACGGTGACAAACCGTGGGGATTGGCGGCTGGTCGCCAGGCTCGCGGACAAATCTCTGGCATGCCGCATCGTAGATCGTAGTCGAACGTGGAATTGGTCGACCTTCCTGGTCGCGCACAATCTCGCCTTGTGCATCGCGCAATGGGACAGCTCGCTTGACCGTGATCGACTCACCATCAATCGTCAATCGCACATCTCGATCGAAGTCCTCTGCCGTGGCTTCGACCAGCCGAATCAACTGACCGTCAAAATTCCGCGCAAACAGCGCCTCTTCGCCAGCGCCAATGTATGTCGCAGCGGCATCATCGAGCGGTGGTTGGCCTTCGACCATCGCATTATCTCCAGACACTTGTCAACGAAGTGTCAACGGGTTGCATCGAGATCCCGACTGACATCTGAAGCGAAATAGCGGAGGTAGCTGCGCAGCGCATTACTGGCCACTTGCCCGAGCCCGCAAATGCTGGTCGTTTCCATGGTCCCTCCCAGCAGATTGACAACCATCCGCGATGCCTGCAGCTCGGCGGCCGCCATCGGTTTGCTGGATCCAATCCGCAACGCCAGATCATAGATCTTTTGCGAACCGATTCGGCAAGGAACACACTTGCCGCACGACTCTGATTTATAGAATTCAGAAGTTGCGATCGTCTGGGCGAGCATGTCGGCGTCGACGGCATAAATCGTCAAACCGGCACCCAGCATAAAGCCGATGGCGCGGGATGCGGCGACATCCAAAGGCAATTTCCGCACGTCAATCATCGACCCGGACCCGGGCAGATATTTGGCCAAGCCCTCCGCTTTGAAGGCGCTGGCTGGTACGTTTGCCGGAAGGAAACCTCCAGATGGGCCACTGAGCGCTACTGCCTGCAACGCCAACCCATCCCGCATCCCGCCACAGTAATCGTCGATCAGTTCACCGAGCAAAATCCCGCAGGGCACTTCGTAGACACCGGGACGGGCGAGGTCGCCGGCAATCGAAAACATCCGGCGGCCGGCCGCCTTCCGCCCCGCCTGCCGAAACCACTTTCCCCATTCGCTCGGCGCTGAACCTTGACTGCTTGGTGGCACTGCCGCGTTGTCACCGCCTTCGAGGCCGCGCAACAAAATGGCTGGGACCCATGCGAAGGTCTCGACGTTACTCAGCAACGTCGGCTTGTCAAACAATCCATTCGTCTGGAGTTCCGGTGGCCGATTTCTTGGCTCCGCGCGCTTCGATTCGATTGCTTCAATCAAGGCCGTTTGCTCGCCGCAGATATACCCCCCCGGGCTCACGAAGACCTCGAGATCAAAACGCCGCCCGCTGCCCAGCACGCTTGGACCGCAGACTCCTCGTCGGTAAGCCTCGCCGATCGTCGCCTCCAGGCGCTCGATCTGCTCGTGGTACTCATGGCGGATGTACACAAAGCCGCGCTCAGCTCCCGTCACCAGTCCGCCCAGGATCATCCCTTCCACGACTAAATGCGGCTTGGCGAGCAGAATATCTCGGTCTTTGAACGTTCCCGGTTCACTCTCGTCCCCGTTGCAAACGACATACTTGGGTGAACCTTCCGCCTGCAGCACGTCAGACCATTTCAAGTAGGTCCGCCCCCCTGCCCCGCCCATCCCCAGCAACCCGGCCGTTTCAAGCGCCTTGATCACATGCTCTGGTTGAGGATCTCGCAGGTATTGCTCGACCGCCGAATACGTGGGTGCACCCGGATAGGGGTCGATCTGCCAGGCAGGACTGAATTTGTCCGCCGTGTCCTGATCCCGATCGGCCGGCAGACTGCCGCCCCGCGCAAATGCTTCCACCGCTTCACGCAGATTGTCGGCCGTCCGTGACACGAACAGCTGTTCGTTGATCAAGACTGCCGGCGCGCGATCGCAACGTCCCAAACATGAGACCTCACGGACATGCACGCCCGTCGGACTATCTGCAGCACTTGCCCGAGCCTGCAATGCTCGGCAGATATCGCGACTGCCCCGCAGCTGACAGCTGAGATCCCGACACACCAGCACCTCGACGGCCGGTGGCGGTTTCGTACGAAAGTGGGGGAAGAAGCTGACGACTTGCTGCACGCGATAGAGCGGTTCGCCGAGCTGTTCCGCGACGGCCCGCAAGTCAGCCTCCGTCAGGAAGCCGCGCGTTCGCTGGCGCTGGTAAAGGGCCGGCACAATCATCGTTGTGACTCCACGACCGTACGTTGAAGCTCCGCCCGCCAGCGGTCCAACCGCTGAGGTTCGAACCGCGCCGGGCTTAGCGCCCGCTTACCGGTCACGTGATCGATCGTCATTGGTGCAAAGGGCAGCACCTCCTGTTCGATCTGCTGGCAGACCTGCAGCAATTGCTGGTCATCAAGCGCTTGTCCGGCGTGCCGGAGCGCGGCAACCCACTGCCATGCTGCGTCCCAATGCGGAGCATCGGGCCCGTTGGTGATCAACCGCTCCTTCGCCTTCCGCAATTCATTCCGATCCTGCTCGGGATGCTTCGCGAGGGCATCGGCAAGCGATCTAAATTGCTCCGCAGCGCTGTCTGCGAGAACTGCAATCTCGTTTCGCTTCTGCCAGGGCTGACCGACCATCTCCGCCACCCGGGCGACATCCGCCAGGGCTTTTGCCGAACCATCCGTCGCTTCCAAGGCGTCTGCCAGATGGCTGCGAAACCATGTTTCCCACACCCATGAATTTGCCGAGCCACCGGCTTGCCGCCAACTTGGATACTGCAGCGAATGGTGGCACTCGTAGCAGCCGTACTCGCTCAGTTCGGGCCAGACGACATCCGCCGCTGCGGCGCGGTCAGCAAGCAATCGAAGACGCGACGCCGCGTGTGCAACCCGGCCGACGCGCCACGCCTGCCAGGAAGCCAGGTCGCCATAGTGTGCGCGATCATTCGCCGGATCCCAGTGGGGCGGCAGGCGCTTCAAGTAAGTGGCGAACTCAAAATGCAATGGCGGGTGCCCGGCCGCAATCAAATCGTGATCGACATCGCGCCGCACGGCCGGCTCACCCACCGCTTCATGTTCGCCAACGTGGCACCCCAGGCAAGTTGACGCGCGAACGGAAAGATCGCTCAACTCCTGAAAGCCAGTCGCAGCTCGCGCTTCTCCCGACAAGTCCTGCCACGGCGCGCGTGTATGCGGTTCCAGCCAACCCGCAGCAGGGCCGTGACAGCTCTGGCATTCGACGCCGATGGCTCGCTGGTCTTTCGGAAGTGCCGCCGTTGCATGACAAGTGACACAACGTTCCTCCAGCACCTGTTCGTATCGCGAACCATCCGCAGCGGCTCTCGGATCCAAGCGTTCGACCAGACGGCGGGCCGGACCGTCGTACAGGCGTGTATAGGCCTGAACGTGAGGATCTCGCTTGAACCAGACATTAGCCGCCGTCGCCCACGGCGCTGCCAGATCGGAATCAGCACCATGGCAAGCCGCCGCCGCGCAACTGGCAATCGAAACTGTGTATGACTGGAACAAGGGCTGCGAACGATCTCGGTCGTCTGGCTGGCTCCCTGGATCATCCGCGCTCACGAATGGGGCGATCAACAACATCCCCAGCGACATCACGGCGCAACCGTGCACGCGACGCGCTCGCCATCGATTCGTCGTATGCCCCATCAGTCAGCCCTCCCTGGCAGATCGATGCGGCGAAGCGACTGCAAGTTCAGCCGCTCGTCCGGGATTTGCAGCTTGGATTCCGAGACCGGCCAATCGACGTGGTAACGATGGCAATCCACACAGTCTCCGCCCGCCCGCAGTTCAAACCCTTGGGCTTCATCTGACGGCAGGGCTGGCAGCGATTGGTCCGTTGGCTGGTGACAGGCCGCACAAGTGCTTAGGCCACCGATCATGACCTGAGCGGACTCGGCTCGCGAATCGACTCGCGACTCAAGCGGCGCGAATGCCTGCGCATGGCATGTTTGGCAGGCAACATTCAGATGATCTCCATGCGCGAAATAGCCTGCCTGGAGCCAGCGGCCCGGGAGGGAGGTCGGCGCGACAATGGATGGTTGATCGGCGGCTGCCAGCTGATGGCATTTGCCACACTGCTGAGCATCGGACAGCATCAGCAGCGCCTGGTCAGCCCTCACCCGAACAACATCATCCAAGGGTCGAGTTTCCGTCGATGGATCATCGGACTCGCCAGGCGGACGACCGACATTCGACGCAGGCGTGTCCTCGAGCACCTGCTGCGCTGCGACAGCCACACGGACCGCCGCTTCGGTTTGCGTGCGATCCAAGCCGTGAGGAATCTTCAGCGGCATCGTATGGCAGGCCGCGCAATGCCGTTCAAAGGAGATCGGCAGGAACCCGCGGGCGTCGCGAAGCGACAACGGCCGCCCGGCCTCCGGTTTTGCATTCAACGGCGCGTCGGATTCGTGGCAATCGTCACACCGTAACTGGACAAATCCCTCGGCATCGGTCAGGTACCGATCCCGAGCTTCCTCGGGCATTCGATCGCGATTCATCCGCAGCGGGAGCGCATCCGGTTCAGGCATCTGGCCCGGACTGAGATGCTGCGCATGACTGAAGGCAATCGTGCCCGGATCTCGCAGCAAAGACCGGAATTCCGGATGGGATTGACCGGCCGCAGTGGCGGCCGCAAATCGATAAGTTGGCGGTGACACGCCTTGGCGATCCGCGACCACGACCTGGTCGATCTGGCCGTGGCACTCCACGCAGTTGCTGTCGGCCAGCTGCGTCAATGAGTGATCGAGGCCTAAATGTTCGTCGTGGCACACAGAGCACGACTGCTGGTCCAAGATCTCTTGCCGCGTTGCAGATGCAAAATGCCCTGGCGCGGGATGGCAGGTTACACAACGCGCATTGTTGGATTGCACATGCGCCACGTTCTGTCCGTTGAGCGCTGTGGGACGGATCGGCAGATTCAGCGTGTGACACGCCTCACACGCAGAAGCCTCCAGCGATGCGTGGGCTCGGCTCAACGGACCAGGACTGACCTGCGAAATGCCTGACGGCGATGCAACCCACCCCCCATACGCAACGGCGCCAGTAAGCGCTGCAACAGAGAGAATCCGCTTCAGCCGCAGCGGACCGTCTGCCCTGCGGTAATAGTCCAGCGGAATCCGCTGCGATCTTTGTTTGCCGGTGGTGATCTGCACGACCTACGTTCCCTCGACGGATCATCCTGAAACGATGTTTACTGCCCGACTCGCTGGAGTGATTCACCAGTATCGGATCGCCAGATAAATGTGAACGATCAGCAGCCATCCCAGTGCCACGGATGCAGCCGCATGCAACGCGATCCAGCCGTGTAACCACCAATGGACCGTCCGCTGCTGTTGCAGTTGCCGCCGCTGGCTGCACAGTTCCGCCAGGCGATCCACCACCTCCCGACCCTCGCCCGAACAGGTGGAGCGGAGGCGATCAAACCACAGGTCCGCCGTTCGCTCAGTCGCCAACGGAGTGCCTGCCGGAATGCGGTCCGCCAAGAACGGCTCAACGACATCCTGAAACTGCCGCCAGAGGACTACACCCTCTGCCGCCGGTACTTTGGCAACTTCCGATGCCAGTGTCTTCCCTTGAACGGCTCCGCGCTGCCGCAGCGCGCCGACGACCGTCAGTGCTGGCGGAGGATCCGCCGCAATAGAAAGCCGTTCTTCGAGTTGACCGGACGGATCAAGACCGCACGTGGCGACCAGCAACTGCCTCGCGTCGCGGGCCAGTTGTGCGCTGACCTGCGGTACTTGCGAGGCAATCGTCTCGGCGGGGAGATGTTCCAACATCCAGCGGGGTAGCAGGATCTGCATCAACCACCCCCACAGTCCACTGACTGTCACGAACAATGTGATCCACATCAGGACGGACGAGAAGCCACCGCCAAAACGATATCCGGCATGAATCCACGCCAGCGGGAAGACGGCCAAACCCAGCCAAAGGTGCGCTGCAAGCCAGACGCGTGTCGGCCCTAAACGGTAACGACGCAGTCGTTTTCTCGGCCAAAGCAAGAGCTCGCCAAAGATGATCAGTCCGGCAACACTGCCTACGACCAACCCCACCAGACTGCTGCCACCGAGCCATACACCCGCCTGGCGGGAGGCCGTGTAGTGCCAAATCGCAGCGATCAGTATCAGCCCGACCGCGAGAAGGACCCATGGTGCATGGAGCGACCCGTTCTTTCGCAACAGCACAATTCTGCCCTACTGTAGTTGAACTGTTCGCGATCCATCCTCAATCAGCCAGTCCTGCGCGCTGAAGGCGGCCACATCCATCGTCTGGACGGAACGCGGTTCCTCCGTTGATCCCGTCCGCGTTGACAGTCGAAAAAGCGGAGCCCGCGGCGCGGCAGTCTCTATTCGTCAAATGGCCCCTCAATCAGCACCGCTCCAGACGCTGACTAGAATAACTCGTCCAAGCAAGGAAGGGGTGAAGAATCGGGTGCCTGGCGGGCGGTGACGCGATGCGTTGACTTGAGCCCCCGCGGGGCCAGCGGACGTTCCGCTCGGCGGAAAAGCATGTAGTTCGCTCCCCGCGTAAGAGTCCGCGGCCATCGGTAGATTGCGGCGAAGCCACCAGAGGCTCTTCGCCGGGTCGATCACATCGCGGGCCGCCAGACATTGCCGGCATCGATCCAAAGTGCAGCGGCCACCCTTACGCCTTGCTCGGCCCCCTGGAGATGGCGATCGGAAATGGACAGCTTCACGCTTTCGGTTCTGCGAAATGGACGGACCATCTTCCAGCACGAGTTTCACGAACCGCTGTTGATCGGCCGTCAGGATCCCAATCGCCAGGACCCCAATCCGACGGAAGCCGGCGGACAGCCATGCCTTGTCGAAGCGGGCAAGCCTGCCGTCCCACAATCCGCCGCAGATGCAGGCTGTGCGCGTTTGATCGTGGCGGACATCAATGATCGAGCAATTTCGCGGTCGGCATTGTTCGTCCAGCCAACGGCAGGAGGCATCTATGTCGAGAATCGGAATCTGAAACAGCTGCCACTGCAGACCAACCTTTGGCCTCTGCCGCCGGGCGAACGGAAATTCTTCCAAGGCGAGTTACGGATCGACTTGCCAGGGATGGTTGTGCTGCTGCAGCATTCGTCGGAAACGGAAAGTCCGATTCAGTCTTTGGCCATGGAGACCTTGGCTCCGGGACGAACCAAGCTCCGCGCCGCTCCCACCGGTTCGTCGCCGGCCGTTACTCCGCCCGAATCGTGGAGCACTTCCGGGCGCGCGCTGCTCGACTGGCTCAACACAACCATCGGGGTACTGGAGGACGTGGCCAGCGGAGGCGATTTTGTGGCTCGCTCCGTGGAAGCTGCCTTAAGTCTTGTGCGGCTGGATGCGTCGATCGTCATGGATCGCACGGGCGATGTCTGGCAGGAACGTGCACGGGCCGCCGCCAGTGGATTTCGTGGAACGCCGATCAGTCAGAGCCTGTTGAATCGAGCGGCCCACGATCGGCGGGCGGTCTGGAAACAGCCTGGAAATTCCGCGGCGGCCGGCACCTTGGATGTTTTCGATACCGCGATCGCCGCCCCCATCCTCAACACACGCGGACAAGTGATTGGCGCTCTTTATGGTCAACGTCGCGCTCGATCCGTGGAGGATCAGCTGCGGACCGAAGATGCGCTGCTGTTCGATCTGCTGGCGCGAATCATCGCGGCTGGGCTCGCATCGCTGGAAATCGGCACGCTGCGAAACCGCTTTGAACAGTTTTTCAGTCCCGCACTGGCCCACCGGCTGCTCGACGATCCCGAGCTTCTGGAAAGCAAAGATGCAGATGTCACGGTCATGTTTTGCGACATTCGCGGGTTCAGCCGCATCAGCGCCAAACTCCCTCCCAAGACCTTGACTGCATGGGCTGGAGCATGCCTTGACCTGATCGCTTCACAAGTCCTGGAACATCGAGGCGTGATCGTCGACTACATCGGGGATGAAGTGCTGGCTTTGTGGGGCGCGCCAGAGCCGCAAACGGATCATGCGGAACAGGCGTGCCGCGCGGCTACGGCCATCCAGCAAGCGTTGTCGGAGTTCAATTCCGCATGGCGTGAGCGGATCCAAGATACGACGGCCGTCGGTATCGGGATCCATTCGGGTCCCGCCCAAGTCGGAAACACAGGATCGCAGCAAAGGTTCAAGTACGGGCCGCTCGGTCATACGGTAAACCTGGCTAGCCGTGTTCAAGGCGTGACCAAGCAACTGCAAACGCCCATCCTGATCACGCGCGACACTCAAGGTCAGCTTCGAGGTGACTGGCTGCTGCGGCGGATTGGTCTGGTTCAAGCGGTCAACATTCCAGACAGCACAGAACTGTTTCAACTCACCCGACGCGAGGATAGCCCGCCGGGCTGGCGGGAAGCTGTCGCATCCTACGAGCAGGGACTATCGCTCTTCGAAGCGGGCCAGTTTGGGGTTGCCCTTGAGCGTCTGCTGGGCATCCTGCAGCGTTACCCGCACGATGGCCCCACACTCGCGCTGATTGAGCGGGCTGTCGGACAGATCCGAAACCCGTCTCCCGAATTCAACTCTGTCTGGAAGCTCACTTCCAAGTAGCCAGCCGATCTGGCAAGCCCGCCACGGCGCGGAGCAACTCCGCCTGACGGAGGGCCGTTGCACCACGAGCCAAACGCAGCGTCGCAAGGATGGCCGGCTCAGAACAGCCGGTTGATGAGCAGGCTGTACTCAAAATCGAAGACTCGCTCGTCACCCGAGCGGATCGGAGCAGCAAAGCCATTGGTGATCTGAGTCCGACCAATGTTCAGCGGGATGCCCAGCACCACGTTCAGCAGATCCGTACGCCGCCCCAGGCTTCCGACCAGCAGCTCAGACGAAGTGAAGAAACTCGAGTCTTGCGTGAGCCGCACGCGTTCCAAGCTGCCTGCTTCCAGCGAGGTCGTGTAATGAAACTCCAACATCATCGCCGCTGAACTGATCGTTCGGTTCGCATCGCGCCACAGCCACGTCCCCCCGCCCAGGTTGAACCGCATCAGGTTCGCCGGGTCATATCGGACGGCATTCGATAGAGGCGGTCCGGTTACTCCGAATTGCGGGACCTGCACATCACTGTTCACACGGCCATCCGACGCACCCGCTGCCAGATCGATCTGCCAAAAGCCCTGCAGGAAGAATCGATCGCTGGGCGCCGCCGCGAATGCCAGGTAGGGCGTCAGGTACCAAGTCTCGTTTTCCAGTTCCAGGTCGACAACCGAATTGACCTGTGTCGGGATTCTTGCCACCGATCCGCCGGACGACTGGCGAAAGGTGACGAGAAAATTCGGATCGTCGACGCGATTCGTGACGCGCGTGTCGGCTCCCGTGGGCGCCGTGACTCCCATCCCGGCAGTGAACGCAAGTTGCGCTTCCGAGTAGAGGATTGTTTTCAAGATGAAGCCCAAATTGCCGACTTCGCCCTGCTGCCCAACTTGCGATAGCCCTGCTGAAGGTGAGAGGTTTCCAGAACTCAACAGCAGGTCAGAATCGAGTTCACTGACCAATGGCAAGCGAAACTCAAGTGAGGTGATCTCGCCGAGCGTCTTCTCAAAACCAATTAACCAGCGGTCGAAGGAAACATCGCGTGTCCCCCCATAGATTTGCCCGGGAAAGGCAGTGACAGAGTTCGCGTTGTGAAAGTGGTAATAGGTGAAGAACGCGCGATCGCGGACCAGCGGACTGTTATTCTCGGCAATGTTGGTCCGCTGTGCGGCAAGCGTCGGCAGTTCGATCGATTGCAACGGCAAAGGTCCGTCGGTGCGCACACCCACCAGTGGATTGCTGAACGCATCTCCGACCATGTATGGAACACGCGAGAGACGGCCAAACCCGCTCGTTCGCTGAAGCGATGCCAGCCGTTGTGTCCGCGGCGGCGGCACTACCGGATTGCTCGTCGTCGACGGGGCTGTCGGAACACCCGCCTCAGCAGCGCCTGGCTCGGGAGCACTTTGCACAGGGGAAGCCGGTTGCTGCGACCATGCTGTGGCTGCGGCTGTCAGCAGTAGACTGATGATGTAAAGCAATCGCATGTTGGCATCCCCGCCAGTGGATCCGGTCGGCGGCGCGCAGCGGCGCTTGATCCTATTTGTCGGACAGGCAATCTGATCGCAGTTGGCGAACTTCTCACGAGCCGCACAGCTTTCCAGAACCCGCCAGACCCCCGCTTCCAGTCACCTCGGTCCACGGGCGGCCTGGGCAAATCACGCTTGGTGAAGATCGGTCCAGAACGCTGACCCGTCCTAGGGCTGCACCTGTCCCTGGAGCAGAGCGGCGATTTGCTGGCGGACCGCATTGACGGCATCGGCGTCGTACCGCTCCCCCGCACTGAGCGCGAACGACAGCTCATCGAGGACGCTTTGCCGTTGCTCAAGCTGCCGGTTTATAGCGAGCAGCTGCTGAAGCTTGCGGATGTTATCCCGAGCGGAAGCCCAAGCGTCCAAAGAGACTTGAGGCTGACTTGCCCAGCGTTCCAGGCGCCTGACGAGCTGCTCGCCCTGCACCTGGGCCGCGGCGAAGTCGCCGGGTGGAAACTCCAGCTCACAGGCCTTCTGAAGTTCCTGTGCGATGATGTCGGGGCTGCCCATCGCTTGACCGGTTCTCGCAGCACTGGCATCCAGAGCATCAAGCAACCGCTGCGCAACCCTACCGCCTCGCTGAAACTGAAGTGGATTCCCAAACGGCTGCCGATCGAACTCACGATCGAACTCTGCATACGCTTGCTGCACTTGCGGATCGTCCCCGAGGACCGTCCGGGAAAAAGGCCACCCTGCCGGCCGCGGTCGGCCAGGCGTACGGCCGAGCCGCAATTCCTGTCTCTGGCTGGGCGTTTGCAGCTCGTGATGACAGGCACCGCAATCGTAGAGTGCAAAATCACCCCACCATTGCTCGGGCTGATCCGCTGCGTCGATCCAAATCTGCAGCGCATGTTGGGCCAGCGCCGCGTCGAAACTTGACTGGTCCTCGGCGTCTCGGATCGCAACCTGCTCGGCGAGCGAGTATTGGGGCAACTCCTCCCGACGGTTTGCCTGAACATAGCCAGCACGCCCCTCGAACTCTGGCTTCGCTTCCAGTCGCCGCCAGTGAGCGGGCAAGCGGGACAAGGCACTTACCGGTTCAAAAGGTGGCAGCGGAGGATGACCCGCCGCGTACATGGCATGGGTCACGAACCGACCTTGTTTGAGGTCACCGACGTGGCAGCTTGCGCACGTCCGGGTCAGTGTCGCCGGGTCGTGCAGGTCGGCCATCCCCAGTTCCGCCTTTTGCTCTGGGGTCCAAGACCGCCATGAGACCTGCTGATGAAACTCGCGCTGCGTCCACAGACTGCCTGGGCCGTGACAGGCTTCGCACTGAACCCCAAATACGACTTGGTCAATTCCAGAACTTGAATCGCCCGTGGCAGGAACACCGGCATGGCACGTTAAACACTGCTGCGTGAACTCGGGGCCGTCGATCGACCAACCCATCCGCTCGATGATCTGACGGGTCAGAGCGTTGGTCGCTGGATCGACAAGCTCATAGGCAACCGCATGCTTGTCTTGATCCAGCCAGACACGTGCTTCCCGCATCGACACAAACTGAGTGACCCCGGTCCGCTCATAGATGGGACTAGGAGCGCTATGGCATGCTGCGCACTCCTTGACGCCAATCGTCGAAGCGGCTCGATCCAAAAGCGGCTCATCCGCGTTCACGCTCGCGGAGGAAACCCACGCCAGTCCGATGGACAGCCAACCGATCGAACCAACGATCTGCCTCTTGCATCCTGAATGCATCGTAGCGAGCAGGCGACTCATGGCGTGTCCCTCAAGTCAGAAGAGGGAGCAACGGGATTGACCGCGGCGGCCAACCGCGAAAACCATTCCCGAAGTTGCTCGGACGAAATCGACGTTGACCATGGTTCCGATTTCAATCCGCGGGGAAAGCGCGACGAATTGAAACCTGGTGGAAATTGCAGGATCTGCCGCAAACTTTCCATGGCTTCAACCTCATCCTCGGCCATTGGCCGAGACAGGGTGCTCCACGCCGCGACGTAGGCTCGACTGGCACTCTCCCAGTCCCCACTCAGGGCCGGATCACCCAATACGCCGGCAACCAAACTCCGCGTCTGAGCCTCATGGGGTATCGACCATCGTCCCTCATCGCGCAGGTTACTGAGCAGCTCGCGAAGTTCCTCAGCAATCAATGCAACTTCGGGCGCGGCTGGTTGCTGAGCGGAGTCGAGCAAAGCGTGCTGCAGGTCGGCGTAACGATCCGCAAGCCGGTCGGACCAGGCAGTCATTGCCGGATCCGCTCGCAGAGTTTGAATCACCATCGGCAGACCTGCCAGGTTCCAGCCGCGCGGCGCTGGTTTGCCTTGCGTGCTTGAGGCAAGTTTCAGTCCATGCGCACGACCGGGGTCCGGACCGCGCAAAGCGAAGTGGCAGTCGCTGCAGCGGTAGGCGGCTAACTCGGGCCACACCGACACGGCGTGAGTTTTCCGCGCCCGAGCCGCCAGCAGTTCAAGCTCGGCATCCGCTGCAGCAAGCAAGCCCGCCCACCACCACCGGATCCGCTCCATACTTGAACCGGCACCGCTCAAGCGATCGTCGCGAAAATGTTTCGGCAACCGATCATGGTCAACCGCCATATCGAAGTACAGTGCTGGATGACCGGCTGCAATCAGATCGTGATTCATATCCCGATCCGCTCCGCCGACATGACATGTCGCACATCTCCGAGCGCGCTGATATTCATCTTTCAGCGGTACAAACGACGCGCTCTGTTGCGGCGACCAGCCCGTCAGGAAATGCTCACCGATCCATTGCTTGGCCGGCCCGTGACAGGCTTCACAGTCAACCCCTTCGCGGAGCGGAGGCAGATGAGTTTGCGGATCCAGGTGTTCGGACGGGTTGTGGCATGCGAGGCAGTTCGCCCAGCCTGCTCGATCGACGATCTGACCGCCGCGCAGGATGCCTAACCGCTCCAGCATCGCGGTGGATGCATCGGAACACAGTGTTTGCCAGCTTCGCGCATGGGGATCACGCTCGAGCCATAACGGATACTCGGCACCTGCAATCAGCTGTGGATCGGCTTGCCCTGGATGACGCCCGCCATGGCAACTGGCGGCTGCGCAACTCACTCCGCCCAGCACCTCACCCGCGGGGCGATGAGCCGGTGCGCGGCCCGGCTCCTGGGCTTCGGCCACACAGCACACAACAAAGACCGATGTCGTGAACAGGACCTGCCGCCAAACGCAATCCTCCCATCGCCCCGAGTCAGGCGTCGACTGCGTCGAATGATGGGCTTGGCCCCACGTTGACGGTCGCATCGTCTCGATCCGTGTGCGATTCCAATGCTGGTTTGGCCCAGTCCTCTCGCTTGGCCCCACCCCGAACCGTGACCGGTCCGACGTCGGTCCGGCTCCCGTTCTGCTTCACTCCCTTCGCGAACTCCTGGTTCGGGCTTCTCGTCCGAGGTCTGGAGCATTGCACCCACGAGCTGGCAAGCTAGCGAAACGGCGCAAACAATCCGCCGATCTTACCAGCTCGGACTCGTTTCAGCCGCCCTGGGGATGGCAGGTTGTACTAGACCCCTAAGCGACAAGGTTCGTAGGATCGGAGGCGAATCCGCACGGACGTGTCTCATTAATATCGGCAATCTGCAGGGAAGCAGCGCCATGGCAATCGCGCTGATCGCTCAATTCCGCGCGCCACTGATTCGGTCCTTCGTGCTTGGGAGCCTTCTTGGGCTGCCGGGACTGAGTCTCGGCCAGTCTTTGGACCGGCTAGGCCTCGAACTGGATTACAGCGGGTTCCCTCCGGTAGAGGCATCGGCACAGGGCGAGCCCCTACGTCCGACGGTCCATGGCGGAGGAACGATCGCCGCGGCGGCGCGGCAACCTGGCGAAGACGCTTGGGGACCGGCCCGGCGGCTAGGGGTGGCGGGCAACAGTTCGTACCCGATTCCACCGGACTTGGAGGGCTCGGATTGGCTTCGGCAAACGGCCGACGAGGCGTTCGCGAAGAGTCAGGGATGCATCCACTGTCATCAAGATGTGGGAAACATGCACCCACCCGGCAAGGTCAATATCGGATGCGTCGACTGTCACGGGGGCGACCCCGCAACACTTGACAAGGCCTGCGCGCACGTTGCTCCCCGTTTTCCCAACCTTTGGGCCAGCAGCGCCAATCCGGTGCGCAGCTACACGTTGCTGAATCACGAGCGCCCCGAGTTCATTCGCTTTGTGAATCCGGGCGATCTGCGAGTCGCCCACATTGCTTGCGGCCAGTGTCATGCCGCAGAAGTGCTGCAGGTACGGACCAGCATGATGACGCATGGCTGCATGCTGTGGGGAGCAGCGCTCTACAACAATGGTGCAGTGCCCTACAAATGGGCCCGTTACGGCGAGAGCTATTCCATGCATGGCGTTCCGCAACGCCTCCAACAATTTCCTCCGCCGACTCCTGAACAGACTGCGAAGAAAGGAATTGTTCCGTTTCTTGATCCGCTGCCACAGTTCGAGATTTCGCAGCCTGCAAACATCCTGAGAATCTTTGAACGCGGCGGTCGATTTCGTCCGGAGATCGGCCTGCCCGAGCGGATGGAGGAGCCTGGCCGCCCGCGTGAGCGTCTGAGTTTGCGTGGTCTGGGTACGGAGAACCGAACGGATCCCGTGTTTATCGGTCTGCAGAAGACACGGCTGCTCGATCCAACGCTCAACTTCCTGGGAACCAATGATCATCCGGGCGACTACCGGAGCAGCGGTTGCAGCGCATGCCATGTGCTGTATGCCAATGATCGGTCACCGGTGGCTGCGGGGCCCTTTGCCAAGTACGGTCACCGTGGGCAGGCGGCGGCCGAGCCAGACGAATGGGTGACGACGATCGATCCGATGATCCCGAAACATGAATCGGGTCATCCGATTCAACACACGTTCACCAATCGCATGCCCACCAGCCAATGCATGGTTTGCCACATTCACCCCGGAACGACGGTGTTGAACACCTATTTGGGATTCTTGTGGTGGGACAACGAGACGGATGGCGAGGTGATGTATCCTCGCGAACCGCGCAACCTGACCGCCGAGCAGATTGTCGAAACCAGTTGGTCGAACCCCGAAGAGTCGGCTGCCCGCGGATTGTGGGGCAACCCCGAGTTCCTGGCTCGAGTCACTGAACTCAACCCACTACTACGCCATACACAGTTCGCCGATTTTCACGGCCATGGTTGGGTTTTTCGCTCGGTTTTCAAAAAGGATCGGCAAGGAAATCTGCTGGATTATCGCGGCCAAAACCTGGGCAAGCCCACCACAGATCAGTTGCTGGCCGCGATGGAGCCTCCGACACGAGACGAGCAAGTGCATGGGAAACGGCGCGATGGAGTCCCCGTGCACCTGATGGATATCCACATGGAGCGTGGCATGCACTGTGTGGATTGTCATTTCTATCAGGATGGACACGGGGACACGAATCTATACGGGGAGGTCCGCGCGGCGATCGAGATCCAGTGCATCGACTGCCATGGCACATCGCGGGAAACACGGATCGAACGAATCGCGGCCCAACAGGCTGCCGGTCAACCGCAGCAGATGCTGACCAGCGGGCCCGCCGCCGCAGGCACGAATCTGCTGGCCCTGCGTACTCCGTTCGGCACACCGCGATTCGAGATCATGCGTGAGCCCGGGCGAGCTCCCCGGCTGATTCAACGGAGCAGTGTTGAGGCCGATCTTTCATGGGAAGTCGTGCAGACTGCGGATACGATCCGCAAGGACAGCGAACACTACAACCCGCGCAGCCACATCGCCAAAACCGTGCGAATGGACACCGACGGTCAGATGCGTTGGGGATCGCTGCCGGTTGATGGACGCTGTGCGCACGAGAATGAAAACATGAGCTGTATTGCGTGTCACAGCTCTTGGAACCCGAGTTGCTTTGGCTGTCATCTGCCACAGAAAGCCAACCTGAAGACGCCCAACTTGCACAACCTGGGTGATATTTCGCGGAATCGCGTGTCGTACAATTTTCAGACCCTGCGGGATGATGTCTACATGCTGGCTCGTGATGGCAATGTGACGGGTAATCGGATCGGGCCGGCGCGGAGCAGTTGCGCGATCCATGTGGGTAGCTACAACCAGAACCGCGAATCGATTTATGTGCAGCAGCAAACCATCAGCAGTGAAGGGCTGAGTGGGATCGCATTCAGCACCAACGTGCCTCATACCGTCCGCGGGGCCAGTGGTGACTGGCGTGAGTCGCTGACCAATCGACCGGCAGGCATCAGTGAGACAAAGAGCTGCACCGATTGCCATGTGTCGATCGATGGGGACAACAATGCAATCATGGCTCAGCTCTTGATGCAGGGCACGGGCTTTACCAACTTCATCGGCCGCTACTGCTGGGTTGGCGCGGGAGAACACGGATTGGAAGGCGTGATTGTGACCGAGTCCGATGAACCCCAGGCGGTGATCGGCAGCAGCCTGCATCGACTGGCATACCCGGATCGGTTCCGTGAGCATGTGGAACGCGGCGGTCTGCTGGAGCATGCCCATGAACATCCGGGTCGTGACATCCTGGAGCAATTCCTCCAACCATTCGCCGAGAGCGAAATTCTGTCTCTGCAACACCGCGGGGAATATCTGTACGCGGCCTGCGGCACCGGCGGTCTCCGCGTGTTTGACATCGCCTTCATCGATCACAAGGCGTTCTCAGAGCGGATAACGACGGCTCCCGTTTCTCCGCTCGGTCAAAAATTCTATGTCCGCACCAAGTACGCGACCTCCGTCGCCGCGCCGACGACGATCGCCCCCGATCCAACTCGAACGCATCAGTCCGAGAACTTCGAGGCCCCCGTCCATCCGCTTTACGCCTACCTGTATGTCACCGACAAATATGAGGGCCTGATCCTGGTCGGTGCGGGGACGTTACTGGACGGCAATCCTGCCAACAATTTCCTCGAGCGAGCGTTGACCTATAACCCGGATGGACTGCTGTGCGGTGCCCGTTCAATTTCGTTTGTCGGCACCTACGCGTACGTGTGTTGCGATGCCGGGCTGGTGGTCCTTGACTTGCAGGATCCGATGCACCCGCAAGTCTGTACCGTCCTTGGTCCGGATCAGCTGCTCGAACCTCGGCAGGTCGCCGCGCAGTTCCGCTACGCCTTCGTGTGTACGGCGGAGGGCTTGAGCGTGCTGGACATCACCTCGCCCGCCACACCAATTCTCGTGTCACAGCTGCCGCTGGAGGATGCCCACAGCGTTTACGTCGCGCGGACCTACGCCTATGTGGCGGCCGGCCATCAAGGATTCGTGATTGTCGACATCACGCGGCCTGATGCCCCGGTAATCGATCAGATTTATGATGCGAACGGGTGCATCAACGATGCGCACGATGTGAAACTTGGCATCACCAATGCGAGCCAGTTTGCCTATGTCGCGGATGGAAAAAACGGCCTGCGGGTGATTCAACTGACCGGTCCAGAAACACCTGGAAACGACGGATTCAGCCCGCGACCGACCCCGGTACTCGTGGCAACGCGAAAGCTGCCGAAGGACGGACATGCGCTGTGCATCAGCCGCGGTGTGGATCGGGACCGGGCCGTCGATGAGAGCGGCAATCAGTTGGCGGTCTTTGGTCGCGTTGGTGCTCGACCGTTCAATGCCGATGAAGCCCGACGGATGTACCTTGGCCCCACAGGGCGTCTCTATCAAGTGAGCGACAATCCATTCGACGAACATGTTTATCAGTTCGATGAGGCCATCCATCGCGAGATCATGGCCCGCCTTCGCCTATCGCCTGCGCCGGAAGTGCTGCGAGCCACGCTGAGCGACTCGGAAGTGCCGACGAGGCAATAGGGGAGCCGCTACCGGGAGCGGCCGCAAATCCACTCCGTGGAAAGCGAGCCGCTGAGCGGAGCGTCCCTTGCGAGAGCTTCCACTGCCTTCAGGTGGCCATGTACTGCCGCCCGGCCTGAAACAAAACCACCCGCGTCGACCCGGGCAAGGGCCAGACGCGGGGGGTCGAGTTTCCATCGTGAGTCGGCCCGACTAGGCGGACTTCGTTTCCGGCTGCGGTGGCATTTGGAACAGTTTATGCCGACCCGTGACGATCGCCTCGTCGATCGTATAGCGGCTTCCCGGCTCTTGGTCGGGAAGCTCGAACATGATGTCCATCATGACTTCTTCCAGGATCGATCGCAGGCCACGGGCTCCGACCCCCCGATCCATAGCGCGGCGAGCGATCGCCCGCAAGCCATCTTCGGTGAATCCCAGTTCGCAACCTTCCATCTGGAACAGCGCCTGATACTGCTTGGTCATCGCATTCTTCGGATCGCGGAGAACGCTGACCAGGCCTTGCTCGTCCAGCGGCTCGAGATGGCTGATCACGGGCAAGCGTCCCACAAGCTCCGGAATCAAGCCGAACTCCAACACATCGTCCGTCGTGACTTGCGCCAGGACTTCAGCCGTGTCCGCATCCACCTGCTGGCTTTGGCCGCCGCCGAATCCAAGCGACTTCTTGCCGAGCCGCTTGCGGATGATGTCCTCGATCCCGACAAACGTTCCCCCGCAGATGAACAGGATATTCGTCGTGTCCATCTGGATGTATTGCTGCTCCGGGTGCTTCCGTCCGCCTTGCGGCGGGACATTGGCGACGGTGCCCTCGAGCATCTTCAGCAAGGCCTGCTGCACGCCCTCGCCCGACACGTCCCGGGTGATCGAAACGTTCTGGCTTGTCTTGCCGATCTTGTCGATCTCGTCGATGTACAGGATCCCGCGCTGGGCTGCCTCCAAGTCGAAGTCTGCTGCATGAAGCAGCTTCAGCAGCAGGTTCTCTACGTCTTCGCCGACATAGCCAGCTTCGGTCAGCGTGGTCGCATCGCCGATTGCAAACGGCACATTGAGCATGCGGGCTAAGGACCGAGCGAGCAGTGTCTTACCACTGCCGGTGGGCCCGATCAGCAGAATGTTCGATTTTTCGATCTCGATGTCCGAGCCTTCCCAACCGGCATTCAGACGCTTGTAGTGATTGTGGACGGCGACTGCCAAAACCTTCTTGGCAGACTGCTGACCGATGACATATTGGTCCAGATGCTCAACGATCTTGCGTGGCGTCGGGATGTCATTGAACAGTTTCTTGGTCGGACCGCGTCGCCGTTGTTCCTGATCCAGAATGCTCTGGCACAGTTCAATGCACTCACCGCAGATGTAGACATCACCGGGGCCTTCGACCAACGGACCCACATCGCGGTAGCTCTTGCGACAAAACGAGCAGAACGCGTTCTTCTTGGTGGTGCCGCCGCTGCGCCGCGCGCCGCTAGGGGCATCCTTCCCGGGAGGGGCCATACCAAACACTCCTTGCTGCTTCTCAACGGTGGTGGGTTGCCGGCTCCTGAGCCAAGCTCGCGCGTCCGACAGCGGCCACTCACCAGGGATGGACTCGATTCAAGGCGAACGGAACCATGACCGATCCCCGGCGACGAAATCGCCGGCGATGGGCTCGGGGCATCCTTATCCTCAAGCAGTTCGCCCGCCCGTGTTGGGTGGAGTTACCTGTGTGCCTGGGCCCCGCCTTCTTGGCCGAAACCACTTGGAGCTCATTCGCTCCCTGCGAGCCGTTACTACCGGCACGATCCGCGTGAGCATGATCTCTCGCGCTAACCCTTGCTGCCGGTATCCTTTAGCGACTCTTGCGGCGCCTCACCCAGCACCGCCCTTATTGTTCGGAATTCGGCCTCGCTTATGTCACCTCGCTGGCGCATTTCCAGGAACTTCGCCAGCGGTTGCTCGGGCATCTCCCGGTTGCCAATGGCACGATCGCGAAACCTTGCCACCAGCCAAAATGCAACTGCACTCAGGACAAGCAAAGCCAGTACGCTGATTACAGCCCGAGTTGTCGGCAATGCTAGCACTTCCGTCAGCCGATCCATCCGCCAAGCCCCCTTGCAGGACTCTCGGTCTGCCTGCTGGATTCAGCCTCCGGGCAGCGACTCCATCTTACGCCCCCGGCGCGCCGCCGGTCCAGTGAACACCGCGGCGGGCTTGGGACGGCCGCCCAAGTCGTCACCGGCCGAAATAGCCCATGACCCGGCCATGCAGATCGATATCGCGTAACTCTCCACGTCCTCCCGCACGCTGCCCGCCGAACCCATCCAGCAGTGCTCCGTCGGAACAGAGCGCGACGGTCTGCTGCCCCGCGGCCCGACACGGCGCTCCATGCGAACCGCCGATCAGCCCGGCATTCAGCGGAATTCCTCTGGTCTGCGGATCGAAGTGCAGTTCCACAGGGTCATATCCCGGCTTGCGATGGATATTGACGGTTCGGGCATACTCGGGCGCGCACCGATCATCGAACCACCAGTAATACGCCTGCCAACTGCTCGGTTGGGAGATCAGCACGAGCTCTCCGCTCCGTGGATGGTTCAGTCCGAACCGTCCCAGGTCATCGCCCACAAGCACCTCTTCGATGCCGGGCTCGCGCCGCATCAAATCCGCGACCCGACGAATCACCTCGGGATCCCGATCGCGAACGAACACATGGCTGAATTGGTGATCCACCAGGGCCCAGGCGGCACTTCCGGCAAAGTCCAACTGCTCGCGACCTTGCTCATCGACAGTGACCTGCAGCAGTCCCGACTCGCGAAGCCGACGATTCGGGTAGCTGACGTGGTCCACCCCAACGATCGCATACTCGCCGGTGACCAAGACCGCAGGCGGCTCACGGTAGACCTCTTCCATCACCGCCCAGAAGTGCCCCAGCAGCTCGTCCAATTCCTTCACAGCCGTCACGGCTGCCGGGCTGTCGGGCCCGAGCTTCTGCGCTGCGTAGTCCAAGTGCGGAACATAAATGTAGAAGAAATCTGGAGGTTGCTTCCGCGCAGCAAATGCCGCCGAGTCAACAATCCATTTGCTGGAAGGCATCCCGGCCAACGGGCCCCAGAAGTGCTTGAGCGGAAAGTGCCCCAGAGCATCACGCAGATCGCCGTAGAGCATCTGCGGTTTGGAGTAGCACCACAGCGACTCACTGCCATCCGGGTTGTGAATCGGCGCGGGCATGCAGACCAATTCCGCTTGGCAATCACGAGCCAACATCGGAAACCAGGCTCCCGCATGCAGAGCCGGTTGGTCGCCGGCCGGCTGTTGCAGCAGGTCCCACAACTGGGGGCGTTCGATTGCATGGTTCCCGAGCGTCCACATCACGGGTCCCCTGGGGCCGCGGTCGTAAAGTCCATTGGCGACGATCCCGTGCTCTGAAGGCAGGCACCCGGTCAACATGTTGGCCTGCACAGGCCAAGTCACGGCCGGAAAGCTCGGCACAAGCGTCCGAGTTTGCCCGGCCGCACAGCGTGCCGTGAGCCGAGGCATCTGCGACAGGTCACCGGCTCGCAATCCCGGAATCGACAACCAAAGCAATGGCTTGGCCACGGCACTCCGCTCCCCTGGGTCCCCAGATGTGTCTCTCGGCTGGCTCGTCCGAATGGCTCGTTCGCCTCGGCCATGCGTTGTAACACGTCCGATCCGTCCGGGGTGAGCCCCATGTCTTTCGGTCGGAGGGGGGATCCGGTGGTTCGCTCTGAAATGCGGCCGATCAACCAGACTGTTCTGCACGGAAAGCCGGCTCAACTGCCTCACGAATCCGCAATGCGTGCGCGATGGCTCGTTCAGGAGGACCGATCAGGCGGAGGCAAACCGGGCCGTCAAACTTTGCTTCATGCAAGCTGCCCGCGATGGCCGTCCAAGGCAGCGCGTGCCGCGTGACGATCGGGTCGGCCAGATTGGGATGCGCGAAGTACTCGGCCCAAACACCGCCGAGCGCCTTTCCCAGAAGTTCGAAACGCGTCAACAGTGGCAGCTCTCCCTGCAACGCCATCGCGTCAAGGTCCGCGACGCATGCCACCGCTGTCCCAGCATCGCACCACCGCTGCCAGCGAAGAAAGTGAGCAAACGTTGCAATGAAGTTTCCGTGCGCCGGACGCAAAGCCAAACGCACGCCTCGCGACGCCGCTCGCTGGGCAAGCGGTTGCAGGATCCTCGCCAGTCGCTCCAGCGATTGCTCGGTCTGGCTCCCGGCCGGTGCTGGCCCGCTGCTGACCACGACCAGATCACGTTCGGGCAAGGCGGCTTCGATGATGGTCGCAAGCCATTCGCCCGCACGTGCGGCGGCGTTCTCGTCTGTATCCAGCAACTGGCATGGATCGCCTGTGCCCGCTTTCGCGCCGCCGATTCTCGCGAACCCACCCGTTCCTGAGTCCCAGATCGTTTGAGCGAACCGCCTTCCCACGGTGGCCCAGTCCGCCAAGGCAGATCCTGCATCCCCTGGCTGGATCTCTGACAACATGCGGCGCGTCGGCCGGACGATCCAGCGATCCACACCAAGTTCCTGCAGCAGATCCGCGGCGCCGATCACGTCATGATCGGGCAAGCCGTCCAGATGGTAAGCCAATCGCGAAGAGCCCATCGCTTCTCGCCCAGTCCTGACAGTTATTGCAATGGCCTACGTGGTGCGCCAAAGGCGTGCGACGAGAGTCGCCGGCACGACCAACGCGAACACGGATGCACCAGCCCAAGGTCCAGCGGCCAATGCCGCGATTGCCGCGCTGATCGGAATCAGCGAGAGCAACGCATGTCGAACCCCGCGCCTGACCGCCGACGGATCTAAAGAAACGACTGCCGGCCAGAGACGGACCAGCAACAAACCTCCAATCGCGGCGATCAGTAAAGGGAATCCGCGGCGAGATTCAAGCATCCATTGCGATCGATCCAAATCGACGCGGGGGGCGACCGCCACCATCGCCAAACCACAGATCATCACCAGGGTCGCGATCGAAAGCACACCCCTCTCGGGGCGACCAGCCTCATCACGTGCGAAGGTAGTGACGCCCGCGATGTACAGCCCCAGGCCCAATGCCATCAGCAACACATCGGGAGTGAAACTCTCGCGCGGGCCGCCGACCGCGGCACTGGCTCCCAACAAGAAACTCCCCGCCCGGCAAACCCCCATCGAAATCGGTCCAAAGGGAGTGTGCTTCAACCATCCATCGTAGGCCAGGATCGCCACCGCCAGGCCTCCTCCAAGCAAGCCGGGCCACAACGTCGGGCGATGCGTCGGCGTCTGAAGTGTGCCCAGCGCCAGCGCACCCCCGATCCCAAAGCCCAGCAGTCCCCACCCGATCCTCCGCGCCGCACGTTCACTGATCCGTCCTGATGGAAGCGGGCGATCAGGCCGCTCTTGCCGATCAATTTTGAGATCAAACAAGTCGTTGAGGACCATCCCTCCCCAATAAAACGACACGACGACCAGCAGCAATGCGAGGTATCGAACAGCAGGCTCGAATGTGCGATTCGCAAGCAGGTATCCGGCGGTCGAGTCCGCCAGCACGGTGAACACAGCCGGCAAGCGAACCAAGTCTGCGAGATCGCGGATCCGAATGCTCATCTAGCTTGCCCCATTGCAGTGAGTCACGCCCAGGCCCGCACCGATTCAAGGACCGCTGCATGTCGCAGCAGCAACCGATAACCGCCCGATCACTCGATTGGCTACGAAAGAATCGTCCCGATGCTCGAGCACAGTCCGGGATCGACTCACGCCGTTCCCGGCCGTGAGCTGCGAACGGCCCTTTGACTATAGAGCAATGACGCTGGGTGATGAGCAATTGGCGTCGGACGGTCCTCAGCGTCGCGTGACGCCCGCTGTCCCAGCGAACCGACGGATGTAGCGGTCGGTCTCGTTGACGAGATCAACGTCCAGCTCATTGGAGTCGTACAGAAACAGCCGATCGTCCGCCGGCTGTAGCTTGATCGACAGGACTTCGACGGCGGTGACCAGTCTTCCCGATTCGCTGCCATCGGGCTGTCGATATTCGATTCGCAGCGGAAACAGGGCGGGCTGGGCCAGCGTTGGCGAAAGCGCCACCCAAACTTCCGTGGGAAGGTCTTGAGGGATTGTCCCGTCGGCGGCCTCGCGAACACGTTGTCGTGCGGTCTCACGAAGGGGACCACTGAGGATCAGCACCGGCGCGCCACGCAAGGTACCCGTGCGAACCGTCAGTTCGAAATCGGCCGCGATGTTGTCAAGCAACTCCACGAGCCCAAGGACGCGAAGGCGAGGTGGAACGCGAGCGGGTCGGCTGCTGGGCGCCGGACCTACTGCAGATACGATCTCGGCCCGGTCTTGGACCTGGTCGGGCAGTCGCCCTAGTTCCACGCGGCGGAGTTCAACATTGTCGGCGATTTGTCGTCGCGTCCAAGCCAGTCGACCGTCGGAACACTGCACGATGACGGCCGGCCCTCCGGCGACCACGCTCCGCAGCTCGTACCGCTGGCGGCCGCTGCCACCTCCGGCCTGCACATAGTTGCCTGATGCGACGGTTTGTTCACCAGCTGCTTGTGTCCGTACACGGACTTCGGCATTCAAGGATGGACCATAGGCCAGTTGCGTGACGGCGGCCTCGATCACCTCCGCAGCCGTCGGCGAACCCGCCGCCGCGGGTCCGGCGACCGACACCAGACAGCCGATCGCTAACCAAGCCAACCCGCGGCCCAGGAACGGCCCGGGCCCGCCAATTCGGCCGCCCCAACAGGGGTTGGGCATGCGGGCGGGCCCCGCCCCACGAGGCCTGGCAGAGCGGCAGTAACAGGATGGGAAGACGATCATCGCGCGGTTATGCCGGATTTACCAAAGAAAGCTAATCCACCCCGCCGATTCCAAAGCCTGCGGGTGAACTGTGCCGCCTCACCGTGGACGCGGATTCTAGGTCCAGCGGTCGGGGAGGGTCCAGGCGAATCAGGCCGTCCGCACGCCCGCGTTCGCGCCGCGTGAAACATACACCGGGCCACCACGCCCGTCGCCGGAAGAAAAAAGGTACCGGCGCGGCGACGAGGCCTTGCCGAAGGGGGAGATCATGAGGATCCGTTTGTCCCACTGGTTGCTTTCCGTCGCAGCGGCAGGGCTGGTCACCGGCTGCACGCCTGTTCGACACAACATTCCACCTGCACCACGGTTGATGGAACCTGGTCCTGGAGTCGGCGGTCCTGGCCCCGGCGTCATTCCTCCGCCTGGATATGCTCCATTTGGAGCCATCGGCGGCGGAGCAGCCACGGCAGGAATTGTCACGACGAGTCCCGCGCCGATGGGCCCGACGTCGGACAGTTCGCCCGTCGCTCAATATCCCAGCCCCAGTGACATCGCCCTGGTCACGTACAGCGGCGATTGCAACGGCTGCAGCAATGGCGGTGACATGGCCGTGGGCGGTATGGCGGGCGGCATGATGGGCCCGGGTGTCGGAATGGACCCCGCTTCATGGCCCACCGCACAGATCACTTTCGGTCGACCGGAAGCGATGCACGTTACCTACGATGCGACCGGAGCGGGTCAGTTCGACAGTCAGCCGCTTGTTCTGCCCGCGCGTCAGAACTTTCCACAGGGTGGTCTGTACCGCCTGAAGATTACAAACATCCCAGGCCGTGAAGGCGTGGAATTGTATCCGACGTTGGAAGTTGCTCCCGCGACTCCACGAACGGGCGCCTACCTGGCACACAACTCGATCCCCGTGCAGTTCACGGAAGAAGACTTTGATCAAGTGCTCTCCGGCAACTTCGTGACCAAGGTCATCTATCTGCCGGATCCTGAATACCAGGGTCAAGCACTTGCTGGAATCGACACGCTGGTCAGTACGCGGCTCGATCCAGGTGTGGATCCGATCGTCGAAGCCGATCGCCGTGGGACCATCCTCGCGATCATTCGCTTGGGTGACAAAGACATCGAGATGGGTGGCCAAGTCGCGCCGCTCGCTGGCGGCATGGGTGCCGGTGGCAACGTCCTGATCAACAGCGGCGGAATACTTCCGACAGGCATGGCAAACATGCCCGGCGGATGCCTTGGTGGCAGCTGCGCAATCGGCGGCTGTGGTCCTGGCGGCTGCAACCTCGGCCTGTGCGGTCCGAACGGCTGCCTGGGTCCCGGCCAAGCAATGTGCCCCTCGAACGTTCCTCCAGGCGGCCTGCCAGGTCAAGTCGCTGGCGTGACGGCTCCCATGTATGGCATGCCGATCACCGGTACGCCGATCGGATTGCCGGGACCTCCGCACATTCCATTGGGAGTTCCCGCAGGCTTGAAGCGGCACGTGATGCACAACCACACGAAGGTGCATCTGCCTGACCCGGTGGAAACGATGAAGATCAACGTTCGGATGAACCCAGGCTACAGCTATCCACAGCCGGTGAGCCGGATTCATATCAATGAGACGAACAACAATCCGGGTTTGCCGCATCATCAACCCAAATACGACCAGCACTCGATGCCAGCTGATTACTGCCCGCCGGGCATGGTCCAGTAACGAGCTGAGAGTGTGATCGATCCACTTCGGGCATGATCGCTTCTCGCAGGCGGTCATGCCCGTGTGTCATCGAGGGGTACATCACCGAGGAGAAGCATCGACGACCGTCGGAATGCGGATTGGTTGCAGGCAGTCAGCCATCTCCGAACAGCGACCCCGACGTTCGCCGAAGCAACTGATCAACTCGTGATGATCCCTGACAGGCCACAGACTCGCGGTCCTCGTTTGCTCGCTTCCCAACATCCGTCGCACGCGATGGTTTGTCGGGGCGACAGGAATCAGTCACGCCGATGATGGCACCGCATCAGCTTCCCGTGAGGTTCGCGGCCACCAGTCGGTGCTCTGGTTGGCGAGCGTCGCTCGCATGGGGCTTGATCCTCGCATCCGCGAGCGCCGCTGTGGCGCAGCGCCCCCTTCTGACCAGCGATCTGCCGCCCGGCGCTCTGGGCGCGATCCGCCAGAACCGCCAGCCTTCGGTCAACTGCTACTACCAGCCGGTCGAAGTCTGCGCACCGGCCGGAGTCCGATTGGCGCTCGCCGAAAATTTCATGTTCGGGCTGCCGCAAGATGCCCCGCTGCATGCCGCGGTGATGATCGGAGGCGCCTACCGCCTGCAACTGACAAACATCCCCAATGAACCGGGGGTCGAACTGTATCCGACGATCGAAGTGATCGATCGCATCTTCCCGCCTGCTGGTGAAGAAGCGCGCTTCCCTGTTCAAATCGTGATCACGACCGACGATCTCGAACAGGCACTGCAGGGAGCGCTGGTCACGAGGGTGATCTATCTGGAAGATCCGCTTAACGCGTTTCCTGAAGTCCAGGCGCCCTGCGAGCAACGATCACTGGATGTCGGCGGCGGACAGGATCCGCTGCATGTCGCCGATCAGTTTGGCCGCCCCGTGGCGCTGCTCCGGCTCGGAACGCGGACTCCACCCCAGCAGCCCGATCTGCTGCGGGAGTTCTTGCATGGCAGCCCGCCCTGGCTGCCCCTGCTGCCTCTGGAGACTTCCGCTCCCGTGGCTGCACCCGAGGAATCAGCCGCGATCACACGACAGCCGCACATCCCACGGGATGACGTGCCTGTGCCCGTCGCAGAACCGCAGACGGAACTGGTTGGCTTCACCGCGGCCGAAACGGTCAGCGTTGGTGACCAACCGGCTGTCGTCCAGCCGGCAGGGCACCTCCGCCATGGCGGACGGTTGCACGGTGGTTTGTTGCATGCCGGACTGGCGGCAGGCGATCGCTGGTATGCGTGTCCTCCGACGGGCCTCCAGGTCGGCTGCGGCGACGGATCGAACGCAGGCTGTCAGGTCTGCGCGCCGGGCGCAGGACTCGATCCCAACGAGTACATCTGCGACGGGGGCGACCAGCTACCGCGTGCCAGGCCACGGCGCGATGGCGATCCGCGTGGCCTGAACATTGAAGACACCGTCGCACAGTATGAGACCTTGCACGGGTCGGTCCACGTCGTGCCGAGCAATCGCGTCTGCATCTACGCGCCGCGTTTTGCGTCGGTCCGTAGACTCGATGGAGTGGTCTCACAGGAACTGGCACTCGGCCCGGAAACCGCCAACCTGAAGGATGGCCCATCCGATGTCGCGATGCGTGAGCCGACGCGAGCAGTCATGAATCCGTTGCAGGCCGAGCGGAGCGTCGCGATCAAGGGTCCGGATGCGTTTCGGTTGCGTGACCGCAGCGTGCCTGTGGAAGCGATCGATCAGCCGATCCTGATCGAAGACGCGCTTGCCGCGTTGATCAACATCCTCGAACAGCCTGCCTTGCGGCTGGATGAAATCCTGGGTCCGAAGGTTCGGATTGCGGCGCAGGCAGCATCCCAGTGGACCGCCGATCGAGGCGTGCAAGTTACGATCGGCGAACTCCCCGCTTTGGAGGTCACGCGTGACTTGAAGGCCGCCGAGTTGCGGCTCTATGAAGTAGGCCCGGCTCGACTGCAAATCTGCAAGCTGGCCAATCGACACAGCGCCAAGCCTGGCGAAGTCGTGACGTTCGCTTTGCGATTTGACAATGTCGGCGGTCAGCCGCTGCGTAACGTCGTGATCATGGACAGTCTGACGACGCGTCTGGAGTACATCGAAGGCAGTCAAACCTGCACGAAGGGCGCCAAGTTCAGCGTCGAACGAAACGACGCCGAATCGCTGCGTCTCCGTTGGGAACTGACTGACGAACTGGCGATCGGCGAGGGTGGCGTCATCCACTTCCGCTGCAAGGTGCGATAAAAGGCCCAGCCAGGTTGCCCCGGATCGCGATTTCAGTACGCCTTCGCAAAGATCGCGTACTTCGCGGCGGGCTTGCCCGTCAGGAAGCACTTGCCAGGCTCGTCGGACTGATCCAGCGGAATGCAGCGGATCGTCACCTTCAGTTCGCCCAGCAAGTCCTGCAGATCCTCTTCGTCTGCAAAGTGAGCCAAGGCAAAACCGCCGTGGATTTCGGGCTGGTCCTGATCCTTCGGCGTGAAGTAGGCCCGGAAATCCGCCACGTTGTCAATCGTTCGCGTGTGCTCCTCGCGAAGTGTCAGGGCGCGTCGGAACATGCCCTGCTGCATTTCGTCCAGAATCTGCACGACGTTTGACAGCAGTGACTCACGCGGCATCAAAGCAGGCTTTTCGCCATCACGCCGCCCGACCATCACGGCATCCTGTTCGATATCCCGTTGCCCGATCTCCAAACGCAGCGGAACACCGCGTTTGACATGCTGCCATTTCTTTTCGCCGCCCCGCAGATCCCGATCATCGATTTCAACGCGGAGCGTTCCACCGGCGAACATCACCTGCTGCAGATCTCGTTGCAAGCGGCGGCAGTACTCCAGCACGGCCGGACGGGCCTCGTTGTCGCGGTAAATCGGCAGGATCACCGCGTGTGCCGGCGCGAGCTTGGGCGGCAAAATCAATCCGTCGTCATCGCTGTGCGTCATGATGAGCGCACCGATCAGCCGCGTGCTCACGCCCCAGCTGGTTGTCCAGGCATACTGAAGTTCGCCGTTCACATCCTGATAGCGAATCTCCTGGGCGCGCGCAAAATTCTGACCCAGAAAATGACTTGTGCCGGCTTGCAAGGCTTTGCGGTCTTGCATCATCGCTTCGATCGCCACGGTCATGTCGGCGCCCGGGAATCGTTCACGAGGCGTTTTCTCTCCCTTGATCACCGGCATTGCCATCCACTGCTCAGCGAACTCAGCGTACGCATCCAGCATCCGCAACGTTTCTTCGATCGCTTCTTCGCGCGTCGCATGAACCGTGTGTCCTTCCTGCCACAGAAATTCTGCTGTCCGCAGGAACAACCGCGTCCGCATCTCCCAGCGGACCACATTGGCCCACTGGTTGATCAGGATTGGCAGGTCACGGTACGACTGGACCCACTTGGCATACATCGCCCCGATGATCGTTTCGCTCGTCGGACGAACGATCAGCGGTTCTTCCAGCGGCGCCGTCGGACGCAAGCCGCCCGCCGGATCCGGTTCCAGCCGATGGTGCGTCACAACCGCACACTCTTTGGCAAATCCCTCGACGTGCTGCGCCTCCCGCTCCAGGTAGCTGAGCGGGATGAATAGCGGAAAATAGGCGTTCTGATGCCCCGTGGCTTTGAACATCCCATCGAGCACTCGCTGCATGTTTTCCCAGAGGGCGTACCCCCAGGGTTTGATCACCATGCAGCCGCGAACCGGGCTGCTTTCCGCCAAATCAGCGGCCTTGATCACCTGCTGATACCACTCCGGATAGTCTTCGGCCCGCGTCGGACTGATGGCCGTCTTGGTTGCTTTGTTCATCGTTGCTGCACCGCACAAATCCAGGCGTCCATCCAGCTTCCCCGAAGCGTGGCGGCCGGGTGCCGGCAGTCTATCGAATTTCGGTCCCGTTTCTCAGGTGGCCTGTCGCGGACCGGGCAACCCACTATCGTTGTGAGCGTGGCGATGGTGCGGCCGCCCCGCCGCGGTTCAACCCGCCCTGCCCTGC
>Ga0114939_10000418_pt1 | contig 35772 bp, 44 predicted proteins | sample AshMeaCrysSpring_FD_87196 | JGI IMG/M metagenome (GOLD analysis project Ga0114939, IMG submission 87196) | Groundwater microbial communities from Big Spring, Nevada to study Microbial Dark Matter (Phase II) - Ash Meadows Crystal Spring | ecosystem: Environmental > Aquatic > Deep subsurface >...
CGCTGGCGACAAGAAGATCCAGGTCATCAAGGAGGTGCGCACGCTCACGAGCCTCGGGCTCAAGGAGGCCAAGGACCTCGTGGACGGCGCCCCCAAGCCGGTCCTGGAGAAGGTCGCCAAGGACGCCGCCGACAAGGCCAAGGAGGCCCTCGAGGCCGCCGGCGCCACGGTGACCGTCAAGTAGTCGTCTGTCCGTCAGACACCGCCGAGGGGCGGCCGCCCGGGCTCACGCCCGCGTGGCCGCCCCTCGCGCATGCGTGGAGCGTGATCAGACGGTTATCCACCAACGAGGCGAAGGTGCTTGACTCCGCTGCTCGCGGGCGGTCATGCTTCCCGCGTCGCGCCGGCCGTCACCGCCCCTAGGGGCGGTTCGACAGGCCTGCCCGCTGGCGGCTATGCTGGGGGTTTGCGCTGTCCTCGTGTACCCGCGACCGCCCTGGTCTCGGGCCGAGAGCCATGCGTGCACCACCCGTCCGCGAGCCTCGGAAGGACGCCTCTTGGCCGCCTCGCGCTCCACCTCGCCCCGTTCCAACCGCACCACCGCCCCGAAGCGGGTGTCATTCGCAAAAATCCGTGAGCCGCTGGAGATCCCTGACCTCCTCGCGCTCCAGGTCGACAGCTTTGACTGGCTGCTCGGCAACGACGCCTGGCGGGCTCGGGTCGACTCGGCCCTCTCGTCTGGCCTGTCGGTGCCGTCCAAGTCCGGCCTCGAGGAGATCTTCGAGGAGATCAGCCCGATCGAGGACTTCCAGGGGCAGATGTCCCTGTCGTTCCGCGATCACCGTTTCGAGCCGCCGAAGAACTCCATCGAGGAGTGCAAGGAGCGCGACTTCACGTACAGCGCTCCGCTCTTCGTCGTCGCCGAGTTCACCAACAACGAGACCGGCGAGATCAAGAGCCAGACGGTGTTCATGGGCGACTTCCCGCTCATGACGCCGAAGGGCACCTTCGTCATCAACGGCACCGAGCGGGTCGTCGTGTCCCAGCTCGTCCGCTCGCCTGGGGTGTACTTCGAGCGCACCCTGGACAAGGTCAGCGACAAGGACGTCTACGTCGCCAAGATCATCCCCGGACGCGGCGCGTGGCTGGAGTTCGAGATCGACAAGAAGGACCTCGTCGGGGTCCGGGTCGACCGCAAGCGCAAGCAGAACGTCACCGTCCTGCTCAAGGCGCTCGGCATGACCGAAGCCGAGATCCGCGAGGAGTTCGGCCAGTTCGACTCGATCAACCAGACCCTGGAGAAGGACCACACCACGGGTCAGGATGACGCGCTGCTCGACATCTACCGCAAGCTGCGCCCGGGCGAGCCCCCGACCCGCGAGGCCGCCCAGACCCTGCTGGAAAACCTCTACTTCAACCCGAAGCGGTACGACCTGGCCAAGGTCGGCCGCTACAAGGTGGGCAAGAAGCTCGGCAACGAGGCCCCGCTCGAGAAGGGCACCCTCGACCTCGAGGACATCAAGGCCACCATCAAGTACCTCTGCGAGCTGCACGCCGGAGCGACCGAGCACCAGGGGACGGCCCACACCGTCCGGGTCGCCACCGACGACATCGACCACTTCGGCAACCGCCGGCTGCGCACGGTGGGCGAGCTGATCCAGAACCAGTTCCGCACCGGCCTGTCCCGGATGGAGCGCGTCGTCCGCGAGCGGATGACGACCCAGGACGTCGAGGCGATCACCCCGCAGACCCTGATCAACATCCGCCCCGTCGTGGCGGCGATCAAGGAGTTCTTCGGCACCTCGCAGCTGTCGCAGTTCATGGACCAGACCAACCCCCTGGCCGGGCTGACCCACAAGCGCCGCCTGTCGGCGCTCGGGCCCGGAGGGCTGTCCCGTGAGCGGGCCGGCTTCGAGGTCCGCGACGTGCACCCCAGCCACTACGGCCGGATGTGCCCGATCGAGACGCCGGAAGGCCCGAACATCGGCCTGATCGGCTCGCTGTCGACGTACGGCCGGGTCAACGCGTTCGGCTTCGTCGAGACGCCGTACCGCAAGGTCAAGGCCGGCAAGGTCACCGACCAGATCGACTACCTGGCCGCCGACGAGGAGGACCTGCACGTCATCGCGCAGGCCAACGCCCCGCTGGAGCCCAACGGGATGTTCTCCGAGCCCCGCGTCCTCGTGCGCAAGCGCGGTGGCGAGGTCGAGCTGATCCCCGGCAACGAGGTCGACTACATGGACGTGTCGCCGCGCCAGATGGTGTCGGTCGCCACGGCGATGATCCCGTTCCTCGAGCACGACGACGCCAACCGCGCCCTGATGGGCTCGAACATGCAGCGCCAGGCCGTCCCTCTGATCAAGAGCGAGTCGCCCCTGGTCGGCACCGGCATGGAGTTCCGCGCCGCCACCGACGCCGGCGACGTGGTCGTCGCCGAGCACGCCGGTGCTGTGATCGACGTCGCCGCCGACCACGTGACCGTCATGCACGACGACGGCACCCAGCGGGTCTACCCGATCGCGAAGTTCGTGCGCTCCAACCAGGGCACCAGCTTCAACCAGAAGCCGATCGTGGCCGAGGGCGCGCGGGTCGAGGTGGGCCAGGTGCTCGCCGACGGACCGTGCACCGACAACGGCGAGATGGCGCTCGGGCGCAACCTGCTCGTGGCGTTCATGCCGTGGGAGGGCCACAACTACGAGGACGCGATCATCCTGTCGCAGCGCCTCGTGCAGGACGACGTGCTCTCCTCGATCCACATCGAGGAGCACGAGATCGATGCCCGCGACACCAAGCTCGGCCCCGAGGAGATCACCCGGGACATCCCGAACGTCTCCGACGAGGTGCTGGCCGACCTCGACGAGCGCGGCATCATCCGGATCGGGGCCGACGTGGTGCCCGGCGACGTGCTCGTCGGCAAGGTCACGCCCAAGGGCGAGACCGAGCTCACGCCGGAGGAGCGCCTGCTGCGCGCCATCTTCGGCGAGAAGGCCCGCGAGGTGCGCGACACCTCGCTCAAGGTGCCGCACGGCGAGTCGGGCAAGATCATCGACGTCGTCGTGTTCGAGCGCGAGAACGGCGACGAGCTGCCCCCCGGCGTCAACCAGCTCGTCCGGGTCTACGTCGCCCAGAAGCGCAAGATCACCGAGGGCGACAAGCTCGCCGGCCGGCACGGCAACAAGGGCGTCATCTCGAAGATCCTCCCCGTCGAGGACATGCCGTTCCTCGAGGACGGCACCCCGGTCGACATCGTGCTGAACCCGCTCGGCGTGCCCGGCCGGATGAACGTCGGCCAGGTGCTCGAGACGCACCTGGGCTGGGTGGCGAAGGCCGGTTGGGCCGTGGAGGGCGACCCCGAGTGGGCGCGCAACCTGCCCAAGGGCGCCCGCTCCGCCGATCCCGGCACCAACGTCGCGACCCCGGTCTTCGACGGCGCCAGGGAGGAGGAGATCACCGGCCTGCTCGGCAGCACGATCCCCAACCGCGACGGCCAGCGCATGGTCGCCGAGTCCGGCAAGGCGCGGCTGTTCAACGGGCGAACCGGCGAGCTGCTGCCGGCGCCCATCGCCGTCGGCTACCTGTACATCCTGAAGCTGCTCCACCTGGTGGACGACAAGATCCACGCCCGCTCCACCGGCCCCTACTCGATGATCACGCAGCAGCCCCTGGGCGGTAAGGCCCAGTTCGGCGGCCAGCGGTTCGGCGAGATGGAGGTCTGGGCGCTTGAGGCGTACGGCGCGTCGTACGCCCTGCAGGAGCTGCTCACCATCAAGTCCGACGACGTCCTCGGCCGCGTGAAGGTGTACGAGGCGATCGTCAAGGGCGAGAACATCCCCGAGCCCGGCATCCCCGAGTCGTTCAAGGTGCTTGTCAAGGAGATGCAGTCGCTGTGCCTCAACGTCGAGGTGCTCAGCAGCGACGGCGGCATCCTCGAGATGCGCGACACCGACGACGACGTCTTCCGCGCCGCGGAGGAACTCGGCATTGACCTGTCCCGGCGCGAGCCGAGCAGCGTCGAAGAGGTCTGACGGCTCCACCCGGGGCGCGCAAGCGCCCCGGGTGCCGCCGCCGACCACCGTCAGACCCGGATTGACGACCACTAAGGGAAGAGACACCAAGTGCTCGACGTGAACTTCTTCGACGAGTTGCGCATCGGCCTGGCGACCGCGGATGACATCCGGACCTGGTCGCACGGCGAGGTCAAGAAGCCCGAGACGATCAACTACCGCACGCTGAAGCCGGAGAAGGACGGCCTCTTCTGCGAGAAGATCTTCGGGCCGACCCGCGACTGGGAGTGCTACTGCGGCAAGTACAAGCGGGTCCGCTTCAAGGGCATCATCTGCGAGCGCTGCGGCGTCGAGGTGACCCGCGCCAAGGTGCGCCGTGAGCGGATGGGCCACATCGAGCTGGCCGCCCCGGTCACCCACATCTGGTACTTCAAGGGGGTGCCGAGCCGGCTCGGCTACCTGCTCGACCTGGCGCCGAAGGACCTGGAGAAGGTCATCTACTTCGCCGCCTACATGATCACCTGGGTGGACGACGAGTCCCGCCACCGCGACCTGCCCTCGCTCGAGGCGAAGATCACGATGGAGAAGGACGCGGTCGCCAAGCGCCGCGACTCCGACATCGACGCCCGCGCCAAGAAGCTCGAGGGCGACCTCGCCGAGCTCGAGGCCGAGGGAGCGAAGTCCGATGTGCGCCGCAAGGTGCGCGAGGGCGCCGAGCGCGAGATGGCGGGCATCCGCCGTCGCGCCGACGCCGAGATCGCCCGCCTCGACGATGTGTGGAGCACCTTCAAGACGCTGAAGGTCCAGGACCTCCTCGGCGACGAGATGCTCTACCGCGAGATGCGCGACCGTTTCGGGATGTACTTCAAGGGCGGCATGGGCGCCCAGGCCATCCAGGACCGCGTGGCCTCGTTCGACCTCGAGGGCGAGGCCGAGTCGCTGCGCGAGATCATCGCCACCGGCAAGGGCCAGAAGAAGACCCGGGCCCTCAAGCGGCTCAAGGTCGTCTCGGCGTTCCTCAACACCCGCAACGACGCCCGCGGCATGGTGCTCGACTGCGTCCCGGTGATCCCGCCGGACCTCCGCCCGATGGTGCAGCTTGACGGCGGCCGGTTCGCGACCAGCGACCTGAACGACCTGTACCGCCGCGTGATCAACCGCAACAACCGGCTCAAGCGGCTGCTCGACCTCGGGGCCCCCGAGATCATCGTCAACAACGAGAAGCGGATGCTGCAGGAGGCCGTCGACGCTCTGTTCGACAACGGCCGCCGCGGCCGGCCGGTCACCGGCCCGGGCAACCGCCCGCTCAAGAGCCTGTCCGACATGCTCAAGGGCAAGCAGGGCCGTTTCCGCCAGAACCTCCTGGGCAAGCGCGTCGACTACTCCGGCCGCTCGGTCATCGTGGTCGGGCCGCAGCTCAAGCTGCACCAGTGCGGCCTGCCCAAGCAGATGGCCCTGGAGCTGTTCAAGCCGTTCGTGATGAAGCGCCTGGTCGACCTCAACCACGCGCAGAACATCAAGTCGGCCAAGCGCATGGTCGAGCGCTCGCGCCCGGTGGTCTGGGACGTCCTCGAAGAGGTCATCGCCGAGCACCCGGTGCTGCTCAACCGCGCGCCCACGCTGCACCGCCTGGGCATCCAGGCCTTCGAGCCGCAGCTGGTCGAGGGCAAGGCGATCCAGATCCACCCGCTGGTCTGCACCGCGTTCAACGCCGACTTCGACGGCGACCAGATGGCGGTGCACCTGCCGCTGTCGGCCGAGGCCCAGGCCGAGGCCCGCATCCTGATGCTGTCGACCAACAACATCCTGTCGCCGGCCAGCGGTCGCCCGATCGCGTCGCCGACCCAGGACATGGTGCTCGGCCTGGACTTCCTCACCCTGCAGGTCGACGGGGCCACCGGCGAGGGCGGCGCCTACTCCTCGATTCACGAGGCCCAGATGGCCCTCGAGCGCGGCGACCTCTCCGTGCAAGCCAAGGTCCAGCTGCGGATCGCGGGCGGACTCGTGCCGCCCCGCGATCACGCGCTGCCCGAGGGCTGGGAGCCCGGGCACGCGCTGCGCCTGGAGACCACGTTGGGACGTGCGCTTTTCAACGAGGCGCTGCCGACCGACTACCCGTACGTCAACGTCGAGGTCGACAAGAAGCAGCTGTCGGCCATCGTCAACGACCTCGCCGAGACCTACCCCAAGGTCGTCGTCGCGGCCACGCTCGACAACCTCAAGGAGCGCGGCTTCTACTGGGCCACCCGCTCGGGCGTGACGATCGCCATCGAGGACGTCGTGTCCCCGGTGGCCGAGAAGGCCAGGATCCTCGGCGAGAGCGAGACCAGGGCGGAGAAGGTCGAGGACCAGTACGCCAAGGGCCTCATCACCGACGACGAGCGCCGCCAGGAGCTCATCGAGATCTGGACCCAGGCGACGAACTTCGTCGACCAGGCCATGCGCGAGCACTTCCCGCGCACCAACGGGCTGTTCATGATGGTCAACTCCGGCGCCCGCGGCAACTGGATGCAGGTCCGCCAGATCGCCGGCATGCGCGGCCTGGTGGCCAACCCCAAGGGTGAGATCATCCCGCGCCCGATCAAGAGCAACTTCCGCGAGGGCCTGTCCGTGCTGGAGTACTTCATCTCCACGCACGGCGCCCGCAAGGGCCTCGCCGACACCGCGCTGCGCACGGCCGACTCCGGCTACCTCACCCGCCGCCTCGTCGACGTCTCGCAGGACGTCATCATCCGCGAGGAGGACTGCGGCACCGAGCGCGGTCTGCCGTACCCGGTCGCCGCCCGCGGCGCCGACGGCTCCCTGCGCCGCCACGACGACGCCGAGGCCGCGGTCTACAGCCGCGTGCTCTCGGCCGACGCCTCGGCCGACGGGGCCGTCGTGTTCCCGGCCGGCACCGAGCTGTCGATGCAGACCATCGACGCGCTGGTGGCCGCCGGCGTGGAGGAGGTCCGGGTCCGCAGCGTGCTCACCTGCGAGAGCAAGGTCGGCACCTGCGCCCTCTGCTACGGGCGCTCGATGGCGTCCGGCAAGATCGTCGATGTCGGCGAGGCGGTCGGCATCATCGCCGCGCAGTCGATCGGCGAGCCGGGCACCCAGCTGACGATGCGCACCTTCCACACCGGTGGCGTCGCGGGTGAGGACATCACCCACGGCCTGCCCCGCGTGGTCGAGCTCTTCGAGGCGCGCACCCCCAAGGGCGTCGCCCCGATCAGCGAGGCGGCCGGCCGAATCCGGATCGAGGAGGCCGACAAGCAGCGCAAGCTGGTCGTCGTCCCCGACGACGGCTCCGAGGAGGTCGCCTACCCGGTGTCCAAGCGGGCCAAGCTGCGCGTCGCCGACGGCGACCACGTCGAGGTCGGCCAGCAGCTGATCGCCGGCGCCGTCGACCCCAAGCAGGTGCTGCGCATCCTCGGGCCGCGCAAGGTCCAGGAGCACCTCGTGGAGCAGGTCCAGGAGGTCTACAAGAGCCAGGGCGTGTCGATCCACGACAAGCACATCGAGGTGATCGTCCGGCAGATGCTGCGCCGGGTCACGATCATCGAGACCGGCGACACCGACTGGCTGCAGGGCGAGCTCGTCGAGCGCGGCCGCTTCGAGGAGGGCAACCGCCGGATCGTCGCCGAGGGCGGCCAGCCGGGTTCCGGGCGCCCCGAGCTGATGGGGATCACCAAGGCGTCGCTGGCCACCGACTCGTGGCTGTCGGCGGCGTCGTTCCAGGAGACCACCCGGGTGCTCACGGACGCGGCGATCCACGCCAAGTCCGACCCGCTGCTGGGGCTCAAGGAGAACGTCATCATCGGCAAGCTCATCCCGGCCGGCACCGGCCTGCCGCGGTACCGCAACGTGCGGGTCGAGCCGACCGAGGAGGCCAAGGCCGCGATGTACTCGCTGCCGGTCTACACCGAGGCCGAATACGGCGGCTTCGGCACCGGTCCGGGGGCGGCCGTGCCGCTCGACGACTTCGACGACTACGGCCCGGCGTTCCGCAGCTGAGCCAGCCAGCCGAATCCACGGACGGGCGGCGCGCACGGGGGGAGACCCCCGGCGCGCCGCCCGTCCGGCGTCGGGGGCCATCATGGGCGCATGAGCGCCGAGTCGCCCGATAACCCCTCGCCCGACAACCCCTCGCCCGACAACCCCTGGGCTCCCCGCGACCCCCAGGCCCCCCCGCCCCTCCAGCCGAGCCCTCCGCCGGGGTACGCGCAGCCTCCCGCGTACGGCCAGCCACCCGCGTCCGGCCAGCCGCCGGGCTACGGCCAGCCGCCCGCGTACGGCCAGCCGCCGGGCTACGGCGTTCCCGGCTACGGGCCTCCCCCCGGGTACGCCCCCCGCCAGACGGAGTCGACGGCGATCATCGCGATCGTGCTGGCCGGCGCGTCCTGGCTGGTCTGCCCGTTCGTGCTGGCGATCGCGGCCCTCGTGGTCGGCTCCAACGCCCAGCGCAAGATTGAGGCCGACCCGGGCCGGCTCGACGGCGGCCAGCTGGTCACCGCGGCCAAGATCGTGGCCTGGATCAACATCGCCGTCTCGGTCGCGGCCGGGGTCTTCCTGATCTTCCTGGTCATCGGTGCCGCGAGCTCGGGATCGCTCGAGGTCAACACCAACGTCTGAGACCGGCCTCCGCGCCTGGCCTACGCGGGTAGAGGCGGGGTTGTTTTGACCCATGCCGCTGCCCTCCGGTACTCTCGCTTCTTGTGCCTGGGACGTCCCGGGCCGCCTCGCTTGCGCCCGGTCGATGATCGGGGGCGCGAGGAGACCGCACTTCCCCGCGGTCCCCGTGCGAACTGGGCTTTTCGGCCCGTGCGCGCATGGGAGTCGGGCGACACGCCCGACCGCGTGGGGCGGAGCGACCGGGACGATTCAGGCCTTCGAGCCAGCGCACCAGCACGCCCCGCACGAGCAGATCCCGAACGAGCAGATCCCGAACGACGACCACCCGAAGACCCGAGAGCCCATGGCGAGCGCCGCTTGCCTACGCACGAGCACGACGGAGACGCAGTGCCCACGATTCAGCAGTTGGTCCGCAAGGGCCGTGCAGACAAGGTCGACAAGACCAAGACGCCGGCGCTCAAGGGCAGCCCCCAGCGCCGCGGCGTCTGCACGCGTGTCTACACGACGACGCCGAAGAAGCCGAACTCCGCGCTGCGCAAGGTCGCGCGCGTGCGGCTGTCCAGCGGCATCGAGGTCACGGCCTACATCCCGGGCGTCGGGCACAACCTGCAGGAGCACTCGATCGTGCTCGTCCGCGGCGGCCGGGTGAAGGACCTCCCCGGCGTCCGCTACAAGATCATCCGTGGCGCGCTCGACACCCAGGGCGTGAAGAACCGCAAGCAGGCGCGCAGCCGCTACGGCGCGAAGAAGGGGAATAGCTGATGCCGCGCAAGGGCCCTGCCCCCAAGCACCCGGTCGTCGTCGACCCCGTTTACGCGAGCCCGCTCGTGAGCGCCCTCATCAACAAGGTGCTGCTCGACGGCAAGAAGTCGACCGCCCAGTCGATCGTCTACGGCGCCCTGGAGGGCTGCCGCGAGAAGACCGGCACCGACCCCGTCCTCACCCTCAAGCGCGCGCTCGACAACGTGAAGCCGACCCTCGAGGTCCGCTCCCGCCGCGTCGGCGGCGCGACCTACCAGGTCCCCGTCGAGGTCCGCGCCGGGCGCTCCACCACGCTGGCGCTGCGGTGGCTGGTCGGCTACAGCCGGCAGCGCCGCGAGAAGACCATGACCGAGCGGCTGATGAACGAGCTGCTCGACGCCTCCAACGGCCTTGGCGCGAGCGTCAAGAAGCGCGAGGACACCCACAAGATGGCCGAGTCCAACAAGGCCTTCGCGCACTACCGCTGGTAGTCCGCACCCCCGTACCCCTGAGCCCCACCCGCACGACCCCGCCCCACCCTCACGACGCGAAAGAGACGCTCCGAAGTGGCTATTGAAACCGCCAGCGATCTGGCCAAGGTCCGCAACATCGGGATCATGGCCCACATTGACGCGGGCAAAACCACGACGACCGAGCGGATCCTGTTCTACACCGGCATCAACTACAAGATCGGCGAGGTCCACGAGGGCGCCGCCACCATGGACTGGATGCCGCAGGAGCAGGAGCGCGGCATCACCATCACGTCGGCGGCGACGACGTGCGAGTGGGACCAGCACATCATCAACATCATCGACACCCCCGGGCACGTCGACTTCACCGTCGAGGTCGAGCGCTCGCTGCGCGTCCTCGACGGCGCGGTCGCGGTGTTCGACGGGGTCGCCGGCGTCGAGCCGCAGTCCGAGACGGTGTGGCGCCAGGCCGACCGCTACGGCGTCCCGCGCATCTGCTTCGTCAACAAGCTCGACCGCACCGGCGCGGAGTTCCAGCGCTGCGTCGACATGATCGTCTCGCGGCTCAACGCCACGCCGCTGGTGCTGCAGATCCCGATCGGCTCCGAGGGCGACTTCCGGGGCGTCGTCGACCTGATCGGCATGAAGGCCCTGGTTTGGTCCGCCGACGCGCCCAAGGGCGAGATGTACAACACCGAGGAGATCCCCTCGACCCACCTCGAGCTGGCCCGCGACAAGCGCGACCTGCTGCTCGAGACCCTCGCCGAGGCCGACGACTCGATCATGGAGAAGTACCTCGAGGGCATCGACCCCAGCGAGGACGAGATCATCGCCGCCATCCGCCGCGCCACGATCGGCAGCAAGCTCACGCCCGTGCTGTGCGGCTCGGCCTTCAAGAACAAGGGCGTGCAGCCCATGCTCGACGCGGTGGTCCGGTACCTCCCCTCGCCGCTCGACGTCGACGCGATCGAGGGCCACAAGCCCGGCGACGAGGAGACGGTGATCTCGCGCAAGCCCGCCGACGACGAGCCGTTCTCGGCGCTCGCGTTCAAGATCATGAGCGACCCGCACCTCGGCAAGCTCACCTATATCCGGGTCTACTCCGGCACCCTGCAGTCCGGCTCCTCGGTGCTCAACAGCACCAAGGGCCGCAAGGAGCGGATCGGCAAGATCTACCAGATGCACGCCAACAAGCGTGAGGAGCGCGACACCGTCACCGCCGGCCACATCGTGGCGGTCATGGGGCTCAAGGACACCACCACCGGCGACACGCTCTGCGCCGAGAACGCCCCCGTCGTGCTCGAGTCGATGACGTTCCCGGCCCCGGTCATCTCGGTGGCCATCGAGCCCAAGACCAAGAGCGACCAGGAGAAGCTCGGCACCGCGATCCAGCGGCTGGCCGAGGAGGACCCGACCTTCCAGGTCCGCTCCGACGAGGAGACCGGCCAGACCATCATCGCGGGCATGGGCGAGTTGCACCTCGACGTGCTCGTCGACCGGATGCGCCGCGAGTTCAAGGTCGAGGCCAACGTCGGCAAGCCCCAGGTGGCTTACCGCGAGACGATCACCAAGGCCGTCGACAAGGTCGAGTACACCCACAAGAAGCAGACCGGCGGCTCCGGCCAGTACGGTCGCGTGATCATCTCGATCGAGCCGTCGGGCGGCAGCGGCGACGGCGGGTACGAGTTCGTCAACAAGGTCACCGGCGGCCGCATCCCGAAGGAGTACATCCCCTCGGTCGACGCCGGCTGCCAGGACGCCATGGAGTTCGGCGTGCTCGCCGGCTACCCCATGGTGGACGTCAAGGTCACGCTCATCGACGGCGCCTACCACGACGTCGACTCCTCCGAGCTCGCGTTCAAGATCGCCGGCTCGATGGCGTTCAAGGACGGCGCCCGCCGGGCCGGCCCGGTGCTCCTCGAGCCGATGATGTCGGTCGAGGTCACCACCCCTGAGGACTTCATGGGTGAGGTCATCGGCGACTTGAACAGCCGCCGCGGCCACATCCAGGCCATGGACGAGCGGGCCGGCGCCCGGGTCGTCCAGGCGCTCGTCCCGCTGTCGGAGATGTTCGGCTACGTCGGAGACCTCCGCAGCAAGACCCAGGGCCGGGCGAGCTACAGCATGCAGTTCGACTCCTACGCGCAGGTCCCCAAGGCTGTGGCCGAGGAGATCATCGCGAAGGTCCGAGGCGAGTGACCAGCCTCACAGCGTAGGAACCCCAGGGCCGGAGCACACCAAGTCCAAGCCCCACCGCACCAAGCGCCAAGCAACACAGCACGGCAACACCACCGCACCGCAGCAGCACAGCGAAGGCCCGATCAGAACCGGACGTCGTGAGGCGATCCACCACCCGACCAGAAAGCCAGTCCAGAGGAGGACCCCCGTGGCGAAGGCGAAGTTCGAGCGCACCAAGCCGCACGTCAACATCGGCACCATCGGTCACATCGACCATGGCAAGACGACGCTGACCGCTGCCATCACGAAGGTGCTGCACGACAAGTACCCGGACGTCAACCCGTTCACGCCGTTCGACCAGATCGACAAGGCTCCCGAGGAGCGTCAGCGCGGTATCACCATCTCGATCGCGCACGTCGAGTACCAGACCGAGGCGCGCCACTACGCCCACGTCGACTGCCCCGGCCACGCCGACTACATCAAGAACATGATCACCGGAGCGGCGCAGATGGACGGCGCGATCCTCGTGGTCGCCGCCACCGACGGCCCGATGCCGCAGACGAAGGAGCACGTCCTCCTGGCCCGCCAGGTCGGCGTCCCCTACATCGTCGTGGCCCTGAACAAGGCCGACATGGTCGACGACGAGGAGATCCTGGAGCTCGTCGAGCTCGAGGTCCGCGAGCTGCTCTCCGAGTACGAGTTCCCGGGCGACGACCTGCCGGTCGTGCGCGTGTCGGCGCTCAAGGCGCTCGAGGGCGACGAGAAGTGGGCCGACTCGATCATGGAGCTGATGAGCGCGGTCGACACCGCGATCCCGCAGCCCGAGCGCGACGTCGAGAAGCCCTTCCTGATGCCGATCGAGGACGTCTTCACCATCACCGGCCGCGGCACCGTGGTCACCGGCCGCATCGAGCGCGGCGTGGTCAAGGTGAACGAGGAGATCGAGATCGTCGGGATCAAGGAGAAGTCCTCCAAGACGATCGTCACCGGCGTCGAGATGTTCCGCAAGCTCCTCGATGAGGGACAGGCGGGCGAGAACGTCGGCCTGCTGCTTCGCGGCACCAAGCGCGAGGACGTCGAGCGCGGCCAGGTCTGCTGCAAGCCCGGGTCGATCACCCCGCACACGGACTTCGAGGCCAACGTCTACATCCTGAGCAAGGACGAGGGCGGCCGGCACACGCCGTTCTTCAACAACTACCGCCCGCAGTTCTACTTCCGCACCACTGACGTGACCGGCGTCGTCACCCTCCCCGAGGGCACCGAGATGGTCATGCCGGGCGACAACACCGAGATGACGGTCGCGCTGATCCAGCCGATCGCCATGGAGGAGGGCCTGCGCTTCGCCATCCGCGAGGGCGGCCGCACGGTTGGCGCGGGTCGCGTCACCAAGATCATCAAGTAGTCACCGCACCACCCACGCACCACCCAGCCAGACGCCGGCGCGGTCGGGCGGGCGCCCCCTCGGGGGCGGCCCCCGGCCCGCATCGGCGGACGGCGCCCCACGACAGCGGCACGAAGAGAAGGACAGGCGAAGCCCCCATGGCGGGACAGAAGATCCGCATCAGGCTCAAGGCCTACGACCACGAGGTCATCGACAGCTCGGCGCGCAAGATCGTCGAGACGGTGACGCGTACTGGTGCGCAGGTTGCGGGCCCGGTGCCGCTGCCGACCGAGAAGAACGTGTACTGCGTCATCCGCTCGCCGCACAAGTACAAGGACAGCCGCGAGCACTTCGAGATGCGCACGCACAAGCGGCTCATCGACATCCTCGACCCCACGCCGAAGACGGTCGACTCGCTGATGCGACTCGACCTGCCGGCGGGCGTCGACATCGAGATCAAGCTCTAGAGGTAACCCGATCATGACGACGAAGCAGAAGCGCGACGTGCGTGGCCTGTTGGGGCGCAAGGTCGGCATGACCCAGGTGTGGGACGAGAACAACAAGGTCGTCCCGGTCACCGTGGTCCAGGCCGGCCCCTGCGTCGTGACGCAGGTCCGCACCGCCGACGCCGACGGCTACTCCGCCGTGCAGCTCGGGTACGGCGCCATCGACCCGCGCAAGGTGAACAAGCCGGACGCCGGCCACTTCGCCAAGGCCGGAGTGACCCCGCGCCGCCACCTGGTGGAGATGCGCACCGAGGATGCCTCCGAGTACACCCTCGGCCAAGAGGTCACCGTCGAGGCGTTCGAGGCAGGTCAGGCCGTCGACGTCATCGGCACGACCAAGGGCAAGGGTTTCGCCGGCGCGATGAAGCGGCACGGCTTCCACGGCCTGCGAGCCTCCCACGGTGTGCAACGCAAGCACCGCTCGCCGGGCTCTATCGGCGGCTGCGCGACGCCCGGACGGGTGTTCCGCGGCATGAAGATGGCCGGCCAGATGGGCCAGGTCCGCCAGACCACCCAGAACCTCACCGTGCACGCGGTGGACGCCGAGCAGAACCTGCTGCTGATCAAGGGCGCCATCCCCGGCTCCGCCGGCTCCGTGGTGTTCATCCGCACCGCCACGAAGGGGGCGTGACGATCATGGCCAGCATCGAGGTCAAGTCACCCGCAGGCGCCGCGGCCGGCACGGTCGAGCTGCCCGCCGAGGTGTTCGACGTCCAGGTCAACATCCCGCTCATCCACCAGGTCGTGGTGGCCCAGCTCGCCGCGGCGCGCCAGGGCACCCACTCCACCAAGACCCGCGGCGAGGTCCGAGGCGGCGGCCGCAAGCCGTACCGCCAGAAGGGCACCGGCCGCGCCCGCCAGGGCTCGACCCGCGCCCCGCAGTTCGCCGGCGGCGGCGTCGTGCACGGCCCCACGCCGCGCTCGTACGACCAGCGCACCCCCAAGAAGATGAAGGCCGCTGCCCTGCGCGGGGCCCTGTCGGACCGGGCGCGCAACGGCCGCATCCACGTGCTCAGCGCGCTCGTCGAGGGCGACAAGCCGTCGACCAAGACGGCGGCCGCGGTGCTGGCCTCGATCTCGGAGCGGGCCAACCTGCTCGTGGTCGTGGAGCGCGCGGACACCGTGGCGTGGAAGAGCCTGCGCAACCTCGAAGACGTCCACGCGATCGTCCCCGACCAGCTGAACACCTACGACGTGCTCGTCTCCGACGACGTCGTCTTCACCGAGGGCGCGCTGGCCGCGTTCCTTGCCGGACCGCCCCGTGGGAAGTCCGCCAAGGCGGTCGCCCGCGAGTCCGAGCTCGAGGTCGCGGAGGTGACCGAGTGAACAAGATCGCCGACCCGCGCGACATCCTGGTGGCGCCCGTGATCTCGGAGAAGAGCTACGGCCTCCTCGACGAGAACAAGTACACGTTCCTGGTGCACCCCGACGCCAACAAGACCCAGATCAAGATCGCGGTCGAGCAGGTGTTCGGAGTCAAGGTGACCGGGGTCAACACCCTCAACCGCAGCGGCAAGACCCGTCGCACCCGCACCGGGGTGGGCCGGCGCAAGGCCACGAAGCGCGCCATCGTCAGCCTGGTCGAGGGCGACCGCATCGACATCTTCGGGGGACCGGTCTCCTGACCGGGCCGCCAAAGATCGAGTAGAGGACTACACCAGCCATGGGCATCCGTAAGTACAAGCCGACGACCCCGGGTCGCCGCGGCTCGAGCGTCGCCGACTTCGTCGAGGTCACGCGCAGCGAGCCCGAGAAGTCGCTCGTTCGGCCGCTGACCTCCAAGGGCGGCCGCAACAACCACGGCCGGGTCACGACCCGGCACCAGGGCGGCGGCCACAAGCGGGCCTACCGCGTGATCGACTTCCGTCGCCACGACAAGGACGGCGTGCCGGCCAAGGTCGCGCACATCGAGTACGACCCCAACCGCACCGCGCGCATCGCGCTGCTGCACTACGCCGACGGCGAGAAGCGCTACATCCTCGCCCCGGCCAAGCTCAAGCAGGGCGATCGGATCGAGAACGGCCCCGCGGCCGACATCAAGCCGGGCAACAACCTGCCGCTGCGCAACATCCCGGTCGGCACGGTGATCCACGCGATCGAGCTCCGCCCCGGCGGCGGCGCGAAGATCGCCCGCTCGGCCGGCGCGAGCGTCCAGCTGGTCGCCAAGGAGGGCAAGTTCGCGCAGCTGCGGATGCCCTCCGGCGAGATCCGCAACGTCGACGTGCGCTGCCGCGCCACCGTCGGCGAGGTCGGCAACGCCGAGCAGTCCAACATCAACTGGGGCAAGGCCGGCCGGATGCGCTGGAAGGGCAAGCGCCCGACCGTCCGCGGCGTCGCCATGAACCCCGTTGACCACCCGCACGGCGGCGGCGAGGGCAAGACCTCTGGCGGCCGCCACCCGGTGAGCCCCTGGGGCCAGACCGAAGGCCGTACCCGCAAGCCCGGCAAGGCGAGCGACAAGTTCATCGTCCGCCGCCGCAAGGCCAACAAGAAGCGCTAGGAGCCACGTCGATGCCGCGCAGCCTGAAGAAGGGTCCCTTCGTGGACGACCACCTGATCAAGAAGGTGGACGCCCAGAACGACAAGGGAACCCGCAACGTCATCAAGACGTGGTCCCGCCGTTCCATGATCGTGCCGGCCATGCTCGGCCACACGATCGCGGTGCACGACGGCCGCAAGCACGTCCCGGTGTTCGTCACCGAGTCGATGGTCGGCCACAAGCTCGGGGAGTTCGCGCCCACGCGGACCTTCCGTGGCCACGAGAAGGACGACCGCAAGGCCCGCCGCCGCTGACCGCGGCCGGCACACCCGACCGCGATCTGCACGAGAACTGACGAAGAGAGCAAGCAATGGCTGAGAACAAGGCGAGGCGCCTGACGGGCGACGCCGCCCTGGCGCAGGCGCGCTATGTGCGGATGTCGCCCCAGAAGGTGCGCCGCGTCATCGACCTCGTCCGCGGCATGCCGGCCGACGAGGCCGTGGCGATGCTGAAGTTCGCCCCCCAGGCCGCAAGCGAGCCCGTGGCCAAGGTGGTCGCCTCGGCGATCGCCAACGCCGAGAACAACAAGAACCTCGACCGCCGCACCCTCGTCATCAGCGAGGCGTACGTCGACGAGGGCCCGACCCTGAAGCGGTTCCGGCCGCGCGCCCAGGGCCGCGCCTACCGAATCCGCAAGCGCACCAGCCACATCACCGTTGTCGTGCAGTCGCAGGCCGCGGCGAGCCAGAAGGGGAAGACCCGCTAATGGGCCAGAAGGTCAACCCGCATGGGTTCCGCCTCGGCATCACCACGGACTTCAAGAGCCGTTGGTACGCCGACAAGCTGTACAAGGACTACGTCAAGGAAGACGTCGCCATCCGGCGCATGATGGAGAAGGGCATGGAGCGCGCCGGCATCAGCCGCGTCGAGATCGAGCGCACGCGTGACCGCGTGCGCGTCGACATCCACACCGCGCGCCCCGGCATCGTCATCGGCCGCCGCGGCGCCGAGGCCGACCGCATCCGCGGCGACCTCGAGAAGCTCACCGGCAAGCAGGTGCAGCTGAACATCCTCGAGGTGAAGAACCCCGAGACCGATGCCCAGCTCGTCGCCCAGGGCATCGCCGAGCAGCTCAGCAGCCGCGTGTCGTTCCGGCGCGCGATGCGCAAGGGCATGCAGACGGCGATGAAGGCCGGCGCCAAGGGCATCCGGGTCCAGTGCTCGGGCCGCCTCGGTGGCGCGGAGATGAGCCGCAGCGAGTTCTACCGCGAGGGCCGCGTGCCCCTGCACACGCTGCGCGCCAACATCGACTACGGCTTCTACGAGGCCCGGACGACCTTCGGCCGGATCGGCGTGAAGGTCTGGATCTACAAGGGCGACGTCGTGCCCGGCGCCAAGGCCGAGCGCGAGGTCCAGCTGCCCGGCAGCCGTCCGGCGCGTCCGGGCGGCCGTCCCGGCGCCGACCGACCCCGCACGGCCCGCCCGCGCCAGGACGACGTGGTCGAGGCCGCCGAGGTCCCGAGCGCACCCGTGCCCGCGGCCGAGGCGGCGGGAGCCGCTCCCGCCACCGAGACGGAGGCCTGAGCCATGTTGATCCCCCGCAGGGTCAAGCACCGCAAGCAGCACCACCCGAAGCGTTCGGGTGCGGCCAAGGGCGGCACGCAGGTCACGTTCGGCGACTACGGCCTGATGGCCCTCGAGCCGGCCTACGTCACCAACCGGCAGATCGAGGCGGCGCGTATCGCCATCAACCGGCGGATCAAGCGCGGCGGCAAGGTGTGGATCACCATCTACCCCGACCGCCCGCTGACCAAGAAGCCGGCCGAGACCCGCATGGGCTCCGGCAAGGGCTCGCCGGAGTGGTGGATTGCCAACGTCAAGCCCGGCCGGGTGCTCTTCGAGTTGTCCTACCCGAGCGAGGAGACCGCCCGCGAGGCCCTGACCCGCGCGGCGCACAAGCTCCCGATGAAATGCCGGATTGTCCGGCGCGAGGCTGGTGAGGCGTGATGGCCGCGACCAAGGCGCTCGACCTGCGCACGATCGAGGACGACGAGCTCGTCTCGAAGCTGCGTGAGGCCAAGGAGGAGCTGTTCAACCTCCGCTTCCAGGCGGCAACCGGCCAGCTGGAGAACCACGGCCGGCTGCGCGCGGTCCGCAAGGAGATCGCCCGCATCTACACGGTGATGCGCGAGCGCGAGCTCGGCATCACCACGATTGAGGCGTCGGAGGGCGCGGCATGAGCACCAACGACACCACTGAGAACGCAAGCGTCGAGGATCGCGGCTTCCGCAAGACCCGAGAGGGCCTGGTGGTCAGCGACAAGATGGACAAGACCGTCGTCGTGGCGGTCGAGGACCGCTTCAAGCACGCCCTCTACGGCAAGGTCGTGCGCCGCACGAACAAACTGAAGGCGCACGACGAGGCCAACGCCGCCGGCATCGGCGACCGAGTCCTGATCATGGAGACCCGCCCGCTGTCGGCGTCCAAGCGCTGGCGTGTGGTGGAGATCCTCGAGAAGGCCAAGTAACCAACCCGTTCCGCCAGGCTCGCCGCGTGCGAGAACCGGCAGACAACCAGGAGCTGACGTGATCCAGCAGGAATCGCGACTGCGTGTTGCCGACAACACCGGTGCCAAGGAGATCTTGTGCATCCGGGTTCTCGGCGGCTCCGGCCGTCGCTACGCCGGTATCGGCGACGTCATCGTGGCGACCGTGAAAGACGCGATCCCCGGTGGCAACGTGAAGAAGGGCGAGGTCGTCAAGGCGGTCATCGTCCGCACGACCAAGGAGCGCCGCCGTCCCGACGGCTCCTACATCAAGTTCGACGAGAACGCCGCCGTGATCCTCAAGGGCGACGGCGAGCCCCGTGGAACCCGCATCTTCGGCCCGGTGGGCCGCGAGCTGCGCGACAAGAAGTTCATGAAGATCATTTCACTGGCCCCGGAGGTGCTCTGACCATGGGGCGCATGCGCATCAAGAAGGGCGACACCGTGCTGGTGATCGCCGGCAAGGACAAGGGCGTCTACGGCAAGGTGATCCACGCCTACCCTGAGAACGACCGCGTGCTGGTCGAGGGCGTCAACCGCATCACCAAGCACACCAAGGTGGGCCAGACGACCCGCGGCGCGAAGACCGGCGGCATCGTGACCGCCGAGGCGCCGATCCATGTGTCCAACGTGCAGGTCGTCGTCGAGAAGGACGGCAAGAAGGTCGGCTCGCGCGTGGGCATCAAGCGCGACGACGAGGGCAACCGCACCCGGGTCGCCAAGCGGACCGGGGAGGAGATCTGATGACGGTCGCCGACGAGACCACGACCTCGGCCGAGGTCAAGGTGCAGCCTCGGCTCAAGCTGCGCTACCGCGAGGAGATCGCGCCGGCGCTGCTTGAGGACTTCGGCTTCAGCAACGTGATGCAGGTCCCCGGCCTGGTCAAGATCGTGGTGAACATGGGGGTGGGCGACGCCGCCCGCGACTCCAAGCTCATCGAGGGCGCCATCAAGGACCTCACCTCGATCACCGGCCAGAAGCCGCAGGTCACCAAGGCCCGCAAGTCCATCGCGCAGTTCAAGCTCCGTGAGGGTATGCCGATCGGCGCGCACGTCACGCTGCGCGGCGACCGGATGTGGGAGTTCCTGGACCGCCTGCTGTCGGTCGCGCTGCCCCGCATCCGCGACTTCCGCGGTCTGTCGCCGCGGCAGTTCGATGGCAAGGGCAACTACACGTTCGGGCTCACCGAGCAGGCCGTCTTCCACGAGATCGACCAGGACAAGGTCGACCGCGTCCGCGGCATGGACATCACCGTGGTGACGACCGCGGCCAACGACGACGAGGGCCGCGCGCTGCTCAAGCGCCTCGGCTTTCCGTTCAAGGAGAACTGACCGTGGCGAAGAAGAGCCTGATCAACAAGGCGGCCAGCACCCCGAAGTTCAAGGTGCGCGGCTACACCAGGTGCAACCGGTGCGGCCGTCCGCACGCGGTGTACCGCAAGTTCGGCCTATGCCGCGTGTGCTTCCGTGAGATGGCGCACCGCGGCGAGTTGCCGGGCATCACCAAGAGCAGCTGGTAACCCCAACGACGCCGCAGGTCCCCAGGTCGACTGAACCGGGGATACCACGGCGAGGAAGGCCCTAGGCCCTTTCATGACCATGACCGACCCGATTGCGGACATGCTCACCCGGATCCGGAACGCCAACCAGGCGTACCACGACGAGGTGGCCATGCCGTCGAGCAAGATCAAGACGCACATCGCCCAGATCCTCCTGCAGGAGGGCTACATCGCCGGCTGGAAGGTTGCCGAGAACGAGGACGCGCCCGGCTCCACGCTGGTCGTCGACCTCAAGTACGGCCCCAACCGCGAGCGCTCGATCGCGGGCGTGCGTCGGGTGAGCAAGCCCGGGCTGCGCGTCTACGCGAAGTCCACCGGCCTGCCCCGCGTGCTCGGCGGCCTCGGCATCGCGATCATCTCGACCTCGACCGGCCTGCTGACCGACCGCCAGGCGAACAAGAAGGGCGTGGGTGGGGAAGTCCTCGCCTACGTCTGGTAACGGAAGGAGGAGACCCCATGTCACGTATCGGTCGTCTGCCCATCTCCGTTCCCAGCGGTGTCGACGTCTCCATCGAGGGCCAGTCGGTGACCGTCAAGGGCCCCAAGGGCACGCTCAGCCACACCGTGGCCGAGCCGATCTCCCTGGAGCGCGACGAGGACGGCACCGTCAAGGTGATCCGCCCCAACGACGAGCGTTCCAACCGCTCGCTGCACGGCCTGACCCGCACGCTCATCGCCAACATGATCACCGGCGTCACCGAGGGCTACACCAAGGGCCTCGAGATCGTCGGCGTCGGCTACCGCGTCCAGGCCAAGGGCAGCGCGCTGGAGTTCGCCCTCGGCTACTCCCACCCGATCACCGTCGAGGCGCCCGAGGGCATCTCGTTCGCGGTGGAGAGCCCCACCAAGTTCTCCGTCCAGGGGATCGACAAGCAGCGCGTCGGCGAGGTCGCCGCGAACATCCGCAAGCTGCGCAAGCCTGAGCCATACAAGGGCAAGGGCGTGCGCTACGCGGGCGAGGTCGTCCGCCGCAAGGTCGGAAAGGCTGGTAAGTAAGCGATGCCGAAGACCCGAGCCGCTCTCGCGGCCAAGCTCAGCGGCACGAAGGCCAGCCGCAAGGGCCTGGCGGCCAAGCGCCGCCACGTCCGCGTCCGCAAGAAGGTGTCCGGCACGCCGGAGCGCCCGCGCCTGGTCGTGACGCGCTCGTCGCGCCACGTCTTCGTCCAGGTCGTCGACGACGTCGCCGGCGTCACGCTGGCGTCTGCCTCCACGATGGAGAGCACGCTGCGCGGCGACGACGGCGACAAGACGGCCAAGGCCCGCAAGGTCGGCGAGCTCGTCGGCGAACGCGCCAAGGCCGCCGGCGTCGAGTCGGTCGTCTTCGACCGCGGCGGGCGCCAGTACCACGGCCGCGTGGCCGCCGTCGCCGACGGCGCGCGCGAAGCCGGCCTGGCGTTTTAGTCCCGAACCGATCACGAGAGAAGGAACATCTGATGGCTGGACCCCAGCGCCGCGGGAGCGGAGCCGGTGGCGAGCGTCGTGACCGGCGGGATGGTCGTCGCGGCGAGCAGGTCGCCGAGAAGACCGCCTACCTCGAGCGCGTCGTCGCGATCAACCGCGTCGCCAAGGTCGTGAAGGGTGGTCGTCGCTTCAGCTTCACCGCGCTCGTCGTGGTGGGCGATGGCGACGGCCAGGTCGGCGTCGGCTACGGCAAGGCCAAGGAGGTGCCCGCGGCGATCGCCAAGGGCGTCGAGGAGGCCAAGAAGAACTTCTTCAAGGTGCCGCGCATCCAGGGCACCATCCCGCACCCGATCCAGGGCGAGAAGGCCGCGGGCGTGGTCCTGCTGCGCCCCGCCGCCCCCGGTACGGGGATCATCGCGGGCGGACCCGTGCGCGCCGTGCTTGAGTGCGCCGGCGTCCACGACGTGCTGAGCAAGTCGCTCGGCTCGGACAACGCGATCAACGTCGTCCACGCGACGGTGGCGGCGCTCAAGGGCCTGGAGCGCCCCGAGGAGGTGGCCGCCCGCCGCGGCCTGCCGCTCGAGGACATCGCCCATGCCGGCCTGCTGCGGGCCCGCGCTGCGGGTGGTGCGTGATGGGTCGGCTGAAGGTCACGCAGATCCGTTCGGAGATCGGCGGCAAGCCCAACCAGCGCGAGACCCTGCGCACGCTGGGCCTCAAGCGGATCGGCGATGTCGTTGTGAAGGAGGACCGTCCCGAGGTCCGCGGCATGGTTCACGCCGTGCGGCACCTCATCACGGTCGAGGAGGTCGACTGATATGACGCTCAAGGTTCACCACCTGCGTCCCGCGCCCGGCTCCAAGACGCCCAAGACCCGGGTGGGTCGCGGGGAGGGCTCCAAGGGCAAGACCGCGGGTCGCGGCACCAAGGGCACCAAGGCCCGCTACCAGGTGCCCGCCGCGTTCGAGGGCGGCCAGATGCCGCTGCACATGCGCCTGCCGAAGCTGCGCGGGTTCACCAACCCGTTCCGCGTCGAGTACCAGGTCGTCAACCTGGCCGCGCTGCAGGCGCTCTACCCCTCGGGCGGGGAGGTCACCGTGGACGACCTGGTCGCCAAGGGCGCCGTCCGCAAGAACCAGCCGGTCAAGATCCTGGGCAACGGCGACCTGTCGGTGGCCCTGCAGGTGACCGCGCAGAAGTTCTCGGCGACCGCCAAGGACAAGATCACCGCAGCGGGCGGTTCGGCCACCGAGGCCTGACGGCTCGCCCCCAGCACGACCCGGGCTCGCTCTCGCCACCCTCGGCGGGAGGGGGCCCGGCTGTTAGAGTCCCCACCCACGACACCGTCAGGTCAGGAGCCACCGCCGTGCTCAGCGCATTCGTCCGGGCGTTCAAGACGCCCGACCTGCGGCGCAAGCTGCTGTTTGTGCTGTTCATCCTCGCGCTGTTCCGGCTCGGCTCGGTCATCCCGACGCCCGGCGTCGACTACGGCGCCATCCAGGTGTGCATCACCGCGGTCGAGGACAACAGCCTGTACGGCCTGATCAACCTGTTCAGCGGCGGTGCGCTGCTGCAGTTGTCGATCTTCGCGCTGGGGATCATGCCGTACATCACGGCGAGCATCATCATCCAGCTGCTCACCGTGGTGATCCCGCGGTTCGAGGCCCTCAAGAAGGAGGGCCAGTCCGGCACGGCGGTGCTCACGCAGTACACCCGCTACCTCACGGTGGCCCTGGCGGTGCTGCAGTCCACCGGCCTGATCGCGATCGCCCGCAACCCCGGCCAGCTGTTCAGCGGCTGCAACGAGGACCTCATCCCCAACGAGGGCATCTGGGTCCTGGCCACGATGGTCTTGACGATGACCGCCGGCACCGCGGTGATCATGTGGCTCGGCGAGCTGATCACCGACCGCGGCATCGGCAACGGCATGTCGCTGCTGATCTTCACGTCGATCATCTCGGGCTTCCCGGCCCAGCTGTGGGCGATCCAGCGGGTGAGCGGCTGGTTCACCTTCTCCCTGGTGCTGCTGATCGGGCTGGCCCTCGTGGCCGGCGTGGTGTTCGTCGAGCAGGCCCAGCGCCGGATCCCGGTGCAGTACGCCAAACGCCAGATCGGCCGGCGGATGTACGGCGGCACGTCGACGTACATCCCGATCAAGGTCAACCAGGCCGGCGTCATCCCGGTCATCTTCGCCTCGTCGCTGCTCTACCTGCCGACCCTGCTCGTGCAGATCGCCGGCACCGACTCGTCGTGGTCGACCTGGATCCAGCGCAACCTGGTCCAGGGCGACCAGCCGATCTACGTGATCACGTACTTCCTGCTGATCATCTTCTTCACCTACTTCTACGTCGCGATCACGTTCAACCCCGACGAGGTCGCCGACAACATGAAGAAGTACGGCGGCTTCATCCCGGGCATCCGGGCGGGCCGGCCGACGGCGGAGTACCTCGACTACGTCCTCACCCGGCTGACCGCGACGGGGTCGCTGTACCTCGCATTCATCGCGATCATCCCGATCATCGCCTTTGCCCTGATCAACGCCAGCCAGCAGTTCCCGTTCGGCGGGACGTCGATCCTGATCATGGTTGGAGTCGGGTTGGACACGGTCAAGCAGATCGAGAGCCAGCTGCAGCAGCGCAACTACGAGGGCTTCCTGCGCTAGGCGGCCTTGGAAGGCATGGGAGACTGGGTCCCTGTCCAGCCTTCGGGCCGCCCCTCGGCGACCGGTCCCCTCGACGAAAGGCCCGCCCGTGCGCATCGTTCTCGTCGGACCCCCAGGCGCCGGCAAGGGCACCCAGGCCAAGCGGATCGCTGAGCACCTCGGCATCCCGGCCATCTCGACGGGCGACATCTTCCGCGGCAACGTCGCCGGGGGCACCCCGCTTGGCATCGAGGCCAAGCGCTACATGGACGCCGGCGAGTACGTCCCCGACGACGTGACCAACCGGATGGTGCGGGCCCGGATCGCGGAGGCCGACTGCGGCGGCGGTTTCCTGCTCGACGGCTACCCCCGGACCACCGCCCAGGTGGCCGAGCTCGACGCGATGCTCGCCGAGCGAGGTGAGCGCATCGACGCCGTGCTCGAGCTCACCGCCCACACCGACGAGGTCGTCGCCCGGCTGCTCAACCGGGCCAGCCTCGAGGGCCGCGCCGACGACACCGAGGACGTCATCCGCCGCCGGCTCGAGGTCTACGCCGAGCAGACGCACCCGCTGACCGAGCTGTACGGCGCCCGCGGCGTGCTCGTCCAGGTCGACGGCATCGGCGGGGTCGACGAGGTCACCGAGCGCGTCCTGGCCGCCCTGCCCGGCTCCGCGGCCTGACCGCCACCTCGACGGACTCGGCTGATCACCCATGGGATGGCGCGACGGCGAGATCGAGATCAAGACGCCTGAGCAGCTGGCGCTGATGCGCGTGGCCGGGCTGGTGGTGGCCGACGGCCTGGCCGCGGTGCGTGCCGCGGCCGTGCCGGGCGCCACCACCGCGGACCTCGACGCCGTGGCACGCGAGGTCCTCCGCAAGGCCGGCGCCACCTCAAGCTTCCTGGGCTACGGCCACCCGCCGTTCCCGGCGGCGATCTGCGCGTCGGTCAACGACGAGGTCGTGCACGGCATCCCCGGTTCGCGGGTGCTCAACGACGGCGACCTGGTGTCGATCGACTTCGGGGCGATCGTGGACGGCTGGCACGGCGACGCCGCGATCACGGTGGCGGTGGGGGAGGTCGCCCCCGAGCGGCTGGCGCTGTCGGCGGCCACCGAGGGCGGTCTGTGGGCCGGCATCGCCCAAGCCCGGGCGGGCGGGCGGCTGAGCGACATCGGCCACGCCGTCGAGCGGCACGTCCGCCGGCAGGGGGCCTACGGCATCCTCGAGGACTACGTCGGCCACGGGATCGGCACCTCGATGCACATGGACCCGCAGGTCCCGAACTACGGCAAACCGGGCAAAGGCCCTCGACTGGTGCCCGGAATGGCGCTGGCGATCGAGCCGATGGTCACCCAGGGGTCGCGCCAGACCAGGGTGCTGCCCGACGACTGGACCGTGGCCACCCAAGACGGATCGTGGGCGGCCCACTGGGAGCACACGGTGGCCATCACCCCCGAGGGGCCCTGGGTGCTCACGGCGCCGGACGGCGGCGCCGAGCGGCTGGCCGCGCTTGGGGTGCCCAGCCCGGCGGCGAGCCGGCCCTGAGGGGGGTCCGCCAGGCGCGCATTTGAGCCCAGGCGGGCGCCTGCCGTACGATGGTGCTTCGGCTGATCGCAGCCGTCGCTTCCCCGCGCCCAGCGGCTGGCACCACATCTTGGGCGCAGGCGTCGTGGCATCACGCGGTGGGCCTAGCCGCCGGCCCGGAACCCTCGGGTCGGTTCTGCCCGATCCACCAGCCAACCAAGGGATCTGCACGAGCACATGTCCAAAAAAGACGGCGCCATCGAAATCGAGGGCACGGTCGTCGAGTCACTCCCGAACGCCATGTTCAGAGTCGAGCTCAACAACGGTCACAAGGTTCTCGCGCACATCTCCGGGAAGATGCGCCAGCACTACATCCGGATCCTCCCCGAGGACCGCGTGGTGGTGGAGCTCAGCCCGTACGACCTGACCCGCGGTCGGATCGTCTACCGCTACAAGTGAGTCACGGAGCCATCAGATGAAGGTCAACCCGAGCGTCAAGCCGATCTGCGACAAGTGCAAGGTCATCCGCCGGCACGGTCGCGTCATGGTCATCTGCGAGAACCTGCGCCACAAGCAGCGCCAGGGCTGAGCAGCCGCACCACCCGCACCAACCGCTCCAACGCACGACAGCGCCACATCACCACCGCACCACCCGACATGCGCAGCACCCGACCCTCGCCGGCCTCGGCCACGCGAGACGCCACCCCCGGTACGCAAGGCCGGGGACCTGCCGCAAGGCAGGACCGGTGCTGGGCGAGACCTCTGCGAACCAGTGAAGGAAGTGCGACCGCCTCATGGCACGCCTCGTCGGCGTCGACCTCCCCCGCGACAAGCGGCTTGAGGTTGCGCTCACGTACATCTACGGCATCGGCCGTACCCGCGCCCGCCAGACGCTGGAGGCCACCGGCGTCAGCCCGGACCTGCGCGTCAAGGACCTCGGCGACGAGGAGCTCGTGAAGCTCCGCGACCACATCGAGGGCTTCTACAAGGTCGAAGGTGATCTGCGCCGCGAGGTGCAGGCGGACATCCGCCGCAAGGTCGAGATCGGCTGCTACCAGGGACTGCGCCACCGCAAGGGCCTGCCGGTCCGCGGCCAGCGCACCCACACCAACGCGCGCACCCGCAAGGGCCCGCGTCGCGCCATCGCCGGCAAGAAGAAGGCCGGCAAGAAGTAGTAGTCCGACCCGGACCGACGACCTCGCTTAGGAGCTTTGACGTATGCCCCCCAAGACCCGCCAGACCGCGGGCGCCAAGAAGGTGCGCCGCAAGGAGAAGAAGAACGTGGCCCACGGCCACGCGCACATCAAGAGCACGTTCAACAACACCATCGTGTCCATCACCGACCCGTCCGGCGCCGTGATCGCCTGGGCATCTGCCGGGCAGGTCGGTTTCAAGGGCTCGCGCAAGTCGACTCCGTTCGCCGCGCAGATGGCCGCCGAGGCCGCCGCGCGCCGCGCGATGGAGCACGGCATGAAGAAGGTCGACGTCTTCGTCAAGGGTCCCGGCTCCGGCCGCGAGACCGCGATCCGCTCGCTGCAGGCCGCCGGCCTGGAGGTCGGGTCGATCGCCGACGTCACCCCCAGTGCCCACAACGGCTGCCGTCCGCCCAAGCGCCGCCGCGTCTGACGAGGAGAGAGAACACCCATGGCCCGGTACACCGGCGCGGACTGCAAGCGATGCCGCCGCGAGAAGACGAAGCTTTTCCTCAAGGGCGCCAAGTGCGAATCACCGAAGTGCCCCATTGAGATCCGCCCCTACCCTCCGGGTGAGCACGGCCGTGGCCGCACCAAGGACAGCGAGTACCTCCTGCAGATGCGCGAGAAGCAGAAGTGCGCGCGCATCTACGGCGTCCTGGAGAAGCAGTTCCGGGGGTACTACGAGGAGGCCCAGCGCAAGCAGGGCAAGACGGGTGAGAACCTGCTCCGCATCCTGGAGAGCCGCCTCGACAACGTCGTCTACCGCGCGGGGATGGCCAAGTCGCGCGATATGGCCCGCCAGCTCGTCCGCCACGGCCACTTCACGGTCAACGGCAAGAAGGTCGACATCCCGTCGTACCGCGTGGCCGAGAACGACATCGTCGAGGTCCGGGCCGGCAGCGTCGAGCTGACGCCGTTCGTCGTGGCGCGCGCCGAGTCCGGCGAGCGCACCGTCCCCGCGTGGCTCGAGGTCGTCCCGAACCGCATGCGCATCCTGGTGCACGCCCTGCCCGCCCGGCAGGTCATCGACACCCAGGTGCAAGAGCAGCTGATCGTCGAGCTCTACTCGAAGTAGTCCCCGTGCTCGGGGCGGCGGCCGCCACGGCCGCTGCCTCGGGTGCACCCGCGCCCGCCCCCCGCGGCGCGCCCCACCCGTCGGCGTCAAATAGCGGACGCCCGGCCCCTGGAGGAACCTCTTGCTCATCGCCCAGCGCCCGACCCTCTCCGAAGAGGTCGTCAACGACAACCGCTCGCGGTTCGTCATCGAGCCGCTCGAGCCCGGCTTCGGCTACACCCTCGGCAACTCGCTGCGCCGCACCCTGCTGTCGTCGATCCCCGGCGCGGCGGTCACCTCGCTGCGCATCGACGGCGTCCTGCACGAGTTCACCGCCGTCGCCGGGGTGACCGAGGACGTCACCGACCTGATCCTCAACATCAAGCAGCTCGTCGTGTCCAGCGAGAACGACGAGCCGGTCGTCATGTACCTGCGCAAGCAGGGCCCCGGCACCGTCACCGCGGCCGACATCGCCCCGCCCGCCGGGGTCGAGGTGCACAACCCCGAGCTCCACCTGGCCACCCTGAACGGCAAGGGCAAGCTGGAGATCGAGCTCACCGTCGAGCGCGGCCGCGGCTACGTCCCCGCCGTGCAGAACAAGCAGGCCGGCCAAGAGATCGGCCGCATCCCGGTCGACTCGATCTACTCGCCGGTGCTGCGCGTGACGTACAAGGTCGAGGCCACCCGCGTCGAGCAGCGCACCGACTTCGACCGCCTCGTCGTCGACGTCGAGACCAAGCCGTCGATGCGGCCCAACGACGCGGTCGCGTCCGCCGGGCGCACCCTGGTCGAGCTGTTCGGGCTGTTCCGCGAGCTCAACGCCGAGGCCGAGGGCATCGAGCTTGGGCCGTCCCCGACCGACGCAGCCCTCGCCGCCGACCTGGCCCTGCCGATCGAGGAGCTCGATCTCACCGTGCGCTCCTTCAACTGCCTCAAGCGCGAGGGCGTCCACACCGTGGGCGAGCTCATCTCGCGCAGCGAGGCGGATCTGCTGGACATCCGCAACTTCGGCGCGAAGTCCATCGACGAGGTCAAGGTCAAGCTGGCCGGCCTGGGTCTGGCGCTCAAGGACAGCCCCCCCGGGTTCGACCCCAGCCAGATCCTGGACACCTACGTCGAGGATGACGACGACGACCAGGGCTTCGCTGAGGACGAGCAGCTCTGACCCAGCCGCACGTCTGACGCCCACCTGACTTTCGAGGAGAACTCATGCCCACGCCCACGAAGGGCCCGCGGCTCGGCGGCGGACCGGCGCACGAGCGGCTCATGCTCGCCAACCTGGCGACGGCGCTGTTCGAGCACGGCCGCATCACGACCACCGAGGCCAAGGCCAAGCGGCTGCGCCCGCTCGCCGAGCGTCTCATCACCAAGGCGAAGCGGGGCGACCTGCATGCGCGCCGCCAGGTGATGACGGTCATCCGCGACAAGGACGTCGTCCACGTGTTGTTCACTGAGATCGGCCCGCGCTTCGCCGGCCGCGACGGCGGATACACGCGCATCACCAAGATCGGCGCCCGCAAGGGCGATGCGGCCCCGATGGCCGTCATCGAGCTGGTCGAGGCCCTCACGGTGGCGCAGTCGGCGGTCGGCGAGGCCGAGGCAGCGACCAAGCGGTCGGCCAAGGACGCCAAGAAGGACGCCAAGGAGAGCAAGGCGGCCGCGCCGGTTGAGCCCGCTGAGGCCGAGGTGGCCGAGGTGGCCGAGGTCGAGCCCGCCGACGAGCCGGCCGAGATCGACGAGGCGGCCGAGGCTGTCGTCGACGAGGCAGAGGCAGGGGCAGAGGCAGAGGCTGCCGAATCCGACGCCGACGCCGAGGATCCGAAGGACGCCTGAGCAGTCCCAGGCGCCGCAGATGAGCACCGACGAGCCCGCCGTCTTGGACGGCGGGCTCGTCCGCGTCCGGCTGGACCTCGGCTATGACGGCGCCGGCTTCTCCGGGTGGGCCTCCCAGCCTGGCCTCCGCACGGTGCAGGGCGTGCTGGAGGAGGCCCTGCGGGTGGTGCTGCGGCTGCCGGTCCCGCCGTCGCTGACGGTGGCCGGCCGCACCGATGCCGGGGTGCACGCCCGGGGGCAGGTGGCCCACGTTGATCTGCCGCTGGCCGACCTGCCGATCAGCACGGACCCGGAGGCCGCCCTTGCCGCGGTGCTGCCGCGCCTGCGGGGTGCGCTGCCCAGGGACGTCCGGGTGCACCGAGCGCTCCTGGCCCCGGTGGGTTTCGATGCGCGGTTCTCCGCGCTCTGGCGGCGCTACTCGTACCGCGTGGTGGACGACCCTGCCGGCCCCGACCCGCTGCGGCGCGGCGAGACGCTGGCATGGGGAGCGCCGCTCGACCTGGAGCTGCTCAACGAGGCGTCCGCGGAGCTGGTCGGCGAGTGGGACTTCGCGGCGTTCTGCCGACGGCGTGAGGGCGCCACGACGATCCGCACGCTGCGGGAGTTCAGCTGGCAGCGGCGGCCGGGGGCGCCGGACGGCGCCGTGGCGGCGCGGGTGACCGCCGACGCGTTCTGCCACTCGATGGTCCGGGCCCTGGTCGGCTGCTTGCTGCCGGTGGGCGACGGGCGCCGCCCGGTGGACTGGCCGGCGCGGGTGCTGGCGGCCGGGGTCCGCGACTCCGCGGTCCACGTGGCGCCGCCGTACCCGCTGGTGCTCGAGGAGGTCGGCTACCCCGAGGCCGCGGACCTCGCCCAGCAGGCCGTGCGCACCCGGCGGCGCCGAACCGCCCTGGAGGGCTGAACGGCCGCTCGGAGCCCACTTCGCAGGTTGCGGTCGCACGGCGGCGGGGGCGGTGGCAGGGTGGGAAGGCCAGCCGGCCCCGGACTTTCGAAGGAGCACCCATGCGCGTCGTCGTGGCACTCGGAGGCAACGCCCTGCAGAAGCGCGGCGAGCCGATGACCGTGGAGAACCAGCGCGCCAACGTCAAGATCGCGGCGGAGGCCCTGGCACCGATCGCGATGGAGAACGAGCTCGTCATCACCCACGGCAACGGCCCGCAGGTGGGCCTGCTGTCGCTCCAGGCGTCCTCGTACAACGAGGAGTCGAGCTACCCCTTCGATGTCCTCGGGGCGCAGACGGAGGGGATGATCGGCTACTGGATCGAGCAGGAGATGGGCAACCTGCTGCCCATCGAGAAGCCGCTGGCGACCCTGCTGTCGATGATGGAGGTCGACGCCCACGACCCGGCCTTCGAGAACCCCACGAAGTTCGTCGGCCCGGTCTACACCGAGGAGGACGCCAAGCGCCTGGCCGCGGCCAATGGCTGGACGGTCAAGCAGGACGGCGACAAGTGGCGACGGGTGGTCCCCTCGCCGCTGCCGAGGCGGATGTTCCAGGTGCGCCCCGTGCAGTGGCTGCTCGACCACGGCACCGTCGTGATCTGCGCCGGTGGCGGCGGCATCCCGACGATGTACCTGCCGGAGCACGGCTACTCCGGCCCCCTCGACCACAACCCCAAGACGCTCGTCGGGGTCGAGGCGGTCATCGACAAGGACCGGGCCAGCGCGGTCCTGGCACGCGACCTGCGGGCCGACCTGCTGGCCATCCTCACCGACGCCGACGCCGTCTACACCGGGTGGGGCACCCCCGAGCAGAAAGCCATCGCCGCCGTCCACCCGGATGCGCTCGCCGCGATGGCCGATGAGTTCCCCGCCGGGTCGATGGGTCCGAAGGTCGAGGCGGCGATCGACTTCGCGCGCACCGGGGGCGACTCGTACATCGGGGACCTCGCGGGCATCGACGCGATGCTGCGCGGCGAGGCCGGCACCCGGGTCTCCGCCCACGTCGACGGGGTGCTCTACCGCTAGCCCCTCCCGGATGGGCGAGGATGGCCCGCTGTGGGTCACCTCGAGGTCAACGGCGTCGGCTGCACGCTGCCCGATGGGCGCGTGCTGTTGGACGACGTCTCGTTTCGGGTCGGCGAGGGCGCCGTGGTGGCGCTGGTCGGCGCGAATGGGGCCGGCAAGACGACGCTGCTGCGCATCGCCGCGGGGGACCTCGCCCCCACGGCCGGCGCGGTCGTGAGCAGCGGCGGGCTCGGGGTGATGCGGCAGTTCGTCGGCAGCGTGCGCGATGAGAGCACGGTGCGCGACCTGCTGCTCTCGGTGGCGCCGGCCCGGATCCGGGCCGCCGCCCAGGCCGTCGACGCCGCCGAGCTCGCGATGATGGAGCGCGACGACGAGCCGAGCCAGCTCGCGTACGCGCAGGCGCTCGCCGATTGGGCCGACGCGGGCGGGTACGAGGCCGAGGTGCTCTGGGACACCTGCTGCACGGAGGCGCTGGGCGCCCCATGGGTCCGCGCCCAGTGGCGCGCGGTGGCCACGCTGTCCGGAGGCGAGCAGAAGCGGCTGGTGCTTGAGGCGCTGCTGCGCGGGCCCGACCAGGTGCTCTTGCTCGACGAGCCGGACAACTACCTCGACGTCCCCGGCAAGCGCTGGCTGGAGGGGCAGTTGTCCGACACCCGCAAGTCGGTGCTCTTCGTCAGCCACGATCGTGAGCTGCTGGCGCGCACCGCCACCCGGGTCGTCACCGTCGAGGGCGGCGGCGCGTGGGTCCACGGCGGCGGGTTCGCGTCGTACCACGACGCGCGCCGAGACCGGCATGCCCGCCTTGAGGAGCTGCTGCAGCGTTGGGATGAGGAGCATGAGCGGCTCAAGGCCTTGGCCCGCACGCTGCAGCAGCAGGCGGCGATCTCACCCGATATGGCCAGCCGGTACCGCGCGATGCAGACCCGGCTGCGCAAGTACGAGGAGGCCGGCCCTCCCGAGGCCCCGCCGACCGAGCAACGGGTCGCGATGCGGCTCCGGGGCGGGCGCACCGGGGTGCGGGCCGTCACCTGCGCCGCCCTTGAGCTGACCGGCCTCATGCAGCCGTTCGATCTTGAGGTCTTCTACGGCGAGCGGGTGGCGGTGCTGGGCAGCAACGGCTCGGGCAAGTCGCACTTCCTGCGGTTGCTCGCGGGTGGCGCCCACGCGGCCTCGGTGAAGCACACGGGGGAGTTCCGGCTCGGTGCGCGGGTGGTTGCGGGGCACTTCGCGCAGACCCACCAACATCCGGAGCTGATCGGACGCCCCCTGGTCGACGCGCTCTGGCAGGCCTCGTCCCTGCAGCGGGGTCCGGCGATCGGGGCACTGCGCCGCTACGAGCTCGAGCTGCAGGCCGACCAGCCGTTCGACACCCTGTCCGGCGGGCAGCAGGCCCGCTTCCAGATCCTGCTGCTTGAGCTGGCCGGGTCGACCCTGCTGCTGCTCGACGAGCCGACCGACAACCTCGACCTAGCCAGCGCGGAGGCCTTGCAGGACGGCCTGGAGGGGTTCGAGGGCACCGTGCTCGCGGTCACCCATGATCGGTGGTTCGCCCGCGATTTCGACCGGTTCCTGGTCTTCGGCGCCGACGGCCGGGTGTACGAGTCCCCCGAGCCGGTTTGGGATGAGGGCCGGGTCGCGCGCGAGCGCTAGGCGGTCTCAGTAGCGGGATCGGTTGCCGTCGCCGATGAGGCAGGCCGCGAGGCTCAGTGCGATGCCTCCGGCGGCCACCCAGGCGCCGGGCTGCAGCGCGGCCCAGCTGAAGTCAGCGAACGAGTTGAACTGCTGGAAGACCCAAAGTCCCCACAAGGCGCCCGTGACCAAAGCCGCGAGCACGGAGAGCGCCCGAGATCCGATGAACGCCGAGATGACGATCCCCACCGCGCCGGCGATGAGCGCGGCCCCGAGGGAGCGCCACCAGGGCTCGGTCCCCTCGCCCCCGTACCCCTGGAAGATGCCCAGGAAGCGGATATCCAGCGCCCTCAGCTCGCCCAGCCAGAGCAGGAAGACCGAGACGATGACAGCGAGCCCGCCCACCAGGAGCAGCGGCCCGCGCGCGGATCCACCCATGATCAGCACTCTAGGCCCGCTCCCGTGAGGAGGAGGTCAGACCGCCGCTTTTGACCCACTCGCCTGGCCGCGCGTATCCTGGGTCGTCGTTGCGCGTTGACCTGCGCCCGGACGTCCAGTCCAGGCGCGCCCCGTCGCGCGTGCGAGCGCCCAGTTGGCCGATTCGGCCGCCGGGCGCCCGCCAACGACAACCGCACCAGCCCCGACAGCGAAGGCAACGCATCGTGCGCACGTACACGCCAAAGACCGGCGAGATCACGCGAGAGTGGCATGTCATCGACGCCACTGACGTGGTCCTTGGCCGGCTCGCCACCCAGGCGGCCACGCTCCTGCGCGGCAAGCACAAGCCGACCTTCGCCCCGCACGTCGACACCGGCGACTTCGTCATCATCATCAACGCCGACAAGGTGGCCCTGACCGGCTCCAAGCTGGCGCAGAAGATGGAGTACCGCCACTCCGGCTTCCCGGGCGGCCTGCGCGCCACCTCCTACGCCGACCTGCTCGCCACCAACCCGCGGCGCGCGGTCGAGAAGGCCGTCAAGGGGATGCTCCCCCACAACAAGCTCGGCCGTCAGCAGGGCACCAAGCTCAAGGTGTACGCGGGCCCCGAGCACCCGCACCAGGCGCAGTCGCCGGTGCCGTTCGAGATCACCCAGGTCGCGCAGTAAGCCACGCCGACCAAGCAAGGCACCCAACAAGGAGACGTGGCTGTGACCACCGAAGCAACTGTGACCGACCTGCCCGAGGTTGACCTCGAGGCCGGCGTCGAGGCTGACCTCCCCGAGGGCGAGGGGCCGTCGTCGTACACCTCCGAGACCTCGGCGAGCGCAGCGCCCGCCCGCGAGATCGTGACCGCGCCCGGCGCGGCGACCGGCCGCCGCAAGGAGGCGATCGCCCGCGTGCGGCTCGTCCCCGGCACCGGCCAGTTCACCGTGAACGGCCGCACGCTCGAGGCGTACTTCCCGAACAAGGTGCACCAGCAGACCGTCAAGGAGCCGCTGGTGCTCGTCGGCGCCGACGGCCGCTTCGACATCGTCGCCCGCATCGGCGGCGGCGGCGTCTCCGGACAGGCCGGCGCGCTGCGCCTCGGCATCGCCCGCGCCCTCAACGAGATCGACGAGGAGGGCAACCGGCCGGCGCTGAAGAAGGCCGGCTTCCTCACCCGTGACGCGCGCGCCACCGAGCGCAAGAAGTACGGCCTGAAGAAGGCCCGCAAGGCCCCGCAGTACAGCAAGCGCTGATCGGGCGCCCCATGGGCCGCCTCTTCGGCACGGACGGGGTGCGGGGGCTCGCCAATCGCGACCTCACCGCCGAGCTCGCTCTGGATCTGTCGGTCGCCGCCGCCCATGTGCTCGGCGACGCAGGCGCGTTCGCGGGGCACACGTCCGCCGGGGGGCGGCCCATCGCCGTGGTCGGGCGCGACACCCGGGCGAGCGGGGAGTTCCTGTCGGCCGCCGTCGTCGCCGGGCTGGCCAGCGCCGGCGTGGACATCTACGACGTGGGCGTGCTCCCGGCGCCGGCTGTGGCCGCCTTGGTGGCCGAACTGGGCGCGGATCTCGGCGTGATACTGTCCGCCTCGCACAACCCGATGCCGGACAACGGGATCAAGTTCTTCGCCGCAGGCGGTGTCAAGCTCGCCGACTCCCTCGAGGACGCCATCGAGGACCGGA